>VFQT010004299.1_pt1 | contig 12055 bp, 10 predicted proteins | sample 3512381 | NCBI WGS metagenome assembly VFQT01 (sample SAMN10412376, study PRJNA504923) | tailings metagenome | isolation source: Relicate 2 Philex TSF3 active mining site | place: Philippines: Tuba, Benguet | collected 2017-08-29 | reverse complement strand
CGAGGGCTGATCTCCTGGCATCCGCGGCGTTCCATCCCGGCGACCTGGTCGGTGTTCAGGAATCCCGCGGAGCCCAGCTCGCGGTTGTTGAAGCGATCCAGGGCAGCAAAGCTCGCCTCAGGATCGGCTTCGACGCCAAACAATCCGTGTTGCCCCAGCGCCAGCTGGAGCTGATTTGCCCCCTGCCCTCCGGTGCTGATACACCGCTGCGGCTGGGGTCTTCGCCTTGGAATCTCAGGCCGGAATCCCTCCAGCAAGCCTGTCTCAGTCGTCGCGCTTGGGGCGAGGCCTGGGTGCTTCTTCTGGAATCAGATGAGACGGTTGCGCTTGACGAGTTTGCTGATCTCGTGTGCGGTGGCACCGAGCCCGCGCAACTGGCGGTCTGCTGGCTCGAGCTGGTGGGTCCGCAGTTCTGGTTCCGCTTTAAGCAGGGGGAAATCCAGCCCCGCAGCGCTGCCGATCTGAAGCCACTGCGGCGCGACCGGCGCCTCAAGCAGCTGGCGGAGCAACGCGAACAGCAGTGGCAACAGCTGCTACGCGCCCGCCAGCCGGTGCAGACCGAAGCCCTACCGCCTGAACAGCAACGCCGGTTGGAAGCCCTCAAACAGCTGGCGGCCGGTGCGATCGAGCTCGAGCAACTCGATCCAACCCTGCGCCAGAGCCTCACAGCTCTGCATCTGGGCCACGACCGCGGCGACTTGCGCCATTTGCTGGTGGATCTGGGCCAGTGGGACCGGCACCACCTGGTATCGATGGGTGGCACCACTTGGAGCCTTGGCTTCAGCCCAGAGCTGGAAGCGGAAGCCGCGCGCCTATTGGCGCTGCATGAGCAGGAGCTCCCGGGTGATGCGGAGCGCCACGATCTCACCGGCCAGCGTTGCGTCACGATCGACGACGACGACACCCGCGACATCGACGACGGCTTAGCGCTGGAGCGCCGCCCCGATGGCGGCCTGCGGCTCTGGATCCATGTAGCCGACCCAGGCCGCCTGGTTGAGCCGGAATCACCGCTCGATCTGGAAGCGCGCCGCCGCGGCAGCAGCCTCTACCTGGCCAGCGGCAACCTGCCGATGTTCCCGTTGGAACTCACCACGGGGCCCTTCAGCCTGCGGGCCGGTCTGCGCAGTGCCGCCTGGAGCACCTGGGTGGATCTCGATGCCGAAGGCGACATCGCCGATTACGGCATCCTGCGCAGCTGGGTGAAGCCCACCTTCCGGCTGAGCTACAGCGATGCCGACGATCTGATCGATCTGGCGCCGCCGGAGGAGCCCGATCTAGCCGATCTGGATCAACTGCTCTACCGCCGTCGTCAGTGGCGCGTTGGCAAGGGCGCATTGCTGATGGATCTGCCTGAAGGGCGCATCCGCAGCCGGGACGGCGAACCAGTGCTGGAGGTGAGTGAGCCGAGCCCCTCGCGGGCGATGGTGGCTGAAGCGATGATCCTTGCCGGCGCGATCGCGGCTCGCTTTGCGGTGGAGCACAACCTGGCCTTGCCCTTCCGCAGCCAGTTGCCAGCGGAGCTTCCCCCCAAGAGCGAGCTGGACGCGCTGCCGGACGGAGCGGTGCGGTTCGCGGCGATCAAGCGCTGCCTCAGCCGTGGCCTGATGGGCACCCAGCCTGCCGCCCACTTCAGCCTGGGGCTGCCGGCCTACGCCCAGGCCACTTCACCGATCCGCCGCTACGGCGATCTGGTGGTGCAACGTCAGATTCAGGCCCAGCTCAGCGGCGGCACACTCCTCCGCGAAGACGGCCTTCAGGAGCTTTTGAACAGCTTCGATGGAGCCGTGCGCGAGGGCATCGGCATTTCCCGCGAAGACCAGCGCCATTGGCAGCAGGTGTGGTTTGAAGCCCACAAGAGCGGCCAGTGGCGCGCTGATTTCCTGCGCTGGCTTCGCCCCCAAGACCGCCTGGGCCTGGTGCGCATCGACGATCTAGCGATGGACCTGGCCGCTGAATGCCCTCAGAACGCCCAGCCCGGTGAAGCGCTATTCCTGCGCGTGCAACAGGTGGATTCCCTGCGCGATCAGCTGAAGCTGGTGGCCTCAGCCAGCTAGGCGCGACACCCGTAGCCAGGGCCCCCATGGGTTCACATTGCCGATCAGCTCCACTGACCTGGAACCCTCCAGCTGACTGAGCCAGCGGTGCATGGATGGCTCGAGCGTGATCACCGGCCAGACATCACCGTTGCTAGTGGCGAAGCTGAACCCACCCGTAGCTTTCACCTGGATCGTGCCCGACCACAGCTGTTCATGCTGGCTCGCAGGGATCGGGTTCTGAGCCGCTGAGCCATCAGCAGCCAAGCCATGTGGGTTGGCCAGCACAGCCTCTTGCCGCTCACGCCAGTGGGGGTGATGCCAGGGGGTGTCCCACAGCGGAGCCACGGCCGATGGTGCCAGGGGATCTGCGATCAAGGCGTTCTGCAGCTCACGCACCGGTAGATGAGCAGGTGGTACGCCCACACGCACAGCCAGCGCCGCCGCCGCTCCCGCCGCTTGCCCCACGTTCAGGATCAGGGGCTGCAGTCGCGTGGCACCGTTCGCCATGTGGCTGGTGCTGAAGGCCTTATCGGCAGCTAAGAGGTTGTCGATGGCTTCACTCACCAGGGCGCCATAGGGAATACAGAACGGCGTCCCTGTCCAGCGGCCACCCCAGCGGATGCTCTTCGGCGCCAGGGGCCAATCAGGCCCGGGGTAGTGGTGGTCGTTGGGGTAGTTGCCCACCGCGATCGACTGCAGCTCTCCGGCCTCATTCAGCGGTAGGGCAGCCACGGGAGCCCCAGTGGCTGGCGGGAGCAAGTCCTGCTCAATCACGGTCTGGCGACCGATCAGGCGCCGTCCTTCGCGCCAGTAGGGCATGGCGGCTAGCCAGGGGGCAGGGCTGCCTGCCTCGGTTGGGAAGGCTTCCCCCAGCTGAAGCCAGCCTCCGCTGGCCTCTTGCAGTGCCTCGGCAAAGCGCAGGCTGTGGGCCTGCATCTCGCCGTAGAGCTCGGCTTTCTGGCTCGGCAACCCGCTGAAGGCCCGCTCCACCCCTCCATGCCAATCGTTGCCGTGCAGCGGCCAATTCAGCATCACCAGGCCGCCGGGCAAGCGCCCATAGGTGAGCGTGCGCTCCAGCCCGAAGGCTTCACAAGCCTGCTCGAACGGTTGAGGCAGTCGTGGCTTGCTGGCCGGATCGATGCCTGTCGAGGGGACAGCTGCAAACCGATCGCTCTGCAGCTGACCCATCACCACCCAGGTGGGGGATTGCAGCGGCTGCTCGCGGAAGAAGGGTTCGCTCTCCAGCCGCTGTTGGCACGGTGCACTTGGTTCACTCCACTGCTCCTGGGGCTCCCAAGCCAGCCGGAACGGCGCCTGCGCTAGGGGTAACAGATCGCCGCGGTCGCTGCCATCGATCACCACCTGGCAACGCACCCGCCGTTGCTCGCCGCCGGTCTCCATTCGCATCGCGGTGATCAGTGACCCCTGCCGCTCCACCTCCAACAGGCTGCAGCTTGGCCACCACAGCAGTTTTGCCTCGGCCTTGACCCAGTCTTGAAGAATCGCTTCGGCAGTGCTGGGCCGATAGCCGAAGCAGCTCACCCAGTTGTGATCCAGTCCCTCGGGTTCACGGCGCTCCAGTTCCCGCAGAAAGGCGCCCCAGATCCCCGTTTGCCAAGGCGTGAGCTCATTGCCATCCGGGCAGCACACACCGGCGGCGCTCACCATCCCCCCCAACCAGCTCCCGGGCGTCAGCAAGAGCGTGGAGGCGCCACCACGGGCCGCCTGAATCGCCGCCGCCACGCCACCGGTACCGCCGCCCCACACCAGCACATCCACCGCGTCGATCGCTGGGGTCATCGGCATCGCGAGCGCAACTGCAAAGAGCCTCGCAGGACTGCGCTGAAAGCCACGGCCCTGCTCCGTAGGATCCGCTCGATGACTTACACCCTCACCACCCCGCTCTATTACGTCAACGACAAGCCGCACCTGGGCAGCGCTTACACCACGCTGGCCTGTGATGCCTTGGCGCGGTTTCAGCGGCTCAAGGGTGAGCAGGTGCTGTTCATCACCGGCTGCGATGAGCATGGGCAGAAGATCCAACGCACAGCGGATGCCGCCGGCCTGAGCCCCCAGGCCCACTGCGATGGCGTGAGTGCCCAATACCGGGAGCTGTGGGATCGCTGGCAGATCAGCAACAACCGCCTGATTCGCACTACCGATCCGCGCCATCGCCAGATCGTGGAGCAGTTCTTTGCCCGCGTGGAGGCCAGCGGCGACATCGTGGAGGGCCGCCAGCAGGGCTGGTACTGCGTAGCCTGCGAGGAATTCAAGGACGATCCCCACGAAGCCCAGGATCCCGAGTGCCCCACTCACAAGCGGCCGCTCGAGTGGCGCGATGAGGTGAACCTCTTTTTCCGGCTCTCGCGCTACCAGGAGCAAATCGAGACGTTGATCGCCCAGCCGGGCTTTATCCAGCCCGCCAGCCGCCGCAACGAAGTGGAGAACTTCGTGAAGCAGGGCCTGCGCGATTTCTCGATTTCCCGCGTGAACCTGCCCTGGGGCATCCCCGTGCCCGGCCATGAGGGCCACACCTTTTATGTGTGGTTTGATGCGTTGCTGGGCTACATCACCGCCCTGCTCGAAGAGGGCGACGCCCCCGATCTCGAAACGGCCCTGAGCCGAGGCTGGCCAGCCTCGGTGCACGTGATCGGTAAGGACATCCTGCGCTTCCACGCCGTGTATTGGCCGGCGATGCTCCTTTCAGCCGGGTTGCCCGTGCCGGCGAAGGTGTTTGGCCATGGCTTCCTCACCCGTGAGGGCCAGAAGATGGGCAAATCCCTCGGCAATGTGCTCGATCCGGCGGATCTGCTTGAGCGTTGCGGCCGCGATGCGGTGCGTTGGTATCTGCTGCGCGATATCCCCTTCGGCGACGACGGTGATTTTCAGCAGCAGCGCTTCAGCGATCTGGTGAACAACGACCTGGCGAACACCATCGGCAACATGCTCAACCGCACCAGCTCGATGGCCCGGCGCTGGTTTGACAACGCCGTGCCGCCGGCCTCAGCGGCTACGGGCAGCGATCACCCGCTCGCTCGGGCGGCCGCCCAGGCCCGCACGACGGTGCTCCAGGGCCTGGAGCAGCTGGAGTTTCGCAGTGCTGCAGAAGCCGCCCTGCAGCTGGCCATTGCCGCCAACGGCTTCCTCAACGAGCAGGCTCCCTGGAGCCGCATGAAACAGGAAGGCACGCGCGATCAGGTGGCGGACGACCTTTACGCCGTTCTCGAAGCTGCTCGGATCACGGCCCTGCTGATGGCACCCCTCCTCCCGGATCTGAGTGAGCGCATGCTGCTGCAGCTGGGCCAGAGCATTCCGGACTCCTCCGCCACCGCCCAAGCCGATGGCGCCTGGTTGGCTCAGCTGGAATGGGGCGCGCTGCAGAGTGGGGCGCCGCTGCCAGAACCCTCGCCGGTGATGGCCCGCCTTGAACTCAGCGAGCCCCTTTGAGCCGATTGCCGTGAAACGTCTCGCTGGGATTGCGATCGCCCTGATGGTTAGCGGCTGCGTCAGCAGCAAGCCGAAGGTGCCGCCGCCCTCCGAGCCGTTTGTGTTCAAGTCGTTGGACCTCGAACAGCAGGATGCTAAGGGCCGGCCAGCCTGGAACCTGAAGAGTCCAGAAGCCCGCTACGACATCACCCGTCAGTTGGCCCAGGCTCGACAACCGCGCGGCACCGTGTTCAAACGCGGCCAGGCCAACATCCGCATCAGCGCCACCAGCGCCACCGTGATTGGCGATGGTCAGGCGATCCAGCTGGAAGGTGATGTGGAGATCACCCTGCTGGGCCAGAACCCGGTGCGGATCACGGGCGAACAGGCCCGCTGGATTCCGAGCCAGTCGCTGATGCTGATCGACCGCAAGCCGGCCGCGCTGGATCGCCAATCGCGCATCACCGCTCAATTGGCCACCTACTACCTCGATCGTGACCTGATCGAGCTGCGCGGCTCCCCCGTGCTCGAGCAGTGGGATCCCAAGGCCAAGGGCGCTGCCGAGACCAATGCCAAAGCCAAGCCCGCCCCCCTGCGCGTGCAAACAGCCCAAGTGGACTGGAAGCCTGAGCAGGGCGATCTCAAGGCTCCGCAGCAGGTGCGTGGCCTTCGCCGCGACAAGGACGGCCAGCTCAACCTCACCGCCTCTGCGCTCAACGGCAACCTGCGGGAGGGCTTTGTGGATCTGATCGCTCCGGTGCAGGTGCGTGATCCCAAGCGCAAGGGTTGGCTGAATGCGCAGCAAACCCGCTGGTTGATCAACGACCAACAACTCAGCAGCGATCAACCGTTCCAGGGGGCCTTCAACAAACTGCAGGGCGAGGGGCAGCAGTTCAAGGTGAATCTCGCCACCAGCACCGTGTTCATCCCGGCGGGCTGCAACCTGCGCCAGCCTTCAGAACAGCTCACAGCCCAGCGCTGCCAATGGAACTGGCCCACTGGCCGATTCCAGGCCCAAGGGGACGTGGTGCTGCGCCGCCAGGCTTACAGGCAGATCACCCGTTCCAGCGAGTTGCGGGGCTCGTTCGGCAAAGACGGCACTGCTGTGTTCAGTTCACCGGGAGCCAAGGTGAACTCTCAGTTCACGCTCCCGCCGGCTCAGAAGGGGGCGAAACAGCAGGGGCGTTCAGCTCCTGCAGTGCGCTTCTGAGCTTGAGGCTCCACCCCTCCAGCCAGGTTTCATCGCTGCGGCTGAAACAGCGGGGCGACCATCCCGCCAGCAGCAGCACCCCCTGATCACCGATCGGCTGAACGATCACCGCGGGGATCCCACTCGGTAGCCCCTGAAATTCATCGCGCCCTGGGTAGAGTTTGAGGTTGACCAGCCCAATCGCCTTGCCGGTGCTCCAGGCCCGCTGGCAGATGGCTCCCGGGGCAAAACCGCCTACGCCGAGCACACCGCGCTCCAGCAGGGTGCGCCCCTGCCAGTGCAAGAGCACCGTGGCCGCCGGTGTGGCGGTGAGCAACATCTGGCTCCCCCAGGCCAACTCCTGACGCAACGGTTCCGGCAGATCGCCGGCGAGACGCAACCCCTGCTCGCCCTCGAGCTCCACGCGCTCTGGTGCCACAGGAACCGCCCGCGTCCACAGGATCGACACCAACATCAGGCCCACCGCCAGAAAGCTGGCCAGCACTCCCGCCCGCTCCAACGCTGGTGTGAGTTGCGGCGCGGTGAGCTGATTCGCCACACAGAGGGCGAGGCCGGCCACACCGGCGCTGAGACAGAGGCGGGCGGCGAGGCCCATCGCAGCGAAAGAGGCAGAGATGGCCGTCGCACCCTCTCACAACTGGTGACAAAGCAATTGCCAGGCCTGGGGCGATAGCGCTCGAATGCAGCCACTGCCCGCGGATCGGCACCAGCCATGGCCAACCTCAGCGCTTCCCCCATCAGCACCGCAGCGGAAGCCTTTGCCGCGATCGCCCTGGCAGCCGTGGCCTGTGATGGCGAGCTGGCCACCCTTGAAGCCAGGTGCCTGCGCCAACAGCTCGAATTTCGCGAGCCCTACTGCCAGCTCACTGATCTGGCGATGGGCGAGCTGCTCGATCGCCTGCTGCAGCTGCTCCGTGAACAGGGATGGGAAGCCCTCGTGCGCAACGCGGCTCCCTTGCTGCCCCCTGAAGCCGCCGAAACCGCTCTGGCCGTGGCGGCTGCTCTCACCCAAGCTGATCACGTGGAATCCACAGCCGAGCAAACCTTCCTGTCAACCCTTAGCCAGGCTTTGGCTGTGGAGAGCGACAGGGCCCGCGTGATTGTTGATGTGGTGGCCATCCTCAACCGCGACAGCCTGGCGGGCTGACGGCAGACTGTGGCGAACCATCCGACTGCATCCGTGGGGCACGTGATTCGCGCGCGTCTGTCGGCAGTACTGCTGAGTGCAGCGCTGCTGTTTGCCGGCCTGGCACTTCCAGCGGCGGCCTGGGCCACCGGTGCGGCCGACTTTCCGGCGCAGCCACCAGCTAGCCATGTGATCGATGAGGCCGATCTGCTCAGCCGCGCTGCAGGCACTGAGCTGGATCGCCGCCTGCAGGAGTTTGGTGGTGATCACATCGATGCCCGCCTGGTCACCCTGCGCCGCCTCGACTACGGCCTCAGCCTCGATGCCCTGGGTGAGCAGCTGGTGGAGCGCTGGAGAGCTGATGAACCGGATCGCTCACTGCTCCTGCTGTTGATCGAGTCGCAGAACAACAGTGCCGCCGTGGTGGCCTCCTCGGATCTCGAGGGTCAACTGCCCAGTGAGCTGCTCTCAAGCACAGCGATCAGCACGATGGGGCTGCCCCTACGTGAGGGTGCCCGCTACCGCCAGGCCAGTGTTGATGCGCTCGATCGTCTGGCTGTGGTGCTCAACGGCGGCGAAGATCCCGGCCCGCCTCAACTGGCGGAACGGATGCCGATCGAAACCAACATCCCCACCCGTGAGGAAACCCAATCCAGCAACGCCTTCCTATGGGTTGTCGTGCTGCTGGTGGTTGGCACACTGGTGCCGATGATCACCTGGTGGGTCTTCTCCCGCTGAATCAGCTATGGGGTTGACCGATTGGATGGGCGCGTTTGATCGCGCCACCACCAGCGATCTGAGCCTGAATCTGGAGCGGGCCTACGAGGCTGCGTTGCTGATTCAGAGCCTTGAGCTCGAGTACTACAACGACCGCCCTGTTCGCCCAGAGCTGCAGCTGAGCATTCCCAAGCAGGCCCAGGCGCAGATGTTGCGCCGCTTCCGGGCTGCGCTTGAAGTGTGCCAGGAGAATCTGCCCACCCTGCAGAACCGCCGCGGCGAGCTCGACAGCCAGGAGCTGCGTCAGCTGCAGCTGATCCAATCGGTGGCTTCCCGCTATCAACGCCGCAGTGGCTCCACCAGCCTGTCGCGCGCGCCTGAGTTGCTGCCTCGCAGCCTGCTGGGGGTGTTCGACGGGGTGCGCCGGCAGCTGGATCCCGAGGCTGAAACGGCCCTGTTGGAGGGTTTTCGCCGCCGGCGCAGCTCCACGCTGGTGTCGCTGCGGATCTTCCTACTGATGATCCTGGTGCCGTTGATCGTTCAGCAGACCAGCCGCACGTTGGTGATCTCACCGCTGCTCGATCGTTTCGCGCCCGACATCCCCTTCCTCAGCTACACGAAGCCGCACCTGCAGGAAAAGGCGGTGAACAAGTTGCGCATCTACCAGCAGGAACTCGAATTTGAAGCCCTGCTGGAGGGCAAAGCCCCTCCTTCACCCGAGGAGATCCAAACGGCCCTGATGGCTCGCGCCAACCAGCTCAAGCAGGATGCGGATGATGAGAGTCTGGAAGCCACCAAGAACGTGCTGGCCGACTTGGCAGCCCTCGTGGGCTTCGCGCTCGTTTGTGTGCTCGGGCGGCGGGATCTGCAGGTGTTACGGGGGTTCCTCGATGAGGCCGTGTATGGCCTGAGCGACAGCGCTAAAGCCTTCGCGATCATCCTGTTCACCGACATCTTTGTGGGCTTCCACAGCCCTGAAGGCTGGACGGTCTTGCTGGATGGCATTGCCCACCACTTAGGTCTGCCGGCGGAGGAGAATTTCATCCTGCTGTTCATCGCCACCTTCCCGGTAGTGCTGGCCACGATTTTCAAGTACTGGATTTTCCGTTACCTCAACCGCGTGTCTCCCTCTGCTGTCGCCACCCTGCGCGGCATGGATGGTGGTTGAGCCACCCTCTACCCAACTGCCTCAGCGCGGCCTGATCCTGATCAGTGGGCCCAGCCGCGGTGGCAAGAGCCGCTGGGCCGAGCACTTAGCCCACGGATGGGCCGGTCCTGTGGACTACCTCGCCACAGGACCGGCTTCCGGCAGCGATCCCAGCTGGTCTGAGCGCGTGCAGGCCCACCAGCGCAGACGGCCGGGTCACTGGCGTTGCCACGAGGTGGGAGGCCAGCTCGTGGATGATCTGCGCGCCACTGCCCATGGCACCACTCCCGCGCTGCTGTTGATCGATTCGCTAGGCACTTGGGTGGCCTGGCATCTCGAGGACACAGCGCCACAGTGGCAAAAACGCTGTGAACAGTTGGTGGAGGCTCTCGCCCAGCAAGAAGGCCCTGTGTTGCTGGTTGTTGAAGAAACGGGCTGGGGCGTGGTGCCAGCCACGGCCATCGGTGGCTTGTTCCGCGATCGGCTCGGAGCCCTCCAGCAAACCCTGATGCAGCACTGCCACACCGCCTGGCTGGTGGTGGCGGGTCGAGCGCTCAACCTGATTGTGCTGGGTCACCCCGTACCGCCGAGCAACTGATGCCCCGCCTGGTGCTGTTTCAGCCTGAAATCCCACCCAACACTGGCAATGTGGCTCGCACCTGCGCGGCCACCCGCACCGAGCTGCATTTGATTGAGCCCCTCGGCTTTGAGATCAGCGACCGCACCCTCAAGCGCGCAGGCCTGGATTACTGGCCTTGGGTGGATCTGCATCGCCATGTCGATTGGAAGGCCTTTCGCGAGCAGCAGCAACGACGAGGTGGGCGCTTGCTTGCCCTAAGCCGCAACGGAAGCCAGCCCTACACGCAGCTTCGCTACCAAGCCGACGACTGGTTGCTGTTCGGGCGCGAAACCAGCGGCTTGCCGGCTGAGGTGGTGGCCGAGGCGGATGCCTGCCTCGCGATTCCTATGCCTGGAGCGATTGAGCACGGCGGCGGCGTGCGCAGCTTGAACCTGGCTACCGCCGCGGGAGTGGTGCTGTTCGAGGCGCTCCGTCAGCTGGAGCTGACGAGTGGGGGATCGGTCTGATTCGCCCAGATCGGCTGTTAGCACGGGCTTTTTTCATTTGGTCAACCAAAAGAGTGACCACGAATACTTGCAGCGCTGTGTTCAAGCCGTTACTCTCAGCCCGGTTCGCGGATGCTGGCTTCTCCGCTGAGCTTTGACCTCTGGCCAATCGTGCATGAAGCCTTATCAATTCTTATTGACGACACTGGTGAGTACGAGCGCGATCGGCGCCGTATCCACTGTTGTCGGCCCCTCGATCGCTGATTCGCGTCCGCCATATCCCACTTCTCTGCCCTCGATCGTTGCCCATGAGCAGTTGATCGCGGCACTGCCCACCACCGATCGTCTCTGGGTGAAGGTGCGCAGCGCCATCTCCATCGAAGAACTCGCTGACAAGCTCACCCAGGACGAGAGCAAGCTCGCCAGGCTCAACGACGTCAACGAAGACCACTCCTTCAGCAGCGGCGACTGGCTCGTCCTTCCCAGCCAGAGCAGCAAGAAGGTCAAGCAGTTGGCTGCCATTGACACCAGCGAGCTTCGCCGCTCCCCTCCGCTTTCAGTGCCGCCTGAGCCCCAAGAGCCCGCTCGTATTCGACTTGGCGACAGCCTGGCCAAGATTGCATCGCGCTACAACCTCAGCATCGGTGAGCTCCTCCGCCTAAATCCGGGCCTGCAGGCCGCCCGCCTCGTGGCTGGCACGCAGATTCGGGTGGCGAACTCCACTCCTGGACGCAGCCGGATGATCCTGGGCTTGAAGCCCACAGCTTCAGGCGGTCTGAGCTGGCCCGACCAGCCCGATTTCGGCTTCGGCAATGATCCCGGCGCTGAACTCGCCGATACCGGCTGGATCTGGCCCACCAAGGGCATCTTCACTTCCGGCTACGGCTGGCGCTGGGGCCGCATGCACAAGGGCATCGATGTGGCCAACAACGTGGGTACCCCGATCGTGGCGGCCCGCAGTGGCGAAGTGGTCGAAGCCGGCTGGGATGACGGCGGGTATGGCTACTTGGTGGAGCTGCGTCATCCGGATGGATCCCGCAGCCGATACGCCCACAACAGCCGCATCTTGGTGCGCGTCGGCCAAGTGGTGACCCAAGGCACTGTGATCTCTCAGATGGGCAGCACCGGCCGAAGCACTGGCCCCCATCTGCACTTCGAAATCCTCCCCCCCGGTCGCGGTGCTGTGAATCCGCTTCAGTTCTTGCCGGCGCGCGCCTGAACCCCCGGCCCCACAAGGATCCAGGCAGACGATCCTCTACAATCAAACAACTGTGGCTCGGTAGCTCAGCTGGTTAGAGCGTGGGATTCATAACCCCAAGGTCGGGAGT
>VFQT010004298.1_pt1 | contig 12058 bp, 6 predicted proteins | sample 3512381 | NCBI WGS metagenome assembly VFQT01 (sample SAMN10412376, study PRJNA504923) | tailings metagenome | isolation source: Relicate 2 Philex TSF3 active mining site | place: Philippines: Tuba, Benguet | collected 2017-08-29 | reverse complement strand
GTCGATTATGGCGGTCATCGAACGAATGGCCGCGTCACGGTCGTCGATCATGGCGGCCTCGTCGACGACTTGAAGTTCCGCGAGGTCCAATCGCGACCGCAACTCGTACCACTCTCGCAGAAGGGAAGTTTCACCGATCAGGTCCACGCATTGCGCCGGGACCCCGTTCGGGAAAAGGACGCCCAAGCCGAACGAGTGAGGGAAGGAAAAGCTCGAAACCGAGTCTCGAATCTCGTTCCAATACGAGGATGTTCCATAACCGGTGGTCTCGGCCACATCGTGGAACAAGACGACCCCGTTTTCCTTCACTTTCGACTGCCAGAGCTCGTGATCCTGCTTCGTCGCTTCGTAGGTGTGCAGACCGTCGATGTGCAACACATCGATCGACCCATCGTCGAACCGGTCCACTGCTTCGTCGAATCGCATTCTCATCACGTCGACATCGACGCTCGAGAACAGATCGTTCCGGACCTTTTCGAATGATTCGAAGACATCGTCTCCGTAGAAGCCGGCGTGCTCGTCGCCCTCCCACGTGTCGATGGCCACCAATCGACCCGGCAGCGAGTTATCCCTCATCGACTGGCTCATGGCGAAGAACGAAACCCCGAAGTGGCTCCCGAGTTCGACCGTCAAAGCGGGCCGCAGGTTGAGCATGAGGTCGTACACGAACCTACGGTGGCCCGACCATGGTGCACTCCTGAACCACGGCTGAAGACGATCAGACTCGAATGTTGGGGAGGACATCTTCCAAGGCATCATTTTCACCAAAATTCCTATCGGTGGCTGGTAGTTTACGGCACGTCGTGTTGCGAAAGCGGTCAACAATGAGTGTGACGTCGGAGAAGAACCGCGGGGTCTCCGAATGTGCGCGTCCTCTCTCAGACGCGACTTCGCTCGATTCTCGTCACGGTGCCTCATGACATCCCCACTCGAGCCGACCGAAGGCGCGACGAAGGATGATCACGTCGTCAGACGAGCCGTCGTCGTCATCCCCGTCTTCAATGCTCCCGACGAAACGACCGCCTGCCTCGAGTCCGTCGTGCGCCACACCCCCGCGGACGTCCGCATTCTGATCATCGACGATCACGGTCCCGATCGTCGCTTCTTCGAACATCTCGACCGTGTTCGGCCGAACATCACGCACCCGATCGACGTGGTTCGACCGGACAGGAACCTCGGGTTCGTGGGTGCCTGCAATCTGGCCTTCTCGCTCACGAAACCCCACGACGTGATCCTGGTGAACTCCGACGTGGTGGTGGGGCCCCGTTGGTACGAGCGCATCGTGGACGCGGCGCGGAGCTCCAGCGATATCGCCACCGTGTCCGTGTTCACCAACAACGGCACCATCCTCTCGCTCCCCCACCGCAACTCGCCGTGCCCCGACATCGTCGGTGGATGGTCGGTCGACCAGGCCGCGGAACGGATCGCGGCCGTCTCCGAACGGATCCGACCGGTTATCCCCACCGCCGTGGGCCATTGCTTCCTCATCAAGAGACCGGCGCTCGATCTGGTCGGCGGCTTCGACGTCGCCTTCGGCACCGGGTACGGCGAAGAAGTGGACTTCAGCCAACGATGCATCCGAATGGGTCTGCGGCACATCGTCGCCGACGACGTGTTCGTCTTCCACAAGGGCTCCAGCAGTTTCACCACCGGTGCTCGCCCCCAACAGATCGCGCACGAAGCCATCGTGAACGCCAGATATCCGTGGTATTCGGGCTCGGTTCAGCGAGCGGCATCGGATTCCTATTCGGCGCTCGCCACGGCCGTCAATCGGGCATCGCTGCAACTTCGATCGCCGTCCATCGCCTTCGACGGCCACTGTTTTTCGTCCTCTTGGGCCGGCACCCAGCAGATGACCTTCGAACTGATCCAGTCCGTGGCCCGCATCAGACCCACCCAGGACTTCACCGTGATCTTCTCCGCCCACGCATCGGATGAACTGGTCGCCAAAGTGACCGCGCTACCGAACGTTCGCGCCGAGATCGTCCCGAACATCATGGAGGACCACGCCTTCCGATTCGATCTGCTCGTGCGTCCTCATCAGGTGAACTCCACCGAGGAATTGCGGTGGATGAAACGCATCGCCAATCGCACCGTGGTCGCCCAGTTGGACTTCATCTCCTTCAGCAACCCCAGCTACTTCGACAGCGACCACAGTTGGTTGAGCCAACGTGAACTCACCAAGCTCGTCCACGCCAGCGTCGACGGAATCGCTTGGATCAGTGACTACGCCCGTTCCGATGCCATCCGGAACGGAGTACGGAGAGTCACCTCCAACGACGCCGTGATCTTCTGCGGAACCGACCCCGAATCGACGAGCGCAGAGCCGACCCGACCGGCCTCGCTGAGCGGTGTTTCGGTCCCGCTCCTGACCGTTCTCGGGGTCGCCTACAACCACAAGAATCGGCTCTTCGCGCTGCGGGTTCTCGACCGCCTCATCGGTCGGGGTGTCCCGTGCCATCTGGTTCTCTGCGGACAGGCCCCTCGTTTCGGCTCGTCGATCGCCGACGAAGAAGCGTTCTTGGATTCCCATCCCATGCTTCGCCAACACATGTCGGTCCTGCCGGCCGTGACCGATACCGAGCGCGAGTGGCTCTATGCGGAATCGGCCCTGATTCTCTATCCCACGGTCTCCGAGGGATTCGGTTTGGTGCCCTTCGAAGTAGCTCGTGCCGGAACACCTACTTTGTCCACGCGCATGGGCAGCCTGGACGAGGTGTTGCCCACGGGCATCCCGACCATCACGAGTTTCGACGTCGACGAGACCGCATCAGCGGTGGAACGCATCTTGTCCGAGGAGGAATTGGCCTCGTCGATGGTCCGCGAACTGTCTGCCCGCGGGGACGAGTTCACCTGGGACCGAACCGGCGGGTTGATGCTCGACCTCATGGATCGGACCCTCATCGGACCGCGCAACTTCGTCGACAGTGTGTGGGCCGAGGCACCAGCAGCCGCCACGATCCACGATGCCGCATACACGGAACGACTCGCGCGGCGCACGACCGCGGCGCGTACCTACGAGCGCGTCACGTCCAACCGCTTCACGAGATTCATCGTCGGAGCATCCCGAAGCCGTCGACGACGACTGCTGGTGTCGGCATACCGAGCGATCAAACGTTGACGGCTCGTCGGCACCCATGACCCTGGCCGTGAACCCGGGGCCTAGATGAGACCCTCGTCGACCGCCATTTCGATCCAGGGAATGACCTCGTCCAGGATCTCGTCGAGACCGGTCGTGGCCTCGAAACCCAACACCCTCTTGGCCTTTTCCACGCTCGGAACACGCCGCTGCACGTCGTATTCGTACGCCTCGTCACTGACGTAACGGAAAGGAACGTCCGGACCCTTCAGCTTCTTCCAGATGCGCTCGGCCAGATCGAGCACCGTCGTCGACTCGGCGGTGGAGAGGTTGAAATCGTTGTTCAAGGCGTCCGGGCTCTCCATGGCCATGGCGATTCCACGCGCCAGATCGCCACCGTAGGTGTAGTGGCGAATCTGTTCTCCCGTGCCCAGGATGTGCAACGGATCCTGACCCTTCAGGATCTTCTGCACCAGGTCCGGCACCACGTGGCTCATGGCCAACTGGACGTTGCCCGACAACACCTCCACCTCGCCGAGAGCCCGCATTTCGCCCACGCCCACGCAGTTGAAGGGGCGGACGATGGTGTACGGCAACTTGTACTGGTCCCACGCGGCTTTGGCGAAGTACTCGACGGCGAGCTTCTGGAAACCGTACGACGACAGCGGAGGGGCGACCTTGCGCTCGTCGCCTTCGACACTGGGCCAATGCTCGGTGCTCTCGAACACCATCGACGAACTCATGTAGGTGACCTTCTGTAGACGCCCCTGACGATGGGCCTTGATGGCGGCATCGCAGGAAGCCGCCATGATGCGCTCGTTCGTGGCCAACAAATCGTAGGCGTAGGCGTGGAAATAGGAGATTCCTCCGATGAGCGCGGCCCCGGCGATGAAGTGATCACAATCCATCAACAGTTCGGTCATCAGATCCACGTCGCGACAATCACCGACCACCAGCTTGTAGCCCGGATTGGAGTCGTAGCTCTTCGTTATCGGCCCGTACTTCGAGTGGTTGTCGATGCCCACCACCTCGTGGCCACGACCGAGCAGCTCCTCCACGACGTAACCACCGATGAATCCGGCCGAACCGGAAACCAAAACCTTCATGATGCACTTCCTTCTTGCGTCAGACCAGTTTCTTCTTCGCGCCGAACGCGTAGAAGTACCAGCGGATGTATCGGGGTAGCCATGCCACCAGCTTGAAATTCGAGGTGCCGAACGCACGATCGAGCCAGATGGTGGGGATCTCGGCCACGGGTTGGCGATAGCGGCGGGCCTTGGAAACCAGTTCGATACCGATTTCGAAACCCTGATCGCTCTCGATGCCCACCTTCTCGATGAACGCCTTCGAGTACGCCTTGAACGAGTTGGTGGCGTCGCGCGTTCCGACGCGCGCGAAGTAGAAGAGCGTCAATCCGGCCATCCGCGAGATGAATCCCTTCAAAAAAGGTCCACCCACCTGTTGACCACTTCGTGCGTAACGACTGGCGGCGGCCACCACCACGCCCCGGTCCACGAGTCGGGTGAGCACATCGATCTGATGGGGATCATCGCATCCGTCGGCCATGGTGACGACCACCACGGGGGCCATTGCTTGGTCGATGCCGTATCTGATGGCGTTCGCCGGACCACGTCCGTAGGTGTTCACGATCACGCGGATACGTCCATCCGCGGCAGCTACCTGTTCGACGAAGGGAATGGTCGAATCGTCCGGTGTGTCGACCACCACCACGATCTCGCACGGGAGGGTCACCGCCGACCCCACGCGATTGAGCACCGACACGACGTCGGCGCCCTCGTTGTAGGCGGGGATCACCACCGACACGTTCGGAGTCATACGAGCACACCGTGGCCGAGGGCGTTCCACACGTCGACCACGGGCTGACGGGGCTTCAGCGTGCGATACACCGGATGAGGGGTACCCACCACCAACACATCGGCGTCGCGCAACACGGTGTCGAGGTCGACCAGGTTGGGATCGACCGTCACGTACGGGTCGGTGCACAGAACGTCCGCGGCCTTGTAGCGCAGAATCCGGCGAAGCTTGTACGAGAGGCTCGAACGGATGTCGTCGCTCTCGGCCTTGAACGCCATTCCGAGGATGCCCACCTTCATCTGTTTCAGGTCGAAGCGGCGCTCCATGCGGTCGACCAGATACATGGGCAGGCCCTCGTTGACCATCATGCTGGCGTGGCCGAGGAAGAAGTTGTTGTTGTTGAATGCCGCCAACTGCATGGTGTCCTTGAACAGGCACGGTCCGGCGGCGAATCCGGCACCGGGCATGTCGGCCGCGCGCGGGTAATCGAAGGTGATGGCGTGACGAACGCGTTCGAAGTCGATGCCGTGTTCGTTCGCGATCATGTAGAACTGATTCGCCGCGGCGAACTTGATGTATCGCCAGGTGTTGGTGAACAACTTGGCCAACTCGGCTTCCTCGGGCGAGGTTTCCACGACGGAATCGGTGAGCATCGAGAACACCTCGGTCGCGACCGTGACCGCCCTCGGTGTGCGACCCGAAACGATCTGGGGCAACGAATACAACTCGACGAAGGCTTTGCCCTCGGCGATGCGCTCGGGGCAGAACGCGACCGCGGTGCCCTTGCCCGCCGCCGTCAAGCGCTCCTCCACCAGTCGGGTGACCCCCGGGAACACCGTGGAACGCAGAATCAACGTTTGGTCGTCGCGGAGATGTGGCACCAGAGAGGCCACGGCGTCGGGTACGGCCTGGGTGTCGGGATTCAGATGCTCGTCCACCGGGGTGCCGATGACCACGATCACCACGTCGGCGCGACCCACCTCGGCGGCATCGGTCGAGGCGGAGAATCGTCCGGCTGACAACACCTCGGCCAGCACCTCGGGTCCTTGCGGCTCGTCGAAGGGCATTCGGCCGCTGTTGACCCCGTCGACGGCGTTCTGGTCGATGTCGAAGGAGCACACCTGAGCACCAGCCCGGGCGAACGCGAGGGCGAGTGGCAGACCCACGTGGCCACAGCCTCCCACGACACAGATACGCCCGACCGACATGATGCGAGAGTCTAGGAGAAACGTCCCGTGGAAACGGACGAACTACCGACAGGTCACCACTTCCACCTGCACGTCGAAGGCGAGTCGATACGCGAGTTCGATCGAGTCGGCAGGCGACTCCAGCCGAATGACCGCCGCTCCGAATTCCCTCGAAGCGGAACGCGTCGTCTCGGGAGCGAAGCGACGCACACTCATCACGCCCGGACCCCATGGCGACACGAGAACCGATTCACCGGGGCGAAGCTCGACTTCGTTGGTCGGCGGCCCCGATGGAGCACAGTCCTCCCCGGCGAACGTCGTGACCTCCATGTCGACGAGCGTGCCCAGAAGCGCATCCGCACCGGACCGCGTCTCGACGTCGGATCTCTCGATGTCGTCGAAGGATGCGACCGAGACCGGACCGAGATGCTCCACCAGATCGAGATACGCGCCGACTGTCAACTGCGGTGCATGGACAGGATCGATGACGAGGTCACGACTCAGGGACTCACGGTGTTCCTCCACCACCGCGAGCTCGCTGGAGACGATCCGCCACTCGCGTTCGAGGTTGGTCGCACCCGCGCTCAACAGATCGTGGGATCCCCAGATCGCGAGGCCGGCCAACATGACCGCCACGCCGCCGCGGACGAGAGTGGGTCGTGGGACAGCGCCGAGTCCCACCGTCAACAACAGCACGATGATTCCCAGGTACACGTAACGGCTCGCACCCGGCTCGAAGAACGTCGACCGCGACACCGTGGCCAACGAGACGAAGACGCAGTACATCAGGGCCGGCCCGAACGACCAAACAGGACCCCGCTCCCGAAGGAACCGTCGCACCACCAGGAACAGAACGACACCCAGGATCATCTGCCCCCACGCCACGTCCAAGCCGAAAACCCCGCCGGCCGCTGAACCGGCGTTTTGCAGGGCGAATTGGGGAAGGCGGTCCACCGATCCGAGGTCCGCACTGCTCGTTCCGTGGGTCAGGTGCCACAGCCCGTACACGGCGGCGGGACCCACCGGGATCCACCACAACTGGCGTCGACGAGGATCCGCGAGACACAACAGCGCGATCGCGCCGAGTGCGGCCACACCCACACCCGACATCAGAAGTGAGCCAAGTGTCGACATGCTGGCTATCGCACCCCGACGCTTGTTGAACGAGCCGCTCGCGGGATCGAGGAGCAACCACCCGGCGAGAAAGAACGCGACGCTGCCGACGAAACCGATCTGAAACGCCCAGAAGATGTTCTGCCAGCCGGCGCCCATGAGACCGATCACCACGAACGTTGCGATCCCAGTGACATCGCCCCTCACCCGCCTCGTCGCGACAGCCGCCAAAAATGCGACCCCGAGGTGGAACGTCAGAGCGAGTGTCCGAAATGGCGCATGGGACTCGATTCCGAACCACGAGGAAAGAAGGGAATACAGAGCATTCGGAATGGCGACCAGATGGCCGTTGTGAGGTTGCAGCAGGACATCGAGAGAAAACCCCCTCCTGTACGCGAGGAAGTTCCACTCGTCGAAGAAGAACCCCGTCCCCGAACCCTTTCGTACGAGCACGAGAAACACGGCGATCATCGCGACGGCGAGCAGGACTCGCCACGTTCGGACCTCGTCGCCAACTAACGGGGAACTCGGCCGATCATTCACAGAGCATCACCGGAGACGTGAAACTCAACTCGACCGGCAGCATCGCACCGTCGTCGATCAACCGTGCCGTGTGGACGCCGGGCTCCAATTGCCTTGGTGGCAGTGCTCCAAGGTCGTCCGGATTCGCGAAACGTCGTAACGTCACGCCGACACTCGCGCCTCGGTCGATCCGGAAGGAAACGGCTAGTCCGGGTTCGAAGCCGATCGAATCGACCGCTTCGAAGTTCTCGCACGGAACTTTCGTCGACTCGATCGGAGCCAAACCGAACTCGACCATCGCCACGTCCGCGGCCACTCGTCGATCGGCTGTTTCGAGGATCCCGTCGAGTTGAAACGTCCGTGGTCGGCCGAATCGGTCCACCGCATCGAAGAACTCGGAGGCGGTGATCAAGGTGTACCCCCAGATGGAGTGAACGGCCGTGTCATCGGCGATCGACGATCTGTTCATGAGCGCGATCGTGCTTCGGACAACGGCCACATCTTCCGTGTTCGATTGGAACCTAGCGTTGTCGACGAACATCGACCGCGAGCCGAAGAACGACAGAAGAACCAGCAGGGCCCCGACTCCCCAGACCCTTGCTCGCCCGAATTCGACCCGACGGAGCGGCAACATCTCTCCGATCGTCAGCACCAGACAGATCTGTCCGACCCACAGATAACGGCTCGAGAACGGGTCTCCGAATCCGGCTCTGGAGAAAGCGGTGATGGTCCAAAAGAACAACGAGAAAACGAACCACACGTACCGTCGGGGGACGAAACCCCGACGGTACGCATCGACCACCATCCACGCGAGCAACAGACCGAGCCCCAGTCGCCCCCACCCGACATCGACTCCGAACGTGGCCGAAATCGATCCCGCCGAACCGTCCAGAATGAACCGGGCGATCTGTCCGATCGAGGCACGGGCGTTCGGTGTCTGCTCCGCGAACCGCAGATACCACGATCCGTAGAAGACCGTCGGAACGACGAACACCCACCAGTCACGACGCAACCGTCGCTGAGCGACAATCACGACCGCCAAGGTGGCCAAGGCCGACACCCCGACACCGCTGAAACTCAAGGACCCGATCATCAGGACGCACGTGGCGAATCGCCATCGCCCGGAAACGTCCCTCCGGTCGTACGCGACGACGGCCAGCAGAAAGCACACGACCGACCCGATGAAGGTGATCTGGAAACCCCACACGTAGTTCTGTGCCCCCGCCCCGGACAATGCGACGACCAACCCGGCGCCAACGGCGACCGCCGCACCGCACCTGCGATGCAGATACCTCATGATGAACAACGCCGTTCCCAGATGCGCCAGCACGGCCAACACAGCGAGAAGTCGGTATCCATCGAGCCCGACAAGTCCGTAGACGACCATGTACAGAAAAGCCGGTATCGCAACGAGGTGACCGTTGTGGTCCGCGAACAGGGTCGAGGGCGCGATTTCCTGGCGAGCCGCCACGAACATCCATTCATCCGCGATGAAAGTGCGACCGGTCCCCCTGGAGAGCAAGTACGCCCCGATGCCGATGATCGTGGCGAGCGTTCCGCCAATCCAAACGGATCGAGAGAGACCCGTACTATTTACCCCATCCGGCACTTCCCCATTCTAAGGCCGTCTCCGATCCGGCCGATCACAACTAGCCTGTCGACGTGGATGAAGATCGGTCGTCACGACGAGTTTGTCGGCATCCACGGTTACGAGTCGCGAACGCGCGAAGTCGAGAACGCCGTGCGATCATGAGGACACGACCGGACCTAGAGAAGCAATGCCGGCCGGTATGAGCTCGATCCAACGGTCGATCCGTCGCGTTCTTCGACCGAGTGCCCACGACGTTGCCCCTCATGACATCGGATCACCCGGGCTTGGCGACGTACCACAAAGTCGCGCTCGCTGGTTTCGAGCTGCTCTTGTATTCGCCGCAATGCCGGTGATCATGTTGCTGGTCGCCCCGGTTCAGGTCACGACATTCGACCCCGCCGCACCGGTGGTGATCAGCGAAACACGTCCGGCGAATCCCGAGGATCTCTTGGCCTCGGACCTGACGTTCACCATTTCATCACTTTCTTCGAGCAACGTGAGTTTCCTGGGTCCATTGACTTCGAACGGGCACCTGTTGACGCCGAATCGGATCACACCGATATCCGCTTGGATACAAACCGACATCGGTGGAGTGATCACCCAACAAGGGGCATCCGTCCGATACGAGGTCAACGCACGCGTCGTGGAGATCGTCCTGGAGGGTGCCTCGACCACATCTCATTTCGTGGTGACGACTCCCGATGGATCCTCGGAATTCGTCCTCTCTCCACCTCAGACGAAAAAAACCATCTATGTCAACTCCGGAGTGGTCGCGACCAGAACCTCGGATCTCTTCATGCTCAGAAGCGTTTCGGCGGAATTGGACCCGAACGAGGTGGCCAAGGCTCATCTCGGACCCGTCGATTTGACGTCATCGGTCAGGGAGGGCGACGGCCGAGCGATCGTCCCACGGTCCGCGGTCATGGGGTCTTTGGCGAATTCATTCGTCGAATTCCTTCCGGTCGTGTTGGCTCTGGCCCTGCTTGTTCTGTTCTCGTTTCTCCTGGGACGATCATTGATCTCCTTGGCTGGCCTCCGGCACTCCGAGGCGGCGATCGCAACGATGCTGGGGCTTTCCCTCCTGGTCGCGATGATTGGATCGCTCAACTACCTGGTTTCCGGTCGCACGGCGGTCTTGTCGGTCATTGTCTTCTCGGTCGGGGCCATCACCGTCGCCGCGTCACGAAAGGGAATCCGGAACTTTGCCGTGCCCAGACGGTACGAGGGCCCTCTCCTCCCGGTTCTCATTGGATTCCTGCTCTACGTCGTCCCCACGATGATGACTCGATCTCTGAACGTCGGGTTTCTGCAGACCGACATCTACGACTATTTCCACCTTCAGGAAGTCTTCTGGCGAAAGTCGATCCCATCGGCCGGCACCGATTGGGGCTGGGGCCTTCGAACCCTCGACTCGACGACGCGTTCGGCGATCGAAAACGTCTTCCACCTTTCTTCGTGGGAAGCGGCAACGGTTGTTCGGCTCGCCTTTGCGATGTTCGCTGTAGTGGCGATTCACTCCGCTGCCACATGTCTGGGGGCATCGCGTCGATCTGCTTCCATCCTGGCTTCGCTGACGGTTGCTTTGGTTCCCCTTCAAGGGTTGTGGCTGGAGGGCTACCTCACTCGCGAACTCTTCGCGCACCAGGTGCTCATGAGCATCGGTGTCGGCGTGACGATTCTCCATCGTCAAGATGAAGATGGCACGCGGCAAAGAAAACGCCTGTTCCTGCTGGGAGTGCTCATGGTCCCGGCCCTTTCCATCGTTCCCCCGTACCTCGTGTTGGTGCCAGCTCTTCTGCTGACACTGATGATCTGGCGACCACAGGGAGCGCCCCTCCGAACGAGCTGGCCTCAGATTCGCTCGTTCCTCCTCGGACTCGTCCCCCTGTCGATGATCAATCTCTGGTGGATGCTGGGTTCCGACGTGTCCAACAGATACGCACAAGCGGTCGAGGGAATCGGAAAGAACATCGTCGTACCGTTCCACTCCACCGCACGATTTCCGGCGTCCCTGATGGGAATCACCTCGTTCCATCTCAATGAATCGTCTCTCTTCGGGCGGTCTCTTGAGGGATGGGTGCCGGGAGTCTTGGTCGATTTCCATCGACGAATCGACCAAATTGCCGGCAACTGGAGCGTCGTCTTGTTGCTCCTGCTCGCGGTCATCGTGGCGGTCGCCCTCTCCCCCCGAGCGAGTGGCCCCGCCGCGGGCTTCCTGATCGGTTACGTCCTGATCTCGACCGTGTGCACGGTTCTCCTACTTTCCGTTTGGAAATCACAGAGCTTCTTTCTGCTCATGTGGTTCTGGACCTTGGCGCCGGGCATTCTCGTGAGCGCGTTTCTCCTGATCGTGCGCCCCGGACAAAGGTTGCAGATCGGGAGACTCTGCATCCTCGTCACGTTCCTTCTGCTGAATGTCGTGGCAAGCGTCTTCGCCTCGACGAGATGGCTCAACGGGCCCTACGGCGAAACCTCGTACCGAACGCACTTCGACCTTGCCGCCGATGTGCTCTTCTTGGAAGAGCTCGAAGACTCGATAACGACGGACTTCCAGGTGATCATGCGAGACAGCGAGCTGACTGGCTCCGACGACGATCGCGTGCTCTTCAACTTCGTCGATCTCGTGCTCACAAGGGATGGACGGGACTGTGTCAACTGCGTCTATGACCCACGAAACGGATCAGTCACGAGTTTGGTAGCGGCCGAACCCACGGAACAGATCGTCCTGATCATCGGTGGCCGGGGCTGTCC
>VFQT010004297.1_pt1 | contig 12059 bp, 10 predicted proteins | sample 3512381 | NCBI WGS metagenome assembly VFQT01 (sample SAMN10412376, study PRJNA504923) | tailings metagenome | isolation source: Relicate 2 Philex TSF3 active mining site | place: Philippines: Tuba, Benguet | collected 2017-08-29 | reverse complement strand
TGCCACTAAAGCCTACTTTAAAGAGGTAGTTCAAGTATGTAAAGAAGATGATATCCTTGTTTTTGACGATATCCATTGGAGTGAGGGTATGGAAAAAGCCTGGGAAGAAATAAAAAAAAGTGAAAGAGTTTCCTGTTCAATCGATTTATTTTTTATTGGAATTATTTTTCTTAGGAAAGAATTCAAAGAAAAGCTAGATTTTACAATACGTTTCTAAAATTTTAAATAGCCTAGCATGAGGAATTTCTTTACCTTCGGTACCTCAATCAAACCCCATGATTATTGGTGTTTTAAAAGAAGTAGCCCCTGAAACAAGGGTATCTCTCATCGCAGATGGTGTTTCGCAATTAACGAAAAAAAAGCTGACTGTTTGGGTCGAAAGCGGAGCAGGAGAACAAGCCTATTGTTCTGATGCTGATTACCGTAACGCAGGTGCAGAAATTAAATCTGCATCAGAAATTGCAAACGGCGCAGATATTGTATTGTCGATTCATCCTCCGGCCATTGAAATTCGCAGTGGTGTAGTACTCATTGGTATGTACCAGGCTCGTTTTCAAACGGAGCGAATTAAGCAGTGGACAGATAAAGGCGCAGTAGTATTTAGCATGGAGTTGTTGCCAAGAACCACCAGGGCGCAGAGCATGGATATCTTGTCTAGTCAGGCTAATATTGCTGGCTACAAAGCGGTATTGACTGCAGCAAATGCTTATGGACGCTATTTTCCTATGTTCATGACTGCTGCTGGAAGCATTGCACCAGCGAAAGTGTTGATACTGGGTGCAGGTGTAGCAGGGTTACAAGCTATTGCGACGGCAAAGCGTTTGGGATCTGTTGTAGAAGTGTTTGATACACGTCCTGCGGTGAAAGAAGAAGTCCAAAGTTTAGGTGCAAAGTTTATTGAAATACCAGGAGCAGCAGATGCTTCTGCTGCTGGTGGCTATGCAGTGGAACAATCAGAAGAATATAAACGCAATCAACAACAAAAGATTGCTGAAAGCATAGCCAAGGCAGATATCGTGATTACTACAGCTCAAATTCCAGGTAAAAAGGCGCCTATTTTGGTTACTGAAGAAATGTTGAAGACCATGAGAGAGGGTAGTGTAATCGTCGATTTGGCAGCATCAACAGGTGGAAATACACCTCATACAAAAGACCGTGAAACTGTTGTTTACCAGGGCGTGAAAATTATCGGTGATAGCAATTTGCCAGCAACAATGCCATCAGACGCAAGTAAGCTCTATGGTAAAAACATCATTAATTTCTTGCAACTCATTACAGATAAGGAAGGTAATCTACACCTTAACATGGATGATGATTTGGTAAAGGGTGCAAGGGCTCAAGCATAGTATTGATTTTTTAAATTTCTAGTATATGGAACAGGTCTTGAATTGGATTAGCGCTCACCAGGAAATGTTTTATGTTGTTTTCCTTATGATTTTCGTGGGAATTGAAGTGATTGGTCGCGTTCCCTCAGTTTTACATACACCATTGATGAGTGGTGCCAATGCCATACATGGTGTGGTAATAATTGGCGCTATAATTGTAATGGGACAAGCAGCGGAAGATGATATCTTGTCTTTGGTGCTTGGCTTTCTTGCAGTAATTCTTGGTACACTCAATGTGGTTGGTGGTTTTGTGGTGACCGACAGAATGCTAGAAATGTTTAAAAAGAAAAAATAATCTTCCAAAATAGCGCGCAATGGAAATCAACTTGCTTGTACTTATTTATCTCATTGGTTCTATCACTTTTATTGTTGGATTGAAAATGCTTTCTAATCCAGCATCTGCACGAAAAGGAAATCTGGTTGCAGCGGCCGGAATGTTCATAGCTATTTTGGGTACTATCTTTCTTTATGAAAGTGAAGGTCAAAGACTTGGCAACTATCCTTGGATTTTTGCTGCCTTAATTATTGGTACAGTAGTAGGGACATTGATGGCAAAAAAAGTGCAAATGACTGCCATGCCTGAAATGGTAAGTTTGTTCAACGGTATGGGAGGTGCTTGTGCTGCATTGATTTCTGTCATTGAATTCAATCACCTGATGCACAATACAAGTGATTTTGTCTCAATTGATGCTACAAAGTTGTTGATCATTCTTCTTGGGTTAATCATTGGTGCGGTTTCTTTTTCTGGTAGCATGATTGCTTGGGGTAAGCTCAATGGTAAAATCAAAGATTTTGCATTTGGTGGTCAGCATATCATTAACCTTGTCATTCTTATATTGAATATTGCAATTGCGGCTTATGTCATTTTATTTACACCAGCCCAAATTCACTTGTTGTTTTATGTTGTAGTAGCATTGTCAATTCTCTATGGTATTTTCTTTGTGTTGCCTATTGGTGGTGCAGATATGCCTGTCGTTATTTCTTTGTTGAACTCGTTTACAGGTGTTGCAGCGGCTTGTGGTGGATTTTTGTATGATAATAAAGTTATGCTAACAGGAGGTATTCTTGTTGGTGCAGCAGGTACTTTGCTTACCATTTTGATGTGTAATGCCATGAACAGGTCGCTCAAAAATGTGTTGATTGGGTCGTTTGGTGGAAGTAATGCGGCAGTTGCCGGCGCTGGACCGCAAGGTGGCACCTACAAGGAAGTTTCATTGAGTGATGCTGCTGTTGTAATGAGTTATGCAAGTAAAGTAATGATTGTTCCTGGTTATGGTTTAGCAGTAGCGCAAGCTCAACATGTTTGTCATGAGTTGGAAAAAGCATTGGAAGCAAAAGGTGTTGAAGTAAAATATGCCATTCATCCTGTTGCTGGTAGAATGCCCGGACACATGAATGTATTGTTGGCTGAAGCTGATGTAAGCTATGACAAATTACTGGAAATGGAAGATGCCAATGAAGAATTTAAGAACACAGATGTGGTCTTGATTTTGGGCGCAAATGATGTTGTCAATCCAGCTGCAAAATCAGATCCTGCTTCCCCTATTTATGGTATGCCTATTCTTGAGGTGGAAGAAGCTAAACATGTTATCGTTAATAAGCGTAGTATGAAGCCAGGTTACGCGGGTATTGAAAACCAGCTTTTCTTCCAGCCAAAAACATCCATGTTGTTTGGTGATGCTAAAAAAGCACTTCAAGATTTATTGGCAGAAGTACGCAGTATCTAGTCGGCCTTATTGAACATGATTTCAGTTAGGAATGCTTATTTTTAAGCTCCTAAATTTCTGATCATGCGTCTATTTATTTTATCCTTCTTTATCATCATTAGCACTTCATTATTTGCTCAAAAAAAAATAACTGGTTTTTTAAAAGAGAGCAGTAGTGCTCAATACGAACTTGAAAAAAAGTTTGATGGGTTGTTAAACGCTGCTGACCAGGACAAATGGATGAAGTTCCTTACTTCCAAACCCCACCATATAGGATCAACACAGGGTAAAGCAAATGCTGAGTACATGGCAGATTTATTCAGGCAATGGGGTTATGAGACAGAACTTGCAGTTTATCATGTATTGTTTCCAACGCCAAAATATCGCTCATTAGAATTGCTCGGAGCAAAACCTTACAAAGCAAAATTGGAAGAGGCTGCCTTGAAAGAAGACGCAACCTCAGGCATAAAACAAGAGCAGTTGCCGCCCTATAATGCGTATTCAGCAGATGGTGATGTAACAGCAGAGCTTGTATTTGTGAATAGAGGTATACCCGCCGATTATGAAGAGCTGGAAAGAATGGGCATCAGTGTTAAGGGAAAAATTGTGATTGCGAAATATGGCGGTTCCTGGAGGGGTATTAAGCCTAAAGTAGCTGCAGAACATGGAGCAATAGGTTGTATCATTTATTCTGATCCTAAAGACGACGGCTATGTTGTCGGTGATGTGTATCCTAATGGACCATATCGTCCACAGCAAGGCGTACAGAGAGGATCGGTAATGGACATGCCAGTTTATCCTGGTGATCCAACTACTCCTGGTTATGGTTCAACTCCAGATGCAAAGCGGTTGAAGCGAGAAGAGGTAACAACAATCATGAAAATACCTGTACTTCCCATATCTTATGAAGATGCATTGCCTTTGTTACAATCATTAGTTGGTCCGGTTGTTCCTGATGCATGGAAGGGAGGACTACCCATTACCTATCATGCAGGTCCAAGTAAAGAGAAAGTTCGTTTACAACTTCAGTTCAACTGGGACATCAAGCCTTTGTATAATGTTATTGCCAAAATGAAAGGCAGTGTATATCCAGATGAATGGGTGATCAGAGGTAATCATCATGATGGTTGGAACATGGGTGCCGCGGATCCGATTAGTGGCATGGTTGCTGAAATGGATGAGGCACGCGCCATCGGAGAATTGGCAAAGCAAGGGTTCAGGCCTAAACGAACAGTAGTGTTTGCAGCATGGGATGGGGAAGAGCCAGCTTTGTTGGGTTCAACAGAATGGGTTGAAGATCATGCAAAGGAATTAAAACAAAAGACAGTCGCTTATCTCAATTCAGATGGAAACAGCAGAGGCTTTATTGGAATAGGGGGATCTCATGCATTAGAAGCTTTCTTCAATGAAATTGCTGCTGATGTCATTGATCCACAAACAGGAGTTAGTGTACGCGACAGACGTTACGCAAGAATGATGGTAAACGCTGATAAAAATGTGCGTGCGAAAATGATGGGTAATACATACATGAAGATTGAAGCGTTGGGAGCTGGATCTGACTATTCTCCTTTCTTTCAACATCTGGGTATTCCTTCAGCTAATATTGGATTTGGCGGTGAGGGAAGTGGAGGTGAATACCATTCGATTTATGATTCATATGATCACTTTGTGAGGTTCAAAGATCCTGGATTTCAGTATGGTGTTGCCCTGGCAAAGACTGCAGGTAGATCAATGTTGCGCCTTGCTAATGCAGATGTACTTCCATTTGATTACCATATTCTTACTACGACAATAGCAGGGTACTTGAGTGATGTAAAGAATTTAATTGAAACAATGAGAAGTGATATTGAATTGGAGAATAAGCTTGTGGAGGAAAATGTATTCAAGTTGGCAGCAGATCCAAAACGTTCTCGTTCACTTCCCAGTAAGCAAACCGCTGTTCCTTATCTTGAATTTGGGAGTGTAGAAAACGCAATGTATCAATTATCGAAATCAACACAGCAATTGAAACAGCTGTTGTCAAAGGCTGATCAGCTGAACACAGATGATCTAGGGCGACTAAATAAAATTCTTTTTACTGCTGAACAAAGTTTGCTCAATGATAATGGTTTGCCGCGTAGACCTTGGTATAAACATCAAGTATACGCGCCAGGTTTTTATACTGGATATGGTGTGAAAACATTGCCTGGAGTTAGGGAAGGTATAGAAGAGAAAAATTGGAAAGAAGCACAGGAGCGTATTGGCGTATTGTCTGATGCATTGATGAGTTTTGATGGTGTTATACAACATGCAATAGCTATCCTGAGCAAATGAAATTAAAAACTGATTTTTTACATCACGTTGCCCGTTGTCAGGGTTTTGATGAGCCTGAATTTATAGCTGCTCACAACGATCCTCCAGGTGTTTCTATCAGGATTAATCAGGCTAAAGTTTCTAATCGGTCGATTGTTTTGCCCGACAGCAATATTTGTGCGAATGTTCCTTGGTGCAAAGAAGCTTATGTTTTGAATGAACGACCTTCTTTCACACTTGATCCTTTATTTCATGCAGGCGCTTATTATGTTCAAGAAGCATCCAGTATGTTTTTGCAACATGCAATAGAACACTTATTCAGGGGGGGGAATGGTTTTAAAGCCTTAGACATGTGTGCTGCTCCAGGTGGTAAGTCAACTCTAATGGCAGGCATGACTGAGCTGGGGTTCATCGTCTCTAATGAAATTATACAATCTCGTGTTGCTGTATTGCAGGAAAATATAATCAAATGGGGATTGTTAAAAGTGTTGGTTACCAATAATGATCCAGATGATTTTAAAAGACTTCCAGAATTTTTTGATTTTGTGATGGTTGATGCACCATGCAGCGGAAGTGGTTTGTTTAGAAAAGATGAAAAAGCGATGGAAGAATGGACTCCGGAATTGGTCGGGTTTTGTGCAGCACGACAAAAACGAATCTTACATGCTGCTACAGAAACTTTGACTGAAGGTGGTTACCTATTTTATTCTACTTGTTCGTTTTCGGAAGAAGAAAATGAGGATAATTTAGATTATTTGATAGAGACTGGAATGTATGAGTCGGTTGATTTGCCATTTCATGAATCGTGGAACATTATAAAAACCCAATCAAAAAAACATGCTGCTATTGGCTATCGATTTTATCCTGATAAAGTAATGGGGGAGGGTTTTTTCTGTGGAATCCTAAGAAAGACGTCATCAAATAATTATTTTACTGGTAATTCTAAAGTTGTTAAATCTTTACCGCTTGAACAACAATTAGCACCCTGGATTCATGATGCACAGTCCTTGTATTATTTTCAAAAGGAAAATGAAGTGTTTGCATTTGATCCTATGTTTGTGCATGAGTTAACTTTGGTTGCTGATGCCTTGAAGTTGAGAAAAAAGGGACTTCGTCTGGGAGAATTCATACGAGGAGAATTTGTGCCTAACCATGAGCTGGCGATGGCAACCATTCAAAATAAATATATTCCTCATCTAGAACTCGATTTGAAACAATCCCTTCAATATTTGAGACGTGAAACTGTAGATTTAGGTGTGAACGATAAAGGATGGTCGCTTGTTCAATATAAAGGAATTTCATTGGGCTGGGTTAAATTGGTTCAAGGTAAAGCAAAGAATCATTATCCTTTGAATTGGCGCATACTCATTCGTGGTTGAGTATATGTTAAAATTGAACTTTCCTAAAATGCTCAAAAAGCTTTTTGTTATCTTTGGTTGCACTGTTTATTCATTTGAAAGAGGCTAACATGAGAGCATTTATTTCATTTTTATTGGTTTTGATTTCATATGCGGCTATCGCACAACAGCCAAAATTATATGCTGCGAAGAATGAAAAAGGGGTATATGTAGAGCACAAAGTTCAACCAAAGGAAAACTGGTATAGTGTTGGTCGTTTGTATGCAATTAGCCCAAAGGAAATTGCTGCATTTAACGGGCTTACCATGGAAAAAGGGCTGTCAATCGGACAGACTTTGAAAGTGCCTTTGTATGCGATTAACTTCATTCAATCTGTTTCTGCTGTTGGTGTTCCTGTTTATCATTTGGTCGAGCCCAAAGAAGGATTATTAAAGGTGGCCTCAAACTATGGATTGACTTTAGCAGGTATAAAAAACTTGAATAATTTAAGTTCAGATCAAATAAATGCAGGATATAATTTAATTGTTGGTTACATAGGGGCTGCAACATCTGCTCCAGTCGTTTCAATTCCGGTTCAAGAAACTAAACCGCCAGTAATTGCATCGGAGCCAAAACAAAGTGCTCCAGCTGAGCAACCTAAGGAGATTGTTGCTAAACCTGTTGTAAAGAATTCTGAACCAGTTAGTCAGCCAGTTGCTATGCCTGCCGTAAAGAGTACTGAACCAATTAATCAACCAAAAGTCGCACCTGAATCAAAGTCTACCTTAAACAATTTGGTTAATTATTTTGCTACTGGATATGTTCAGCAATCCAAGGAAGGGAAAGAACAAAAACTTGAAAATCCAACCTATGGTATATTCAAAAGTTCTAGTGGCTGGCAAGATGGAAAATATTACATGCTCATGAATGATGTAGTGCCAGGAACTATTGTTAAAGTAAATGCTGTTGAATCAGGTAAAACCATTCATGCAAAAGTTTTGGGCGCTGTTCCACCAGGGAAAGAAAGTGAGGGAATGCAAATGCGTTTGAGTAATGCTGCTGCAGCTGCATTGGGTGTTGAGCAATCGGGTTCACTTTCTTTGGTTTGGTTTAAATAAACATCCTTCTCTCAGTATCTTTGTATAGTTTTGGTGGACAGAAAAATAAGGTATGTCGTTTGCTTTTCAGTTGTATAGAATTTTAGTCCCCAAGCCAATCCGGACAAAACTATTGTTGTCACGTTTGAAAAAGCAAATACCTGCTTATCATGAAGCTTCTGCAGGGTATGCAACAGATCCTGAACGCAATGAGGTTGTTGAGTATGTTAAGGAAAATGGCGTTCAAATTTTCCCATACCATTTTATAAAAAATTACCAGCAGGACGCCATCGAGGTTTTTCATGATGATGATTGCGGTATGAAATATGTTTTACAAGATGGTAAACGGTTGTATTTTAAAAGGAAATGGTCTGTACAGCGTATAAAGAAATCGTATCATGATCTTACCTTGGAACAGGATCCCATGAGTCCCCACCGCTATTTGTCATCTTCATTCAATCTTCAGGAAAATGATGTGTTGGCTGATTTTGGCGCAGCAGAAGGCAACTTTACACTTTCTGTAATTGAAAATATTAAAAAGGCATATTTGTTTGAATATGATCCAGAATGGATCGAGGCTTTGCAAATGACCTTCAAGCCATGGAAGGACAAAGTTGAAATTGTTCCAAAATTTGTTTCAGATAAAAATGATACTAAACATTGTTCTGGAGATGTTTTTTTTGAGGGTAAAGAATTGACATTTATGAAGATTGATGTAGACGGAGGAGAGAGGGGCTTGTTAAAAGGTTTTGAAGAGACAATTGATCAGGCTCAAACAATGAAAATTGCGCTTTGCACTTATCACCAGCATGATGATGAAAAAGAGTTTACAGCTTGGCTGACTAGCAAAAACTATGAAGTCGTTCCTTCTAAAGGGTACATGATTTTTCATTATGATAAAAAGCTTAAAGCTCCATACATTAGGAGGGCTTTAGTTAGAGCAACAAAAAATAGTGCATGAACTGGAAGCTGCTCAAATCAGAATATCTCTTTAAAGACCTTTGGTTTACCGTCAGAAAAGATACTTGTGAGCGGTCAGGCGGACAAATAGTAGACCCTTATTATGTTTATGAATTTCCTGAATGGGTGACAGCTGTTGCCGTGACAAAAGATGGTGAATTTATTTTTGAGCGACAATACAGGCATGCTGCAGGACTCACTATGCTAGAAATTCCGGGAGGTTGTGTTGACAAGGAAGATCTAAGCTTGCAAGCTGCAATTGAAAGAGAACTGCTTGAAGAGACTGGATATAGTTTTGATGAATTTGTTTATTTGGGAAAGACCTCAGCCAATCCCTCAACACACAACAATTGGATGCATTTTTTTCTAGCAACCGGAGGTGAATTAACTGGAAAGCAACAATTGGACCATAATGAAGAAATTGAATTGGTTTTATTGACCCTCGATGACGTAAAAGAATTATTACAAAAACAAGAGATCATGCAAAGTATGCATGTTACTGCTTTGTTCTATGCGTTGCAAAAAATGGGAGTAATTAATTGGTAATAAAAAGGGATCGCTTGACTTCTCCCACAACAAAAATACTGCCACAAACTAAAATCAGGTCATCTTTTCCTGCCTGTTGCTTAAAATCGAGTATTGCCTCGTTCACATCTTCAAAGGCTTTACCCACTAGTTCATGTGATGTTGCCATAGCTTGAAGAGTTGTGGTATCAAGTGCCCTGGGTAAATGTGCTTTGGTAAATCCATAACGGGCATGTTTGGGCAATAGTGATAATACTTCATTCACGTCTTTATCGGCTGAGATACCAAGAACGATATATAGTTTATTAATAGTAAACCTGTTTAATTGTTCCAACATCTTTTTAACGCCATCAGCGTTATGAGCAACATCCAGAATAATCAGTGGATGCGTAGATATAGTTTCCCACCTTCCGTGCAATCCGGTATTAACAATGACATTTTGAATACCCTTTTGAACTGCCATTTCATCAACCTCAACCTGCAAGGCATGCAACTCATCTATTGCAGTACGTACAGTGTTTATGTTTTCCTGTTGGTAGCTTCCTGCCAGGGGACAACTATAAGTGAATGTTTGTTCATCTTTGTTGTTCTTTATTTCTACCTGCAGTTTGCTTGGACTGCTATCTAGTAATTTTGATTTCCAGATTTTATCTGCAAATTTGATAGGGGCATTTAAACTTTCGGCCTTTAGCTTAAAAATATCCTGTGTTTCAAACTGTGTTTTGCCTATTACGACAGGAGTATTTTGTTTAATGATACCAGCTTTTTCACTCGCAATTTTTTCAAGTGTATTGCCTAAAATCTGAACATGATCGAAGCTGATGTTGGTAATCACCGATAATAAGGGTTCAATAACATTGGTGCTGTCTAATCTTCCTCCTAGTCCTGTTTCAATTATAGCAAAATCAACTTCTTGTTTCGCGAAGTATTCAAAAGCCATTCCCACTGTCACTTCAAAAAAAGAGGGTGAAATTTCCTCAATCAATGGGGTTATGCGAAGGGTAAAGTCGACTACCTCCTGTTCAGGGATCATTTCACCATTTATTTTAATTCGCTCTCTAAAGTCCTCTAGATGCGGGGAGGTATATAAGCCTGTTTTATAGCCCTGTTCCTGCAGAATAGAAGCCAGCATATGGCTGACAGATCCCTTGCCATTAGTGCCTGCTACGTGTATAGATTTAAATGTTGTCTGAGGGTTGTTTAAATAAGAACAAATGGCCAACGTATTACTCAGGTCCATTTTTAAAGCAGCTACCCCCGTTTTACTGAACATGGGTAGTTTTGTGTACAGATATTCAACAGCAGCTTTGTAGTTCATGCTGCAAAGATATTGTATCTTCGAACCCATGAGTATGTTCATGTGGCTGCCCATGTCGGCTTTTTTACTGGTTACCCTTATTCTGTTATTTTTTTACCTCAGGTATTTTCGTTTACTGGCATTCCATCGACCAAAAGAGCAAGAGTTTTCTTACGAACACGCTGTTAGTGTGGTTATATGTGCCCGTGATGAAGCAGATGAAATTGAAAAGAACTTACCTGGTGTATTAGCCCAACTTTACCGAAGTACACATGAGGTTGTTGTGGTAAATGATAATTCACAGGATGACACCAAGTTTTTACTGGAAGGTCTTTATAAGGATTTCAAACAATTACATATAGTTGAGCTTAAACAAGAAGCTGTACACATCCCAGGAAAGAAATTTCCACTTTCTATGGGTATAAAATCAGCAAAATATGAAGTGCTGTTGTTGACTGATGCCGATTGCATTCCATCTTCTGAAAATTGGATCAAGAAAATGCAGGCAGCATTTCATTCAGGAATTGAAATTGTATTGGGCTACGGGGCCTATAAAAAAGAGAAGGGGTTGTTGAATAAAATTATTCGATTTGACACTTTTCATACTGCATTGCAATACCTCTCTTTAGCACTTGGTGGAATGCCATATATGGGTGTAGGAAGGAATTTGGCGTATAAAAAAGAATTGTTTTATAAGCAGAAAGGGTTTGCTGCCCACCATCATTTACCTGGCGGAGATGATGATTTGTTCATCAATGGATGTGCTCATGCAGATAATACTGCTGTGGTGATAGATCAAGAGGCCTTCACATACTCTACACCTGCCAGAAAATGGTCGGAATGGCTATCGCAAAAAGAAAGACACAACGCAACAGGTAAATATTATAAGCCAGCCCACAAATGGGTGCTTGGTGCTTATATGCTAAGCCAGTTTTTGTTTTATCCTTTATTGGTAACAGCATTCTTCACTTTTGACTGGAGATGGGTATTGGGAGTATTGGGATTAAAGTTGATCTTACAGGGACTTGTATTTTACAAATCGATGAAGCGCTTAGGTGAATCTGATTTGTTTGTTCTATTCCCATTATGGGATATATGGATGTTTTTTTATTACCTGATTTTCATGTCATCTTTATGGAAAACACCAAAGAACCATTGGAGCTGATTACACAATATTTTGCTGATTTTACTCCTAAGCAACTAGACCAGTTTGGTCGGCTTGGCGCTATTTATGCGGAGTGGAACCAGAAGATTAATGTGATTTCCAGGAAAGATATAGATGCTTTGTACGAGAGACATGTCTTGCATTCACTTGCAATAGCTGCACAGTATCCTTTTATGCCTGGACTGGAAATTGTTGATATTGGGACTGGGGGTGGATTCCCAGGTGTGCCTTTGGCTATCTTTTTTCCCGATGTGCAATTTCACTTGGTTGATTCTATTGCCAAAAAATTAAAGGT
>VFQT010004293.1_pt1 | contig 12065 bp, 12 predicted proteins | sample 3512381 | NCBI WGS metagenome assembly VFQT01 (sample SAMN10412376, study PRJNA504923) | tailings metagenome | isolation source: Relicate 2 Philex TSF3 active mining site | place: Philippines: Tuba, Benguet | collected 2017-08-29 | reverse complement strand
GGCGCTATTTCCCAGGATTCTGCTGGCTGATGCGGGTCACGTATCCACAGGCTGTGGAGCCCAGCGTGGACTGCGCCAATGGCATCCCATGCGTTGCGGGATAGCAACCAACAGTCATGGCGTGGCGCGGCTGCGACCTGTGCAAAATAGTGATAGACTTCGGGGTGCGGTTTGTACCGTTTGATGCCATCGACACTGACGATGCCGTCGAGGAGCTGGTCAAGCTCGTGCAGTGTGCAAAAGTCATGCAGTGTTGCCGATGTGGCATTGCTCCACACAAAACAGCGCCAGCCGTGCTGCTTGAGGTGATGAATGGCGGCGAGTGCCTGGGGATCGAGTGGCAGTGTGCGCCATTGTTGGCAAAGCGCGCGCTGAGTGGCGGTAGGAATGTGGATGTGGGCTTCGGCAAGGGTTGTCGCCAGGGCTTGGGCTGTGAGTCGCTCGAAATCGACATAGCGATCCATGGCACTCCGGCGCAAGAGGTATTCGACCTGCACATGTCGCCAACGTTGGACGAGAGTGAGTGGTTGGTCGCTCCATGGTGTAAATGCTGGTGCGAGATGGTTGGGGTTACATAATGTGCCGAATACGTCGAAACCGACTGCAGGAGGCATACGTATCTCCTCACGGTGTGGGTTAATGATTTCGTCCCCAAAAAGGAACAGTGTATGCAGTATACTCTGCGGCGGGCTACAGTGGCAGACAGTGATGCATTGTGGCAGATGTTGTATTATGCGGCCTGGATGCAACTCGATGGTGCGACTTCGTATCATGAGGCGAAAAGTGATGCATACCTGGCGGCATATGTGGCCGATTGGGGGCAAGCGACTGATGTGGGTGTGGTGGCCTATCAGGTAGATCGCGTGTTGGGGGCAGCATGGGCCCGCCCGGTACCACATCCGGTGGGTATCGCAAACGTCCCCGCTGGTTGTAGTGAACTGGCGGTAGCGGTACATCCTACGGCACAGCGCATGGGGCTTGGCAATACGCTGATGCATTGTCTATGTGCGCTGGCCGATGCGGAAGGTGTCCCACTGGCGCTGACGGTGCGTCAGAGCAATCCGGTGGCTCCGTGGTATCAGCGATTTGGTTTTGTCGTCGTGGGTACGAGCATCAATCGGGTTGGTAGTGATTCGTTGATTATGGAACGAAAGAGCAGCAACACATGAATGAACAACAGCGCTTGGTAACATGGACGAGCCCGGAAGCGTATATGGAACAGATGCGTCAGATGAGTGGTATGGAATACATCGAGGCAGTGCGAGCGGGGCGCATCCCACTCTCGCCGATGTTGCAACTGCTCGATATTCATGGCCGTGAATGGCACGAAGGGTATGCGCTATTTACGGTGCTGCCCCAGGAGTTTCATTACAACCCGATGGGGATGGCGCATGGTGGGCTGGCGTGTGCTTTGCTCGATACGGCCATGGCCGTGTCGGTGTTGACCACATTGCCTGCCGGTGTAGGCTACGTGACACTCGAAATCAAAGTCAACTTCACCAAACCCATCACGGCCCAAGCTGGTGAGTTGCGCGCCGAAGGGCGGTCCATCCATGTGGGTAGCCGTACCGCCACTGCCGAAGGGCGTATATACGACGCCAACGGAGTGTTGTATGGGCACGGCACGACCACACTGCTGTTGATGCGACCCGAATCAGCGTAGGGCGGCGGGATCGACGAGATGTTGGCCAATGGTGCTGGTCGGCTCGATGTGATGATGCAAGCAACAGGCATGACCAATGGGGAGACCAACTTCGGCGTCGAGGAGTGCTAGATCTGCCAATGTTAGGTGTTGCCACTTGGCATCGAGTACGATCTGCCCATCCTTGAGCAGTACCACACGGTCGGTATGCGTCACACAAAAATTCAAATCGTGGCTGACGATGATACAGCTCCGTTGATGGGCATGCAGGTGACCTAGTGCATGGCTGAGCTGTGCAATGCCGGCTTCGTCCATACCAGCAGTGGGTTCGTCGAGTGCGATGATATCACTACCGACGGCGATGACTGCTGCTGTTGCGACCAAGCGTCGGCGTGCGGGTGGGATGTCGTAGGGATGCACATCACCGAGATCTGCCAGCCCACAGAGTTGCATGGCCTGTTGCACGCGCGCCGTGATTTCGCTGGCAGGGAGTTTGAGCAACTGTGGCCCATAGGCGACTTCGGCTTGAATTGATGCCGCAAAGAGTTGATTGCGCACATCCTGGAAGACGATGCTGGCAATACGTGAAGCGCGGCCTGGGGCCCATTTGACGATGTCGTGACCATCGAGCACGACGCGACCATGATGGGGGCGCAATAAACCATTGAAGTGGCGTAATAACGTGCTTTTGCCAGCGCCGTTTTTGCCAAGGAGTGCAATACGTTCGCCACGGTCGACATGCAGATTGATGCGGTGCAAGACTGGTGTGTCGGCACTGTAGTGAAACGCAACATCTTCGATGCTCATAATGGGCTGCGTCGGTGATGGTGCAGATGTGGGCAGTGGTCGAGTATTGATACTTGGTTGCATGGGCAAATCAAGCCCGTGGATGAGTTGTGTCTTGGTTGTGGCGAGTGGGAGTGCGCGATTCCATAGTTGTTGTTGGCCGAGTGCCTGTGCCAGGCGTGTGGCATATGGCCGCCCTGCAACCGCAGAATGTTGGCTGAATACCACCGATGGCGTACCATCAGCAACGATGCGACCCGCATCAAGCACGAGTATGCGGTGTGCGAATTCTGCGACCCAGTCGAGGTTGTGCTCGGCAATGACAATGGTTTGCCCGTGTGCTGCTAGTGATTGTAGAGTTTCGCCGAGCTGTTGGACTGCCGGCGGATCGAGTTGGGCACTGGGTTCGTCGAGAATGAGCACTGGTGGGCGCAACGCCAAGGCGGCTGCAATGACGACACGTTGTTGTTGGCCACCCGACAGCGCAAACGGCGACCGCTCGCTGAGGTGCGTGATACCCATCATGGTCAGGGCATCTTGTACGCGTTGCCGAATGTCTGTGGCTGCCATGCCTAGATTTTGTAGCCCAAAACCGACCTCTTCGGCCACCGTATCACAGACGCCCGATATCTGGGTGCTGGCCTGACTCGTGACAATCGTCGTATGCTGGAGCATTTCGAGGATGCTTTGATCGATGGGCGAAACGCCGTCGACGTGGATGGTGCCGGTGACTTCACCACGGAAAAACTGCGGCATGAAACCAGCCATCAGTGCACACAGAGTGCTTTTGCCAGCCCCTGCACTGCCGACGATGGCCACAATACTGCCAGGTTGGATGTCGATGGTGATGTTGGCTAATGCAGGAGTTGTTTGGCGGCGATAGCGGAACCCCAACTGCTGCATGGTGATAATGGCTGCTTGTGTCATACCCAGATCCCCCATACAAAACTCCCAATGCAGACCATGCTCGCAATCAAGAGTACACTCCGGGCCACGTGTTGTGGGCGGCCATCGTGGAGCTCGATGAGGCGTGTTGGTGGATGTGGATTGGTGAATGCACGTAATTCGAGGGCCATGGCGCGTTCTTCGACGTCGACAAGTGCGCCGACGACAAGCGGCCCTACTAGTGGGATGATGGCCGTGATGCGACTGATTACTGACTGGATGAGCAAGCCACGCGACTGTTGTGCTTCGAGGATGTGTTGGGCTCGGATACGCATATCGGGGATAATCTGCAACGCCATCAGGAGGATGTACTCGATGCTCCGTGGCAGGCCACGACTGGCTAGGGCCTGAGTGAGGTGCGATGGTGGGGTGGTGAGTACCACACACAACAACCCAGTGCCCATGGTCATGATGTGGTGTAGCGTGGTGATACTTGCCAAAATGCCACCACTGTTGAATGACCAGTCACCAATCTGCCAGATGGTACCACTTTCGGATGGGAAGAGTAATCCTTGAATCACGAACAACGATAGCCCAATGGGAATAAAAATGGCTCGCAGAGTGCGGTAAATCACACTGACATGCTGCGATGCAAACGGTACGAGCATGGCAATGACCCACAACACGGTACCCCAAGGCCATAATGGTAGAGTATACGCACCAATGGCAAGACTGAACGCCCAGGTGAGTTTGGTGAGTGGATGTAATCCGTCGAACCATGGTGTGCGCATGTGTAATCCCCTGAGATCTGTGTATGGAAGCCCCCTACATTGCATGTCTGCGGTGTAGGGGGCTTCGAGATATGCTGATTAATCTTGGTCGTTGAAGCGTTCCAATAGACGATTGGGTAGCAGATTCACGATGACCCACACGACCATGTATGACGCCATTTTGTCGAATGGATCGGAAACCACCCCTTGGGCGAATACCGAGGTCAGGATGTTTTGGCCGCTAGCCCGGAAGGCTGCGACGATGACATCCGTGCCAGAGCCACTGACGCCACCGAACAAGTATGCCGAAATCGGTGCCGAGATGATGGCAGCCACGATACCGGTCACGATACCGGCAATGCCGGCGTAACCACCGTTTTTGATGACCAAACTGCCTACCACGACGCCGATGATGGTCGTCACGGCGAAGTAGATGATGTTGCCGTTGATGAGATCCATCATGGCAGGCATTGCACCATCTGGGCCGATATTGGTGAATGTGAGCACAAAGAGTGTCAGCGAGAAGAAAAACAAGCCGCCGACAATAGCGCCCACCCAGCTCGGTGAGCTACTCGTAAACACACCCCGGCGTCCGAATACACCGGCCAAAATACCGATGACCATGGCCACCACGGCGTATGGCGTGGCATACACGTTGCCGAGCAGCCCCCAGATGATGTTGGCGAGCAAGCCGGTCAGCCCACCTGCTACCGGCCCCAGCAATGCACCGACGAGTACGGTGCCGATGCTATCAAGATAGATGGGTAACTTGAGCACGGTGACCAGTTGTCCGACTGCGATGTTGATGGCAATCGCAAGTGCCATGAGGACGATGTTGACAGGACTTTTGAGTGTGTTGAGCAAACGACCCATGCTGTTCCTCCTACGCTATGTGTAGCGTTCAATGCTTGTGCGGCGGTGCGCCATCGAGCCACGATGAGCGTAGCGCTGCAAAGGACCCATCTATGATGCTTTGTCGCATATCTCGCATGAGATGCAACAAGAAAGCAACGTTGTGGAGGCTCACGAGCCGTATCCCGAGGAGCTCTTTGGCGCGAAACAGATGGTGGATGTACGCGCGCGAGTACTTTCGACAGACGGCACATCCACACCACTCGTCGAGTGGTGCATCGCTATCGCGGCAGGTCGCGTTGTTGACATTGAGACGGAAGTTGCGCGTGGCATCTTTGACGAGAGCGGCACCGTGGCGGCCTAGTCGAGTGGGGCTGACACAATCAAACATGTCGATCCCCCGTGCGACGCCTTCAAAGAGGTCATCGACATCGCCAATTCCGAGCAGATGGCGTGGTTTGTCATCTGGCAAGTGGGGCACGGTCATATCGACGACATCGTAGATTTGTGGTTTGTTGGCGCCGAGCGAACCCCCAATGCACAATCCATCGAAGTCCATGGCGCCAATATGTTCGGCGCTGGCTTTGCGCAAATCAGCGAATACGCCGCCATGCACAATGCCAAACAACGATTGATCAGGGGTTGGCATGGGGATGTTGTGCTCGCCACGCAGTGTTTGCTGATGATACGTCAAACAGCGCTCTTCCCAGGCGTGCGTGCGTCGCAACGAGCGTTTGGTGTAGTCGTAGCCGGCTCGAAACGGCGGGAGTTCATCAAAACACAAAATAATATCGGCTCCGATGCCCTTTTGAATCTCGATGCTGCGTTCTGGGGTAAATATGTGCCGCGAGCCGTCGATGTAGGATTTGAATGTGACGGCATCATCTCCAACTTTAACCATGCCGGGTTGTGGAGTAAATGATCCACGACCTTTGACTTCGTCGGCGATACCGCCATATTTGAGGCTAAATACCTGGAAGCCACCACTGTCGGTCAGAATGGGACCATCCCAGCCCATGAAGGCGTGTAGCCCACCATGGCGGGCAATGAGCTCGTGGCCTGGCTGCAGGTAGAGATGATAGGTGTTGCCAAGGATAATCTGAGCCCCGTGATCTGCCACTTCGTCAGGCGAAAGGGATTTGAGCGTCCCTTTGGTGCCAACTGGCATGAATACAGGGGTCTCGACGATACCGTGTGCAGTGGTAATGCGTCCAGCGCGGGCCCGCGTATGCGCATCATGAGCGACGGTTTCGAACTGCAACGGCATGAGAGCCTCTCCTTTGGTAATAGTAACAAGTGCTTTGGTGTATTGTGGTAAGTATATGCCAGACTGGGGTACACTGCAATGGGTGTGTATCTCGTGGTACGATATCACCGGTGTTGCATGTCTGTGAATAAAAGCGAGAACAGCATGAGTCATATTCATCATCAACAATATGCTGATCAAACGCATAGCGCATTGCGGTGTGCGGTGCTCACGATTAGTGATACTCGCACAGTGGATACTGACACTGGCGGTCAGCTAGCGCAACGACTATTGCGTGATGCCGGCCATGATATTGGCTGGTATACCATCGTCAAAGATGAGCCGGCAGAAGTTGTACGGACCGTGTCGGAGTGGGTGACACAGGGGTGTCAGGTGGTGATTACCACGGGGGGTACGGGGATGTCCAAACGCGACACGACCGTCGATGCGTTGTTGCCGCATCTCGAACGGGTATTACCCGGCTTTGGGGAATTGTTCCGCATGTTGTCGTATGCCCAAGTCGGTGCTGCGGCCATGTTGTCACGCGCGGTGGCTGGTACTTGGCAACAGACCGTGGTGTTTTGTTTGCCGGGGTCACCTGCAGCGGTCGATCTGGGGATGACGCAGTTGATTGTGCCCGAGTTGCGCCACATGTACTGGGAAATGACGCGGCATGCGCAGGCTTGATAGGTGCGGTTGTGAGTGTTGTTTATAAAAAAGAGGTACACACATGATTCGTTCGTTGGCGTTAGCGCTTGTGCGTTTTTATCAGCGGCGTATTTCACCGCTGACACCACCGAGTTGTATTTACAGTCCGAGTTGCTCTGAATACACATACCAGGCTATTGCCAAATACGGAGTGTTGCGGGGTGTGGCCATGGGCACCGAACGCCTGATGCGTTGCCACCCATTCTCTGCTGGTGGCGATGATCCGGTGCCGTAGTCGGGCCGTGTGGTTGCGTGAATCCACTCAACAGTGTATACTCATCACATCAGCAGTTTCTACTGCTGCCCTGTTCTGATACGTTATTCTAGAGATGTTGTGCACATACACTGTGCCGAAGACGCTTGAGGATGGTGTGGCCGATACGGTATTTCGCATGAAGTACTGTCCACCACCTACCAAATACATGCTAGACATTGCCCGGACTTAATAAGAAAGACGGCAGCTCAACCGTTGTTGACGCGCGAAGTTGTTTTTCTTGCAATGCCCATTCATGTCACATCCTGGCCCTTTGGAGCCTTGTGTGTGCTCACTATGAGGAGCTCACACCCCACTATGGCAGAGCACATGCGCAAAGATGTTGCGGTATTCATTGACTTCGAAAACATCTACGTCAGTGTCCGCGACAAGTTGGATGCTAATCCCAACTTCGAAATTATCATGGACCGTTGTAATGAACTCGGTCGCGTGATCTTGGCCCGAGCATTCGCCGACTGGTATCGTTACCCGCGGATCACGAGTGCCTTGTACGCCAACAATATTGAACCCATCTACGTTCCCACCTACTACTACGACAAAGATGCTGGTCGCACTGGCCGACCCATCAAAAATAGTGTCGACATGAACCTGTGTATCGATGCGATGCGCACGTTGTTTACGATGCCGCAGCTTTCCACGTTTGTGTTGATTACTGGTGATCGCGATTTCATCCCGCTGGTCAATAGTATTCGTCAGCAAGGCAAAGACGTCATCATCATTGGTGTTGGTGGGGCCGCTTCGACGCACTTAGCACAGAGTGCCGATGAATTTATTTTTTACGAACACTTGGTCGGCAAACCCCTGCCGCAGGTTGCGCAGCCAGGCAATGGCCGCCGTATCAGTGATGTCGATGAGTTCGAGCGCGATCGTAGTGGCCGCGAACGTACTCCACAGGCTACCCGGAGTACTCCGGTGATTACCAAAGCTGAACGGAAGCCAGTTGCACTCAGCGAAGATCAAGTATTTGCGTTGTTGTGCAAGGCAGTGGTCGAAGCACGTTCACGCAACATGTTGACTGCGTTTGGCTCACTCAAGGTGTTGATGCGCGAATTGTCCAACGGCGAGTTCCGCGAGCAACTAGTGCGTGACGTCAACGGTAAACCAATCGAGCGCTTCAAGGATTTTGTACATGAAGCCGCCCGTCGTGGAGTGGTGATGATTTCGAGCGATGGTGTGGTCAACGAGGTGTTTTTGCCCGGCGAAGACCCAGCCACCGTGTCACAGTTTACCAATGTCGAAACCGCTACTGGGGGGAGTGATGATGGTTTGGGCGTACCAGCGGTAGCCGCACCAGTGGTCATCGCCGAGGAGCCCGACCTCAAGTCAGCCGCACCTGACAAACAACGTCGGCGCCGCCGTCGTGGTGACCGCGCCGAAGAAGTCGCCGCAGTGGTAGCCACGCCTGTCGCCACCGTGCCGGTCGACACAGACGATCTCGTAATCGTAGGTAGCAACCCGGTAGGAATTGCGCCGGCCCCCGAGGTTTCGGAGGTCAGTGATGAAGGACCGTCAAGTGAGAGTGTGCCGTTTAGCGATGAAGAACGCAAATTAGTGCGTGCCATCGTCGCGGCCAGTGCTCGCCCAATGTCGTTCCAGCAGATTTATGATGCGCTGCGTGGTGGGCGTAATCGCGGTGGTGCACAGCAACCACCCCGTACCAACGAAGAACTCCGTTCATTGGTGAAGTTGTCGATCAACAGTGGTGAGTTGCTACGCATTGGGCGTGGTAATCGGGTGAGTTATCGCTTGCCCCAGGTGGATGCTGGTGCCGTTGTCGAAGCCGTGGCTGAGCCAGTGGCTGATGATGCATCTGTAGCGACACTACCGGCAGTGCATGATGATGATCTGGTGGCTGTAGCAACAGCTGTCGAAGCGACACCTGCCGAGGATGGCGTATCCGTGGCTGCTGCATTGATGATTCCCACCCCCGAAGATCACGAGGATGCGTTGCAGCCACCGTTGCTCAACGACCTCATGCCCGTAGCCGCACCGGTAGCTGTGGTTGCAGGGACTGCCGATGTAGAGACCAAGTCTGCCCCCAAAAAGCGGGCTGCGACGCGGAAATCACCTGCCAAGAAAAGCACCACATCTCGGATTCCTGCGGCCAAGGCAAGTTCTCACGAAGTTGCTAGTGCTGTCGTGGCTAATCCGGCTGATGCTCCTGCTCCCAAGAAGCCAGTGCGGCGTCGTACCGCCAAGAAAAGCGAAGGAGAGGGATAATGCACGTCAAAATCTGTGGCATCCGCTCACTCGAACATCTCTTGATCGCTGCTACTGTGGGCGCCGATATGGTAGGGTTGGTGTTTGCGCCGAGCCGGCGCCAGGTTGATGTCGCCCAAGCCCAGCAGTTGGTGCAGGGTTTGCGGAATGCTGGATATCAGACGCAGGTTGTAGGGCTGTTTGTCGATGCCCCAGTCGCCGAGATAGTGCATGCAGTCGACACCTGTGGCCTCGATGTCGTGCAGTTGCACGGACATGAGCCGATTACGCTGCTCGACGAGCTTCGGCAACTGCCAATCATCAAAGCAGTCCGCTTGCAGGGTGATGCCTCCGAACAAGCTTGGCTAGATACCCTAGACTCGCGCGTCACCTTGTTGGTGGATGCCCCGCCCCACGATAATCAATACGGTGGTACGGGCATGCGAGCTGACTGGTCGCAGGCTGCCACACTGGCGCAGACGCGGCGTGTCATGTTGGCTGGCGGATTGACCCCCACCAACGTGGCAGAGGCGATTCGCACGGTGCAGCCATGGGGTGTAGATGTGAGTAGTGGCGTCGAACGCGATGGCCTCAAAGATAACGGGCGGATTGCGGCGTTTGTTCATCTCGCCAAAGCCGAGCAGGGGGAATAGCTCATGCGCAGAACGTGGTGGCGCTGGCTGGGGGCAATTGCGACGATGGTGCTGTCGATTCGCTATGTATTGACCAACGTACGCCCCATCATATTGCGCCCGACTGCCGATAGTACACCCGAATTAGGTGGTGATACCACAGCACTGCAGATACGGCGCATCATCGTCAGCGATTTGCATCTCGGGGCTGGTGATCGCCTAGATGACTTTAGTGCCGATCGCGAATTTGCTGACTTCGTGACCGCCTATATCATGACTGAGCCCACTGAGTTGATTCTGGCAGGTGACACCTTCGAATTTTTGCAGGTGTCACTGCCCGATGTGCCCGATTTTGAATGGACTGCCCGCGCTGCTGAGCGGCGCCTGCAGACCATCATGGACGCTCATCCACTCGTGATTAATGCCCTTGCCGAATTTATGCGGCATCCACACAACGTGTTGACGTTGTTGGTTGGCAATCATGATTTCGAGCTCCATTATCAGTCGGCCAAAACTGCCTTCCGCCGCCGTTTGTTTGTCACCAGCGATGATACGCGCTTGCGCTTTGGTGTGCGCTACCATGGTGATGGTATCTACATCGAACACGGCAACCAATTCGAGCAGTACAACAGTTTTGTGCGCTTCGAGGGCATCAGCCAGCCGTTTGAACTCGTACGTGGTACATTGGCCGTCAAGACGGTGATAAACCCTCTCGAGCGCTCACCACTACCAATCGCCCCGTTCATCGATAATGTCAAGCCGTCTTCGGCGTTTTTGTGGCACTTGGTTGGTCTCGCTCGCCTGCGTGATTGGCAGGTGGTCATGTTCGTACTACGTGGGGTCGTGTTGACCGTGCGCAGTATGCTCATCCCGCTGTCGTATCGCAAAAGCGAATCGCTGGTCGAATCACAAACATCGGTGCGCCATCTCGAAAATCAGCGCCGGCTGCGCCGGGTACTCGATAGTCTACGCCGTATCCTCGATCGGCGCTTCGAGCGTCAGCCCGATGCTGTGCCGGCATATTTGATGTCGCACATCGAACGCGAATCACGCCGACAACTGCTTCGCGAAGTACGCGAGTTCAATGTGTCGGTGCTGCGTGAAATGGTGCGGATTGCCCACCAAAAAGAAAACAGCGAAACGTCGTTGTTTGTGTGTGGGCATACCCATATGGCGCAACACGTGGCTATGAATGAACGTCAGACCTACGTTAATGTGGGCACGTGGACCGATGTTGTTGTCGATCTCAATACGGGTAAACGTCAAGAACAACGCTGTCCGTTTTTGCAGGTCCGTTATGCCGGTGATCAGATGACCCATGAGTTTTTGGTGTGGCGTGGTGCCAGCCAAGAGACAATTGCCTGGTCGCCCGAGGCTATTGGTCGCCCACGAATGCTCAGACGTTCGCAAAATCCTGCACGTTTTGGTGCAGATGGCGTTACAATAACAGCATGGAAGCAAGGAGGGGATGATTTATGAAGCGAGTATTTCGATTACTAGGTCTCTTGGCAGTAGCAGGTATCGCCTTCGTCGTATACCGTGCCATGCAGCAAGAAAGCAGTGCCGGGGCCAGCCCGAGGGGCAGCAAGCGTTCGATTAGCCCCGATTTGTTGGCAATTCTGGCAGATCCCGGTGACAAGGGCCCCGTTGAGTTGGTCAACGATAGCGATGGTCGTGAATGGCTGGTCAATCGCCGCAACGGCTTCCGTTATCCCATCGAAGACGGTATTCCCATTATGCTCATCGAAGAAGGCGAAAAGCATCGTGATCCAAGCATGATTACTGGGTAATTTCCAACGAATCCCCCCGCACCGATTACCGGTGCGGGGGGATTTTTTGTGCAGAGCTGAGTGATTTAGCGTACGAGGCCGCGCTGCATCAAGTACTGCCAAGCAGTGGGGATGTGTTCATGGTCACGCAACTCAAACAAGATGCGTGGCTGATGTGGAAGCTTGGCGATTTCGGCGAAAAAGACTGCATAGTTGATATCACCATACCCAGGTGGGAAGTGCCAATCATAACTGCCATCGGTGTCTTGGATGTGGACATGCTCGAGCAGGTGTCCGTTTTG
>VFQT010004291.1_pt1 | contig 12067 bp, 9 predicted proteins | sample 3512381 | NCBI WGS metagenome assembly VFQT01 (sample SAMN10412376, study PRJNA504923) | tailings metagenome | isolation source: Relicate 2 Philex TSF3 active mining site | place: Philippines: Tuba, Benguet | collected 2017-08-29 | reverse complement strand
TGCAAGCGAGTATCGATCACGGTTTGATTATCGAGTGCGACACACGTCATGCCGCCCTCGCGCTCGTCTCGCCCTTGCTACTAGCTCTGCTCCATCAACACGATCTTGGCGGGACGCGTTGTCGACCACTATCCGTCCCGAACTTGATCGACGAGCAGGTCAAAATGTTCGCGCGCGCTTATCGCAAAGACGTCGCTGGCGGCTGACGCAAGACGTTTCGCGTGGCGAGCCAGCCGGCTACAGCCACGAGCCCGGCGCCCCCCAAGGTGCCGATCAACCAAACTTCAGGGCTGAATTCATAGGACACCTGCAGAACCTGCTGCGCAAGGAAAAATCCCGCGATGGAAGCCCCGGTCGCTGCCAACAAGCCGGAGAGCAATCCCAACGCGGAAAATTCAGCCAACAGGCCGCGCAGCACTACGCTGCGACTCGCACCCAGCGTGCGCAACATCGCACTCTCGTACCGTCGTTCGTCGCGAGTTGCCTGAACGGCAGCCAACAGCACGGTGAGCCCCGCAAACAGCGTGAACAAGAACACGCTCTGCACCGCGAGTACGGCTTTGTCGATGACGCCGCGCACCTGTTCGAGCAGATCGTCGAGATCGAATACCGAGACGCTCGGGAATCGTCGTACCAGTTCCGAAATGACGCGCCCGTCACCCGGTTTGAAGTACGCGCTCGTCATCCAAGTTCCCGCAAGTTCGTCGAGCAGTCCGGGTGGGAATACCACAAAGAAATTGGGCTGGAAGCTATCCCACTTGATCTTGCGGACACTCGCCACCTCCGCTTCGATCACTTCGCCAGCGATATCGAAAGTCATGCGATCACCGACGGAAAGTCCGAGGCCCTGCTGGTATTCGTCCGATATCGACACCAAGGCGCGACCATGATCCGCCTCGCTCCACCAACGACCGGCCACGACTTGATTGTCGTCACCGAGAGCAGCTTGCCAGGTGATGTTCTGATCGCGACGCGCATAACCCTCACCGCGCGGATCGGCGAACTCGATGGTTTCTACCGGCTTGCCGTTGAGCTCGGTCAGACGAGCTCGGATCATCGGTAGTTCGCGTGACGTGGCTGCGCCTCGCTCCTTGAGGAAAGCAAAGAAATCTTCGCGCTCGGTCGGCGGGATGTTAATGAAGAAAAAGTTCGGTAAATCCGCCGGCAAACTGCGACGCCAGTCGGTCAACAGATCGTTGCGCACGACGGCCAACACCAGCAACACCATGATGCCAAGCCCGAAAGCCACGATCTGCACGATGCTCTCCGTGCGGCGGCGGCCGAGATTGGCGATACCGTAGCGCCATGACACACCCACCGTCCCACGCAAACTGCCAGCGCCCTTGACCAACAGCCAGCCGGCGAGTGCGAGTACAGCCGTGAAAATCGTCAGACCAATGACGAATCCGAAAAAGAACACCCAGTCGCGAACGACCCAGTAGATCAAAAATACGATCGCTGCGATTGCCGGACCAAACGCGAGCCAGATGGCGGGTTTGGGCGGCGCTATATCGCGACGCAAAACGCGTATCGCTGGCACCGTCGACAACTGCAGTAACGGTGGTAGGGCGAATCCCGCCAACAGAGCGACCGCCGTAGCTAGACCCAAGCCAAAAGGCAGCCAATCCGGCGGCGGCAGATCAGCGCGTAGCAAGCCTTGTAGGGCGCGTAGCAACCATTCCTGCGCGAGATAACCGATCGCCGATCCAACCGCCGCCGCGGCCAGCGCGATCACAAGCAATTGCACGAGGCTCACCGTCAGGGTGAAAGCGCGCGATGCACCCAAGGTCTTCAGCAGCGCAACCGAATCGAGATGTCGCTGCACATAGCGGCGCGCCGACATACCAACGGCAATAGCACACAGCAGCACGGCTACGAGACTCGCGAGACTGAGGAAGCGCCCTGCGCGATCGATGGCGTTCTGTATTTGCGGACTCGCTTCGCTAACGTCACGCAATCGCTCGCCCCGTTGCTTGCGCTCGGCGAGCCACGGCTTGAAGGCGGCCACCTGCTCACGCTCACCGGCGAACAACGCGGCGTAAGTCGCTCGCGAGCCTGGCTGCAGCAAGCGTGTGGCCGGCAGATCGTCGGCATGCATCAACAAGCTCGGCGCGAGTTCGCCAAAACCACCACCCTGGTCAGGTCGCGTGATCAATACTTTGGAGATCAGGAAGGTGGCGGCACCAACCGACACCGTATCACCTAGCTTGGCATCGAGAGCGGCCAGCAGTTTGGAATCAGGCCAAACCTCGCCGCGCGACGGCCCCGAATCGACGGCGGTAGGCGTCCCGAAAGCTTCGGTTGCCACACCCACTGTGCCACGCAAGGGATAACTGCTGCTGACCGCGCGTAGATTGGCGAGTTGGTTGAGATTGTCCCGAAACACGACGCTCAGTACCGAGGTCGCATTTGCCGTTTTGAGGCCACGACGGGACGCCTCGTCGAGATAGGTCGCCGGCAGAGGTCGCGAGGACTCGAGCCGCAAATCGGCGGCGAGCACCTCATTGGCCTGCAGAGCAACCGATTGACCGATGCGATTGACGAGGAATCCCACCCCGGTCAGCGCACCCACGGCCACCGTCAGCGCCAGCAATAACACTGCAAGCTCACCCGAGCGCCATTCGCGCGCGAGTAGTCTCAACCCTAGCAAAGACGCGCGTGACATGACTTCAACCCGAAGTGAGCAGCCCCGCCTCCATGATCACACTGCGGCCGCAGCGAGCGGCCAACGTTCGATCATGGGTGACGAGTACGAGCGTGGTACCGGAATCGGCATTCAAGGCGAACAGCAGATCGGCGATCTTCGCTCCCGTGGTGGTGTCGAGATTTCCGGTCGGCTCGTCGGCGAAAAGGACGGCCGGTCGCATCACGAACGCCCGAGCAATCGCGACACGCTGCTGCTCACCGCCCGACAACTGTCGCGGATAGTGACCGATACGGGCCCGTAAACCGACGTGATCGAGCGCATCGATGGCGGCCTCTCGTGCGTCCGATCGACCGGCAAGTTCGAGCGGCAGCATCACGTTCTCGAGCGCGGTCAGCGCGGGAATCAAGTGAAAAGACTGAAACACGAAACCGACCCGCTCGGCTCGCAAGCGAGCACGCCCGTCTTCATCGAGCGCCGAGAGATCTTCGCCATCGAGCAGCACACGCCCGCGAGTCGGCAGATCCAGACCCGCCAGCAGCGCGAGCAAGGTTGACTTGCCAGCACCCGAAGCGCCGACGATGGCTACCGATTCGCCGGCATATACCTGCAGGGAAACATCCTGAACGATGGTCAGTGTCCCTTCAGGACTGCTAACCTGTTTGCACAATCCCTGTGCCTCGAGGACGATATCTTTGGTCACGAAACGATCCTTCGTTGCTGCTCTGCTGATATTCGCGCTGCCGATGCTCGGCATCGCCGCGCCCACGCCGGCCGCAGCACCGAAAATTCTCGTGCTGGGCGACAGCATTAGCGCCGGTTACGGTCTGGCAGCCAACGAGGGCTGGGTGAGCCTGCTGCAAAACCGACTGAAGGCGCAAGGTTACGGGTACCGCGTCGTCAACGCCAGCGTCACCGGCGAAACAACGACCGGCGGTCTCGCGAGGCTCCCACGCGCCCTATCTTTGCATCGCCCCGCCATCGTCATCATCGAACTCGGCGGCAACGATGGGCTGCGTGGACTACCCCTCGACACGTCGCGTGCCAATCTTCAAAAAATGATCGATTTGTCCCGTGAAGCGGGCGCTGCCGTGCTGCTGCTCGGCATGAAGATTCCGCCCAACTACGGCCCTCGTTACGCGAATGAATTTGAAGCCCTTTACGCCGAGCTCGCCCGTCGGAACAAAGTGGCTTTCGAGCCGTTTTTTCTGGACAAGATCGCCCTGGCCGACGGCATGATGCAGGACGATGGAATCCATCCGACCGCCAAGGCACAGCCGACCATGCTCGAGACCCTATGGCCACGCTTGAGGCCCTTGCTACGACGTTGAGTCGCCCGCAATTGCCATCGCAGTTAAGCTCCGGCTAGAGTTCCGCCATGTCAAAACCCTGGTTGCAGTCTTATCCGCCCGGCGTCCCAGCCGAAATCGACTCCACGCGCTATGCCTCGATCGCGCAAATGGCCGACGAGAGTTTCAGCAAATTTGCTGAACGCACAGCCTATGTGCAGATGGGACGCCAACTGAGCTACGGCGAACTCGACGCCAAATCGAAAGCATTCGCTGGCTGGCTGCAGCACAAGGCCAAGCTGCAACGAGGTGATCGCGTCGCGATCATGATGCCGAACGTCCTGCAGTACCCGATCGCGCTGTTTGGCGTACTGCGCGCAGGCGGCACGGTGGTCAATACGAACCCGCTCTACACGGCGCGCGAACTCGAGCACCAGCTGAAAGACTCCGGCGCGGAAGTAATCGTGATTCTCGAGAACTTCGCGCACGTGCTGCAGGAAGTCATCCAGCACACTAAAGTTCGTCAGGTGATCGTCACCAGCGTCGGCGAACTACTCGGCTTTCCCAAAGGATCCATTGTCGATTTCGTCCTGCGCCGCATTCGCAAGGCTGTGCCACCGTGGTCGCTTCCGGGCGCACTACGCTTTGGTGACGTGCTCGCCGAAGGCGTTGCCATGCCGTACAACCCGGTCGCCTTGAATCACGCTGATCTGGCTTTCTTGCAGTACACGGGTGGTACCACGGGCGTGTCGAAAGGCGCCATGCTCAGCCACGGCAACATGGTCGCGAACGTGCTGCAATCTTCAGCCTGGATCGCCGATACCTTGCCGCCGGGTGAACATCACACAGCCATCACTGCGCTGCCGCTGTATCACATCTTTGCGCTGACGGCGAACTGCATCCTGTTTCTCCGACTTGGCTGGACCAACGTGCTGATTACTAATCCGCGCGATTTCCCGGCTTTCGTCAAAGAACTAAAGCAGCACAAGTTCACTTATATCTCGGGCGTCAATACGCTGTTCAACGCTCTGCTGCACACGCCGGGCTTCGAAACGGTCGATTTCAGTCACTTGCGCTGCACCTTAGGCGGCGGTATGGCAGTGCAACGCGCTGTGGCCGAACACTGGAAGAAAGTAACCGGCTGCATCTTGACCCAGGCCTGGGGTTTGACGGAAACCTCACCTGCCGCTTGCATCAATCCGGCTAACGAAGATTTCAACGATTCGATCGGTTTGCCGATTTCTTCGACGGAAGTGGCGATCATGAATGACGCCGGCGAACCCTTGCCTATCGGTGAGTCCGGTGAGATCTGCGTCCGCGGCCCGCAGGTTATGCAGGGCTACTACAACCGCCCCGATGAAACCGCCAAGGTCATGCTGCCGGATGGTTGGCTGCGCACCGGTGATATCGGCCGCATGGATGCTCGCGGTTACGTCTATATCGAAGACCGCAAGAAAGACATGATCAACGTGTCGGGTTTCAACGTGTATCCGAACGAAGTGGAGAGCGTGGCGGTGACCCACCCTGGTGTGCTCGAAGCCGCTGCAGTCGCCAAAGCCGATGAACGTTCGGGTGAAGTCGTGGCCTTGTTCATCGTTCGCAAAGATCCGGCGCTGACAGCTGACGCTGTTATCGAACACTGTCGTGCGGCTCTGACCGGATACAAGGTGCCGAAGTACGTGTACTTCAAGAATGACCTTCCGAAGACCAACGTCGGGAAGATCCTGCGTCGCGAGTTGCGCGACGAAGCGCAGAAACTCTAGTTAGCGATCAGACGCTCAACAATCAGGATCGTTCGCCGGGACTGAACAAACGACGATGCTCGACGATCGCATAGCGATCGGTCATGCCGGCAACGTAGTCGGCGACGACGCGCGCGCGACCGCTCTTGCCATGCTGTCGCTCTGCACTAGCCGCAGCCAAGCGATGTTCATCCGGTAACAGATCGATATCTTGCATGAATACCTCAAACAACTCGCGCAACACCTTGCGCGCTTTGTTGGTCATGCGAAGTACACGATAGTGGCGATAAAGTTGGGCGTTGAGGAAGCGCTTCAGTTCGAGGTGCTCCTCACGTACCGCATCACTCATGACGATGAGAGGTGTAGTTTCGGCGCGTACCGCGTCGATCGATTGCGGCGCTGCGTCGGCGATGCGGGCAGAACTCGCCGACACCACATCGCGCACCACTCGATCGATCATGCGGCGGATGGTTTCATGTACGAGACGCCGACCGGTCAAACTCGGATAGCGCGTAGTAACCTCGGCGTACTCACGACCAAACAAGCTCACTTCGCGTAGCGCGTCGATATCAAGCAGACCCGCGCGCAAACCGTCATCGACATCGTGGTTATTGTACGCAATCGCATCAGCGAGGTTCGCGAGCTGCGCCTCGAGCCCAGGCTGACGCCGCTCGATGAAACGCAGCCCCAGCTCGCCCAAGGTGCGTGCATTCTGCGCGGAGCAATGTTTGAGGATGCCTTCGCGGGTCTCGAAAGTGAGATTCAAACCCGGAAAGTCTGCGTATCGCTCTTCCAGCAGATCGACGACACGTAGCGATTGCAGGTTGTGCTCGAACCCGCCGTACTCGCGCATGCACTCGTTCAGCGCGTCCTGGCCGGCATGCCCGAACGGAGTATGTCCCAGATCGTGAGCAAGACAAATCGCCTCGGTGAGCGTTTCGTGTAAAGCCAACGCACGCGCGATCGTCCGGCCGATCTGCGCCACTTCCATCGAATGTGTGATGCGAGTGCGATACAGATCGCCCTCGTGATTGACGAAGACTTGAGTCTTGTAGACGAGGCGCCGAAAGGCATTCGAATGGATGATGCGATCACGATCGCGCTGGAACTCACCACGCAAGTGCGGCGCAGGCTCGCTGAATTGCCGACCGCGACTGCGCTCGTCATGCGCTGCGTAGGCAGCCAACATCATGCGAAGTGCGCCTCCAACGTCGCAGTCAGTGCCGATGGCGGATAGTCGTGAGTGACGAATGCTCGCCCGATACCGCGCATCAGCACAAAACGAAGCCGCCCTTCCTTGACCTTTTTGTCGATGCTCATCGCAGCACGAGCTTGCTCGGCGTCAACTTCAGGTTTCGCATGAGTCGGCAAATGCAGGCGTGCGAGCACGTCGGCCACACGATCACACTCGGCAGCAGACATCCAACCGGCATGGCGCGACATGGTTGCAGCCATCATCAGTCCCGCACCGACAGCTTCACCGTGCAGCCACCGCGAATAACCGGTCACCGTTTCGATAGCGTGCCCAAAGGTATGACCCAGATTCAGCAAAGCGCGATCACCACGCTCGTGTTCATCACGCGCGACGATTTCAGCCTTGATTTCACAGGAGCGTCGCACGGCCCGTGAGATGGCATCAGGCTCGAGTGCGAGCAGTGGAGCGGTATTGGCGTCGATCCAATCGAAGAACGAGCGATCGCAAATCAAACCGTATTTGACGACCTCGGCCAAACCGGCCGACAACTCACGTTGCGGCAAAGACGATAAGGTCGTCGTGTCGGCAATGACTGCCTGGGGTTGATGGAAAGCCCCGATCAAATTTTTGCCGCCCGGGTGATTGACACCCGTCTTGCCACCGACGGACGAGTCAACCTGTGCCAACAACGTGGTTGGAATCTGCACGAAACCGATGCCGCGTTGATAACAGGCGGCTGCGAAACCGGCCATGTCACCGATCACACCACCGCCCAAAGCGATGATCAGATCGTCGCGCGCAAAACGATTGGCTACCAGCACATCGAGAATGCGTGAGACCGTCGCGAGGGTCTTGTTAGATTCGCCATCCGGCAACACGATCTCGACGAGATCGCGCTCACCGCGCGCCGCTTTGATAGCTGCCGAGTACAAGGGTGCTACGACCGCGTTGGTGACCAGTGCGACCTTGCGGGCCGGCATGACGCGCGCGAGCAAGGCGGTATCAGCGAGCAGACCGCCGCCGATGTGGATCGGATAACTACGCTCGCCCAGCGTGACAGTCAGCGTGCTTTGCGATGCGGACATGGCGATGCAGACTTGGGTAGGGATGGAATCACGAGGGAAGTATACGGCCCTGACCTTCTCGTTCAGCGAGGCTGCGCAGGATTTCGTCGACGACGGCCGGAACTCGACGCCCGTCCGTTCGGACCGTCAAATGCGCCACACCGGCATAGAGCGGTGCCCGCTGATTCATCAATTCCGTCACGCGCGCAGTCATATCAGCAACACCGCTCAACAACGGCCGATTCTCCCCTCGTCGAACGCGCGCTACTTGCTGAGCGATCGAGGTCTCGAGATAGATCACCGTGCCACGCTCTCGCAGGTAGGCCCGATTCTCCGCCGCAAGCACCGCGCCGCCACCGGTCGACAGCACCACCCCGTCGGTTGCGGTCAACTCGGCGACGATTTCCCGCTCACGCTGACGGAACCCGACCTCGCCCTCGGTGTCGAAGATGCGCGGGATATCGACGCCAGTCCGGCGTTCGATCTCCGCATCGGTATCGATAAAGGGCATATGGAGACGACGCGCGAGCGTTTTGCCCACAGCCGTCTTACCTGACCCCATCGGTCCTACGAGAAATAAGTTGCTTGATGTCGTCATCCGCCAAATCCTGTCTGCAGGACAAGCCTACCGCACCGGCCAAGCGCACGACATTCCGGTAACATGCGCAACGCCGTGAAAGTGTCTGCGTCGAAAATCCTGCTTTGGGGCCTCACGGCTATCGTCGGCTTGGCGGCCCTGCTCGTGGTTGGCATCTCGGGCGCCTATCTCTACCTCGCCCCTAGCCTGCCGAGCGTCGAGGCGATGCGCCAAATCGAACTGCAAGTACCGCTGCGCGTGTATTCGAGCGACGGGCAAACGATCGCGCAGATCGGTGAGCAGCGCCGAATACCCGTCTCATTCGAGCAAATCCCGCCGGTCGTTCGCCAAGCCTTCATCGCGGCCGAAGATGATCGGTTTTTTGAGCACTCCGGCTTCGACTATCAATCGATTCTGCGCTCGATCATTGTGAATCTCATCCCGGGCTATCGACTCGAGGGTGCCAGCACCATCACGCAACAGACGGCAAAGAATCTGTTTCTGACCAACGATCGAACCTGGCGTCGCAAAGGTCAGGAGATGTTCCTGACTTATCGCATCGAGCGTGAATTCAGCAAAGAAGAGATTTTGGGTCTTTACCTGAACGTCATTCCCTTCGGTAAACGCGCCTACGGTGTTGCCGCAGCGGCCGATCTCTACTTCGGCAAGACACTCGCAGAACTTACTCTAGCCGAAGCGGCGACGCTCGCGCGCGTCCCACAAGCGCCATCACGCTATAACCCCATCAACAATCCGAAGGCGGCTGCCGAGCGTCGCGGCTATGTATTGCGTCGCATGCGTGAACTCGGCTTCATCGATCCGGTGGCCGCACAACGCGCCGCCCGTGAAATCGTCCGCGCACGCGAACATGTCAAAGCGTTCGACGTCGAGGCACCGTATGTCGCCGAGATGGCACGCTTGGAACTGGTGCAGCGTTTTGGAGCCGCAGCACAAAACGAAGGCTACAAGATCTACACCACGATCGACCCTGCGATGCAGACGGCGGCTAATATGGCGCTGCGCGAGGGTCTGCTCGATTACGATCGACGCCATGGTTGGCGCGGTGCACTCGCGCAAAAAATCTTGCCTGCCGGCAACGAGCCCGATGCACTCGAGTCGCTGCTTGATGATTACGCATCGAGCGGGCCATTGCGCCCTGCCGTGGTCGTCTCAGTCGCAGACAAAGAGGCTCGCCTCTACGCACGCGATCTCGGCGAGGTGACGATAGGCTGGGACGGCATGTCCTGGGCGAGAGCGAAAACAGGTCGCAGACTCGGATCTTCCCCAAAGAAAGCGGCCGACGTACTAAAACGTGGCGATATCGTCTATGTCGTACCGGATGGCGACAAAATCATGCTTGCGCAGATCCCCGAAGCCGCTTCGGCGCTGGTCGCGCTCGCGCCTCGTGATGGCGCTATTCGCGCCCTCGTCGGTGGTTTCGATTATTTTGATGCCAAGGCCGGCAAATTCAACCGTGCCATCCAGGCGCAACGTCAACCGGGCTCGGGCTTCAAGCCCTTTCTCTACTCTGCTGCTCTGGAGTATGGCTTCACGCCCTCGACCATCGTCATGGACGCGCCCTTCGTAGTCGATGACCCCAACATGGAAGAGGCTTGGCGGCCTGAAAACGCAAGCGGAGACTTCAGCGGCCCGACGCGTCTGCGTGAAGCGCTGGTGCTATCAAAGAATTTGGTATCGATTCGCGTGTTGCAATCGGTCGGCATGGCGCCTGCCATGAGTTACACCGAGCGCTTCGGCTTCGAACGCAGCAAGCTGCCACGTAACCTCACGCTCTCTTTAGGTACGTTGAGCGCAACGCCTTTGCAAGTTGCAGCCGGTTACACTGTGTTCGCCAACGGCGGATACCGCGTGCAACCGTATTTCATCGAGCGCATCGAAGATCCGCAGGGCAAAGTGGTGTTCCAAGCCAAGCCGCGAGTGGTCACGCCTGGCTGCGCCGATCAACTGCCGGCAGCCACAGCCGTCGATGTACGCGGTGAAGAAGAATCCGTTAGCACCGCCTCGAACAGCGGCGAGTGTGACAAGGCGCTGAACGAAATTGCGCCGCGTGTCATCAGTGCCCAGAACGCCTGGCTGATGACCGACATGCTGCGCGAGGTCATCACGCGTGGCACCGGTCGTCGAGCTCTCGCGCTCGGTCGTAGCGATCTCGCTGGCAAGACCGGCACGACCAACGAAGCGCGCGATACCTGGTTCAACGGCTACAACCCCGATCTCGTCGCCAGCGTCTGGGTGGGCTTCGACCAGTCGAAGCCCTTGGGTGAAGGCGAGGAAGGCAGTCGCACCGCCGTGCCTATTTGGGTCGACTTCATGCGCCTCGCGCTCGCGCGTACACCGGTGCGCAGCTGGCCGATGCCGGAGGGCCTGGTTCAAGTGCGTATCTCGCCGATCACGGGTGAAGTGGCCGGTGCCGATGATCGTGATGCGATCTTCGAAACCTTCATGCTCGATCGACTGCCTGCGGGTGCATCGCAAGATCTCGTCAATCCCTCGAAGAGTGACGAATCCAAACCAAAGGAGTCGGCGGAGCCACTCTTTTGAAGAAGTTGCCGCCACGCGCCGAGCATCTGCGTCGGGCACTGGCACAAGAAGCAGCCAGAGTGATGGCCGAGCATGGTGTGCGCGACTTCCTGCTTGCCAAGCGTAAAGCGGCTGAACGCTATGGCGTCGTCGATGGCTCGCTGTTACCGCGCAATACCGAGATCGAAGCAGCGCTGCAGGAATATCAGCGCTTGTTCGGTGGTCAGTCGCATGTCGAGACACTGCAAGGACAGCGCGCTGTCGCGCTCGATGTCATGCATCGTCTGCAACGATTTCAACCACGACTCGTCGGGCCTGTCCTGACAGGCACGGCTACCGCGCATGACGATGTCGTACTGCATGTATTCGTCGATCGTATCGAAACGTTGAGCTTTGCCTTGATGGACCAAGGCGTACCGCACGAAACCGGCGAGCGGCGCGTCCGGTTGGATGCCGATCGAACCGTCCAACAACCAACCATCCGTCTCGAAGTGGATGATCAGCCGGTGGAGCTCGTCGTATTCAACATCGACGGCATCCGGCAGGCTCCCATCAGCCCTGTCGATGGCAAACCAATGCGTCGCGCCGACCTGCGCGAAGTCGAAGACTTGCTAGCGACGGCGTAGCTCCGATCAGCGCTTGCTGATCGGAACGTATTCGCGTGGTGCAGGGCCGGTGTAGAGCTGGCGAGGACGACCGATCTTGTAGCCCGGATCGCTGATCATCTCCTGCCAATGCGAGACCCAACCAGCGGTGCGCGCAATTGCAAACATGACCGTGAACATCGAGCGCGGAATACCCAGAGCGCTGTAGATGATGCCTGAGTAGAAATCCACGTTCGGGTAGAGCTTGCGAGCGACGAAGTATTCGTCCTTGAGGGCGATTTCTTCGAGGCGCTGAGCGAGCTCGAGCAACGGATTGTCCGCACGACCCATCTTGGCGAGCACCTTGTGGCACATCTCGCGAATGATCTTCGCGCGCGGATCGAAATTCTTGTACACGCGATGGCCAAAGC
>VFQT010004290.1_pt1 | contig 12069 bp, 6 predicted proteins | sample 3512381 | NCBI WGS metagenome assembly VFQT01 (sample SAMN10412376, study PRJNA504923) | tailings metagenome | isolation source: Relicate 2 Philex TSF3 active mining site | place: Philippines: Tuba, Benguet | collected 2017-08-29 | reverse complement strand
ACGTGAAGCATTTGATGCTGCCATGGATATCGGCTTCTCGGTATTGGGGCAAAGCCGCCCGACTGCGGTGAACTTGTTTTGGGCACTAGACCGCATGCAACGCTACCGAGAACAGCACAAGCAAGACAGCCCATCACTGGTAGCGGCGGCACTGCTCGACGCGGCAAAAGCGATTCATGAAGAAGATGTACGTATCAACCAACAAATGGGTGAGCACGGTGCCGCGCTGCTTGCTGATGGCGCTCGCGTGCTTACACATTGCAATGCCGGTGCGCTGGCTACCGCTGGCCACGGCACCGCACTTGGCGTTATTCGGTCTGCGGTGGCGGCGGGTAAGCGTGTTAGCGTCATCGCTGATGAAACACGCCCGTTTCTGCAAGGCGCGCGTCTGACCGCATGGGAGATGGTACAAGAGAATATTCCCGTCACGCTCATTACCGACAACATGGCTGGGCATCTGATGGCAAGCGGTGAGGTGGATGCGGTGATTGTCGGTACCGATCGTGTTGCTGCAAATGGTGATGTTGCGAACAAAATCGGTACGTATATGGTGGCGGTATTAGCGGCGCGGCATGGTATTCCGTTTTACGTAGCCTGCCCGCTGTCGACGATTGATATGAGCATAGACAATGGCAGCCAAATACCGATTGAAGAGCGCGCCTCGCATGAAGTAACAGGGTTTCGCGAAACCCAATGGGCGGCAGCTGGCGTACAGGTTAGAAATCCTTCCTTCGATGTCACGCCGGCAGAATTAGTGAGCGCAATCATTACCGAGAAGGGCGTCATTCATGCACCGGACCTCGCCAAGCTCAGCGCGCTTTTCAGCTAACATTTTTCAAGCATCGACCAGCAGGGGCTCGAAAAAAGTTTTGCCGAATAATGCCGGTATTTCGTCGGCAGGTATGGGCGGTGATACCAAATAACCCTGTATCTGATCACAGCCCATGCGCTGTAATAGCTGTAGCTGATTTACGGTCTCAACACCTTCTGCGACCACTGAAATACTGAGGCTGCGGCCAACCGAGACCATGGTCTCGCAGAGTTTACTGGCCTGGTCATCTTTGCCCAGACGACGCACAAAAGACTGATCAATTTTTAGCACATCAATATCCAGGCTCTGTAATTTGGACAAAGAAGAATAACCAGTACCAAAATCATCAATCTCTAATTCAATACCCATTTCACGCAGCTTACGCAATTCGGACTGAGCAACACCATCCTCGTCGAGCATGCTGGATTCGGTGAGCTCGATAGCGATCAATTTTGTGCTTAATTGGTGTTTTTCCAGACTATCGATCAAGGTCTGGCGCAGACCTTCACCTTTGAGCTGCAATGCGGATACGTTCACCGATATAGGCTGCACTGGTAGACCCTGGCCTTGCCATTCAGCGAGCTGTGCACATACGTGACGGATCACGTACTCGCCGATCGGCACAATCAGCCCGGTCTGCTCGGCAATACGAATAAACTCTAAGGGCGAGATCAAGCCCTGCTCTGGATGGCGCCAGCGAATCAAAGCCTCCATACCTGTCAGCACACCACGGCGGGCGTCAACACGTGGCTGGTAATAGACAACGAATTCCTCGCGGTGAATCGCCGCTTCCAGTTCTTGCTCTATGGTGATGCGCTCGCGAATACGGTTGGCATAGGCCTCATCGTAGTGCCGCGCCTGTGCTTTGCCCTCAGACTTTGCTTCATACATAGCGATATCTGCAGCCATTAACAGATTATCGACATCTTGCGCATCATCGGGGTACACACTAATACCAATAGATGCACGCAAATTGAATGCGCGCCAGGCGCTGCTCGCGCTCATTATCTCAATCGCTGCGATCAGACGATTAGCTACGCGCTCTGCTTGCGCCTCCGCATCGGCACCAAGCTGATCGAGCAGTACCGTAAATTCATCACCGCCGATTCGGGCCAGCGCAGCCCTGCCACCCGTTGCCTCGGCAAGTGTACGGGCGACCGCCACTAAAACATCGTCACCAGTGCGATGGCCCAGCGCGTCATTGATATGTTTGAAGTTATCCAGGTCAAGATAGAGCAGAGCGATCTTGCTGTGGGTGCGCGAAGCGTCTTCCAGCACACGTGGTAGATGCTGATTCAGCCAGTGACGGTTTGGCAGATTAGTGAGGGAATCGGTACGCGCAATACGCGCCAGCGTCTCCGCTTGTTGGCGAGCATCTGACACATCACGCACCGTGACTGCAATCCCTCGCCCTGAGCGTACCCCCCGACGTTGAAACCAACCAGCCGCATGTTGCCGTTCTTGCGGCACATGAAACTCATCCTCGCAAAAACCCTCAGCCAATACCCGATCACAGTAAATAGCGAGCTCTTCCAGCTCACGGCCTTCAAATAGTTGTTCGATTGGACGCCCAATCATTTCCGAGCGAGATCGATACTGCATCTCGGCGGCGCGTTCATTGCAGTCCTCAATGATCCAGCTTGAATGACCCGATACTGCAGGGCTTAACATGTAAAACGCTTCACGTGCGGCATCAACTGCCAAGCGAAAGGTTGCTTGTACCTCGGCTTGCCGATGGCGTTGGGCCGAGCTGCGGATTTGCACACTGGCACCGAATATCGATACCAACAACAGCAAGCCACTCACGCCAGCCGCAATCGTCTGATACGAATACCGGGTTGATTCATAGCCCGAGAATGCGCGCTCAAGACTAGATGCCGCGACCAGCAGCAGCGGATAACCCTCGATATGGGCCCAGCCAACTACGCGCGCCTGCTGATCAATAAACATATCGGTCGCTTCGATCCGCGATCCGATCTGCTCATTGAACTGTACCGGCCTCGCGTAGGAAGTAGTTCTGCGGTCCTCACCACCACGCGTGCCCATCACGCCACCACCGGCGAACCTGGCAGAGACGAAATCGCCTTCGGGCAAATTAGCCACGTCGGGGAATGCCAGTAAATAATTGACCTCGACTGCGATCAAGACTACACCACCAAAACTTCCGTCGGACTTGTCAATACGTCGAGTGAACCGAACAATCTGCTTGCCTTTGAGCCCGCCACGGCCCTCTGACGGTTGCGCGATCAGCATGTAGCCGCCATCGCTATCACGTGTGCGCTGGAAAAAGTCGATATCACCCATGTAGGTGCCGCGCTTCAGATTACGCGTAGTCGTGAGCGCATAACCATTAGCATCAATCGCGACCGGAAACATCGACTCTTGGTACAAGCCGCGTCGGAACTGCTCTTCGAGATCATTCGGTACGCCGTGCTGTTCCCATTGATACTTAATAGAAATCGAGAGCTGATCAATCTGCGAAACTGTGCGCAGCAGCTGCTCCGCATGGTTACGGGCGCGTTGCTCGGTATCAAGTCGGAGCTTCTCGATCAGCTGCTGCTCATCGCGATCGATCTTGACGGAGGCCGCAAACCACACCAAAGCAATCAGCAACAGGCAGACGCTCGCCCAGACCAATCCGATACTGAGATAGGTCTTGCGCGTTAACTTCTCTGCATGGCGCAGCCAGGTTTGCATAGGGCGATAAATGCTGTTTGCGCAGCCGCACCAAAATTGAATTTGGCGATAATCGGCTTTTGCTTCTATGGATTGTTTCCATTATGCAAGGAAGTCGATCAATTTCAAAGTTGCCACAGGGAAACATAATCAGACGTCAGCGCCGGCGTCAGAGCGTGCAGGTTCGAGCCGCGAGACAGACTGGGCGGAGCCGCAGTAAAGGCAGCAGTAAAGGCAGCAGTAAGGGCCGCTGTAAGGGCCGGAGTTTGAGCCAGAGTAAGCGCCAGTGACGGTGCCGGGACATAGGCCAAGATGCCTATCAACCGTATAAAAAAACGGCGCGGAGACCGCGCCGTTGATTACCTCAGGGAAACAGTTCTATTTCCAAAGCGCGCACTTGGACTCAGCTTTGGGGATAAATGCCTGGTCACGCGGAATGATCTGCAGCACCTTGTAATAATCCCAAGGATACTTTGACTCGGCGGGCGTTTTCACCTGCATCAGCTTCATGTCATGCACCATGCGGCCGTCAGGTCGTACCTCTCCGTTCTTGGCGAACATGTCATTGATTTTGGTGGACTTCATTTTTGCCATGACCTTGTCGCCATCATCACTGGCTAAAGCCTTCACGGCGTTCAAGTAAAACATGGTCGCCGAGTAGTCGGCTGCATGCAGCATGGACGGCGCTTTCTTGTTCCGCGCCATAAATTTTTTGGCCCAGGTACGGGTTTCATCATTGGTGTCCCAGTACCAGCCGTCGGTCAGGTACATCCCCTGCGCGATTTCCAAACCAATGGCATGCACATCATTCACGAAGGTCAACAAGCCGGTGATCTTCATCTTCTTGTTGATGCCAAACTCGTTGGCGGCCTTGATCGAATTGACTGTATCGCCACCGGCATTGGCCAAGCCAAGTACTTGTGCTTTTGAAGTCTGCGCTTGTAACAAGAACGATGAAAAATCTGATACTGCAAGCGGGTGCCGCACCGAGCCCACCACGCGCCCGCCATTGGCCTTGACGACTTGTGTCGCGTCACCCTCGAGCGACATACCGAATACATAATCTGCCGTTAAAAAGAACCAGTCTTTGTGGCCTTCTTTGGTCAGCGCTGCCGCAGTACCACGCGCCATCGACGCCGTATCGTAGGCATAGTGGATGGTGTAGGGAGTGCATTCCTCGTTGGTCAGGCGCGAGGTACCTGCGCCAATAGCAATAAACGGTTTTTTCTTTTCAGCGGCTACCTTGGCCATCGCCAAATTGGTTGCCGAGTTGGATCCGCCAATCAGCATATCCAGGCCTTGCTGATCAAACCACTCGCGGGCACGTGAGGCCGCAATATCGGCCTTGTTTTGATGATCGGCGGTGACCAGCTCGATTTTCTTCCCGTTGACCGTACCACCAAAATCAGCGATCGCCATCTTGATGGCATCGGCACCCGAGGGCCCGTCAACATCAGCGTAAATACCGGACATGTCGGTAATGAAACCGATCTTCACCGTGTCGTTCGATATCTGCGCGAAAGCAGTTGGCGTAATTGTGTAGGCAAGCGCAATAGCAAGCGAAAGCTTCCGAATCTTCAATGGCGTCTCCTTGTATTTTTTTGTAATAGGATAATTCTGACGCCTGATCTTAGCACGAGGCTATTGTCCTACGGAAAAGCTACGCCAACCTACACCCCGCCGGATTCAACCAATACCCCGCCATGGCTGGTGCCACCCTCGTCACTCCAAACAGCGCGCTTGGCGGTGATGGTGCCTAAGGCGCCACCAACGGCTGACAGTGCAAGCGACAATACAGCGGCTACGAAAACCAGCCACGCAGCGAGACTGGCATTTTCTGCCGCATTAACCTCCGAGAACATGCCCGACAGCAACGACCCGCCTGCGGAGGTCGCCAGAATGACAAACAATAAGGTCGTCACTGCCCACGACACCACTCCATGGACCATGCCATCGGTCCTGCGTTTGAGTCCGCACAGATAGCCCGTCACGTAGGCACCGGCAAATCCAGATAACAGCAGCGCAATACCGGCCCACAGCAGCGTGCTGGTACTGGGAACCTCGCCCTCCTGCATGCCGGTCATCGACAAGCCGCTCGCGATGCCGAGCAATGTCAGCAGTAACTGCACCGAGATACCAACCGCCACACCCGCAATTACTGCGCTCCATCGAATCGACGACAACAACGGTCGCGTGAACTGGGTTTCGGACGATGTCGCGCTCCGCGTACTCGCTGATCTGGCAGTATCAATATGGATTGTGCTCATGGGAAGTTCTCCTGGCTGTCATGACGTGACCGCTTGGAGTACGTAAATTTGAAATCCTCGCAGGGATTTGGCGGGCATCAAGCAGATGCCCCTACCCGCCTCAGAAGATGTCTGCAGTCTCTACAGCCTTTGCAGCTTGCAACAACAATGCAGAATCACCGCAAGCCAGTGCCTTCGCATCAGACATCTGCTGCCGAAACAGACGCGCACCACGCAGGCCGCTCATCAGGCCCAACATATGACGCACAATCGAGTTCATGCGTGGCCCACCCGTGGCCACTTGTGCCTGGATGTAGGGAAGCATTGCTTCAATGACTTGCATACGAGACTTGGGCTGGCGGGCGTCGCCGTAATAACGCTCGTCAAACGTCGAGAGAAGCCAGGGGTTATGGTAAGCCTCTCGGCCAATCATGACGCCATCGAGATGTTTCAGATGCGCGTCGATGTCTTCCAAAGTACGAATGCCACCGTTAATGATGATCTGAAGCTGAGGGAAATCACGCTTCAGCTGGTAAACGAAGTCGTATTTCAGTGGTGGGATTTCACGATTCTCTTTTGGCGATAGGCCTTTGAGGATGGCATTTCTGGCGTGTACGATGAAAATGTTACAGCCTGCATCGGCTACTGTGCCGACGAAGTCACGTACGAAGCTGTAGCTGCTAACGTCATCAATACCGATGCGGTGTTTTACGCTGACGTCAATATCGACCGCATCACACATCGCCTTCACACAATCTGCTACCAGCTTGGGCTCTGCCATCAAGCACGCACCAAATGCACCGCGTACCACACGCTCTGAAGGGCAACCGCAATTGAGGTTGATTTCGTCGTAGCCCCATTGTTGCCCAAGCTTTGCGCACGTTGCCAAGTCGCTCGGCTCGCTGCCCCCGAGCTGAAGCGCTACAGGATGCTCCTCACGATTGAAATCAAGATGACGCGCCGCATCACCATAAATCACCGAACCGGTGGTGACCATCTCGGTATACAGCCATGTGTGGCGGGTGATCTGCCGATGAAAATACCGGCAGTGACGGTCGGTCCAGTCCATCATCGGCGCTACCGAAACGCGGCGTGGCGGCAAGCTTGCTTTATTGGTCACGGCTTGCAGTACGAGTGAAAGAGGCGGCATTGTAACGGCTTGGTGACCAGCGGGTTCCGTAATGAAAATCGGCGCCGCAAGGCGCCGATTTCAGGCCGTCTGAAACAGCAAGGGGTGTAATTACTGGTTCTTCGAGGGTTTATCAGTGGTTGGCCACCTCGTGGAATTTTTCGGGTTCCGGATATTGGCTGGAGCAGAAGGTTGAACAGATGCGCCAGGTCCGGGAGCCACCACTGCGGCGATGTTTGGAAGAATTTCTGAGGGTGTATTTTGTGCAAGCACCCTGCTCAGTTCTTGGGGCCAAACGTCCATCTTTTCCGAAGCATGCGTGACGAGCAAATCATAAGCAGCAGTTGCCTGCGCTTCCAGACGTTCACGATTGAGTGTTGTGGTCGCATTGAGCGTGGCAAGATCGCTGTCCGAAATCTTGTTTCCCTCTACTCTGACCTCAATGAGTGCAGCATGTCCGTCGCAGGCCGCTGCGACCTCAGCCATACCCGCTTCGCCTAGGCCACAGCTGCTCAGATCGAATATCCGTAAGCACGCATGTTTCCTGAAATTTAATGCATTCACCGAGACTTCTGACTCCATGAAATTTTGCGAGAAGTCGAAATCATTAGCTGCGGCCAATGGCTGGAGTATCGTACCTGCCAATGAAAAGTACTGCAGTTTCGGATTGCTTGTACAAAGATCAAACATCAATTCGATATCTGCAAAATTACCAATCACTACTTTTTCGTAAATATTCTGCAATTTTATAAGCGAGAAATTTCCGTGTTTTTTTATTGCTTTCGATAACTTGTCGAAGGAAAATTGATTCATAGATAAATCGTCGATAACAAGTTCTCGAAGTGATGAATCCCTCGATGCAATAGCTGAAATAATGCTTTCCAATCCAGACTCGGATATTTCGATTTTGCCACCGAATTCCAGTCGCCTGAGTTTCGAAGTACCTTGCAATTGCGCTGCCAGTGAGTAGCAGTCCTTTCCGGTAAGGCGACATTCCTTCAGGTTCAACGCCTCTACATTTTTACAGGCATCGAGGATGCTGCGAAACGAATCTGTATCCGGCCAGTCAGATTGAAACGTCATTGCTTCTTGAGGGATGACCCACGATTGACGTTGAGAGCGAGTCATATCGCCGGGATTGGTAGATCTGCCGCCAAAATCACCGACGAGATCGAGCGATCGTATAGAAGGATTCATTTTCAAGACATCAGCGAGCACCTTGACATCTTTCTTGTCATTGACCTGTACGCGAAGATGGCCGCGCGCAGACTCTGCCTGTTCAACGAGCTTTACAGGATCTAGGCTTGCCGGCTTATTCTCAACGTCCTTTTTGCGCTGAGCTTTCTGCATAGCAGTCAGCTCCGGGTAATTACGTTTGAAGTCGATTTCGCGCTGACGATGTCGGTTATGGCTGGCGGTTTCGGTTCCGTGTTTCACTTTTCGCTGGAAAGCCTCGCGCTTGGCGGATGGACGAAGGTCCGGATCCGTGCTCTCCTCCATTTTGTAGCTTGTGCTGTTCGGTGCGATACGCACCTCCTTTTCCTTCGGTGGCTGCTTCGGCTTCATGACCGCGCCAGATTTACGACCTTCTCCAGAGCTTTCCGTTGACTGACTCTCTTCGGAGGAATCGCGCTCCATCGCCTTTTTCTTTTCCTGCTTTTGTAATCGTTTTTTTTCATCATTGGTATTCGGCCCGCGTGGTCGGCCACTTCCATTGACTCGGCTCATCTATTTCACCTCTATTAGTTGTCGATTGATCAGATAGCATAGCCATTGATATAGGCCGCATCTGCCGATCGGTGACTAGTGAATCCTTGCGGTTCCAGCTGGCGTTTTATCCGCCACATCTGACCTTAGCGATCAATGAATTCATCATGAAAAAAAGGCGCCCGAGGGCGCCGCAGATTCAAAGTTCGCGCTCTTCACAAGAGCAAGCCTAAGTATCGGACTTGCTTGATTTCAAAGTATCGGGATCACCCTTATCAGGTTCGGCTTGAGCGTCTTTACCGATAAGGCTAGCAATAGTATTCAACACCATTACCGGCGTGTTTTTTGCCATCACATTACTCAATTCGCGAGGCCAGGTATCGATATCCTTAGAACTATGGCGGACCAGCAAATCTATTGCTGCGGCTGCTCGTTCTTCAAGTAATTTACGATTTTCATGTTCAAGTTTATTCAAGCTCGTACGCTGTATATTCGATATGTTGTTTCCATCAGTTCTAATCTCAATAAGAGACTTATGACCCTGGATAGCCAGCATGATCTCGTCCACCTCTACGTGGCTCATCTCACAATTAGTGAGATCGAGTACTTGAAGACACTCATGACCTTTGAAAGTCAATGCTTGATCAGATGGAATCGGATCAAACCCCATACCACGCTCAAGATAGTTTTTGTTCGGCAGGAATTGTCTGAATTTTGTCCCGGACAATGACAAATACTGTAAATTCGGATTATCTGCGCATAAGCGAAATAAAGAATCGAGTTCCATACCAAGATAAGTTGCCAGGCTATTTTGAATTTTTTCCAATCTAATTAAAGACAATTTCTTATGTTCCATCATTCCCGCAATCAGACTATTGAAAGAAAAAACATCCATGGCCATATCATCGATAATTAGTTCTTTAAGCGATAATGATCCATACTTAAGTGCAACAGAAAGCCTATCAGATGAACTATTGGATAGGTAATCGTTGCCGCCAAGCGTTAGGCACGATATCGAGGAGTTGCCGACTAGGTGATCGGCTAGCTCCATCCAAGATGCCTCGTTAAGCCGGCACCCCCTGAGATCTAAGGCATTTATGGTCTTGCACGCGCTTAAAATGCTTGCTAGCGATCCTTGATCTTGCAGAACTTTCCGGAACGATTTAGCGAAATCTACCTGGTTGGAATTTCTCTCAAAGTGATCATCATCGCCAGACTTTCCACCGAAATCGCATACTAGCTTGAGCGATCTGATTGATGAATTTTCATTTAGTACGGCGACTAGTAGATCAATATCTGCTTTATTTTTGAGTTCAACTTTTAGTTGACCACCTGCTGCTTTTGATCGATCTACCAGTTCTTTCTTCTGCTGACCCGAATTCGAAATTTTTGATAATTCAGGATGATTTTCTTTCAGATTACTCTCGCGTCTCCGGTGCGGATGCTGCTTGCCGATTTTCTGCTCGCGCTTCACCTGGACTTGAAAGGCGTCGCGTTTACTGGAAGGTCGAACCCGCGGATCTGTGCTGGATGGCGGGCTGTAGGTCGTGCTGTTCGGTGCGACACGAACCTCCTTATCTTTATTCTTCGGCGGTTGCTTCGCGTTCATTTTCGGGGCTTTCTTTTCACTTTCTGCTGAATCTTCCTCCGATCGAATCTCATCAGAAGAATCAATATCGCGGCGAACCTTACCGCTCTTCTTGGTCTCTTGTTTTGGATTCTTCTTGTCAGACTGACCCGATTGCTTTACGCGGGGGTCGGTACCCCCGGTTACTGGTCTCATATCGCTCACCTCGATTAGATATCTACAAAAGATCGGAACCTGTATTGCACAGGAGTACTCGCCCATCGGTGGCTTCTTGGACCAGTCTGTTCCTGCTAGCGTGACGTGAAGCCGTTATCTGGCAGAAGGTGGTTTGTTGGGACCACAAATGAAAAAAGCGCCCGCAGGCGCCTTATGATTTTCCGGCACTTGATAACTACGCCGCTTCCTCACGCGACGCACGTTTGCGCTCATGCTCTTTCAGGTAGCGTTTGCGCAGTCGTATACTTTTGGGCGTGATCTCAACCAGTTCATCATCATCGATAAATTCGACCGCATATTCCAACGTCAGATCGATCGGTGGCACCAAACGCACTGCTTCATCTGTTCCAGAAGCACGCACGTTGGTGAGTTGCTTACCTTTGATGGGGTTGACGACGAGATCATTGTCGCGCGAATGGATGCCGATAATCATGCCTTCGTATACTGGATCGTTATGGCTGACGAACATGCGGCCGCGATCTTGCAGCTTCCATAATGCATAAGCAACCGCTGCGCCATCATCTTGCGAAATCAACACACCGTTACGGCGACCGGCGAGTTCACCCTTGGTATCGGCCGGCGCATACACATCAAATACGTGGCTCATGAGCCCGGTGCCACGCGTCAGCGTCATGAATTCGCCCTGAAAACCAATCAGGCCGCGCGCTGGTATGCGGTACTCAAGACGTACACGGCCTTTGCCACCCGGCTGCATATCTTGTAATTCACCGCGACGCCGACCAAGCTCTTCCATCACACCGCCCTGATGCACTTCCTCAACATCTACCGTGAGGTTTTCAAATGGCTCATGGCGTACACCATCAACCATCTTGAATACGACACGCGGACGAGACACTGCCAGCTCATAGCCCTCACGGCGCATATTCTCAAGCAAAATCGTCAGATGCAGTTCACCACGACCGGATACCTCGAAAATCGTATCGTCATCAGTCGGCGCCACGCGCAGTGCAACGTTTGCTTTCAGCTCACGCTCCAGGCGCTCGCGCAGCTGACGACTGGTAACGAACTTGCCCTCGCGCCCCGCCAACGGCGAGGTATTTACCATGAAGTTCATGGTCAGCGTCGGCTCATCCACTGTGAGCATCGGCAGCGCGTCGGGGGCATCTGTCGCGCACACTGTCGATCCGATACCGATGTCTTCGATACCATTGATCAGCACAATGTCACCTGCCATTGCTTCTGAGACGACCTCGCGCTCCAGCCCTTTAAATTTGAGTACTTGGTTGATACGGCCTTTGATCGGGGTGGAATCCGGCCCATTCAAGATCAACACGTCTTGCAAAGGCTTGGCGCGGCCTCGCTTGATACGGCCAATACCAATCTTGCCGACATACGATGAATAATCGAGCGACGAAATTTGCAGCTGCAATGGGCCATCGTAGTCATCATCGCGCACGGGTACGTGCTTCAGAATCGCATTGAACAGGGGCTTCATATCACCCTCGCGCACCTCCGAGTCGAGGCTGGCATAACCGTTCAACGCTGAAGCAAAGACCACCGGGAAGTCGAGCTGCTCCTCGGTCGCGCCAAGCTTGTCGAATAACTCGAAAGTGGCATTGATCACCCATTCCGGACGCGCACCCGGGCGATCGATCTTGTTCACAACAACGATGGGCTTCAGGCCCAAAGCCAGTGCCTTACGGGTGACAAAACGGGTTTGGGGCATCGGGCCCTC
>VFQT010004289.1_pt1 | contig 12069 bp, 8 predicted proteins | sample 3512381 | NCBI WGS metagenome assembly VFQT01 (sample SAMN10412376, study PRJNA504923) | tailings metagenome | isolation source: Relicate 2 Philex TSF3 active mining site | place: Philippines: Tuba, Benguet | collected 2017-08-29 | reverse complement strand
TTCGCCGAAGGCAACCACCACCACATCTGGGAGCGCATGGGCGCCCATGTGGTGAGCCGTAATGGCGTGGCCGGTGTGATGTTCTGCCTGTGGGCACCGAACGCCCGCAGTGTGTCGGTGCTTGGCAACTTCAATGGTTGGGATGGGCGCCATCACCCCATGCAGGCCCGGCTGGGTGGCTGCTGGGAGTTGTTCATCCCAGGCCTGAAAGCCGGCGAGATCTACAAATACGAAATCCGCACCCAGGAGGGGCACTGCTACCAGAAGGCCGACCCCTACGGCTTCCGGCACGAGGTTCGCCCCAACAACGGCTCGATCGTGGAAGCCCTCGAGGGCTACAGCTGGAGCGATCTGGCCTGGATGCAGGAGCGCGATAGCCGAAACCCGCTGGATCAGCCGATTGCGGTGTACGAGATGCACCTGGGCAGCTGGATGCACGCCAGCGCCGATCAGCCCTACATCCAACCGGACGGCACAGCGCGTCCGCCGGTACCGGCGGCCGACCTCAAGCCCGGCGCTCGCCTGCTCACCTACCCGGAACTGGCGGATCGGGTGATCCCCTACGTGAAGGCACGGGGGTTCACCCACATCGAGCTGATGCCGATCTCGGAGCATCCCTTCGATGGCTCCTGGGGATATCAGGTGACCGGCTGGTACGCCCCCACCAGCCGTTTCGGCAGCCCCGATGAATTCCGCGCCTTCGTGGACCGCTGCCACGCCGAGGGCATCGGCGTGATCCTCGACTGGGTGCCGGGCCACTTCCCCAAGGATGCCCACGGCCTGGCCTTCTTCGATGGCGCCCACCTCTATGAGCACGCCGACCCGCGCATCGGCGAGCACAAGGAATGGGGCACGCTGATCTTCAACTACAGCCGCAACGAAGTTCGCAACTTCCTGGTGGCGAACCTCGTGTATTGGTTCGAGCAGTTCCACATCGATGGCATCCGCGTGGATGCGGTGGCCTCAATGCTCTACCGCGACTACCTCCGCCCCGACGGCGAGTGGATCCCTAACGAGCACGGCGGCCGCGAGAACACTGAAGCGGTGACGTTCCTCCAGCAGGCCAACCACGTGCTGTTCCAGCATTTCCCCGGTGCGCTCTCGATCGCGGAGGAATCCACCACCTGGCCGATGGTGACCAAACCCACCGACATGGGAGGCCTGGGATTCAACCTCAAATGGAACATGGGCTGGATGCACGACATGCTCGATTACTTCGAGCTCGATCCGTGGTTTCGCCAATTCCACCAGAACAACGTCACGTTCTCGATCTGGTACGCCTACACCGAGAACTTCATGCTCGCCCTCAGCCACGACGAGGTGGTGCACGGCAAGAGCAACCTGCTGCACAAGATGCCGGGCGACGACTGGCAGAAGTTCGCCAATGTGCGCGCCCTGCTGGCCTACATGTGGACCCACCCCGGCAAGAAAACCATCTTCATGGGGATGGAATTCGGCCAACGCGGTGAATGGAACGTGTGGGGCGATCTCGAGTGGGAGCTGCTCCAGTACGAACCCCACCAGGGCCTGCAGCGCCTGGTGGACGACCTCAACGTGTTCTACAAATCCGAGCGAGCGCTCTGGGGCGACGACTTCAGCGATTTCGGCTTCCAGTGGATCGATTGCAACGACAACCGCCACTCGGTGATCAGCTTCATGCGCCGCGAGAGCACCACGGGCCGTTGGGTGGTGGTGGTGGCCAACTTCACCCCCCAGAGCCACTCCCACTACCGCATCGGTGTGCCGATGAACGGCTTTTACAGCGAAGTGTTCAACACCGATTCCGAGCGCTACGGCGGGAGCAACCTGGGCAACCTCGGCGGCAAATTCACCGAGGAATGGGGCATTCACGGCTACGAGCACTCGCTGGATCTCTGCCTGCCGCCACTCTCGGTGCTGGTGTTCAGCCGCGATGAGAAACGCAGCCAGGAGCTGGAGGCCGCGCTGCCGGCGGGCTGATGCCCCCTTCCCCTCCAGTGTCGGCTACTCCGGTGGTTCGATACCCATGCTGCTGAAGCGATCCACAATTGCCAGCCGCAGCTCCGCCGTCACACCACCGGCAATCAGGGGATCCAGCACCGAGTAGCTGAGGCTGTAGCTGTAAAGCTCGCCGCCAAAAGCCATCAGCTTGGCGCTGGGACCTGGCTCGACCATCACCTGAGGATGGTCCTGCGCGATCTTTTTGAGCAACGAGATGATCTGCTGGGGGGACCAGCGGCGGCTCACCGAGAGGTTGATGCTGACCCGCCGCATTCGGTCGCTGCGGGTGTAAGTGATCGTGGAGGTGGTGAAGAAGGTCTGGTTGGGCACCACCAGCTCGGCGTTGTCGCTGCTGCGCAGCAGCACCGTGGCCCGGGGTCCGAGGCGTCTCACCTGGGTCACCTCTCCGTCGTACAGCAGCACCTCCCCGGGCCTCACCGAGCCCTCCATCAGCAGCCACACACCACTGACCATGTTGGAGAACACCTCCTTGATGCCGAACCCCAGCCCCACCGACAGACCGCCGGCCACGGCCAGCACACCGGTCTGATTGATGCCCAGGTTGGCCATGGCCCAGATCACACCCAGGGCCATCAGCACGTAGCGCAGGATCTGCTCGATCGCTCCACGGCTTCCCTCCTCCAGATTGAGCAAACGTTTGACCAGGTGGCTCACCCAAGTCGCCGGAACCGAAATCCCCACCAGCAGCAGATAGAGCACCATCAGCACCCTGCACAGCTGGCCGAGGTTGATGGCACTGCCGAACCAAACCCCCAGTGGTGCCAGGGCGAAGTCGGTGAGGCTGCCTACGGCATCCAGCAGGCTCAGCACCACATACGTGAGCAGCAGCGGGCGCAACAGGCGACTGACGAGCTGCTGGCGGGCCTTGGGCTCCAGCCAGCGCCGCAAAAGGGTGTGCTCTAGCAACGAGATCAGCAGCCAAAGGGCGGTGTACTGGATGGCCAGCAGCACGAGTCCATACCGCTGCCCCGTGGCTGCCAGCACCAGGGCGAGCAACAGCTCTCCGATCAGCAGCACCAGGCGCAGAGGCAAATGCCGCTTCAGCAAGGTCGCTCCCCAGGGCCAGAGCCGTGGCAGGTTGAGCAGGCTCACCCCAAGAAGCAACAGCGGCAGCAGCTGCAGCTGCACGGTGCCCCTTTGCAGATAGGCCCACCAGCCCAGGATCTCGGTGAGCAGCACGGTCAGGGCCTCCTCGGCTGCAACCGCAGAATCTGCTGAGCCCCCACATCCGGGCTGACGATCCCCTCCATCACCAGGTTCACGAGCGAATCCACCTTGGGCAGGGCCCGATCCAGCTTCTCGTCGGAATAGCTGCTGCGAATCCAGGCCGTCTGGAGATACTGGCTGTAGGCGGTGCTCAGGGCGGCCAGTTGACTGGAGCTGGCCACGGGAATCGACACATACCGGTTGGATGGAATGGTGTAGCGGCTCGTTACGGTCGTTTTCCTTTGCAGCGCAGGATCCAGGGCCAGCTCCATCAGCTGAAGGGTCAGTTTCCGCTGATCCGGCGTGGAATCGGTGCCCAGAGCCATGATGCGGTTTGACAAAAAGGGACTCGCGGGCCCCCACGGTCCATCAGGCAGCGGAGCCACTCCCAGATGGCGACCCATGGTGCGGTTCAGGCGCACCAGCAGGGGACTGAAGCATGGAATCCAGGCCAGCCGTCCCGATTCCAGGCCGGTGACCAGATCTTCCGGGCCGCTGCCCAGATACACCTTCCCCTGGAGGGCGCTCTGCCGGAGCCAGTCCAGCCAGCGCTGCAGGTCCTGCTTCTGACTGGTGAGCAGAGCCGCTTCAGGTTTGCTGGTGTCAGGCAGCAGGATCGGTTTGAGCGCCTGGGCGGCGCCCAGGGCGCCAGCCGTCCAGTAGATCCCCGAAGGATCCACCGAAAGCCCCACCGGATTGCCGGCGGCTGCCAACGTCAAGAGGTTGTTCAGGGTTGTTGGCGGCTCGGTGATGTGGCGGCGGTCGAAACAGGCCACCGTCACCTCGGCAAAGATGGGTATCCCGGCCAGCCCCATGCTCCCTTGGGCATGGTTCAGCAGATCGGGTGCCACCTGGCTGACGGCCCGCTGAATCTGCGGATCCTTCCTGGGCAGAGGCTGCAGCAGGCCCTGCTCCAGCAGAGAGATCGCCTTGGGGCCGTGCAGGATCAGCAGGTCGGGCCCCAGTCCACGGCTCTGGCTGAGTTTTAGGCGTGTCTCCAGGTCGCTTTCCGAAACCGTGGAGATGTCGATGCTCACCCCCGGATTCAGCTTTTGGAACGCCTTGACCAGATCGGTCTCGGGCAATGCTTCTTGATAGAAGCTGCGGTACCACTCCAGACGACTGTTGGGAACGATCAGCACGTGCAGCGTCGTGGGTGTGCGGAAGTTGCCGCCGCAGCCCGGGAGCAGCAGGAAGGGTGCAAGGGTCAGCCCTAGAGACCGGAGCCACACAGGTCGGCTGAGTCCTTGTCCTGGCGAGCGCCAGCCGCGTCTCTTGCGGCAGTGGCGGCACAGGATGCCGGATAGGTGCACGAACGGATCAGGCTCTGGGCCCATTCTGCGAGCCTGTCTATAGATGCCCAGGTGGCGGGATCCGGTTCTTTCAGATCAGGCCTAATGATGAGGAAGCTTGTCCTTGATGAAGCATTGGCAAGCGACTGCAGGGCGCTCGGCTAGGTTTCCGCTTCCTTCCTGCCCTTCTTCATGGCCGACAATGCTCCCCTGCTGCTGCGTGCCGCCCGCGGCGAACAGGTGGAGCGGCCGCCGGTCTGGATGATGCGCCAGGCCGGCCGCTACATGAAGGTGTATCGCGACCTGCGCGATCGCCACCCCGGCTTCCGGGAACGCTCCGAGAACCCCGATCTCTCCTTTGAGATCTCGATGCAGCCCTTCGAGGCCTTCAAGCCCGATGGCGTGATCCTCTTCTCCGACATCCTCACCCCCCTGCCGGGCATGGGGATCAACTTCGACATCGTGGAGAGCAAGGGTCCGCTGATCCACGATCCGATCCGCTCGATGGCCCAGGTGGAGGCGCTGACGCCCCTCAACCCGGCCGAGAGCATGCCGTTTGTGGGTGAGGTGCTCACCCGCCTGCGCAGCGCCGTGGGCAACCAGGCCGCCGTGCTCGGTTTCGTGGGTGCCCCCTGGACCCTCGCCGCCTACGTGGTGGAAGGCAAGAGCAGCAAGAACTACGCGGTGATCAAGGCCATGGCCTTCCGCGAGCCCGAGCTGCTGCACAAGCTGCTCGATCACTTCGCCGAATCGATCGCCGCCTACCTGCGCTACCAGATCGATTCCGGTGCCCAGGTGGTGCAGATGTTCGATTCCTGGGCCGGTCAGCTCAGCCCCGCCGACTACGACACCTTCGCCGCCCCCTATCAGAAGAAGGTGGTGGATCTGGTGAAGCAGACCCACCCCGATACCCCCTTCATCCTCTACATCTCCGGCAGCGCTGGCGTGATCGAGCGCATGGCCCGCACCGGTGTTGACATCGTGTCGCTCGACTGGACCGTGGACATGGCCGAGGGTCTGGCCCGCCTGCCGGAGCACGTGGGCGTGCAGGGCAACGTGGATCCCGGCCTGCTCTTCGGCAGCCACAAGGCGATCCAGGAGCGCATCGACGACACGGTGCGCAAGGCCCGCGGCCGCAAGCACATCCTCAACCTGGGGCACGGCATCCTGCCCGGCACCCCTGAAGAGAACGGTGCGTTCTTCTTCGAGGCCGGCAAGAGCGTGATGGAGCGCATCGGAGCCGCCGCTTGAGCGGGCCGGCTGCGCCAGCCCGGATCCTGATCACCGGCGCCTCGGGCTGCGTCGGCCAACACATCGCTGAGCAGTTGCTGCGGGAAACCAACGCGCAGCTGCTGCTGTGGCTGCGCGATCCGGCCAAGCTCACGGCCGTGCCGGCCGATCACCCGCGCATCACGCTGCTGGTCGGTGATCTACGGGATCCGGAACCCCACCGCGCCCAGATCGCCTCAGCCACGCGCATCATTCACACCGCCACAGCCTGGGGTGATCCCGAGCGTGCCCAGCAGGTGAATGTGGTGGCGGTGAAGCAGATGCTGGCCGCTGTGGATCCGGCGGTGCTGGAGCAGGTGGTGTATTTCTCCACCGCCAGCATCCTCAATCGTGATCTGCAGCTGCTGCCGGAGGCCATGGCCTACGGCACCGAATACATCCAAACCAAGGCCCAGTGCCTGCAGCAGCTGGAGCAGCATCCACTGGCCGAGCGGATCGTGGCGGTGTTCCCCACCCTGGTGTTCGGCGGTCGGGTGGACCGCAGCGGCCCCTTCCCCACCAGTTACCTCACCGAAGGTTTGCAGGAAGGTGCTCGCTGGCTATGGCTCGCCAAGTGGCTGCGGGCGGATGCCTCGTTCCACTTCATTCACGCCGCCGACATTGCCCGCGTTTGCGTGCATCTGGCCACCAACCCCCATCACCCCAATCCGGACCCAGGTCAGGGTGCGGTGCGCCGCCTGGTGCTCGGTCAGCCCGCCGTCACGGTGAACGACACCGTGAAGCGCCTTTGCCGCTGGCGCCGCAGCTGGCTGCCACCTGTAGGGGTTGATCTGCAGGGATGGCTGATTGAAGGCCTGATCAAACTGCTGCGTATTGAGGTGAATGCCTGGGATCGCTTTTCGATCCGTCAGCGGCACTTTCTGCACGAGCCGATCAGCCCACCGGAACGCTTTGGCCTCGTCAGCCACGCCCCCACGCTCGAAGCGGTGTTCGAAGACGCCGGACTGCCCCACCGGGGTTAACGCGAACGCCCGCCAACCCTGCCAGGAGAGCACGTTTCAAATGTTGCGAACCTCTGCAGCAAGGCTCACATCGGGAACGATGGCCTTCTAATTTGGCCGGGTTGCACGAGCTCCAATGCGCCGTCTTCTCTCTGCTATTGCCCTCTGCCTGGCGCTGGTGCTGGGTGCTGCCCCCAGCTTCGCCGCTGACGCCGATCACGGTGCTCAGGTGTTCTCTGCCAACTGCGCTGCTTGCCACATGGGCGGCGGCAACGTGGTGAACGCTGAGCGCACCCTCAAGAAAGATGCCCTCGAGGCCTACCTGGCGAACTACAGCGCCGGCCACGAAGAGGCCATTCAGTACCAGGTGACCAACGGCAAAAACGCCATGCCCGCCTTCGGCGGCAAGCTGAGCGCCACTGATATCGCCGATGTGGCTGCCTATGTGGAGTCGATGAGCCAGAAGGGCTGGGCTTGAGTCTCTGAGCTCTTCCACTCCATCCAAAGCCGCCCAACATGGGCGGCTTTTTTTATGGCCAAATTGGCTTGTCAGCGGCAAGACCCAGCGCCATGGTGAATTGCACAGCCCTGATCACCATGCCGGGATCCCCGCAACGGCCCACACCTGCGGCAGCCTCGATGCAGCAAGCGGCCGCAGCTGCTCAATTTCTGCGTCAGTCGGCGCTGCCGGCCATTGCTCCGCTGATCAGCTGGCCGAAAGGGTCCGCCGCTCGTTGAGCACGTCGAGATAAAGCAGCTCGTCGATCTCGCGGATGTCGTACTCACTCGGCAGCACACCGTGGATGTGCCTGTGCACCACCAGCCAGCAATTGCGTTCCGGATCGCTGGCGGTGCCATCAAATGCAAACGACTCCTCAGCAAGTCGCCTCAGCAGTTCCAACCGTGATTCCTGATCCATCCGCCACACTGGGGCCGCACTGCAGCGCCATCATGGCGATCGCATCCCAACACCTGGGCAAACTGGCACTGCCGGTGCTGTTGCTCGGCGGCAACGCGCTTGCTCAACCGGCAGTCAACGATCCAGCGTTGCAATTGATCCGTGGTGGTGGGACGCCAGCGGTGTTCAAACCGGGTCAGCCGATCCTGCCGGCCAGCAGCTGCCCAGCGATCGTGAGTGCAGGCAACGTACAGCCGATGCGTTTGCCCCCCTCGGAGGTAGCCGCCAAGAACAAGCTCGGCTGCCTCTCACCCAACGACGCCATCTACGGAAACGATGGTTGTCCGAAGCGGCTGTGTGGTCAATCCAGTGGAGCTGTCCCCCTGCCGTATGGAGGGGGATCAGCCGGCAATCAACCTCAGCTGCCTGAGCCATAGGCCACCTGGCACACAGCATTGAGCAGGCCCTCTGGTGTTGGCCGGCAACGCCCCAGCTGCGGCCACCGCAATCCCGATCGTGACCAGCCGGCCTGCGGTTATGCAGCGAAGTGTCACACAACCATCAAGAGGGTTTTTGGGCACGCTTGAACAGCGCGTAGCCACCAAAGCCGATGCCAGCGCCCAACAGGAGCACCAACCACTCGCGTTCCGCTGGCGAAGGAGACCACAGCCGTGGCAGCGGAGTGCCCTTCGGATCAGGGCCATAGGCCACCTGGCAAGCAGCATTGAGCAGCTGAGCCTGGGCAGCAGTCGAGGGCACCTGGCCATCGAGTAGCCCCTCCTGACAGTTGGCCCCACCCTGCACCGGCGGGCTGCTGGCCACTGAATAGCTGAAGTTGGCACCGCTGTTGCCCACGGCGTCAACCGTGCCGTAGTTGAGCTGATAGTTGCTGTCAGGCACTTCGATCACCGGCGACTGCTGATCACTGGCGTCGTTCACCAGATCTGTGATCACAGCACCGGTAGCCAACCCCGCCAGACCCCAGGCTTCGGCACTACCGCCCCACCAACCCCAGGTGTCGGGCGACCAGTTGTACCAGCCATAGCTCCAGGGGCGATCACCCCAGAAGCCACCCTTGATCCAGTTGTTGTTCCAACCGCCATTCCACCGGTTATCCCAGTTGTTGTAACCCCACTGATTGCCGCGCCAGTTATCGCCGCGCCAGTCACTCTCATTCCAATTGCGGTTGCCCCAGCCCAGTCGGTTGGCATCGAAGCGATCGCGGCCGCCATTGGTGGCGCGGTTGTAGTCGTCGCGGCTGATGTTGTGGTTCAGCGCAGGCGTGCGGGCACCACCGCCGTAGTCGTGGTGATAGCCACCGCCGGCGCGATAGCCATCACCACCACGGCCACCTCCCTCACGAAAACCGCCGCCGCCACCGCCATGGCCGCCGCCGTGAAAACCGCCGCCACCACCGCCGCCGTGAAAGCCGCCACCTCCATCACGGGCAACACCGGCAGCCGGCACAAGCAGAGCCAACAACAATGATGAGGCAAAAGCGCTGACACAACGCCGGCGAATCGATGCAGAACCCATGCAGGATGCAGGCTGAGCAAGACAAACGTGATAGCAGTTCCGTAACGGGCTACGTCATCAACGCTGCACAACCTGCAGCAGATCGCCACACTGGATTGGTGTGACTCATGCGTCATGACACTCAAAAGTCTTCGTTTCTCGCTGATCGGAGCAGCCGCAGGTGCGCTTTGCGCTGGCGCCGCCCTGGCCCAGGTGAGTGATTCCAACGTGCGTGCGGTCAACCTGGCCCGCAACTGGGCGATCAACAACAACGGCGGACTCACGGTCTACAGACCAGCCGGTTGTATGTTCAACACCGGCAATGGCGGCGGTTCCTGCCTGATCCAGAGCAACAACCCTGGCTACACCTTCCGCTTCATGGGCGGAGCCCCTGGCTGGCAGCAAGAGGGCCTGGCTCCCACCACCGAAACCGAGGTGACGGTGTCGCCGGATGGCCGCAGCATCACCAACGTTGTCTACAACGGCGCTCCGCGCTGACGGTTAACCGGCAGATCTTGCCGGTCTGCACCACCGCAGGGAGGAGGACCGTCTGAAGCGATTCGGTTCTCCTCTCCTCCGGCTCCCAACAACGGCCATACGGTTCTGACAACCCACCCAGAGAGGGAGGTCTTCATGCACCCAACCGCCGAGCTGTTCACCGAAAAAGCCTGGGGCGCCGTTGTCGCCGCCCAGCAACTGGCCCAGCAGCGCCGCCAGCAGCAGATGGAGAGCGAGCATCTGTTCGCTTCGCTGCTGAGCCAACAAGGCCTGGCCGGGCGGATCCTTGAAAAAGCCGGGGTGGATGTAGGCACCCTCAGCCAGCGTGTGGAAGCCCATATCGCCGGCCAGCCCAGCCTCAGCGCCCCGCCCGACAACGTGTATCTGGGCAAGGGTCTCAACAGCGTTCTCGATCAAGCCGATCAGCTCAAAAGCTCCTTTGGCGACAGCTACATCGCCATCGAGCACCTGCTGCTGGCCCTGGCGATCGATGATCGCTGCGGCAAACAACTGCTCTCCCAGGCCGGCACCGATGCCGCCAAGCTCAAAGACGCCGTGCAGGCGATCCGCGGATCCCAGAAAGTGACCGACCAGAACCCCGAAGGCACCTACGAATCCCTCGAGAAATACGGGCGTGACCTCACCCAGGCCGCCCGCGACGGCAAGCTCGATCCGGTGATCGGCCGCGACGAAGAAATCCGCCGCACCATCCAGATCCTCAGCCGCCGCACCAAAAACAACCCGGTGTTGATCGGTGAACCCGGCGTGGGCAAAACAGCGATCGTGGAGGGCCTCGCCCAGCGCATCGTGAATGGCGATGTGCCGCAGGCGTTGCAGAACCGACAGCTCATCGCCCTCGACATGGGCGCCCTGATCGCCGGTGCCAAATACCGGGGCGAATTCGAAGAGCGGCTCAAGGCTGTGCTCAAGGAAGTGACCGCCTCCGAAGGCCAGATCGTGCTGTTCATCGATGAGATCCACACGGTGGTGGGTGCCGGTGCCAGCGGCGGCGCCATGGACGCCAGCAACCTGCTCAAACCGATGCTCGCCCGCGGTGAACTGCGCTGCATCGGCGCCACCACCCTTGATGAGCACCGCCAACACATCGAAAAAGATCCAGCCCTGGAGCGTCGCTTCCAGCAGGTGTTCGTGGATCAGCCCACGGTGGAAGACACCATCTCAATCCTGCGCGGCCTCAAGGAGCGCTACGAGGTGCATCACGGCGTGCGCATCGCCGACAACGCCCTGGTGGCCGCCGCTGTGCTCAGCAGCCGCTACATCGCCGATCGCTTCCTGCCCGACAAGGCGATCGATCTGGTGGATGAATCGGCCGCCCGCCTGAAGATGGAGATCACCTCCAAGCCGGAGCAGATCGACGAACTCGATCGCCGCATCCTGCAGCTGGAGATGGAGAAGCTCTCCCTTGGCCGCGAATCCGATGCCGCCAGCAAAGACCGGCTCGAGCGGCTGGAGAAGGAGCTGGCCGATCTGAGCGAGCAGCAGAGCACCCTCAATGCCCAGTGGCAAAAGGAAAAGGGCTCGATCGATGAACTGGGCTCGATCAAAGAAGAGATCGAGCAGGTGCAGCTGCAGATCGAGCAGGCCAAGCGCAGCTACGACCTCAACAAGGCCGCCGAGCTCGAATACGGCACCCTCGCGGGCCTGCACAAGAAACTCGCCGCCAAAGAGGAGGAGCTCAGCGCCGGCGGCAGCGACAAATCCCTGCTGCGCGAGGAGGTCACCGAAGACGACATCGCCGAGGTGATCGCCAAATGGACCGGTATCCCCGTAGCCAAGCTGGTGCAGAGCGAGATGCAGAAACTGCTGCACCTCGAAGATGAGCTGCACACCCGTGTGATCGGCCAGGCCCAGGCCGTGACGGCCGTGGCCGATGCGATCCAGCGCTCCCGCGCCGGATTGAGCGATCCCAACCGCCCGATCGCCAGCTTCCTCTTCCTCGGCCCCACCGGTGTGGGCAAAACGGAGCTCTCGAAAGCCCTGGCCTCACAGCTGTTCGACAGCGAGGAGGCGATGGTGCGCATCGACATGTCGGAGTACATGGAGAAGCACGCCGTGAGCCGTTTGATCGGAGCGCCTCCGGGCTATGTGGGTTACGAGGAGGGCGGCCAACTCACCGAAGCCGTGCGGCGCCGGCCCTACGCGGTGATCCTGTTCGACGAGGTGGAGAAGGCCCACCCCGATGTGTTCAACGTGATGCTGCAGATCCTCGATGACGGCCGCGTCACCGATGGTCAGGGGCGCACGGTGGATTTCACCAACACGGTGCTGATACTCACCAGCAACATCGGCAGCCAGTCGATCCTCGATCTGGCCGGTGATCCAGCTCGGCACAGCGAGATGGAAGCGCGGGTTAATGACGCCCTGCGCGGCCACTTCCGGCCTGAATTCCTCAATCGCCTCGATGAAA
>VFQT010004285.1_pt1 | contig 12081 bp, 11 predicted proteins | sample 3512381 | NCBI WGS metagenome assembly VFQT01 (sample SAMN10412376, study PRJNA504923) | tailings metagenome | isolation source: Relicate 2 Philex TSF3 active mining site | place: Philippines: Tuba, Benguet | collected 2017-08-29 | reverse complement strand
GCGCAGCGCCGACGTGCGGAAGTGTTCGCCAAGAAAGGTCCGCGTAAGTACGGCGTAGACAAACCATTCGCTCCGCGCCAAGACGATGCAGAGAAGACCGTCGACGAAGGCTCTACTCGGCGTCGTCGTTTCGAACGTGATGGTCGTCCTCGTGGCGACGAGCGCGGTTCCCGTCGTGACAAGCCGCGTAACGCTCGACGTGACTCCGCAGAGTCGCCATTTCCGACGACGAGCCCGCTTGACGAGGCGCTGTCGCGCGAAGTGAAGCGCGCGGTGGGTGACCGTCGCTTTGGCTTCGTGGCAAGACAACTCGCCAAGGCATTGTCGGCTTACGATGCCGAGCGCTACCGCGAGGCGATGAAGATCCTGCAGCCGATTCTCGAAGATCTTTGGCTTGTAGCGGAAGTGCGTGTGCTGGCTGGACGTCTCGAATACAAGCTCGAGCGTTGGCGCTCGGCTGCGGAGCATCTCGAATTCGCGCGCGGTGGCGACCCGACCGACATGACGAACATGGCAGTGCTCATCGACTGCTATCGGGCACTGAAGCGCTACGAAATCGTCGACCAGTTGTGGAGCGAAGTGAAAGAGTCGTCACCGCACCCCGCCCTGATGGCCGAGGCCCGCGTGGCGGCAGCCGGGGCCTACGCCGACCGCGGCGACTTGCAGACCGCGATTCGCATGATGACCCACGGTGGGGAGCCTCGCCAAGTGCAGGAATACCACTTGCTCGAGTGGTACGTGCTCGGCGACTTCTACGACCGGGCGGGAGATCCAGTGACCGCAAAGCGGATGTTCGTCAAAGTGGCGCAGCACAGTCCGAACTATTTCGACGTGCAGGCTCGCTTGGCGGGCCTCGGCGAATAGATTTCGTTTCCGCAACGCGCCCATCGCGCACACACCATCGTGACCGCCCCTCGGCGGTTCGTCGAAAGGAGTGCGCGTGTCACGATCAGCAACACGCATCGCCCGCGGGGCCAAAGAAGGAGAATCACCCAACACCAACGTGTCGCTTGTGCGTGGCACGCTCGTCGCATTACCGACGGTGCGGGTGATCGACCGTCATCAGCGGGCGACCACGTTCGACTTGGCGACAATCGTGGGAGGCAAGCGGGCGGTCGTGCCGGTCGTGGCGCTCAACATGGATCTTCCGATCATCAAGGTCGGTGACGACGTCACGGTGCTCGGTCATGTGCGCAGGCGCTTCTTCCGCGTCGGTGCGCGCACACAGAGCGTGACCGAACTGATGGTCGAACACATCGTTTCGGGCAACAAGACAGCGCGACTCGAGAAGCTGTACGCGGCACTGACTGCGCGCGTTCGAGAAACCCGCAGTGCGACTGCGTCGCGCGACGACGACTAAGCCAGGTCGAGCGGTCGGATGACGAGGCCAGTGCGCAGCTTCGGCGTGAAGAACGTCGACTTCGGCGGCATCAGCATCCGTTCGTCGGCAGTGCGGCGGATCTCGGCGATGCTCGTGGGGCGGATGAAGATGGCCGCTTGCGCGTGCCCGGCCCGCAGCATCGTCGCAACCTCATCGAAGCCGTGCTGGTAGGCGACCTCATGCGTTACCGTGCGCAGCGCCGCTTCGAGACGGTCGCTGTCAAGATCGCGAAGCCCGACGAATGCATCGGGTTTCGGCGTCAGCCACCAACCACGCAACGAAGCATCGACCAGGCACAACGACCCGCGTTGCAACATCTCGGCAATCACCGACGAGTTGACTGCGGCCGAAGCGTCGGCAACCGGGGCAATGTCGAACGACCGCGAGAGTACGTCTCGCAACTGCTCGGGCGTGATACCGCGGTAGAGGCGGTGGATGGCTGCGATGCTCAGCTGCTGTTCGACGAGTTCGCCGACGTAGGTCATCGTGGTGCGGGCGGCGCCGTCGAGGGGAGTGCCGCGCATCTCGTCGCGATACGTGCGGGCGATGGCGTACCTGTGGTGTCCGTCGGCAATCAGCACAGGTGCCGATCCGACGATCGATGCGATGCTGCGAACGCGCGCGGGGTCGTCAACACGTTCGACACGATGCGTTACGCCGGTGTCGTCGACGAAGTCTCCGACAAGATGCCCGGCGGCCAAAAGCGCATCGGTGAGCTGCTCGCGAAGCGAGAGACCCCACACGGGGGAAAGATTGGCGCGCGTCGCGCGGGTGAGATCGAGTCGGTCGGTCTTGGCCTTGGGAGTGGTGCGTTCGTGGGGCAACACTCCGTCGGCACCCTCGTCGACCACCTCGAGTGCGCCGATCACGCCGACGGTGTCGCGCCGAGCGCCGCTCGCGTCGACGAAACGCATGCGATACAAGGTGAACGAGGGACGCTCGTCGGCGACGAGCACTCCGGTGTCGCGCCACGATGCCATGATGCGTGCGGCATTCGCGTAGGGGTCGTCGCCTTCGGGCAGGTCGATTGCCACCACGTTGTTCGGATGTCGCGCCGCGAGCGCAGCGCGATCGGCCGCGCTCAACACGTCGTACGGCGGTGCAGTCAGCGCCTCAAGGTTCGCGGTGTCGCGGTAGCGCAACGCGCGGAACGGGGCGAAGATCGGCACCGCACAAGATTGGCAGGCGGGCAACATCGCATCCAAGTAGCGTGCGATGCAGCGTGAAAGCACCGATTCTCTGCGACTTGGACGGAGTCGTCTGGCTCATGCATCAGCCGATTGCGGGCTCGGTCGAAGCGATCGCCCGGATGCGCGCGGCCGGCCATCGGGTGTTGTTCGTGACCAACAACTCCTCTGCCACGTTGGCCACCCAAGAGGCGGCACTGGCAAAGATCGGTGTGGAAGCAGTCGGCGACGTGTGCACATCGGCCGGGGCGGCAGCGTTGCTGTTGTCGCCAGGCGAGCGGGTGCTGGTGGCCGGCGGTGCGGGCATCGCGGAAGCAGTTGCCGAGACGGGCGCCACGGTGGTAGCGCGCACCGACGACCCGATGAGCGATGCGGATTTCGCCAAGCGCGCCACGGACATCGATACGGTTCTCGTCGGATACCACAACACGTTCGACTATCGCGGGCTGACTCGTGCCACGACACCGATCCTGGCGGGGGCGCGCCTCATCGGCACCAACGACGACCCCACGTACCCGACTCCTGCCGGGTTGATCCCGGGAGGCGGTGCGATTCTCGCGGCAATCGCAAAAGCGGGCGGCGTGCGTCCGATCATCGCCGGCAAACCATTCGCGCCCATGGGGCAGCTGGTGCGCAAGCGGCTGGGAGTCGACGACCTCTCGCAAGCGTGGATGGCGGGCGACCGCGACTCGACCGACGGTGCGTTCGCGCGCTTGGTCGGCGCGAAGTTCGCGCTGATGTTGTCGGGTGTCAGCGAGTCGCCTGATGAGCGCACGGTCGCACCCGACGGAGTGTTTGCCGACTTGGCGGCACTCGCTGACCTCGTGCTCGGCTGATGCGCGAGGCACGGCGGGCCGCCTCAATAGCCTGAAGCGCATGGCAAATGTGATGGTGGTGGCCCACCACACTCGCAGCGAGGTGCCGCCGCTGTTTGCCGAATTGCGCACGAAGTTGTCGGCTGGCGGCCATCACTTGTGGATGTGCAAAGCCGATGCCGAGGCGCATGGAGTGCGCGATGCTGCGAGCGACCGTGAGGCGAGCGACGCTGACCTCGTGGTCGTGCTCGGCGGCGACGGCACCGTGCTTCGTGCCGTGAGCATGCTGAACGGCGCGCCGGTGCCGGTGCTCGGCGTCAACGTCGGAATGCTCGGCTACCTCACCGAGGTTGGAATCGACGGCGCAGTGTCGGCGCTCGAGCGCGCGCTGTCGGGTAGCGCCGGCAAAGACTTCATCATCGACGAGCGGATGCTCTTGTCGGTGACTCTTTCGCGCGCCGGCCAGCCGCAGACGGTGTGGCGCGCGCTGAATGAAGCCGTGCTCGAAAAGCAGCAGTCGGGGCACACGGTGTGGATCGATGTGGCCGTCAACCACGAGCTCTTCGAGCGTTATTCGGCCGACGGTGTGATCGTGGCGACCCCGACTGGCAGCACGGCGTATTCGATGTCGGCGCGCGGCCCGGTCGTGTCGCCCAGGCACCGTGCTCTGATCGTCACGCCGGTGTCGCCGCACATGAACTTCGACCGATCGCTCGTGCTCGGACCCGATGAGCATCTGCAAATGACGATCGCTGGTCCGCGGCCCGTCGACCTGGCGATTGACGGCAGGCGAGTGGCGAGTCTTGCTGCCGGCGACATCGTGACTTATGCGCCCGACACCTGCACCGCCCACTTCGTGCGCTTTGCTGCACCCAAGTTCCACCAGATTCTTCGCTCGAAGTTCGGGCTCAGCGAGTAGTTCGCCGATGCTCGTGGCGCGCCGCTGGTGACGATGTCGGTTGCGGGCGGCTGGTGACGATGCTCGTCGAACTTCGCATCGAGAACCTCGGTGTCATCGAGTCGGCCAGCATCGTGTTCGGTGAAGGCCTCACGGTGCTCACCGGCGAAACCGGTGCCGGCAAGACGATGATCGTCGAGGCAATCAACTTGCTCGTCGGTCAACGCGCCGATGCATCAATGGTGCGCGCCGGGGCCGACGAACTGCGTGTCGAAGGTCGATTCGTGGCGGCTGATTCCTCGGAGCGAATCTTGTGCCGCGTGGTGCCGCGCGACGGCAGGTCGCGTGCCTACGTCGACGGTCGACTGGCGACCGTGGCAAGCCTGGCCGAACACGGATTCCAACTCGTCGATCTGCACGGTCAGCACGAACACCAGAGCTTGCTCGGCGCCGCGGCGCAGCGCGATGCGCTCGATGCATTTGCGGGCACCGACCTCGCGCCGTTGCGTGCTGCACGTGCTGCCATCACCGAGATTGATGCTGCTCTCGCGACGATGGGTGGCGACGAGCGTGCGCGCGCCCGCGAAATCGACTTGCTGCGATTCCAGGTGGAAGAAATTCGCGCCGCGGCGATCAATGATCCCGACGAAGACGCGACTCTCGAGCGACAGATTGATCTTTTGCAAGATGCGCAAGCGCACCGAGAGGCACTCGCTGCCGCGATGGCATTGCTCGTCGACGACGACGGGGCTCTCGACCGACTCGGGTCGTCTGCTGCCGTGCTCGGACGCTCCGAGGCGATGCGCGCGCACGTCGAGCGCATCCGCGAATTGCAGTCGCTCGTCGCCGACGCCGCCGATGACATGCGACGAATGCTCGAAGATGCAGAGGAAGACCCCGCGCGCCTCGCCGCGCTGGTCGAACGCCGCCAGATGTTGTTTGACCTGCGACGCAAATACGGCGAGACGGTCGCAGCCGTGGCGGCGTTCGCCGACGAGGCCGCTCAGCGCCTTGCCGAACTCGAATCGTGGGAAGCACGTGCTGCCGATCTCGACCGACGCCGTGGTGCAGCGCTCGACAAGTTGCACGCGCAGGCCGCAGTCGTACGAAAACAACGCGAGGCGGCAGCGCCGAAGCTGGCCAAGGCAGTCGAAGGGCATCTCGCGCGGCTGGCACTGAGTGGTGCGCGGGTGCAAGTCACGGTCGGGCGCGATGTGGGGGGTGTTGGCGGCGACGCCGGTGAGACTGTCGACGTCAGTGCTGGAGACATTGATGGCGACATTGCTGGCGATACGGTCACGTTCCTCCTTGCCGCCAACCCCGGCAGCGAGCCGGCCCCTCTCGCCAAGGTGGCCTCGGGCGGGGAACTGGCACGAGCGATGCTCGCTTTGCGTCTGGTGCTGATGCAAGCGCCGGGCACGCTGGTGTTCGACGAGGTCGACGCCGGAATCGGCGGCGACGCCGCAGTCGCGGTGGCAGACGCCCTCGCCGCCCTCGGCGAACGCCACCAGGTGCTCGTGGTGACGCACTTGGCGCAGGTGGCCGCGGCGGCCAATCGTCAAGTGGCGGTGGAAAAGGAAGTGCGCAAAGGCATCACGTACGCCTCAGCGCGGGTGCTGGGCGACGACGAGCGCGCAGAGGAGATCGCGCGGATGCTGTCGGGCAGTGTGGCGGTCGAATCTGCCGTGGAACATGCGAGGAACATGCTGAAATCTCGCAGGAAGACGCGCTCGGTTCGTCGCTCTGGGTAGGATGACCTCCCGTCAAGGATGAACCTGGCGGAACCCCGTCAGGAAAAGAGACGGGAGTCGAGAAGTGCCCAAGCATGTGTTCGTGACGGGCGGCGTGGCAAGCGCACTCGGCAAGGGACTCACTGCTTCGTCACTCGGTCGCCTGTTGAAGATGCGCGGATTGCGCGTGACGATGCAGAAACTTGATCCGTACATCAACGTCGACCCCGGCACGATGAATCCGTTCGAACACGGCGAGGTGTTCGTGACCGACGACGGCGGTGAGACCGACCTCGACCTCGGTCACTATGAGCGATTCATCGACGAAAACCTGAGCCGCGCATCAAACGCGACTACAGGATCGATCTACCAGGCAGTGTTGGCGGCCGAACGGCGCGGCGATTATCTCGGTCGCACCGTGCAGGTGATTCCGCACGTCACCGACGAGATCAAGCGGCGCATCCAGCGCATCACCACTGATGATGTCGACGTGGTGATCACCGAGGTGGGCGGCACGGTCGGCGACATCGAGATTCTCCCGTTCTTGGAATCCATCCGCCAGTGGCGCAACGAGGTGGGCCGCGACAACGTCTGCTACGTGCATGTGACGCTCGTGCCGTTCATCGGGCCGAGCGGCGAGCAAAAGACCAAGCCCACACAGCACAGCGTGACCGAGTTGCGCAGCCGCGGCATCCAGCCGGATGTCATCGTGTGCCGTAGCGAGCAACCGCTCTCCGACGGCCTGAAGCGCAAGATCTCGGGTCAGTGCGACGTGCCGGTGCGCAACGTGATTAATGCCGCCGACGTCGGCAACATCTACGAGTTGCCCCTCGTCTTGCACGACGAAGGCCTCGACACCGTGGTGTGCGAGACGCTGCGCATCGAGCGCGAGGTTGATCTTGCGCCATGGCAGTCGCTCGTGGCGCGCGTCGAGGCGGCGACCAAGCCAGTTCGCATCGGGCTCATCGGCAAGTACGTCGATTTGCACGACGCGTATCTGTCGGTAGCGGAGTCGCTGCGTCATGCCGGTTTCCACCACGGTGCGAAAGTGGAAATCGTCTGGATGCAATCAGAGGAAGTCGAAGGTCTGCTCGCCGAAGACAAGATGTCGTCGCTCGACGGCATCGTCATCCCTGGCGGGTTCGGGCCGCGCGGAATCGAAGGAAAGATTCGTGCTGCGGAATATGCCCGCGAGCGGTCGGTGCCGTGCCTCGGGCTGTGCCTCGGCATGCAAGTGATGACTATCGAGTTTGCGCGACATGTGCTTGGCATGGATGACGCGAACTCGACTGAGTTCAACCCGGCGACCACGCACCCGGTGATCGACTTGATGCACGACCAGCGCGACGTGGTGGAAAAGGGCGGCACGATGCGACTCGGTGCGTACTACGCCGTGCTCGCGCCAGGCAGCAAAGTGTCGAACGCCTACGGTGAGCCCGTCGTGAGCGAACGTCACCGGCACCGCTACGAATTCAACTCGGGCTATCGAGCACGATTCGAAGACGCGGGATTCTTGTGCAGCGGCACTTCGCCCGACAAGCGACTGGTCGAATTCATCGAGCTCACTGATCACCCGTTCTGGGTCGGCACCCAGGCGCACCCCGAGTTCAAGAGTCGCCCCGATCGCGCGCACCCGCTTTTCCGTGAGCTGATTGGTGCGGCGCTCGCTCATCGTGAGCGACGTGGTGGCGACGCCGCAGACGGTGCCGCGAAGGATCGCGCGCACGCCAAGCGCAGCACGGCGGAGCATGCGCGCTGACGCGCGCGGGAGATGACCGACCGCACGCAACCCGTCGGCGGGTTCGCTTCGTCGAGCCTGACGAATGTGCATGATTGGGCGATGTGGTCGCTCGTGCGCGGCGATTTCACCGACCCCGACGGCGAGAAGTTCGTGCGCAGTTTCGTGGTGTCGCCCGGTGCGGTGGGTGCGGTGGCCATTGACGATTCGCCCCAGCGTCGCGTGGTGCTCGTGCGCCAATATCGGCCAGCCCTGCATCGCATCACGCTGGAGATTCCGGCCGGGATGCGCGACAAGGAAGGCGAAGATCCGCGCATCACCGCGGAGCGCGAGCTTCGCGAAGAGGTTGGGCTTGAGGCAGGCGAGTGGACCCGGCTCGGCAAGCACATCTCGGCCCCAGGCATCTCCGACTCGCGGGTGGAAGTGTTCATGGCTCGCCAATTGCGTCGCGTCGGGCTCGACCGCCACGGCCCCGAAGAGCGCCACATGACGGTGGAAGAGATCCCGATGGCTGACGCACTCGACATGGTGGTCGATGGACGCATCGACGACGCCAAGACCGTGATCGGACTCCTTCTCGCCGATCGAATGTTGCGCCGAGGCTGACGTTCGTGGCGCTCGAGGCCGCCGAACGGTTCCTGGCGTGGTTGCAGATCGAGCAGGGTCGTGCTGACAAGACGATTGAGGCGTATCGCCGAGACCTGCGCGACTACGACGAGTGGCTCGAGTCGCGCGGCAAGAACGCGATGACAGCCACCAGCGCTGACGTCGAAGCATTCGTGACTCACCTGCGCAAGCACGGCAAGGCTGCGCGCTCCGTGGCGCGGCAGTTCGCAGCAATACGCATGATGCACAAGTACCTCGCGATCGAAGGCGACCGCAGCGACGACCCGGCTGCCTTGGTCGACGGAGTGAAGGTGCCGAGCGGTCTACCCAAGCCGCTGCGTGAGGACGACATTGAGCGGATGTTCGCCGCAATCACTGGTGACGACTCATTCGCACGGCGCGACCGGGCGATGATCGAGTTCTTGTATGCGACTGGTGCGCGCATATCAGAAGCGTGCGGGCTCTCGTTGGGCGACCTCGACATGGGGGATTCGCTCGTGCGGCTGTTGGGCAAGGGCAACAAGGAACGCATCGTTCCCTTTGGTCGCAGTGCACACGCAGCGCTGCGCGACTGGCTCGACGAAGGTGGGCGCGGCATGCTCGTGCCAAAGCGGTGGAAGACCCGCGACCATGCCGATGCGGTGTTCCTTGGCGTGCACGGCACGAGGCTCACGCGACAGGCGGCGTTCAATATCGTGCGCAAGTATGCACGGCTCGCCGGAATCAAAGAAGAAGTCTCGCCGCACACCCTTCGCCACTCGTGTGCGACGCACATGCTCGTGCACGGCGCTGATCTGCGCATCGTGCAGGAGCTGCTCGGCCACGCGTCGGTCAGCACCACGCAGGTGTACACCAAAGTCGACGACGAGTTGCTCGTGAGCGTCTATCGCGAGTCGCACCCGCGGGCGGTGCGACGGTGAAACTGTGGCATCTCACGAAGCGCACCATCGGCGCTTTCACCGCCGCGCCGCTCACTGCCATCGAACAGCGTGAGACTCAAGACTTGCTGACTTCCGCCGAAGCCGAGTTGTTCGGACGCCTGACCACGGCCGACCAGCGACACGCTCTACACGTGTTGCGACGCTTCGATGAGTATGCATCGATGGCGCCGTCGGCTGCACGACGAGCAGCCTTGTTGCACGACATCGGCAAGGTGGAGTCGCCGCTTGGCACCATGGCGAGGATCGCGGCGACCATCGTGGGTCCGCGAGGCGAGGCATTCAGTCGCTACCACGCCCACGAGTCGCGCGGCGTCGAGTTGCTGGTTGCCGCCGGCAGCGACGCTCTGACGGTGTCGCTGTTGCGCGGTGACGCCGACCCGGAACTCGTTGCGGCATTGCGTCGCGCCGACGCAATCTGACTTCAGCGGGCGAGCAGCCCGATGGCCTCGTGTGCGCGCGCGAGCGTCGCCGACGCCACGGCCTCGGCACGTTCGTCACCGCGGCGCACGAGTCTTGCGAGCTCGGCACGGTCGTTCATCAACTGCTGATAGCGCTCGCGAATCGGGGCGAGCATCGCGACCACTGCCGCGCCAGTGTCGGCTTTCAGCGGGCCGTATTGCGAGTAATTGTCGGCGGCCTTTTGCGGGGTCGTGCCCGTCGCTGCGGCAAGTATCTCGAGCAGGTTCGCCACGCCGGGCTTGCCCTCGCGGTCGTAGGCGACTTCCGAGCTGCTGTCGGTGACTGCGCGCTTGAACTTGCGCTCGATGACGGCTGGCTCGTCGAGCAGATAGACGAGCCCGGCGTCGCCGCTCGCCGACTTCGACATCTTGGCGCTCGGATTCTGCAGGTCCATCACGCGCGCACCAGCCTTTGGGGTCACGGCCTTGGGGAGCACGAAGGTGTCGCCGAAGCGGTGGTTGAAACGAATCGCGATGTCGCGGGTGATCTCGATGTGCTGACGTTGATCGTCGCCGACCGGCACTTCCTGCGCGTCGTAGAGCAAGATGTCGGCCGCCTGCAACGCCGGATATGTGAAGAGTCCGGCCGACACGAAATCCGCCTCGCGTTTGGCTGCTTTGTCCTTGAACTGCGTCATGCGGCTCAACTCGCCGTACGACACCGTGCACTCCATGATCCACGCCAACTGCGAGTGTTGCGGAAGATGGCTTTGCACGAACACTGTCGCCACGTCGGGGTCGAGGCCGACGGCAAACAGCATCGCAGCAAGCGACAAGGTCTGGTCGCCGAGCACACCGGGCTTCTCCGTGATCGTGAGTGCATGCAGGTCGACGATGCCGTGGTACACGTCGTTCTCGTGTTGGCCGCTCACCCAATTGCGCAGCGCTCCGAGATAGTTGCCGAGATGCACCTCGCCGGTCGGCTGGATACACGACAACACGCGAGCCACAATCCCAAGTTACTCGCGAATGCAGCGGTACTCTCGTACAAATGGCGTACGCAGTGTCGACCCCCGTGTTCGAGGGGCCCTTCGACCTGCTGCTGCACCTCATCTTGCAAGAAGAGGTCGACATCCATGAGGTGTCGCTGAGCCGCATCGTCGAGGCCTACCTCGCTGAATTGCAGAAGATGCAGTCGCTCGACCTCGAAATCGCCACTGAATTTCTGCTCATCGCCGCCACGCTCATCGACCTGAAAGCACGCCGCCTGCTGCCAACGGGCGACGATGGCGAACTCGACGAAGAATTGGCGCTGTGGGAAGAGCGCGACATTCTGCTCGCGCGACTGCTCGACTGCAAGACCTTCAAAGACGTGGCGACCGTGATGCACGACCTCATCGAGCGGGCCGAATTGTCGCAACCGCGGCTCGCCGGGCCCGACGAGCGTTTTGAATCGCTGCTGCCCGATCTACTGGAGGGTGTGACTCCGCTGCGCATGCAGCGTGCGTTCCTGCGCGCGACCGAGCCGAAGGGGCCGGTGTCGATCGATCTATTTCACGTGGCGCCGATTCGCGCCAGTGTCGCCGACGCACTCGAGTTGCTCGTCTCGGTGCTGCCGACGCGCGGACCGACCACATTCCGTGAACTCGTCGCCGGCGTCGCCGACCGCATCGAGGTCGTGGTGCGATTCCTCGCGATTCTCGAGTTGTTTAAGCAGGGGAGAGTTGACCTCGCGCAGGCCGAGCGCTTCGGCGACATCGCCGTGACATGGAACCATGACGCAACCGAGTCCGACTTGTCACCAATCGACAACTACGACGGCTGAGGAGACCAAGCGTGGCCAAAGCAACCAATGAAGAAATCGACCCCGAGGTAGTGAGGGCGCTCGAGGCGATTCTGCTTGTGGCGGTGGAGCCGGTCACCACCAAGTTGTTGGCGCAGGTGCTCGAGCAGCCGGCAGGCGTGGTCGAAGTGCTGTGCAACCGTCTGGCAGCCACCTACGATGCTGCCGGCCACGGTTTCCAGTTGGTGAAAGTGGCGGGCGGTTTTCGTCTGCAGAGTCGGCCCGAATTGTCGGCGTACGTGGAGAAGTTCATCCTCGATGGCCAGCAGGCGCGAATCTCGTCAGCGGCGCTCGAGACGCTCGCCATCGTCGCCTACAAGCAGCCGATCTCTCGCGCGCAGATTTCTGCGATTCGCGGCGTCGACCCCGAGTCGGTGCTGCGCACGCTGCAGGCGCGCGGCTACATCTCTGAAGTCGCACGCGACGACGGCCCGGGCCTCGCAGTGATGTATGGCACGACCCCGCTCTTCCTCGAGCGGCTCGGTATCAACTCGCTCGAAGATCTGCCGCCGATCAGCGACTTCGTGCCCGACGCGGGCGTGGT
>VFQT010004284.1_pt1 | contig 12084 bp, 5 predicted proteins | sample 3512381 | NCBI WGS metagenome assembly VFQT01 (sample SAMN10412376, study PRJNA504923) | tailings metagenome | isolation source: Relicate 2 Philex TSF3 active mining site | place: Philippines: Tuba, Benguet | collected 2017-08-29 | reverse complement strand
GGCAGAGCATGGGGAGGTGTTGCCAGCGGCGTCGGTCGAGGTCGCGTAGAAGGTGCGAGTGCCGTTGGCGGTCGCGGTGACGGTGGTCGCGAAGGCTCCGTTGGCGGTCGAGGTGGTGGTCGCGAGCGCGAGGGTCGAACAGGTGGGGGAGTCGAAGATGCGGATGGTCGTCAGCGGGTCGGCCGAGCCCGAGAGGGACGGGGTGGTCGTCGTCCGCGAAGGGGATGGGGGTTCGAAGGCGAGGAGGATGGGGGTGGAGGGTGCCTTGTCGTCGTGGGTGAAGGAGAGGACGTTCGAACAGGGCGAGGTGTTGCCTGCTGCGTCGGTGGCGGTCGCGGTCACGGGGGTGGTGGCGTTGAGGACGAGCGTGAGCGCAGTCTGGAAGGGGGAGGCGGAGGCGACGAGGGACTTCAGCGGCGCGCCAGCGCAGGTGTCAGACGCGTAGAGCTTGATGGTCGAGCCGACCTCGGCCGTAGCGGAGAGCGTTGGGCTCGCGGTGGTGCGGGATGGGCTCGCGGGGTCGAAGCTCACGAGGACGGGGGCTGCTGGGGCCTTGTTGTCATGTGTAAAGGAAATGGGCGCGGAGCAGGCCGACGTGTTGCCTGCGGCGTCGGTTGCGGTAGCGCGGAAGGTCGTGGTGGCGTTGGCGGTGGCGGTGGCGGAGATGCTGAACTGCCCGGGGTTGTCGGCGAGGGTCGCGAGCGGGAGGCCGGTGCAGCTGTTCGAGTAGAGGCGGATCGTCGTGCGCGCCTCGGCGGAGCCATCGACGAAGGGGTTGGTGGTCTGCGATGTGGGCGAGGTGGGGCTCGTGCCGGAGAGTACGGGCGCGGCGGGGGCGAGGTTGTCGTGGATGAAGGGGAAGCCCGGAGAGCAGCCCGAGCGATTGCCAGCGAGGTCGGTGGCGCGGGCGTAAAAGGTGCGGGTGGTGTTCGCAGGGAGGGAGACGGTCGCGAGGAAGGTCGTGCCAGTGGCGTCGACCGACGCGAGGGCCGGGCCGTTACAGGCGGGGTCGTCGTGGAGGGTGACGGTCGTCGCGGCGTCGGTCGTGCCGGAGAGAGCGGGCGTGAGGCTCGTGGAAGAGGGGGATGCGGGGTTCGAGGCGGTGATGGACGGGGTCGCGGGGGCGCGGCTGTCGTGGGTATAGGAGAGCGGGGCGCTGCAGGGCGAGGTGTTGCCAGCGGCGTCGGTGGCGCGGGCGTAGAAGGTGGTCGTGGCGTTCGAGGCGACGGTGGCGGCGATGGAGAAGGCGCCCGCGGCGGTGGCGGAGCCCGTGGCGACCGGGGCGGTGCAGGCGGCGGCGGTGTAGAGCGTGATGGACGCGAGCGGCTCGGTGGTGCCGTGGACGGTCGGCTGGGTGATGGTGGAGGACGGCGATTGCGGGGTCGTGTGGGTGAGCGACGGGGCCACGGGGGCGAGGGCGTCGTGGGTGTAGGTGATGGGGGCGCTGCAGGGCGAGGTGTTACCAGCGGCGTCGGTGGCGGTCGCGGAGAGGGCGGTCGTGCGGTTCTGAGAGACCGTGACCGCGGTGGAGAAGGCGCCAGCGGGGTCGGCGTCGGTGCGGGCGAGGGGCAGACCGGAGCAGTCGCTCGAGGGGTAGAGGGTGAGTGCTGCGAGAGGTTCGGCGGTACCGAGGACGAGCGGGGTGAGCGTGGTCGAGGAAGGTGAGAGGGGATCGGTGCCAGTGAGGACGGGCGCGGAGGGGGCGCGATTGTCGTGGATGTATTCGAAGGGCTCGGAGCAAGCGGAGATGTTGCCGGCCGCGTCGCGGAGGGTCGCGGTCACGAGGGTCGAGGCGTTCGGGGACACGGTGACCTGAGCGCTGAAGAGGCCAGCGGTAGCGGTCGCGGTGCCGAGTGGGAGACCTGTACAGGAGAGAGAGGCGTAGAGGGTGACGGTGCCTGGGACGGCCGTGCCAGACAGGGTCGGGGTGGTGGAGGTGCTCGACGGGGAGCGGGGGGAGGAGCTGATGATGATGGGGGCGTCGGGGATCTGGTTGCTGTGCGTGAAAGCAAATGGCGTCGAGCAGTCGGAGACGTTGCCGGCCGCGTCCTTGGCGCGAGCGGTGAAGGTGGTGGTGGCGTTCGCGAGGGCGGTGACGGTGGTCTCGAAGGCGCCAGTCAGGGCGCTGGTGAAAATGAATGACGGTTCAGTGCAGGCGGCGTTCGAGTAGAGGGTGACCGTGGTGCCTGTCTCGGAGGTGCCAGAGAGGGTCGGGGTGGTGGTGGCGTTCGATGGCGAGTGGGGTTCGGACTTGGCGATGACAGGTGGGGGTGGGCGGATGTCGTCGTGGACGTAGGGAAGCGGGTCGCTGCAGGCGGAGACGTTTCCAGCCGCGTCGATGGCAACGGCGACGAAGGTCGTGAGGGTGTTCGGGAGGGCGCGGGCGGCAAGCAGGAAGAGCCCGTCCTGGGCAGTGGTGGTGGCAAGGGGGACACTGTCGCACGAGAAGGCGTAGAGGCGGACGAGGGCGCCGTCTTCGGCGAGGCCAGTGACGGTGGGCTCGAGGGAGACGCGCGAGGAGGAGGTGGGGTCGGTCGAGAGGAGAACGGGGGCGTCAGGGGCGATGCCGTCGTGGAGGTAGACGACGGGGTCGAGTGAGCAGGGAGAGACGAGGCCCGCGCCGTCGGTGGCGGTCGCGTAGAGGGTCGTGGTGGTGTCGGTGGGCACGGAGACGACGACGGCGAAGGTGCCGTCGGAGTCGGCCTGACCTTGTCCGAGTGGGGCGCCCGTGCAGGTGTCGTCAGCGTAGAACGTGAGGGTGGCGTTTGCTTCGGAGGTGCCGAGGACGAGTGGGGTGGCATCGGAGGAGGGGGATTCGGGGTCGGTGGAGAGGAGCTCGGGAGGGAGCGGCGGGGTGATGTCGCAGGCGTCGCCGAGGCCGTCGCCATCGGTGTCGCGCTGGTCGGGGTTTGGAACGAGCGGGCAGTTGTCGGAGGGGTCGTCGAGACCGTCACCGTCGTCGTCGGGGTCGCAGGCGTCGCCGAGGCCGTCGCCATCGGTGTCGCGCTGGTCGGGGTTCGGCACGAGGGGGCAGTTGTCGGCGGAGTCGTCGATGTCGTCGCCGTCGTCGTCGGGGTCGACGCAATCGGCGAGGCCGTCGCGATCGAGGTCGGGGAAGGCTTCGTCGGTGTCGCCGTCGCAGTCGTTGTCGAGGCCGTCGCAGACCTCGTCGGAAAACGGGATGGCGTCACATTCGGTGAGCCCATCGGCGGTGCAGTGGCGCTCGCCGATACAAGCGCGGTCGGCGCAGAGGGTCGAGGCGCCTTCGTCGATGGCGCGACCCGAACAGGTGCAGGGGTCGCCGTCGCTCGGGACGCATTGGCGGATATCGGACCCGTCGCTCAGGGCGGTGACCGTCTCGCATGCATAGCCCTTCGGACAGTCGTCTTCGCGGTCACAGGCGAGGCCGCAGAAGCTGCCTTCGCGGTCGCCCCACTGGACGCAGCGGTCGCCAGAGCCGCCGAGAACTCCGGCCTTGCACTCGTCGTCGCTCGTGCAGGGGCGGCAGAGGTTGAGACCGACTTCGAGACAGAGGAAGACCGGGTCGCCGCCCGGGACCTGGACGAGCGAGCAGGACCAGCCCTCGGGACACTCGGCGAGACAGGTCTTCGTGCAGACGTTGCCGCCTTCGCTAGACGGGACGCAGAAGCCGCTATTGCAGTCGTCGTTGTCTCGGCAGGGGCAGAGGAGGCCGCGCGGGTCTTCGAGGCAGTCGACTGGGGAGACCTCTTCAGGGCCAACGGATGTGTCGGCGGATACGTCCGCGGAGCCGCTGTCTGGGAAGCCGGGGACATCGGTGAGCTGCGTGTCGCCCTGGAGGCTGTCGGTTCTCACGGTCTGCTCGCTCTCGCCGCAGGCCGCGACGAGGAGGTTGAGGACGGCGACGAGCAGGGCGACGTAGGAGCGCATGGTCGGGTTCCTCTTCGGACGGCGGGATGACGGTATCTGCGAGCGAGCCGCGAGCGCTTCGGAGTGGGTTGCGCAGCGATTTGAGAACGTAGTTCAGAACACGAGCGCAACGCAAGAGGCGAGGTCCGAGTAAGCTCGCGGGTGCTTGCAGAACGTAGGGCTCAGGGTCGGGAACGCGCGGAAGATGCGCGGATGACGACGATGACGGCGATGACCAGCAAGGCCGCAGCGACGACGGTCGCGAGGTGCAGGGGCTCGTGGCCGATGGCGACCCCGAGGGCCACCGCGATGACGGGATTGACGTAGCTATAGCTCAGCGCGAGGGCCGGGCGGGTGTGGCGGAGGAGCCAGGTGAAGGCGGTGTAACCGAGGAGGGAGCCGAAGACGATGAGATAGGCGATGATGAGTAGCGCGTCGGTCGAGACGGACGATGGAAAGGTATCGCCGTTGACAAGGGTGACGAGTCCCATGCCGACGGCACCTGTCAACATCTGGAGAGACGGGCCAGCGAGGCCGGGCGCTGAAGGGAGACGGCGAGACAGGAGAGAACCGAGGGCCCAGCCGATAGGGCTGAGAAGGAGGCAGACGACCATGACGGGGTCGCCGCCGAGTTCTGCGCGCAGACCGAGGATGACGACGCCGGCCATGCCGAGGGCGAGGCCAACCCATTCGGCGCGGCGGGCGCGGTCGCCGAAGACAGGGCCGAGGATGGCGGCCCAGAGCGGGGTCGTGGCGGCGACGATGGCAGCGGTGCCGCTCGTGACGTGGCGCTGCGCGAAGGCGAGGAAACCGTTTCCGATGACGAACATGAGGAGGCCGACGGGGATCGCGCCGAGGAGCTCCCTGCGGGTTGGTCGACGTCCTTTGCGGAGAAGATGGAGCGCAAAAAGGGCGAGACCTGCGACGGTGAACCGAACGGCGCCAAGCAGCATCGGGCTGAAGGTCTGAAGAACGACCTTATTGCCGAGGTAGGTCGAACTCCAGATGAGATAGACCGAAAGCAGGGCGAGCACGAGCGGCAGACGCGGCGGGCTTTGGAGCGATGCGGGGTTCGGGGCGGTCACGCACGGGAACATCGGATCCCAGGCACGGAAAGGGAAGCGAAACCTTGGGAGCTCTGGTCAATCGCGGGCGAGGACGACTGCTACAGGGCCTTTCGAAAGAGGTGAAGTCCCGTGTCGGGCACTATCGAGTCAGCCGCTTGACTTGGACGGACAGGTGGAGTCTACTTCGTTCTGTACTCGAACTAAGTTGCAGCACCTGCCGGGGCTGCACTGAAAATCCTGTAATGACGGGACTCGGGGCCTTGAGGCCCTCAGCCCGCGGGCGTTTGCTCGACACCGAGGGAGAAGAGAATCCATGAAGATGCGCATTTGGAACCCCCTTCCTGCGATCGCGGCGCTCGCGGTCGCGTCAGGCTGTGGAGACGACTCGAAACCGATCTCAGACACCCGCGACTCCCAGGACGGCCTGAGCGATGTCGACGACTCTAGCGAAGTCGCCGACGATACCGGCACGGCCGAAGACGGAGCCGATGCGGCCACGGACGCGACCGCCGACACCGGGTCGGGCGAAGATGGGAGTGCCGACGGCGAGGACGCGGCAGATTCTGGCGCAGACGGCTCCGATAACGGCACGGACAGCACCGATGGTGGCAACGACACGACCGAGCCTACGGGGCGTGTCGTCTTCGACGACGAGTACGGTCAGGGGGTTGGCTTCAAGGACTTCGGCGGCGCCACCAATGCCCTCTCCGTCGACACCACTGAAGTTTACGCTGGCTCCGCTTCGCTGGCGGTCGCTGTCCCAGGTTCGGGCTACACAGGGGGGGCCTTCGCCGTCGAGTCTGCGGAAGACCTCTCCGACTTCGACGCCGTCGTCTTCTGGGCAAAGGCGAGTATTCCCGCCGCCCTGAACGTCGTCGGCGCTGGCAACGATGCAGCGACCAATACCTGGCAGGTCGAGTGGGGCGGGGTACCCCTCACCACCGAGTGGAAGCGCTACATCGTGCCTCTACCTGAACCGGCTCAACTTACCGCCGAACGCGGCCTCTTCCACTTCGCCGAGGGCGCCGAGAGCGCTCCGTATTCCATCTGGCTTGACGAGATCGCACTCGTCGATCTCGACGACAGCCTCGTCACGAACCCGGCGCCTGCCATCGCGACCGAGTCCATCACCCGGGAGGTCGGCGCGACCGCCAACATCAACGGTGCCTCGATCACCTACCAGGTCGATGGCGCCCCCCAGACGCTCGGCGTCGCACGCGGCTACTTCTCGTACGTGTCCTCGAACACGTCGGTCGCCACCGTCGACACCGCGGGCGTTGTCACCGCTGTGGCCGTCGGCACCGCCGACATCACCGCAAAATTCGGCGACCTCGATGCAGCGGGCAAGCTCACCCTCACCGTCGCGGACGCCAACGCCCCCTCCGCCGCCGCTCAGACCCCGACCCAGGACGCATCCAACGTCATCAGTCTGTTCTCCGACGCCTACGATGACGTCGCCATCGATACCTGGTCTGCCTCCTGGGACATGGCCGACCTCGCGGACACGACTGTCGCCGGTAACGCCGTGAAGAAATACTCCTCGCTCGTCTTCGCGGGCATCGAGTTCACCTCCGCGACCATCGACGCCTCCGCCATGACCCACTTCCACATCAATGTCTGGTCGCCCGACGCCACCGAGTTCAAGGTCAAGCTCGTCGACTTCGGCCCCAACGGCTCCTACCAGGGCAGTCCGAACGACGACAGCGAGCACGAACTCACCTTCAACGCGGGCTCGAGCCCCGCCCTCGAGACGGGCAAGTGGGTCTCCCTCGACATTCCGCTCTCCGCATTCACCGGACTCGCCTCACGCGGCCACCTCGCCCAGATGATCCTCGTCAGCTCCAACGCCACGGTCTATGTAGACAATGTCTACTTCTACGCTGGCGCCGCAGCTCCGACTGCCCCCACGACGGCCGCCCCCACTCCGACGCGGGCCTCTGGTGACGTGCTCAATCTCTTCTCCGAGGCCTACCCCGTCCTGCCCGTCGGTACCTGGTCGGCCTCCTGGGACATGGCTGACCTCGCCGACGTCTCGGTCGCAGGCAATGCCGTCAAGCACTACTCGAACCTCGTCTTCGCGGGCATCGAGTTCACCTCGCCGACCGTCGATGCCTCTTCCATGACCCACTTCCACATCGACATCTGGTCCCCCGACGCGAGCGTTTTCAAGGTCAAGCTCGTCGACTTCGGCATGAACGGCGTTTGGCAGGGCAGCCCGAACGACGACTCCGAGCACGAACTCACCTTTGATGCAGGGACTTCTCCTGCGCTACAGACTGGAACCTGGGTGAGCCTCGACATCCCGCTCTCCGCGTTTACTGGTCTCGCCTCCCGCAGCCACCTCGCGCAGATGATCCTCGTCAGCTCGAACGCGAGCGTCTTTGTCGATAACATCTACTTCCACAAATAGTTCGACTTTCGAACTAAAAACCAATCACCACATTTAGTTCGAATTCCAAGGAATCGAAGTTGAGACTCTCTCCCCCGACGTTCGCACTCGGCGCCCTCCTCGCAGCCATCGCTACAGGCTGCGAGGAGACCTCCGTCCGCACCCCGTGCAACCCTAACGAGGTTCGCATCGCGGAGCGCTGTGTGCCCGTCGGGGACACCTCCGACGCCCCCTCGTCCGACGTCCTCACAGACGCGGACGAGGACGTGAACGAGGACTCCACTTCTGTCGATACCATCGACCCCACCGATACTGTCGACACGACCTCCGACATCCCCGACGCGCCCCCCGCCTTGCCCTTCTTCATCGACACTCGCTTCATCATGAGCGGTTACATGGGCTCGGGCGACGTCCAAGCCACCCCCTGCGATGGCGCCACCCCGAGCGACAGCGCGGCTGGCGCATGCCTCGCCATCACCTGGACCCCCGCCACAGGCACGACGTCTGACTGGACGGGCTTCTTCTTCCAGTACCCCGAGAACAATTGGGGCGACGCCCCGGGCTTCCCCATCCCCGCAGGCGCCACCGCCGTCACCTTCCGCGCCTGGGGCGCCCGCGGGGGCGAATCCGCCAACTTCGCGGTCGGTATCCGCGACGCCGACGGCTTTCAACTCGAGACCGGCTACCTCGCGCTCACCGCCGCCCCGAAGACCTACAGCATCCCGCTCACCGACGTCGCCTATACCGACGTCGCGGGCGCCTTCGCCTGGTTTCTCGACAACCCCACAGGCGCCTCCGAAGTCTCCTTTTTTCTCGACGATATCGCCTGGACCTCGTCCGCCGAACCCTGCGCTGGTAATGCCTGCAAGACCGACGTCACCTTCGAGGTCGACATGAACTGCCCCGACCCCGCGACCGCCTTCGACTCGGTCTCGGTCACTGGCCCCTTCTGTAGCTGGTGCGCCCAGGGCTTCGAACTCACCGACTCCGACGGCGACGGCCGCTATTCCGGCACCTTCCCGATGGCCCGCGGCCCCCTCGAGTTCAAGTTCATGACCAACGGATTTTCCTCCCAGGAGGACCTCCTCGACGACCTCCCCTCACCGACCCCATGCGTCGCCGTCACCGATGGCTCGACCTACGCCAACCGCCGCATCACCGTCTCGGACGCCCCCCTGACCGTCCAGGCGACCTACGGCAGCTGCGGGGTCTGCCCGTGAACCGCCGCGCCACCCACCCCGTCCCAGCAACCCTCGAACCCGAAACCCACTCGGACTCCCCCGCCCGCTGGTGGCGCCGCAGCGTCCGCGCCCGCATCCCGACCCTCGATCCCGCCCGTCAACGCGAGGAAAACCGCCGCGTTCTCCTCAACCTCATCTGGTGCGAGCGCCAGATCTCCCGCGCGGACCTCGCCCGCGAGACCGGCATGTCGCGCTCCACCGTGTCCGCCATCACCGCCGAGCTCCTCGAGACCGGTCTCGTCGTCGAGCTCGGCGTTGGCTCCTCGAGCGGCGGCCGCCGCCCCATCGTCCTCGGCTTCCACGACGACGGCTTCGGCCTCGTCGGCATTGACATGGGCGCCTCCCACATCGGCGTCGTGACGACCAATCTTCGCGGCGAGGTCCGCTCGCACCTCTCGTCCCCCCACGACGTCCGCCAGGACCCGGAAGGCGCTGTCGCCCTCATCTTCTCTCTCGTCGAACGCGCCCTCGAGACCTCCCCTTTCTCCCTCGCGCATACCCTAGGCATCGGCATCGCCGCCCCCTGCCCCATCGACCCGACCCAACCAAGCCGCCTCTCCCCCCTCGTCCTCCCCGCCTGGCAGGACATCGACCTCCCCGCCCGCCTCACCGAACGCTTCGGCCGCCCCGTCTTCCTCGACAACGACGCCAATATGGGCGCCCTCGGCGAGCACTGGTGGGGCGCAGGCACTGACTGTCAGGACCTCGCCTTCGTCAAGGTCGCGACCGGCATCGGCGCGGGTTTCGTCGTCAACGGCGCCCTCTATCGAGGCGCCGCCGGGGTCGCTGGCGAAATCGGGCACATCGTCATCGACCCGGAAGGCGCCCGCTGCATCTGCGGCCTGCGCGGTTGCCTCGTCACCCAGGTCGGGGCCCTCGCCCTCAAAGCCCAGGTTGAACACCTCCTCCAGATGGGCCACCCAAGCCAGCTCACCCCGCGCGACCTCTCCATCGAGGCCATCGTCACCGCCGCCGAACAGGGCGACGCCCTCGCTGTCGACGTCATCCGCCGCGCCGGCCGCCAGCTCGGCATCGCCATCGCCAACCTGATGAACCTGCTCAACCCCGACCAGGTCATCGTCAGCGGCAGCCTCACCCGCGCGGGCCGCGTCCTATTTGCCCCGCTCGAGGAGATGGTCTTCGGCCGCACCCTGTTCTCCGCCCGCTCGAAGGCCCGGATCCTCGCCTCCCCCCTAGGTGAATCAGGCGTCGCCCTCGGCGCCGCGACCCAGGTCCTCGCAGCCCTCCTCGAAGGAGAGCGCCACGTCTTTCCGGTGACACCATGAGGCCCCTCTCTCGCAAAGAATCCCCTGAACACCCGATGTTTCGGGCCTCTTCTGAACTTCTGCGAACCATATTCACAATTCCTCTCCTGGCCGCCTGCGACATTCCCGCCGCCCCAATCGACCGCGCCCCGCAGCCCTGGCGCCTCACCTGGTCGGACGAATTCGACGGCCCCGCAGGTTCCCCGCCCTCACCTGAACGCTGGGTCCACGATGTCGGCGGCCACGGCTTTGGCAACGCTCAGCTCGAGTTCAACACCGCCCGCCCCGAAAACGCCTCCCTCGACGGCGAAGGCCACCTCGTCCTGCGCGCCCTCCGCGAAGACTACCAATCCAACCGCTTCACCTCGGCCCGACTCAAGACCGAGGGCCGCTTTTCCCAGGCCCACGGCCGCTTCGAGGCCCGCATGCGCCTCCCCTCGGGCGCTGGCCTCTGGCCCGCCTTCTGGATGCTCGGCGACACCTTTGGCACCCTCGGCTGGCCCGCCTGCGGCGAAATCGACATCATGGAGGCCCGCGGCCAGGTCCCGGACTCCATCATCGGCAGCCTCCACGGCCCCGGCTACTCCGGCTCGAACCCCGTCTCGGGCGCCTACTTCTCCGAGACCCCGCTCACCGACGACTTCCACGTCTTCGCCGTCGAGTGGGACCGCGGCCGCATCGCCTGGTTCATCGACGACACCCTCTTTCACGTCGCGACCGGCGCCCAGCTCCCGGCCTCCGCCCCCTGGGTCTTCGAATCCCCGTTCTTCCTCATCCTGAACCTCGCCGTCGGTGGCCACTTCGTCGGTCCGCCAAACGACGCCACCCCCTTCCCAGCCGAGCTCGTCATCGATTACGTCCGCGTCTACGAGCGCGCCCGATGACGCGCCTCTGGCACCTCGCCTGGGCCCTCCTGCCCTTCGCGACCGCCTGCACCGCCGCGCCCCCGCCCGCCTCCCCGGGTACGCTCAACGTCTCGGTCGAACAGCAGGCGAGCTGGATTCGCAACTTCAACCCCCTCTCGGGGGGCGCCCGCTGGCCCACCCAGGCCGGCATCTACGAGCCCCTCCTCATCCACAGCGCTGTCACCGGCGAGTTCACCCCCTGGCTCGCCCTCTCCTCGACCTGGGAAAACCCCCAATCCCTCCGCTTCGACCTCCGCGACGGCGTCCTCTGGTCCGACGGCACCCCCTTTACCTCCGCCGACGTCGCTTTCACCTTCAATCTCCTTCACACCCATCGCGCCCTCGACCAGGGCGCCGTCTGGGACTTCCTCGACAAGGTCGAAGCCGACGGCCGCTCCGTCCGCTTCTCGTTTTCCCGCCCCTACTCCCCGGGCCTCGACGCGCTCGCCCGCCAGCCCATCGTGCCAGCCCACATCTGGACCGACATCCCAGACCCCCTCCGCTTCACCAACCCCGACCCTGTCGGCACCGGCCCCTTCACCGAGATCCTGACCTTCCGCAACCAGGTCTGGGAGCTCGGCAAAAACCCCCACTACTGGCAACCCCTCGGTCTCGAGCGCCTCCGCTTCCTCGCCTTCCCCGGCAACGACCAGGCCAACATGGCCCTCGCCACGGGCGAACTCGACTGGGCAGGCAACTTCGTCCCCGCCATCGACCGCACCTTCGTCGCCAAAGACCCCGCCCACCGCCACTACTGGTTCCCGCTGGTCGGCTCGACCGTCTTCCTCTACCCCGCCACGACCCGCGCCCCTTTTTCCGACGTCCGCGTCCGCAAAGCCCTCTCGATGGCCATCGACCGCCATCGCCTCGTCGATATCGCCATGTACAGCTACACCCGCCCCGCCGATGGCACGGGCCTCTCCGATGCGTTCTCGTCCTGGCGCGACCCCGAGGCCAAGAACGCCCCCTGGGTCCTCTATGACCCCATCGAAGCCGCGCACCTCCTCGACGAGGCTGGCTACCCGCGCCCGTCCTCCGACGGCCCCCGCCTCTCCGGGAGCGGCCCCCTCGAAGCCGAGATCATCGTCGTCGCCGGCTGGTCCGACTGGGTCCGCGCAGCCCAGGTCATCGCCCAGGATCTGCGCGCCCTCGGCCTCGAAATCTCCGTCCGCACCCTCGACTTCAGCCCCTGGTTCGAAAAGGTCCAAAAGGGCGACTTCGACCTCGCCATCGGCTGGTCCAACGAGGGTGCCTCGCCCTATGCCTTCTACCGCGCCCTCATGTCCCAGAAGACCTTGAAGCCCCCCGGGACCGCCGCCCCCTCGAACT
>VFQT010004283.1_pt1 | contig 12084 bp, 9 predicted proteins | sample 3512381 | NCBI WGS metagenome assembly VFQT01 (sample SAMN10412376, study PRJNA504923) | tailings metagenome | isolation source: Relicate 2 Philex TSF3 active mining site | place: Philippines: Tuba, Benguet | collected 2017-08-29 | reverse complement strand
GACGGGTCGGCGACGCCGTACCGCATGCACGTGCGCGCGCCGTCGTTCGTGAACATCCAGGCGTTGCCGCACATGATGCGCGGCGGTCTGGTGGCGGACGCTGTCGCCGTCATCTCCTCGGTCGACCCGGTGCTCGGGGAGGTCGATCGCTGATGGCACGACTGAACGACGACAACGTGAAGCTCGCCCGCGAGATCATCGCCCGTTATCCGCGTGCACGTTCGGCGACGATTCCGTTGCTGCACCTCGCCCAGGAGCAGGACGGTCACGTGACCAACGATGCGATGGCACACATCGCCGAACTGGTCGGCGCGACACCGGCAGAGGTCTACGGAACGGCGTCGTTCTACGAGATGTTCAAGTTCGAGCCCGTCGGTCGGTACCTGGTGAACATCTGCGGCACGATGTCGTGCGCTCTGATGGGCGCCGACGAACTCATCCACCACGCCGAGGAACGTCTCGGGGTGCGCGTCGGCGGAACCACCAGCGACGGCATGTTCACCCTCGAGCGTGCCGAATGCCAGGCCGCGTGCACGGAGGCACCGTGCCTGCAGGTCAACTACCGCTACCGTTTCCGTGTGACTCCCCAGTCGTTCGATTCACTCGTCGACGACCTGCGTGCAGGCCGGTTGGCGTCGGAGATTCCCGACCACGGAACACTCGCGACGGTGCGGCAGGGAACCTCGGAGCGCACCGTGGGTGCGGTCGCGCCGGAGAACGTGGCGTCGAACCCCGAGTGGTTCGACGGAAAGGCGGCACTGTGAGCGGGCCCGGCGGCACCTGGACGCACGCACCCGGCTTCGTCGACGGTGACCGTCCGAAGATCGTGACGTCGCGTTTCGCGCACGACGACTCGTACACGCTCGAGCGCTACCTCGCGACCGACGGATACGCGGGTCTGCGCGCCGCACTCGGCCGGCCGTCTCCGGAGGTGCACGACGAGGTGCGCACGGCGACCGTGCTCGGCCGCGGTGGCGCAGGCTTCCCGGCCGGCACGAAGTGGGGTCTCACGCCGGAAGGAGTGTGGCCGCGGTATCTGGTCGTCAACGGCGACGAGAGCGAACCGGGCACCTACAAGGACCGCCTGCTCATGGAGCGCGATCCGCACCAGTTGATCGAGGGGTGCCTGATCGCGTGTTATGCGGCCGGGTTGTCGCAGTGCTTCCTCTACATCAGGGGAGAGATGGCACTTGCACAGGAGCGGGTGGCGACGGCGCTCAACGAGGCGTACGCAGCCGGGTACGTGGGCAAGAACATCCTCGGATCGCGTTTCTCGGTCGACATCGTTCTGCACTGGGGCGCGGGAGCGTACGTGGTGGGCGAGGAGACCGCGCTCATCGAGTCGCTCGAGGGCAACCGCGGCATGCCACGGCTCAAGCCGCCGTACTTCCCCGCCGCGGTGGGGTTGTACGGCCAGCCCACGATCGTGAACAACGTCGAGACGCTGTCGAACCTTCCGTGGATCATGCGCAACGGTGCCGCGGCCTACACCGCGATCGGCACCACCACGTCGCCGGGCACGCGCATGGTGGCAGTGTCGGGTCACGTGCGCCGGCCCGGTGTGTACGAGATCGTGAACGGGACGACGACGTTCCGTGACCTCATCTACGGCGACGAGTTCTGTCAGGGGATCCGCGACGGAAACGAGCTGAAGGCGTTCGTACCGGGCGGTGGTTCGGCGCCGTGGTTCACGCCGGAGCAGCTCGACTTGCCCTTCGAGGCGAGCCAGGTCGGCCCGGCAGGATCGATGCTCGGGTCGGGTGCGGTGATGGTGATGGACCACACCACCGACATTCCGCGAGCCGCGTTGACATTGACGCGTTTCTACGCGCACGAGTCGTGCGGCAAGTGCACGCCGTGCCGCGAGGGCGGAACGTGGCTCGAGCGCATCCTGTCGCGCGTGGTCGACGGCAAGGGAACAATGGAGGATCTCGACCAGTTGTTCGAGGTCGGCCAGTCGATCTGCCCCGGAGACTTCCCGCACGCCGCGTCGAGCGAAGCCGGACTCGCGGCGGTGCCGTTCCCGTATCGCATGAACACGATCTGCTTCGTCGGGCCGTCGGCGTACGCCCCGGTGCACTCGGCGCTCACGTTGTTCCGCAGTGAGTTCGAGGCACGTGTGTCGCGGCGCACGCGCATTCCCGTCCAGGCGGTGGGCCAGTGACGGCAGTCGACGAGACCGCAGGAGAGGCACCCGTGCCCGACCCGAACGCCGTGTCGATCACGATCAACGGCAGAACTGTGACTGCACGCAAGGGTGAGTGGATCATCGCTGCGGCCGACCGCGAGGGTGAGTACATCCCGCGGTTCTGTTACCACCCACGAATGAACTCCGTCGGCATGTGCCGCCAGTGCATGGTGGAGGTCGAGGGTCCGCGCGGGCCGATGATGGTCGTGTCGTGCATGACGCCGGTCGCCGACGGTCAGGTCGTGCGCACCGACACGCCGCAGGTGAAGCGCGCGCAGGAAGGCATGATCGAGCTGTTGCTCGCCAACCACCCGCTCGACTGCCCGGTGTGCGACAAGGGCGGCGAGTGTCCGTTGCAGGACCAGGCATTCAGCCACGGACCCGGCGAGAGCCGTTTCGTGGAGGAGAAGCGCCACTACGAGAAGCCCATTCCGATCTCGGATCTCGTGTACCTCGACCGTGAGCGGTGCATCTTGTGCGACCGCTGCACCCGCTTCGCCGACGAGGTCGCGGGTGATGCGCTGATCCACTTCACGCAACGTGGCAACAACACCCAGGTGATGACGTTCCCCGACGAGCCGTTCGCGTCGTACTTCTCCGGCAACACCGTGCAGATCTGCCCCGTCGGCGCGCTGACCGCCAAGCCGTTCCGTTTCAAGGCGCGGCCGTGGGATCTCGAGCAGCGCGAGAGCACGTGCACCACCTGCAGCGTCGGGTGCCGCACGGTGGTGCAGTCGAGCCGCGACGAGATCGTCCGTGTGCAGGGTGTCGACTCGGATCCGGTGAACTGGGGATGGCTCTGCGACCGCGGTCGATTCGATCTCCAGTCGACGTCGTCGGACAACCGTCTCGTGAACCCGCTCGTTCGCCGTGACGGCGCACTGTCCGTGACGACGTGGGCCGACGCGCTCGACGAGGTCGTGCGTACCGTGCGCCACGCGGCTCCCGGTTCGGTGGCCGTTCTCGGTGGCGCGCGCGGAACCAACGAGGACGCATTCATGTGGGCACGTCTCGCCGATGCGATGGGTGCGAACATGCGCGATGCGCAACTTGGCGACGGTCTTCCGGCGTCGGTGTACGCGATGCCGCAGGCGACCATCGACGATGCGTGCTCGGCTGCCACCGTCGTGGTGATCGCCCCCGACATCAAGGAAGAGCTGCCGGTCCTGTTCCTCCGCCTGCGGGACGCGGCAACGAAGAAGAAGATCCGCATCATCGAAATCTCGTCCGTCGAGACGCCGTTGTCGGCGCTCGCCTGGCGCACGGAGCGGAGCGAACCTGCTGGCGCGCCGGAGACAGTCGCCGCACTTCTCGCCGACGAGTCGGTGAAGGCGCAACTGTTGTCGGGGCCGGTCGTGGTGGTGGCAGGCAGAGCAAACCTCGCCGAGTCGGCAGAGCACACGATGGCGGCGGTCGAGGCCGTCCTCGACGCAGCTCCCGGTGCAACCCTGTTGCCCGTTCTCCGTCGGGGCAACGTGCGTGGTGCGCTCTCGTTCGGTCTCGCTCCGCGCGACGGTGCAGGCGCGAGGGAGATCCTGGAGGCGGCCGCGAGCGGCAAGATCGAGTGTCTGCTCCTGGTGGGCGCCGATCCGCTGAGTGACTTCCCCGACGCAGCGCTTGCTCGCCGTGCGCTTGCAGGTGCGCGGTTCGTGGTCTCGCTCGACGGTTTCCTCTCGCCGAGCAGTGCGGCAGCCGACGTCGTTCTTCCCGCTGCGCTCCAGAGCGAGAAGGACGGCACCACGACGAACCTCGAGGGTCGCGTCACGACGGTTGCACAGAAGGTGACCGCTCGCGGAACCTCACGAGCCGACTGGATGGTGGCGGCTGAACTGGCCGAGATGCTCGGACACGACCTCGGGGTCTCCACCCTCGCCGACGTGCAGCGACTCATGGCGACGGCAGTGCCGTCGTTTGCTGCCGCACTTCGCGTGTCGGGTGACGATCACGACGGAACGCTCGTGCACGCGACACCGTCGGCACACAGCCGAACGCAGCGCACCGCACCCGCGGCGCGCAACTCGTACGAGTTCCGTCTGGTGCTCTCGCGCCGTCTCTACGACGCCGCCATTGGTACGTCGACGAGCCCCGCTCTCGCGGGCCTGGCACCGGGTGCGCGGGTCACGGTCAATCCGCTCGACCTCGACCGGATCGGTGCTCGTGACGGTGACCGGGTGAAGATCGCAACGGGAACCGGTTCGGCCGTGCTGCCGGTGGCCACGTCGGCGGCGGTCGCTCGCGGAACGGCAGTGGTCGCGCACAACCAGCCCGGCGGAGACGTCCGCGAGGTGGTGGCTGCCGGGTCGTCGGTGACCGATGTCAGGATCGAGGCACTGTGAACCCGATCCCCGTGAACGCGATCGTTGCGCTCGACCCGATGCTCGAGGACGATCTGCTGTGGGCACCGCTCATGGTGGTGATCGTCAAGGTGCTGCTCGTGTTCGTCGTCGGTCTCGTGGCGACGATGCTCATGGTGTGGTTCGAACGCAAGGTCGTGGCCGGCATGCAGAACCGCATCGGCCCGAACAAGGCCGGTCCTTTCGGTCTGCTCCAGACCCTCGCCGACGGCATCAAGTTGTTCTTCAAGGAAGACCTCCTGCCGGAGCGCGCCGACAAGTTCGTCTTCCGTCTCGCGCCGTACCTCGCGCTCGTGCCGGCGTTCCTGGCGTTCGCGATCATTCCGCTCGGCGGTGACTTCCGTGGTGACGCCGACGGAACCGTCAGCCTCTTCGGTCAACAGACGAGACTGCAACTCGCCGATCCGTCGGTGGGAGTCCTGTTCGCGCTCGCGATCTCGTCGATCGCGGTGTACGGCATCATGCTCGCCGGCTGGTCGAGCGGTTCGAAGTACCCGCTCCTCGGTTCGGTGCGTGCCTCGGCCCAGATGGTCTCGTACGAGGCTGCGCTCGGTCTCTCGCTCGGGTCGGTGCTGTTGGTTGCGGGCACGCTCTCGACCGCGGGCATCGTCGACTCGCAGTCGAGCCTCGGCAGTTGGAACGTGGTCGCCACCGGATTCGTGCCGTTCGTCATCTTCCTCATCGCCGCGACGGCCGAGTTGAACCGTCCACCCTTCGACCTGGTGGAGGCCGAGCAGGAACTGGTCGGCGGTTTCAACACCGAGTACGCGTCGATCAGGTTCGCCCTCTTCTTCCTCGCCGAGTTCATGAACACGGTCACGATGTCGGCTCTCATCGTCACGCTCTTCTTCGGTGGCCCGCAGCCGCCCGCGATCGGAAACACGACGATCGACCTGCCAATACCGAACGCCGTCGAGGGCACCGTGTGGTTGCTGCTGAAGGTGCTCGTGTTCCTGTACGTCTACGTGTGGTTCCGCGCCACGTTGCCGCGGTTGCGCTACGACCAGTTGATGGACCTCGGGTGGAAGCTGCTGATCCCCGGGTCGCTGGCATGGTTCATGCTGCTGGCGGCGCAGCGTGTCGGCCGCGAGGCCGGTTGGGACCAGTTGGTCGTCACCGTCACGACGGCACTGGTGTTGATCGCAGGGTACGTGCTCCTCACGTTGGCCAACAGGGTGAGCCGCGCGAACAGGGAACGAGACGGAGCGAGTTTCTGATGGGCTACCTCGGCGGATTCCTCGTGACGATCCGGCAGCACGGATCGAAGAACCGGGTCACCTCGCAGTACTCGGGCGGACGCGTGTGGCGCAAGAAGAAGCGCGACGACCGCGACGAGAAGGTCGACAAGCCCGAGCGTCTGCACGGTCGTCACGTGCTGAACCGTTACGAGGACGGTATGGAGAAGTGCATCGGGTGCGAACTCTGCGCGGGCGTGTGCCCCGCGCGGTGCATCTACGTGCGCGGCGCCGACAACGACCCCGATGCTCCGACGTCGCCCGGCGAGCGCTTCGGCTTCGTCTACGAGATCAACTACCTGCGGTGCATCCACTGCGACCTGTGCGTGGAGGCGTGCCCGACCGAGGCGATCACGGAGTCGAAGTTGTTCGAGTTCTCTTTCACGAACCGCCGTGACGCGATCTACACGAAGGACGAACTGCTCGTCGACGAAGAGGGCCGTCCCCGGCAGTTGCCGTGGGAGGACTGGCGTCCCGGTGAGGACCAGTTCACTTCGGGCTGGATGCGCGCCACGTCTCCGTCGGGCGACGCGACGTTCGAGGGTGTGGTCTCGTGGAGCGGTGAACTGGGTCACGGCGTGCGTGCGCCCGAGCCCGACCAGGCCACCCGTGACGCAGGGGAGCAGGCCTGATGGAACTGTTCGTCTTCGTCTGTTCGGCGGCGATGATGCTGGCCGGTGCGATCGGCGTCGTGACGCGCTCGAACCCGGTGCACGCAGCGCTCAGCCTGATCCTCACCCTTTTCGGTGTGGCGGTCGCCTTCGTCGCACAGCAGGCCGAGTTCCTGGCGGCGGTGCAGGTCATCGTCTACGCCGGTGCGATCGTCGTGTTGTTCCTGTTCGTGATCATGCTGCTCGGTGTCGACAAGGCAGAGAACGTGAAGGTCGACCCGATCAGCGGCCAGCGTTCGCTCGCCGCGATCGTCGCTCTCGGGGTGGCCGGCGTCGTGATCGCGGCCGTCGTGCGTGCCTCCGATTCGCTCGGAGATCCCGGTCGTGGCCTCGACGCACCCACGGTCGCGTCTCCCGACGCGAACACGCGTCAACTCGCGAGGTCGATCTTCTCCGACAACGTGTTCTCGTTCGAGTTGGCGACTGCGATCCTGCTGGTCGCGGTCGTCGGAACGGTGCTTCTGTCGCGCCGCATGAAGGAAGACGCGAAATGACGGCCGCACTGGTGCCCACCGCGACCTGGTGGATGGTGCTCGCCGCGGTGTTGTTCGGCATCGGCACGCTCGGCGTGATGACGCGCCGGAACCCGCTGGTCGTGTTCATGTCGATCGAGTTGATGCTGAACGCGGTGAATCTCACCTTCGTCGCGCTCGCGAGCCGACTCGGAGACGTCGCCGGCCAGACGGCGGTGTTCTTCGTGCTCGTGGTGGCGGCCGCAGAAGTGGTGGTCGGCCTCGGGATCATCGTGTCGATCATGCGCCGTCGCGCCGAGACCACCGTTGACGACCTGTCGGGACTGAAGGGCTGACCGCGCCATGACCGATCTTCTCTGGCTCGTTCCTGCCCTGCCGCTCGCCGGGTTCCTGGTGATCTTGTTGTTCGGACGCCGACTCGGCGAGCCCGGAGCCGGCGTCGTGGCGACGGTGGCGGTTGCCTCGTCGTTCGCCGTCGTGGTGGCAACCTGGCTCGACATGCTCGGTCGCCCCGAAGACGACCGTCACGGTGTGCTGCGGATCTTCGAGTGGTTGCCGGTGGGTTCGTTCTCGGTCGACATGGCTCTCGTCGCCGATCCGCTCTCGGTCACCATGGCGCTCTTCGTGACTGGAATCGGATCGCTGATCCATCTCTATGCGACCGGGTACATGCACGGTGACCCGAAGTTCCCGAAGTTCTTCATGTACCTGAACCTGTTCGTGTTCTCGATGCTGATGCTCGTGCTCGGCGAGAACCTGCTGGTCACGTTCCTCGGGTGGGAAGGCGTGGGGGTGTGTTCGTACTTCCTCATCTCGTTCTGGCACGACCGCGAGTCGGCTGCGACGGCCGGCAAGAAGGCCTTCGTGACCAATCGCGTGGGTGACTGGGGAATGATGCTCGCGATGTTCCTCGCCTTCTCGGCCGCTGGGACGCTCTCGTACGCCGGCCTCAACCACGCGGCCGAAGACGGCAAGATCGCTGCCGTCACCGCAACCGGCATTGCGCTGATGCTGTTCGTCGGCGCCGCGGGCAAGAGCGCGCAGCTCCCGCTCTACATCTGGTTGCCCGACGCGATGGAAGGTCCAACCCCGGTGTCGGCTCTCATTCACGCGGCCACCATGGTGACCTCGGGCGTGTTCCTGCTCACACGTGTGGCGCCGGTGATCGATGCGGCCTATCCGTGGGCGATGGACGTGGTGGCCACGGTGGGCGTGCTCACGGCACTGTTCGCGGCGACCATCGCGGTGGCACAGACTGACATCAAGAAAGTGCTCGCGTACTCCACGGTGTCGCAGCTCGGCTTCATGTTCCTCGCGATCGGCTCGGGTGCCTACGTCGCCGCGGTGTTCCACATGGTGACGCACGCGTTCTTCAAGGCACTGCTGTTCCTCGGGTCGGGGTCGGTGATCCACGGCATGCACCACGAGCAGGACATGCGACGCATGGGGGCGTTGCGCAAGGTGATGCCGATCACCGGTGCGACGTTCATCATCGGATGGCTCGCGATCGCCGGTGTGCCTCCCTTCGCCGGGTTCTGGTCGAAAGACGAGATCCTCCTCTACACGTTCGCGAACAACCGTCTGCTGTGGGCTGCGGGCGTGGCGGCTGCGTTGCTCACTGCCTTCTACATGACGCGTCAGGTGATCATGGTCTTCTTCGGCGAGGCACGCTGGCACGACCACGCCGGTGAGCACGGTGCACACGGTGACCACGCGCCCGACGGTGGCCCGCACGAGAGCCCGTGGACGATGACGCTGCCGCTGGTGGTGCTCGCAGTGCTGTCGACCGTGGGTGGCTTCATGCAGTTGCCGTTCTCGAAGGAAACCCACTGGCTCGAGGACTGGCTCGCACCCGTGGTGCACGGCGCCGAAGCCGACATCAAGGGAACGTGGGCCTACGACAACAAGTGGCTGTTGCTCGCATTCGCGATCGTCGTGGCTGCAACCGGAATCGCAGTGTCGGTTGCGGTGTACGCGAAGGGCAAGTTCCGTCCCGTCGAGCCTCAGATCCTGGCTGACGGGTGGCGATACGACGCCGGCGTCGCCGCCGCAGTGGGCGGACCCGGTCGGCGTGCGTTCCAAACGGTCGCAGACGTCGATGCATCGGTGGTCGACGGCGCAGTGAACGGCGCCGGTCGCCTCACTCTGTGGCTCTCGGGCAAGGTGCGGGGTCTCCAGTCGGGCTTCGTGCGGTCGTATGCGGCGGTCATCAGTGCCGGTGCGGTGCTCGTGCTCGCGTGGTTCCTGTGGCGGGGGTGGATGTGAGCACGGTTCTGTCTGCGGCGTCGGCGTCGCTCCCGTTCCCGATCCTGTCGATGCTCGTGGTGCTCCCGGTGGTTGGAGCAGCCGTGGTGGCCGTCATGTCGGCACGTCGCCCCGAATGGGTGAAGCTCGTCGCTGCGCTCACGTCGGTCGCGACCGGTGCGATGTCGTTGTGGCTTCTCGCCGAGTTCGACTCGCACTCGGGTGCGTTCCAGTTCGTCTCGCGTCACGACTGGATCGAGCCGTGGGGCATCTCGTGGCACCTCGGAGTCGACGGCATCTCGCTGTTCATGGTGGTGCTCACCGGCATCTTGTTCCCGTTGGTCATTCTCGGTGTCGACCCCCACCACGACGAGAAGCGGTACCTGGCGTGGTTGCTCATGCTCGAGGCCGGCGTGATGGGGTCGTTCCTCTCTCTCGACCTGTTCCTCTTCTTCGTGTTCTTCGAGATCGTGCTCGTGCCGATGTACTTCCTCATCGGTGGATGGGGCTACGACAAGCGCGTCTACGCGGCGACCAAGTTCTTCCTGTACACCATGCTCGGTTCGGCCTTCATGCTGGTCGGGATCGTCGCGACGGCGATGCTCTCGCGCGCCGACACCGGCGGGCTCACCTTCGACCTGGTGACCCTCGCCGAGCGCTCCGACTTCGCCACGTCCACTGCCCGGTGGTTGTTCGCGTCGTTCGCCGTGGCGTTCGCCGTGAAGGTGCCGTTGTTCCCGGTGCACACGTGGCTCCCCGATGCCCACACCCAGGCACCCACGGGTGGTTCGGTGATCCTGGCGGGCGTGCTGCTCAAGTTGGGCACGTACGGGTTCCTCCGCTTCGGTCTGTATCTCTTCCCCGAGGCTGCGGTGTGGGCACGACCGTTGCTGCTCACGCTCGCGGTGATCGGGATCATCTGGGGCGCGATCGCAGCGACCATGCAGCGCGACCTGAAGCGACTCGTCGCGTATTCGTCGGTCGCCCACCTCGGCTTCATCGTGCTCGGAACGTTCGCGATCACGAGCCAGGCACTCACCGGCTCGGTCGTGCAGATGGTGAACCACGGGGTGTCGACCGGAGCCTTGTTCCTCCTCGTCGGAATGATCTACGAGCGCCGTCACACGCGCGAGATCGCCGAACTCCGCGGTCTCCAGTCGGTGGCACCGATATTCGCCGGTGTCTTCATGGTCGTGATGCTCTCGTCGATCGGCGTGCCGGGTCTCAACGGATTCGTCGGGGAGTTCCTCGTTCTGATCGGCTCGTTCGAGACCGCTCGCTGGTGGACGATCGCGGCCGCGACGGGTGTGATCCTCGCCGCGCTGTACCTGCTGTGGGCGTACCAGCGCGTCTTCCACGGACCGGTCGACGAAGCGAACTCCGGGTTCCGCGAGATGACGTTGCGCGAGGGAACGCTGATGGCGGTGTTCGTGGGTCTCATCGTCTTCACCGGTCTCTATCCGAAGCCGATGCTCGAGCGTGTCGAGCCGGCTGTCGACAGGTTGATCGAGCACGTCGAGAACCGCAGCGATTTCGTCGCACCGACGCAGCCGTCGCACGACAAGGACGGTGAGGGATGAACTCGGTGATGCTCGCTGCCGGTCTCGAGGCTCCGCCGCTCGAATGGGGCGACCTCGCGCCGGTCCTCGTGTTGCTGGCGGGAACATGCTCGCTCCTGCTGCTCGGGTCGCTCGTGCGCGGATGGACGCAGCGCCTCGGGACCGCGCTCACCACCGTCGTCGCCCTCGCCTCCGGAGTGTGGTGGGCGGTCGTGTGGGAACGCGACTCCACTGTCGTGGGTCGCTTCATCATCGGCGATGCCCTCACCATCGACCGCGCGACCGCTCTCACGGGAATGATCGTGGCCGCGGCAGTCGCTGCGTCGAGTCTCTTGATGCACTCGCGTCCGCAACAGGGCGAGGGCACCGAGGTCAACGCGCTGCTTCTCACGTCGGCCATCGGGGCGGTGGTGCTCGCGGGTGCGAACGACCTCATCTCTTTGTTCCTCGGCCTCGAGATCCTCAGCCTCTCGCTCTATCTTCTGGCCGCGAGCAACCGTCGTCGTGACACGAGCCAGGAGGCGGGCTTCAAGTACTTCGTGCTCGGCGGTGTTGCGTCGGCGTTCATGCTCTACGGCATCGCGCTCGTCTACGGCGCCACCACGTCGACATCTCTCGACGTGATCAAGACCGGACTCGAGGCACAGGCGCGCGTCACCGGGTCGGACACGATGCTCCTCGTCGGCGTCGGTCTCTTGCTGGTCGGGCTCGCCTTCAAGGTCTCGGCGGTGCCGTTCCAGATCTGGACGCCGGACGTCTACGAGGGTGCTCCGACCCCGGTCACCGCCTACATGGCGTCTGCGGGCAAGATGGCGGCCTTCGTCGCTCTGTCGCGGGTCATCGTCGACACCTTCGGTCGGCGCGTCGACGACTGGCGGCCCGCGTTGTGGGCACTCGCGGTGCTGTCGACCGTGGTCGGCGCGGTGATGGCCGTGTCGCAGACGAACGTCAAGCGACTCCTCGCGTACTCGTCGATCAGCCATGCCGGTTTCGTGCTCGTCGGGTTCGAGGCGGCAGGAGCAAGGGGAACCGACGGACTGTCGTCGTCGATGGCCTACCTCGTCGCTTACTCGGTGATGGTCATCGGTTCGTTCGCTGCCGTGGTCGCGGTGACCGGTGCCGACGACGGTGACTCGTCGCTTGAATCGTTCCGGGGGCTCGCCCGACGTCACCCGGTGCTCGCACTCGGGTTCTCCGTTCTGTTGCTGGCGCAGGCCGGTGTGCCGTTGACGTCCGGCTTCGTCGTGAAGTTCGGCGTCATTTCGTCGGCCGTCGATGCCGGATCGAACGTGCTCGCGGTGGTGGCGATGGTCGCAGCGGTGATCGCGGCGTACCTCTACCTCAAGATCATGGTGTCGAT
>VFQT010004280.1_pt1 | contig 12090 bp, 11 predicted proteins | sample 3512381 | NCBI WGS metagenome assembly VFQT01 (sample SAMN10412376, study PRJNA504923) | tailings metagenome | isolation source: Relicate 2 Philex TSF3 active mining site | place: Philippines: Tuba, Benguet | collected 2017-08-29 | reverse complement strand
TTGGCCAACCTGGTGAAAGAGTTTTTTACCTGCAGGCAAAAAAGCAATCATCGATTACATCTGTAATTTTAGAGAAAACTCAAGTTGCTCTTTTGTGTGAAAGATTAGATGCATTACTAGATCAAGTTAGGCAAAGTGATTTAGGAGCATCTTTAGATATTCCAGAACGCTGGACGGATAGTCAAATAGATCTTTTGCCACTTGATACTCCGTTAAATGAAGAATTTAGGGTAGGCACGATAGCTATTGGTTTCAATAACACAAAAGGATTAATAACTATCGAAGCTCATCAGGACGCGGGCGCAGCTGATGTTCCAGACCTAGAAGCCGATGATGGTGAAGGGCCAAACTTATTAAGAGTGAGAATTAAACCAAGTTATGCGAGAAACTTCGCAGAAAGAGGCCGCCGACTGGTGGCTGCGGGACGACCGCCCTGCCCCTTTTGCCAGTTGCCGTTAGACCCTTCAGGTCACATATGCCCGCGGGCTAATGGCTATCGGCGATGAAGTTTTTGGAAATAGAACATTTTTTATTGCAAGATGATTTTGAAGCCGTAGGACAAATCACTACCGCATCAAATGGTGCGTTGCTATTAAAGAGTAAAGATCACATCAATTTAAGGGCAATATTCAAGCCGAAGATTGGAATCCGAAAATTATGGGATTTCCCTAAAGATGATTTGATTGAACGAGAAATGGCAAGTTATCTTTTAAGCAAAATGAGCGGGCTAAATTTAATTCCCCCTACTGCAATTAGAGAGATAAAGCCTTTTGGCGAAGGAATGATTCAATTTTGGATTGAAAATTCTCAATTGACTGCGATTAAGTTATTTTCACCTGAAAAAATAGACTCTGGATATATCGAAGTGCTGCAAGCAAATGATTCAAAAGGAGAACTAGTTTCTGTTGCTGCTTTGAACTCTAGTTGGATGGATTCCCTCATCCTATTTGATGCAGTTGTGAATAATTCTGATCGCAAAGCAAGCCACATTTTGACAGAAGAATCCGGTCAAATGTGGGCAATAGATCATGGAGTTACTTGGCATCATGAAAGCAAGCTAAGAACGATTCTCTGGTCTCGGGTTACTGAGGGCTTGAGCCTAGAACACATTGATTTATTGAATACGTTAATTGAAACTCTTAATATTGAAAGAGTCAAACTAGAAAGCCTATTAAGTCACGACGAGGTTCAAATGGCCATAAAGCGAGCCGAATCCATTCGAACCACAAGAAGTTTTCCAGAGCCACCACAAGAATGGCCAGCGATTCCTTGGCCTATTTTTTAAAACAATAGACTTATTTTATGTATAAATGGGCTTCGAGTATCAACCATAAAGACGACTGGTTTAAAAATCAAAATCTTGAAAGTATCAAAGTCTTCGACAGCCAAGTAAAATCATTAAAGAACTTGGGGCTTAACAGAGAAACAATTCCAATTTATGTTTGTGGACTTACACCCTATGATTCTGCACATTTAGGGCACGCATTTACTTATTCGGTATTTGATGTGCTGGTGCGTTTTTTAAAACTGTCTAATCAAAAAGTCAAATATGTACAAAATATTACTGATGTTGATGATCCACTATTTGAAAGAGCTCGCAGAGACAGAGTTAATTGGCAAAATATTGCAAGTAGTCAAATTGATAAATTTATCTTCGATATGGAGAGTATCGGAGTTAATCCACCCGATATTTTTACAGCAGTTAGTGACGAGATGTCAGCTATAAGAGACGCAAATAACAGACTCTTAAATCTAGATGCGCTCTATCAAGTTTCTACCGATTGGTATTACAAAATCCCTCATGTTGAGCATCCATTGATCAAGGATTTTGCACTTGAAGACTTGTTGACAATATTTTCTGAAAGAGGAGGCGATCCCTATCGAGAAGGTAAAAAAAATCCTTTAGATCCAATTGTCTGGAAGCAATCTTTACCAGATGAACCCACTTGGGAGAGTGAACTTGGTGCTGGAAGGCCAGGTTGGCATATTGAATGTGTGGCAATAATTGAGAAATATTTAGAGTTGCCACTCTTAATTCAAGGTGGTGGTAAGGATTTAATTTTTCCGCACCACACAATGTGTTCATGGCAAATACAATCACTATCAAAAAATGAGTTAGCCCAGAGTTATCTTCATGCAGGTTTGGTTTCTTATCAAGGTGAGAAAATGAGCAAATCTTTAGGTAATTTGGTTTTTGTATCCGATTTAATTGAAAAAGGGTACAGCCAGGCGGCAATTAGAATTCAATTGTTAGATAAGCCCTGGCATGAAGATTGGGAATGGTTTGAATCTGATTTGATTCAAACTCAAGTAAGAGTTGAAAAGTGGAAAAAATTTGTATCAAAAGTTCGGGTAGATGCTGAATTAGTTGAATTTGTTTTCATGAACTTAAAAAATAATCTTGATATTACGACGATTTTCAATAAGATTGATACATTGCATGAAAAGATTGATGAAGAAGTTGAAATTGCCGATAGTTTACAAGCGCTACTATCTGACTGCCTAGGGATTCGGTTTTGAAAAAAAATCATGAAATCGAGAAATTCTTAAGGGAGTTACCTAAAAATTTCTTAAGATCAGTTTTGTATAACGATGAAAGTCGAACAAATGAAATGACCTTAAGTGCCGGCGGGATAAGAGCAGACTTCTCTAAGCAGCTTTGGGACATGGCTATTTTCAAGAAATTGACAGCAGATGTAAATATTGATGGAGCAATCTCAAGAAAAATCGAATCGCTCTTTAGCGGTCAAAAAATCAATTTTTCAGAAGATCGTGCGGTAAAACACTATCTTTTGCGAGCGATGCCTGGCGACTACCACGATCCCGATGAAGCAATCGCCATAAATGAACGAGAGAGATTTTTATCTTACTCTGAAAAGATTTATTTAGATCCCAAGATTAAAAATATCGTAAGTATTGGAATTGGTGGCTCAGATTTGGGCCCAAGAATGGTTCATCAAGCATTGTCAAATCCAAATAAGAAGCTTTTCTTCGTTTCTAATATTGATGCCAAGGAATTAGATGATGTATTAGCTTTAATTAATTTTGAAGAAACTATTTTTGTCATTGTGAGCAAAACTTTTACCACTGCTGAAACTTTGCATAATGCCTTACGCGCTAAGAGCGAATTTATAAAAAATCACAGCGAAAGTGATTTTCAGCGACACTTCATTGCCGTGACCGTTAACAGTAATCAAGCTGCCGATTTTGGTATTCACCCAGATAAGATTTTTAAGTTTTGGGACTGGGTGGGAGGTCGCTACTCATTAGCAAGTTCCGTCGGTATTTCTCTAGCGATGGTTTTTGGTAGAAAAACCTTTGAAGAATTACTTTACGGAATGAGAGTTTTCGATCAACATTTTGTTAAAACACCATTAGAAAAAAATCTAGCTTTTTGGCATGCATTGAGTTGGTTTTATAATCTTAATTACTTAGATTGCAAGAGCGTTGCGGTAGTTGGGTATTCATCTAAACTCGAATATTTAGCTACCTATTTACAGCAGCTAGTTATGGAAAGTAATGGTAAATCTTTTGATTTAGCTGACAAGGAATTGCAACTGACCCCAAGCCCAGTTATTTTTGGTGAAATCGGAACCAATTCTCAGCATTCATTTTTTCAAATGATTCACCAAGGCCCCGATTTGATTCCAGTAGATTTCATCGTGGTTAAACCAAAAATAGAATCAAAAGAAGACATTTCACTTATTTCTAACGCGCTTGCACAATCAAGAGTGTTAGCAATCGGTAGTGATGAGAGTTCTGATTTAGCTGATCATAAAAAAATGTCAGGAAATCGCCCTAGTAACCTAATTATTCTAGATTCGCTTGATGCAATAAATCTTGGTGCTTTAATAGCTTTTTATGAAGCTAGCACGATTATTCAAGGATTTATAGCAAACATCAATTCCTTTGATCAGTGGGGAGTCCAATTAGGAAAATCTGTTACTGGGCAAATTCAAAATAGTATTGAACATCAAGAAACAACCGGCTTAGATTCGTCTACAAAAGCAGCAATAGACTTTATATTTTAGTCATCACCGCGACGTTTTAGATATCTTTCGAATTCCCTCGCGATGGCCTCTCCACTTGCTTCAGGTAAATCTGTCGCGTCAACATTCTCTTCAAGGCGAGTAATGTACTCGGCGATTTCTTCATCTTCTTGTGCCATTTCATCTACACCAACTTGCCAGGCACGGGCTTCTTCTGGGAGATCTCCACTTGGTAAATCGATGTTGGTTAAATCTTCAATTCGAGTAATTAGCGCGAGTGATCCTTTAGGGCTGGGGGGTGATGAGACATAGTGCGGCAAAGCTGCCCAAAGCGAAACTGTCGGGATATTTGAAAGGCTTAAATAATTATGAAGTACTCCAATAATTCCCGTGGGGCCTTCGTAAGTTGATTTCTCTAAACCTAAGAAGTCCGCTAATTGTTTATCGTTTGATACCGCAGTTACCGCAATTGGTCTGGTATGGGGTGCATCAGCTAATAATGCTCCAAGAGAAATAACACTCGCTACATTGAGCGCGTGCAATTTTTCCATAACTTCTAAACAAAAACTTTGCCACTTTAAATTCGGTTCTATACCTTGCACAAAAACAAAGGTTGGTCGGTCATTTGTAGCAGGGGCTAAATAAAACTTTGTTGTAGACCAATCAATAATTCTTTCTTCTGCCTCGAGGCGAATTCTAGGTCGCGCAATCTGATAGTCGTAGTAGTCATCCGGATTAATTGTGTCTACAAGTTGTGCATTAAAGGATTCAATTAAGTGATTGACAACACCACTCGCTGCTTCACCAGCGTCATTCCATCCAGCAAAAGCCATCACCGCAATAGCGCCGACAGGCGGAAATTGCTTGATGTCTTCTCTCACGCGGTTTTACCTCAGGCTAGTATTTCTTACAGACTTAACCTTATTAGAAATTCCATGAAGAGGTCTCTTGACTCCTGAAAAAAGCTTGCAAGCTGTGTTAATTGATATGGATGGGACATTAGTTGAGACAGAAAGTGCATGGTGGGAGACCGAAATAGTGGTCATGAAGTCTTACGGTTATGAGTGGACACAAGAAGACCAAGAATTAGCGCTCGGTGGACCAATGCATCGAGTTATCGATTATATGAGCGAAAAAACTGGAGTACCTGGAAACGAAATTAATCAGAAATTAATTTCCATGATGCAGCAACGGCTTACCAATCAACCACCTGCGCTTCAACCGGGTTGGAGTGAATTAATACCTGAACTTATAGAAAATAACATCAAACTCGCACTAGTGAGTGCTTCACCTAGAATCTTGGTTGATGCTGTGATTGAAGGTGTTGGTTTAGACTTTTTCGAGCTAACTATCGCTGCCGAGGATCCACCGCAAACTAAGCCCTTTCCAGACCCATTTTGGATGGCAGCCGATTTATTAAGAGTTCCAAGAAGTAATTGTTTAGTAGTAGAAGATTCAAACACCGGCGTTACTAGCGCTACACGAGCAAATATGCCGACCGTAGCAGTACCTGCCGAAATACCGATTGTTACGAACCAAAAAGTTACTATTGTGAGTTCCATAACTGAATTAAATGTTGCAAAACTTCGAAAAATATTCGAAGAATTTTATCAGGTTGCAATTGATGTCTAGAGAAATATTTAAAAGCGGAGATTTAATACGACTAATTGATCAAAAGGGAAAGATTCATCAAATTACTTTATTAGCTGGCCAAAAGTTTTTTACAAATCATGGATCAATTGATCACGATGAGATTATAGATAAAACTGTAGGATCGGTCTTTGAAAGCTCTAGCGGTATGAAATATTCCGCATTTCATCCATCACTTGAAGAATATGTTTTGAAGATGCCGCGGGGTGCGGCTGTTATTTATCCTCAAGATGCCCGAAACATGATCGGCTTAGCCGATATTGCTCCTGGCGACAGAGTTCTCGAGGCGGGAGTTGGAAGCGGATCGCTAACCTTGCATGTTTTAAGAGCACTTGCTAATCAAGGAGAACTTGTTAGTTACGAAATTCGTGAAGAATTTGCCCAGATAGCGCGTAAGAACGTAGAAAAATTTAAGAGTTTTGACAACTGGATTTTAATAAATGATGATCTGGCGAACTTGAAATCAGAGAAAAAATTTGATGCAGTTTTATTAGATTTATTAAATCCCTGGGATTATCTTGAGATAATTGAAAAAGTATTGCAGCCAGGTCGAAGTCTTGTTTGTTACGTTGCCACAACTACTCAAATGTCACGGGTAGTAGAAACTATGAAATCAAGAGAATGCTGGTTTAATCCGATGGCGAGTGAAGATTTGCATAGGGAATGGCATTTACAAGGATTAGCGGTAAGACCTAATCACAGAATGATTGGGCATACCGGCTTTTTAATTCAGGCTAGGTTAATGGCTCCAGGGGTAAAAGCGCCCTTTAAGAAAATGAAGCCAGCAAAAGGTGCTTATGGCCCTGATTGGCAAGAAATGGGCGATCTCAAATAAACCGCTAACATTAGCGAGGGGAGGTTGATTCTTGAATTCCGAGCAAAGTCAGTTCCAAAAATTAGAAGACGAAATCAAGTCTTTACGATCACACAATGAGACATTGGCGCATACACTTCGCGAGGCAAAAGTACAATTAGTCGCCCTCAAAGGTGAAGTTGAAAAACTTTCTAAACCACCAAGTAGTTTTGCAATTATTGTTGCTAATAATAAAGATGGAACAGTTGACATATTAAATGCTGGGCGAAAGTTAAGAGTCACGGTATCGCCTGAAGTTGAAAAGGATCAGTTAGTGGTTGGGCGAGAAGTGATTTTAAATGACGCCCTCAACATTGTTGAAGTTCATAGCTTTGAAACAGTGGGTGAAGTAGTTACTCTTAAAGAAGTTTTAGCTGATGGTATTAGAGCTGTGGTTATCGGTAGAACTGATGAAGAGAAAATTGCACGATTGGCACAACCTTTACTTGACTTAAAAATTCGATCTGGCGATTCATTAATGTTGGATTCAAAAAATAACGTGCTATTTGAAAAAATACCAAAGAGCGATGTAGAAGAGCTAGTTTTGGAGGAAGTCCCCGATGTTGATTATCAAGACATCGGTGGTCTAAGCAATCAAATAGAGCAAATACGTGATGCTGTCGAATTACCTTACTTACATAAGGATCTTTATCAAGAGCATCAACTGAAAGCCCCTAAAGGAATTTTGCTCTACGGACCTCCCGGTTGCGGTAAGACTTTAATAGCAAAAGCTGTGGCAAATTCACTAGCAAAGAAAGTCTCAGAGCGAACTGGTCAGTCTGACACAAAGTCGTTTTTTCTAAATATTAAGGGCCCGGAGTTACTCAATAAATATGTTGGAGAAACTGAACGTCATATTCGACAAATTTTTCAACGGGCTCGAGAGAAGGCAAATAGCGGAACGCCGGTGATTGTGTTTTTTGATGAAATGGATTCACTCTTTAGAACCAGAGGTAGCGGCGTTTCTAGTGATATCGAAAACACGATCGTTCCTCAATTATTAAGTGAAATTGATGGTGTTGAAGCACTTGAAAATGTGATCGTGATTGGAGCGTCAAATCGCGAGGACATGATCGATCCAGCCATTTTACGACCAGGCAGATTAGATGTGAAAATTAAAATTGAACGACCTGACCTTGAAGCCGCTCGAGAAATTCTCGCCAAATATTTAACTGCCGACTTGCCAATTCATCCAGAAGATCTCAAAGAATATGGTTCAGATCCTGAAAATGCTATTAGTCAGATGATTGATGTTGCAGTTAATAGAATGTATGCGCAAAGTGATGAAAACAGATTTATCGAAGTCACTTACGCAAACGGTGACAGAGAAGTGCTTTATTTCAGAGACTTTAATAGTGGTGCCATGCTTGAAAATATTGTTTCTAGAGCTAAGAAGAATGCAATTAAGGATTTCCTAGCAACAGGAGTCAAAGGTATTTCGGTCTCGCACTTAGTGAATGCCTGTTATGAAGAATTTCGTCAAAATGAAGATTTGCCAAATAGCACAAACCCTGATGATTGGGCGCGAATTTCTGGAAAGAAAGGAGAGCGCATAGTTTTCCTTCGTACCTTGATTCAGAGTAAACAAGGTGAAGAGCCGGGTCGTTCAATTGAAACCGTAACCCATACCGGCCAGTATCTCTAACAAAAAAGATTAATTAATGTCCGTTAAACGAGTAATGGGTCTCGAGAACGAATATGGAATAAGTCAGCCAAAAGATTCAAGCGCCAATCCGATGTTGTTATCAACTTTGGTAGTAGACGCCTATGCAAATTATGTTTATCCGAATCAAAAAATCAAATGGGATTATGATTTAGAAAATCCTTTACGAGATGCCCGTGGATTTGACGCATCGCGAGAAGATGCGGATCCTTCGCTTTTAACTGATGAAGTGGCGGTTTCTAATGTAATTCTTACTAATGGTGCAAGGTTTTATGTCGATCACGCACATCCGGAATATTCCACCCCTGAAGTCTTCTCACCTAGAGAGTTATTGGTTTGGGATCGCGCGGGAGACCTAATTATTAATCAAGCGGCAAAAATAGCAAGTGAAAACACTCATGAAATTTATATTCATAAAAATAATACGGACAATAAGGGAGTTTCTTATGGCACCCACGAAAACTACCTGGTTTCTCGTTCTGTTCCATTCAACAAAATAGCTCAGGTGATGACTACATTTTTTGTTACTAGACAAATTTTTACTGGCGCTGGTCGTTTAGGCGCCGGGGTGGTAGATATCGAGAATACCTTTCAAATTTCTCAACGAGCAGATTTCTTCGAAACCCTTGTTGGTCTAGAAACAACCATGCGCCGCCCAATAATTAATACTAGAGATGAACCTCATGCAGACCCGAACCTATATCGTCGGCTTCATGTAATTGTGGGAGATGCAAATCTTAGTGACGTCGCAAACCTGCTAAAAACTGGAACTACTTCTTTAGTCTTGGGGCTTTTAGAAAATGGTCATTTTGAAGACTTTGAACTATCGCTAGCTGACCCACTGTCAGAATTACGTAAAGTTTCACGCGATCTAGAACTAAATCAAAAATTAAAATTAACTAATGGTAAAAGTTTGACTGCGCTTGAGATTCAATATCAGTTTTTAGAAGAAGTTAGCCTCAAGCAAAACCAAAACAATGACTTAGATTCTGATACAAAAGAAATTCTCTTCTGGTGGAGAAAAATTCTAGATTTGTTGGCTCTTGACAAGTTTAATGCCGCCGAGTACTTAGATTGGGTGGCAAAACTAAAACTTTTAGAAGAGATACGTAAAAGAGACGGATTAGATTGGTTCGATCCAGTTTTGCAGATGTTAGATTTGCAATATGCAGATTTGGACCCCAATCGCTCAATTGCCAAATTACTCGAGCGAAAAGGTGGATTATTTCGCCTCACTACTGATGAAGAAGTAATAAAGGCAGTAAAGAATCCACCAAGTTCAACGCGTGCTTGGCTAAGAGGTCAGTCGCTCTTACGCTTTGGCTCACAAGTTGCAGGTGCCAGTTGGGACAGTGTAATTTTTGACGTGGCAGTAGATAAGCCTTTAGTGCGAGTTCCAACTTTGGATCCTTTGAAGGGTACCCAATCCCAACTCGAAAAAGTATTTGCCGAATCAACTACTGCGGCAGAACTAGTAACTAAATTGAGCAGTTAGCTAAAGCTACCGTTAAGATGAAAACAAGGGGTGGCTATGACTGAACGTGAGCAAGTAAAGTCTACAAGTCAATTCCATGATGAAGAGACTGTATCTGATTTAAAAGTTACTAATGCGCAAACTGGTCGTACCGATGAATTGCTAGATGAAATAGATGCAGTCTTGGAAAAAAATGCAGCTGAATTTGTAAAAGGTTTTGTACAAAAAGGTGGACAATGACACAGCTTAAATATTCATCATCTTTTTACGATTTTTTTATGAAAAGTCAAACTAGTGTGATACCAAAAATTGATAAATCACAACAAATTGTTCATGGTACAACAATTGTGGCGGTTGCCTTTGACGGTGGAGTGGTAATGGCGGGCGATCGCCGCGCCACTATGGGAAATTATGTCGCACAGAATGACATAGAGAAGGTTTTTCCTGCTGATGATTTTTCTGCGATAGGTATTGCAGGAAGCGCTGGCATTGCAATTGAGTTAGTAAAATTGTTTCAAGTTGAATTAGAGCATTACGAAAAAATAGAAGGTATGCCGCTTTCCGTAGAGGGCAAAGCGAATCGTTTAAGTGTTTTGTTGCGAGGGAACCTTGGGCTTGCGCTTGAAGGGTTAGCGGCGCTGCCACTTTTTGCGGCTTATGACTCAAAAAGAAAGACTGGTCGAGTCTTTTCATATGACATCACCGGCGGTAGATATGAAGAGCATGATTACTTTGCTGTCGGTTCAGGGTCACTTTTTGCTCGAGCCAGTTTGAAAAAAATGTTTGAGCCAAAACAAGATAGTAATTTTGCAGTAAAGATTGCTCTTGAATCTATTTATGATGCAGCAGAAGAGGATTCGGCAACCGCTGGTCCTGACATGGCAAGAAATATCTTTCCGGTAGTTGTAAAAGTCGATAAATCAGGCTTTGAAAAGATTTCACAAGAAGAATTAACACAGACTCTTAACCATATTTTAGTTGGTAGAAAAAATCGACCTGATGGCCCAATTGCGAGACACTCATGAGTGTTCCTTTTTACGTTTCACCAGAGCAACTAACTCGCGACAGAGCAGATTTTGCGCGTAAAGGAATATCGCGCGGAAAGAGCGTAGTGGTTTTGCAAAGTAGCGAAGGAATCATTCTTGTTGCAGATAATCCGTCCAAAGCGCTACACAAAATTAGTGAGATCTACGATCGAATTGCTTTTGCTGCGGTAGGTAAATACAACGAATTTGAGAGTTTGCGGGTGTCGGGTATTCAGTTTTCCGATATGCGGGGTTATGCCTACGATCGATCAGACGTTTCGGCAAGGTCTTTGGCAAACGCTTATGCCCAAACTATGGGTGCTGCATTTACAGACGCGCTTAAGCCATTAGAGGTAGAAATTGTGGTCACGCAGCTTGGTCAGAAAATCTCTGAAGATGAAATTTATAGATTAACTTTTGACGGTTCTTTGGCTGATGAGCATGGTTTTGTAGCTATTGGAGGACAAGCTGAAGAGATAAATCAGTATTTAGGTCAATCATGGAAATCAAATCTAGATTTTTCAGGTGCACTGAATATTGCTTTGGCAGCATTGACTAATCAAGCATCATCTGAGCAGGATCCCTTTGATGCTCTTAATTTGGAAGTTGCGATTTTGGATCGCAGCAAATCAGGTAGAACCTTTAAAAGACTTAATGTTGAACAAATAGATTCGCTCTTAAAAAAATAGTTAATGCATAAGCGGATTTTTGGAATAGAAACCGAGTACGGAATAACTTGCGTTTGGGAGGGAATTAGACGGCTTTCGCCTGACGAGGTGGCTCGCTATTTATTTAGAAGAGTTGTGGCCTGGGGGCGGTCTAGCAACATCTTTTTGACAAATGGAGCGAGACTGTATCTAGATGTCGGTTCTCACCCAGAATATGCAACCGCTGAATGCGATGACTTGCATACTCTTATAATTCAAGATCGCGCGGGGGAGAGAATTCTTGAGAGTTTAGTATTTGATGCACAAAAGAGAATGCAAGATGAAGGAATAATTGGAACAATCCATTTATTTAAAAACAACACTGATTCTGCTGGTAACAGTTATGGATGCCATGAAAATTATTTAGTTGAACGTAAGCGTGACTTCAATTCGATTTTAGAAAGTCTCGTACCTTTTTTGATCACTAGGCAGGTAATTACTGGAGCTGGAAAAATAGTAAAAACACCCAGAGGTGCCTTTTTCAATATTAGTCAAAGAGCGGATCACATCTGGGAAGGTGTTTCAAGCGCAACTACTCGCTCTAGACCAATTATTAATACCAGAGATGAACCTCATGCAGATGCTGAGATTTATCGCAGATTGCACGTAATAGTTGGTGACTCAAATATGTCTGAAGTCACTACTCAACTTAAAGTGGCAATTACCGATCTAATGCTCAGAATGCTTGAGGATGGGGTAATTTTTAGAGATTTTACTATTGAAAATCCA
>VFQT010004279.1_pt1 | contig 12091 bp, 10 predicted proteins | sample 3512381 | NCBI WGS metagenome assembly VFQT01 (sample SAMN10412376, study PRJNA504923) | tailings metagenome | isolation source: Relicate 2 Philex TSF3 active mining site | place: Philippines: Tuba, Benguet | collected 2017-08-29 | reverse complement strand
CAGCAACGCTTAAGTCAAATTCATGATACCTCAGAACCACCTCATAAGTCTGTGGAGGCTTGGGTTCCAGAGAGTAGAGGTCAAGCATCAGAGGCTCGACAGTAAGGAAGGAAAAATTATGCACCATACGTATAACAGAACAAAAAAGTTTTCGTTTCTAGGATCCCTTTTAGGATTAACCGCGTGTAGTACGGCCTCGGAAAGTTTTGACACCGAGGCAACAAAAGGAGTAGGAGCTAAATCCATCTCGGAGGTTAATCGCATGATTGACCGTGGGGAAATCTCCGGTGTTTCTTCAGATGAAAGAGCTAGTAAAACGGTGACACCCCTTGTCTTCACCGCCCCGTTACCATCGCCTTCACTAACCCCAATCGTTCTCTCCGATAACACGGTGATTCACCGACAAGCCGAACAGGTGATGCGGATTTGGATTGCGCCCTTTCAAGATCAACAGGGTAACTTCTATGAAGCATCCGTCGTGCACACCGTACATCGCCCGAGCTTTTGGTCGGCGCAAATGTTAGCGCCGCAAGCGACACCCGTGTTTTTAGATGCACAACACCGAGACGCGGTGTAAGTCATGGCTTTAGAAAAGCTTGGCCGGAAACTGATTGCTTTATTGGGGGGAGGAAATGAGGCCCCGAAGACATCGTCCTTTAAACGCTTTTGGCAAGAATCGGCTCAGTTTCATAAAATTTGCGATTTACTTCCTTATGATGCCTATGATCGTAAGACCAAGTTATTTTATTCCGATGAAACCGTCGGATTTGTCATCGAAACCCAACCTTTGGTGGGGTCATCGGTAGAGATGCAAAAGGAGTTAGAAAATATCTTTGCCGTAGCGTTGCCCGAAGGCAGTTCGTTTCAAGTGATGCTGTGGGCAGATCCTCATGTAGGCGATCAGTTAGATGCGTACGTTGACGCACGTAAAAACGCGCCTAATGCGTCTTCTATGCTGATTAAAATGTCAGAAAAACGTGCCGAATATCTGAAGTCCTTTGCGTACGAGTCGCCGTTTAAACCGTTTACGGTGCGTAACTTTCGGTGTTTTTTTAGTATTTCGTTACGACGCACCGAGAGTCGACGTGATGATGAAGAGATCTGTGAACGGATTAAAAGCCAACTCATGACGACCCTAGAAATGTTAAGCATTCCCGGAGTGGTCTGGGGACCTGAGGAATTATTATCAACCCTTGATGGTATTCTTAATCACCGTATTGGTCAGGTAAAGGCGCCAAAGATTCGTTGGAACGCTTTTCAGCGACTTAGTGATCACTTGAGTTGCAATGAGTCCGATCTAAAGGTAAAGAAGGACGAGCTCCTGCTGCATGATGAAACCGTAACAGTACGCACCTATAACGTTCGTTCCTGGCCAAACATGTGGTCGTTGCATGCCATGAGTGAGCTCATTGGCGACGAGAATCGAGATCAAGCGCAGATTCCTTGTCCGTTTATCATCCACTATGGACTAACGATCCCTGTACAGGATAAACAAAAAACCAAGTTCCTTGCTAAAGCTTCTTGGGTGGAAAAGCAAGCAGCTTCTCCTCTTGCTAAGTACATCGGTGAGAGTAAACGAGAAGCGGAAGAATTGGCGTTTTTACGCGAAGAAGTGAATAAGGATGAGCGCATTGTGCAAACGCACTTTGGCGTGATCCTGATGGCTAAACCAGAAGAAATTGATAACGCCGAACAAATCCTTAATAACCTTTTTATCTCCAAAGAATGGAAACTCGAGAAGAACAAGTACCTGCATCTGCCGATGTTTTTAAGCAGCTTTCCCTGCATGTGGGGACATTCCTATGTGCAAGCTCTCTTATATGCACAAAAGCTTAAAACCACCGTCTCAACCGAATCGGGGAATTTGCTGCCGATTCAAGGAGAATGGAAGGGGACCAAAACACCTGGCATGTTGTTGGTGGGAAAGCGTGGACAGGTTAAGACTTGGTCGCCCTTTGATAATGACGCCGGTAATTATAATGTGGCAGTGGTTGGGCGTTCAGGGTCGGGGAAATCGGTCTTTATGCAAGAAATGGTAGCAAGCATGAAGGCCATTGGGGGAAGGGTCTTTATCTTTGATGTCGGTAGGTCCTTTGAAAAACTCTGTGAAATCTTAAGTGGTGAGTTTATGGAGTTTAGTGCCGAGACCTCTTTATGCATCAATCCGTTCTCAACGATACCGGTAGATAATCCAGAGGTAGCTCAAGAAGCGCTGTCGATGCTAAAATCTGTCCTTCCGCTGATGGCAGCACCTAAGCACGGCGTATCGGATAAGGGGGCCTCGCTTCTAGAGCAAGCGATGTTAGAGAGCTGGAACGCACATAAAAATGACACCACCATCACGCATATTGCCGAGTGGTTACTCGCCCATAAAGATAAAGAAGCCCAAGACCTAGGAATGAGTCTCTTCCCGTACACCAAAGAGGGAAGCTATGGACGCTTCTTCAATGGTCCAAGCACGGTGAATTTAGATAACCCGTTCATTGTGATTGAAATGGAAGAATTAAAAGAGCGTAAAGATCTGCAAGCGGTGGTGGTGCAGATGTTGATCGTCAACATCACTAACAAGATGTTCTTAGGCGATCGTAAAACGCCGTTTCAGATTGTCTTTGATGAAGCTTGGGATCTCCTTCAAGGCGGGCAGGGTGGAAGCTTTATGGAAATGCTGGCACGACGTTTACGTAAATACCGTGGTGGCTTGGTAGTGGGCACCCAAAGCCTTAATGACTTTTATCAAAGCCCAGGAGCTCGTGCTGTTTTTGAAAATAGCGACACGCTTTGCATGTTATCGCAACGTGAAGAAGCGATTGATTTGCTTAAAGAACAAAAGCGAATTTCGATGACACCGCAAAAGGAAGCCCAGCTCAAATCCGTCAAAACGAAGCAGGGTCAATATGCGGAAATCGCGGTTATTACCCCTCAAGGGTATTCGATTGAGCGTCTGCCTTTAGATCCATTTTCGTTAGTGGTCTATTCAACGAAACCAGAAGAGTATGCCGCCGCAAAAGATCTAAAAAACCGAGGGCTCACCATGGAAGAAGCAGTTTCTACCATTGTTGCCGCGAGAAAGAAAATGAAGAACCCCAACTATCAACACTACATTGAGGAGAAAGCGGCATGACAACCAATCCAAAAATCCAACGTATTCTCAGTTTAGTAGCCATTAGTCTAAGTTTGGTAACAATTATTGTTGATCAATGTAAAGAATCTCGATTCGCTACTGTAGACATGGGGCAATTAATCAATCTTCAAGCAGCTCAGCTTGGTCAACAGTATCCTGATGGCAAGGTGCCAACGGCGGTGATGCAGCATCTTATTGCTGATCTTAAAGATCGGATTAAAGAAGTAGCTCAAGAGAAAAAGGTCATCCTTCTAGCGAAAGGAGCTGTTTTAAACGATAGCTTGCCGGATTATACGGAGCTCCTCAATGAATCGTTGGCATCGCAAGCAGAAGAACAAGAAAAGGAAGAGGATTAAAGGATGAGTATACCTATAACTATAGCTGCTCCGATATTTACTTGGTTAAAGCCATGCTTTACAAAAGCTTCCCTGAAGAGAGGGATAAAGGGATTCGTTCTTACTTTTTTAGGTATAGGGTTCTTGGGTGAGCATCTTCATGTGATTAAAAACACAACGCATTCGATGCCGGAACGTTACTTTGTGCATTTTTCTGATCTTAAGCCAAAACGGGGTGACATTACCTTGGTCTATAACACCTTTACCCAAGGCAACTTGATTAAACGGATCATTGGCGAAGAGGGAGACAAGGTTTCTTACGATAAGCAGGGGGAGATTTGGGTTGGTAATAAACGTGTTGGGAAGGTATATCCGACAACACGTGATGGCAGACCGCTTCGCCCGATCCCGACGCTCGTTATTCCTAAGGGCTATGTGTTTTTATATGCACCCCATCCAAGGAGTTTTGATTCTCGGTATAGGGAAGTGGGGTTGGTGCATCGTCACCAATTACAGGGTCGCTTAATCGCGGTGGTGTAAAGCATATGGCAAAAACCTGGTTGATATTTTTCTTCTTGATAGAAATGTGTTTGAGAGCTGCTCAAGCAAAGGACTTGGGAACCTTTGGCGCAATGTTTCCTATTGAAGAAAACAACTTGCTTGACGTGATTCAAGCACGGCTTGCCAAGCTACAGCAGGAGGGGACATTGGAGAGGCATCAGCAAAATATCCAAAGCAAGGTTAAAAAACGCATAGAGAGACCTCAAGCGGTTGAAGGGATTATCCATACCGTACAACCACGCACCTATACCTTTGATCCTTCCATTACCGTGACTAAAGACCTTAAAGATCATCAAGGCACCGTTTTTTACCAAAAGGGACAACGGGTAAATCCATTGGAAACACGAGCATTAACTAAATCCTTACTCTTCATTGATGGAGATGAATCCACGCATCTGACCTGGGCGTTTTTTATGCTGAAAGGTCATCCCCTTGCCAAAGTAATTTTGGTGAAAGGGGCTCCTTTGCAGATGATGAAAGATCTTGGGATCCCGATTTTTTTTGATCAGTTTGGCAAGATCACCCATAAGCTTGGTATTAAACAAGTGCCGGCCATCGTTACCCAAGAGGGAATGCTTCTTAAAGTCGAAGAACAGAAGGCGGATGCAGATAGCTTAGTAGCAACACGTCACCAAGAAACTAGATCCATAAATGCAAAAACGAGGAGATAAGACGGGATCAAACGATTCCTTCTCTGCATCATGATTGTCCACAGCACGCTTGTAACCGCCAAGTGCGTGGGCAGGTTTGTGAATCCGATTTCCGATATCTGCTGGAGTTGTATTTTTCCCATCACCATTGGCGGCATGCGCGTCTCCGCTAGTGGTGAAGATACCTCAAACCCCCGACAAATTTTATGTACCTGTTCTAAACCGATTCCAAGAGTAGGGATTCCTATTTCATTTTGGGAGCCGGTGCGTATGGTGGATGTTACGCGTACCCCATACTGTCTAGTTAATATGGGCGGCATTCAGATGATGGAACGCGGTGTGCAAGGTGCTGGCTCGGTAGAAAACGGTCACCAAACCGGTAACACCTCGCGCATGCGTGATTCCTTCTATCAAGTGCATTGGTATATGTACCCCGTCTTGTATTGGTTAGAACTGATTGTTGATCTGGTCTGCATGGAAAAAGGCGATGTCGATCTTGCCTACATCACTGAGCTTGATCCCTTATGGAACGATGATGAGACGGCGTTTATTCTCAATCCGGAAGCTGTCTTATTTGCTAATCCGATTGCGCAAGCGGCGTGTGCGGCAGACTGTGTGATGGCAAGCGCTGGGTTTGGTCGAGATGAACTGTTTTGGTGTGGGGGATGTCAGGGGAGTATGTATCCTTTTAGTGGCTCTATCCCAGCACACGTCGGAGGGGTGCAAGCTAGCTTATTAGCGTTACAACGCATGATTGCCAAATTACATCGGGAAGGATTGCTTTGGGGCACCGTCGGTCGTGATGCCTGGTGTGATCGGTATCCGATGCCGATTATTAAAAAGACGCAATACAAAACGCAAATGCTTTATCCCACTCCATCAACGGGATCACGCCAGTGTCATCCGCTCGGTCGAACCGAAGTGATATGGGGAAGTGGTAAAGAGTTTCCCTACCAAGGGGAGGATTTTGGGTATTTGATTTGGAGAAAAAGATCGTGTTGCTTGCTCTAATTCTAAGCGTTTGCTTATCTCTTCTTTCTCTCCTTGAGGCGGCGGCTCCAACTCAAGCAAAACCCGATCTGCAGAAGGTGTATAACGACGCGTTAAGTTGGAGTAAAGACAAACTCAAAGAGATGCCGAACACGCAACAAAGTGCGGCGATTGTTAATTCCTCAACAATAGGTGTATGCCGTGGCCAACAAGACGATAAAGGAGAACTCGCTATTGCGCCTGGATGTCCTAAGAAAAACCGAACCGAAATAGAACAAGAGCACCACGCTCATATAACCATGAACAATCCAAAAATGTTGGTCTTCGTGTCGTTTTCAATGCCCAAAGCAAGCCTAAATGCTCTTGCCAAGGAAGCGGAAAAGTTTGGAGCGGTATTGGTGATGAGGGGACTTAAAGGGGATTCGTTTAAAGAGACGCAAGCTGCATTTCAATCCTTAGGCGAAGAAGAGAGGTCAGGTATTGAGATCAACCCTGAACTCTTTGAAACCTATAAAGTCCAGCAAGTGTTTGTAAAGGTTAGAACTACCCCAGAAGGAGACCTTCAAGAAATCGGGCGATTATCTGGAAATGTGTCGCTTACGTTTGCTGCACAAAAACTGCAGGACGTGTCATGAAGATCTGGATTTTCCTTAATTTAGCAATGTATCAAGCGCTTGCGGCGATGGCGGAAGGCCATCACCAAGGTAAGGCATTAGCCGGATCTCTTCTAGGCGGTGTGCAAGCAGCAGCGGGTACATCTGCGGCCATCGTGCCAGGATTTGTCACCGATAATCCAAAAGAAGCCTCGTTGGATAATGGCTCCATTGGAGGAGCTACCAGCGCTGAAGTGAGAAGTAACGAGGCTTCGGTAGCGATTTCAGAAAACTCACGAACACGACAAAAGTTTGTGCTTGATCCAAGCACGGATCCTCTGTTTATCAATGCTAATAAAGCAACAGCGAACCCAGAACAAACCATGCAGGAGATGATTGTTGAAACGTCTTATGGGTCAGGGGGAGATCAAGATGAGATCGTTGAGTGTATGGAAGGGGGGGACGAATACCGTCAATCCTGTCGTAAACATTTAGTGGTTAATATTCAAATCACCCAAGCAAAAAAGTTTATCTCTGGTTATCAAACAGACACACGTGATTGTCGGTTGAATAGTGAATACTTTTGTGTTCCTCACTTGAATTGCTGTCCATCAGTGCCTGTATATTCAACAATCCCTCGTAAAGTCGAGATCGTTTCGGAAGAATGGATTGATGGGTGTGCAGTTCTAGAAGCGCAAAGTGATGAAGGACTATGTCGGTATGAAGAAGAGATTGTTGGTCCTCAAGAAACGCGCTCAATTCAGGGCCCTGTGGTTGGATCTTCTGCTTTTGATAGTGAGTCGATTAAACGTGATGCTTGGGAAAAGACGTATGTCTATGCGTGCTTAAAAAAGATAGAAGGCACCTGTGATGCCCTGCGTGCTAAAGGATGCATTCAAATTAGCTCTGTTTGTGCTGAAGAAATTGGAGGCGTCTGTGTCGCGTGGAAGCAAACCTTTAGGTGTCCTTCTGCAAAAAAGAAGACGCGTAAATACCGCGCGGTGGGAGAGAAGTCACCGTTTTGTTTAACGGGTGCTTGTGTTGATAGTGACTATGAAACTAACGGCGAAATGCTGAATGCGATGGCGCAGTTGGCAGTGCTCAAAGAAGTGCAAAACGATATTCGAGCCAATGTAGGAATCTTTAAAGGACAGCCACGGCAATGTCGGAAGAATTGTGTGGGGTTTCGTGATTGCTGCACCACCGGCAAAGGCTGGGGTGTTAGCATGCATCTTGCGGAGTGTAGTGGGGAAGAACGAGAACTTGCTGATTGGCGTGAGAAAAAACGGTGCGTTTTTGTAGGGACCTACTGTGCTGAAAAACTCATTGGTGTGTGCATTCGTAAAAAATCCAGCTTTTGCTGTTTTGGGACCAAGCTTGCAAAACTTCTGAATGATCAAGGACGGCGTCAACTAGGAATTGGGTTTGGGGACGCAGAAGCCCCTGACTGTCGGGGTTTAACACCCGATGAGTTAAGCCGAATCGATATGTCGCGCATGGATTTGTCCGAATTGTATGAGGATGTTCAGAAGAATTTCAAACCAAAAGCCCAAGAACATATCGCCCAAGGGGTGGAATTAGACCGCATTCGCGAAAACATGAGTCACATGACCAAAAAAGTGAAGGTTTCTGGAACGAACGGAGATTCTTCATCCAACACGGTAAGAGATCAGCTTTGAGAAAAGGAATGAAGGGTATGAAAAAACATAAAGAATTCTTAATAGGGCTAGTTCTTACCTCCACGCTAGAGGCAACCTCGTATTACCAAAATCATGAAAAGGGCTGGCATTGGTATGAGCTGCAAGAAGTACCAATCGAAGAAAAGCAGCCCGCTGAAAAACCCGTAAACTCTTCAACAAGTTCTTCCATACTTTCGAAGAAAAAAACTCCTAAAGAGATCGTGGCAAGCTACCGCGAAGAACTCGAAAATCGTCTTGCTGCGGCCTGGATTGATCCCACGCCACAAAAAATACGCGCTTATCAAGACATGCAAAAGGATATGACGGATCGTTCCAAGGCATTTAGTGATGGGTGGATGCAAAGCGTGTTTTTAAACCCAGCTCTTGATCACACTCTGGTCTCGCCAGTGAATCAGCGCGCTCGTCATGTACAACTGGATCTAGAAAAGAAACAAGTGAAAGAAACCATCCAAGCGCTTGCCAAAGAGTATGGGTTGTTTTTCTTTTTTAGTGGCAATTGTGAGTACTGTCATCAGTTTGCGCCAATTGTGAAGCAATTTAGTGAGCAATATGGCTGGGAAGTCCTTCCTATTAGTGTTGATGGCGGTCAATTAGATCTCTTTCCCAATGCACAACCGGATAATGGCCTGTTTGTCCAGTGGCAACCTGGCAATCAAGGGCAGGTGATGCCCGCTTTATTCGCGGTGAATCCCAATACCGGTCATGTCATTCCCATTGCATTTGGCATGACCAGTATTGATCAAATGGAAATCCGGATTATGAGTTTGGTGAAAGCATGAACATACTTAAGATGCTTTTAAGGTTGTTGAAAAGACGATGGACTTACCCACGTCATTTTTCCATTGCTCAAAGGCTGCAGCAACAGCAGGATTTTTCATCTGTTCGGTGGGTCGTAAACTATAAAGATAGGTCTGCACAGAGTATAACACCAGTGTTTGCACGTTGGTGTCTAAAGCCTCGGCAAGGGTTGCTAACGAATCTGCTACGTCCTCAGGAAGGTCAATCTGCATGGATCAATGCTTTTGTTTCTTTTTCACCTAGTGTAGGAGGTTTCTTTTTTAAAGCCAAGCGAGCTCTGCAAGCTCTCCTTCTCCTGGCGATGATGAGCAGCGCTAGTCTTTATGCGCCTATCGCTCAAGACTTGATGACCTTTTTTAAGAGTGCTGGCATGGCGAGTAATGTGACAGCTCCAGGCGCCTATCGAGACCAATCTGCAGGATATTATACTGGCGGCAGTATTATGGCTCGTACCGGAGCACGTAATGCGCAACTGGCAACGGTGCAAATGCCTGGATTTCGAGCTGGGTGCGGTGGTATTGATATGTGGACGGGGGGATTTTCGCATATCAGTGCTGGGGCGATGGTGGAGATGATGCGCAATATTGGCTCATCCGCTGCTTCTTATGCGTTTATGCTGGCGGTGCAAACCGTGAGTCCGCAGATCTATAACATTATGAATGAGCTGAATGCCTTAGCTACCCAAATCAACCAGACCAATATCAATTCTTGTGAAGCCGCAGCAACGATGCTAGGGGGAATCTGGCCAAAGTTGGATCAGTCGAGTAAACATTTGTGTCAGGCGATGGGAAGCAATCTTGGCGCTTTCTCTGATTGGGCAGCTGCTCGTCAAGGTTGTGGTGCCAAAGGGGACCGTGATGGGATATTAAGCCGGGCCGGGTCAGATCCTAAGTATAAAGACATGTTGGTCGGTGAATTTAACTTGGCTTGGAAAGCGATTCAAACCAACGCCTTTTTAAGTACCGATCAAGAACTCGCCCAACTCTTCTTAACCTTAGTGGGTTCTATCATTGCCAGAAAGAATGGGACAGAGTTTGAGATCACGATGCTAACGGGGCATGCGGATCGCGATGATGTTTTAAATGGTCTGCTTAATGGCGGCAATACGCCTATTTATCGATGTGATGATGGAAAGTGTCTGCGTCCCGTCATGCAGCACATCAATCTTCCCGAAGCGCATGCCTTGTTCAAAAAGACTCACTTAATCTTAGAGAGCCTGATTGAAAAGATCTATGCCGATACGGAACCTACGGCTGAAGAAAAAGACTTTCTCAACTCGACACGCTTGCCCGTCTATAAGATGTTGAACGTCAGTACGGCGTTTCGTAAAGGCTATGCACCGATCGATGTGCATCAATACGCCGAGCTGATTGCCCTTGATATTCTTTACAAATACGTCATTGAGGTCATTGATATTGTGCATGATAGCGTGGCGCAGCTGAAATCGATTCAGGTCGATGATGCGCATATGGATCGTTTCTTAAATCAACTGCGCCATGCCCGAGAACGCATCACCCACAAACGTCAATCGGCTTATCAACAAATGGACAGTCATTTATCGATGATTCAATCAACGCAAGTCATTGAGAAACAATTGCATGTGATGATGGGCAATGTCGCTAATGAGTATAACTGGATGTAAATAAAGGGAATAACCATGGAATATGAAATCTATACCTTTGGAAATGGCGAAATCCTGCAAGGTGTCTTTAACTCTATCGCTGCCTGTTTGAATGGCCATACCGGAACTCTTTATGAGCCGCTTAAGCGAATAGGGATGATCTTAGGGGTGTTTTGGGCAGCACTCTATGCAGTGTATGGGGACATGATGAAACCATTAACCCATTGGATACTTCCGATGTCGGTATTTACCACGCTGCTCTTCGCACCACAGGCAAGTGTGTGGATTCATGATCGAGTGACGAAGTTTCATCAAAAGGTGGATAACCTTCCTTATGGCCTTGCGGCCTTTGCTGGGTACATCAGTAAGTTTGGCAACGTCATTACCGAGCAAGTGGAGAAAGTCTTTACACTTCCTGATGACCTTAAGTATCAAAAGTCTGGATCGCTCTTTGCCGGTAACATTATCCAACAAGCGAAATCCTTTCACATTACCAACGAAGACCTAGCGGAAAACATGCGCGGGTTTGTGGGTCAATGTATTCTTTATGATGCGATGTTGGGACGTAACTACACGGTTGATGATCTTCGCCACAGTGATGATATTTGGGAGCTGGTTTCTACCAACGCCTCACCGGTACGTTCTTTCTTATGGCGAGAACCCCGTCAGGCTGGTGAAGCAGGCGCACGACCAGAGATTATTACCTGCCGAGAAGGGGTAGCTCGGTTTAATCGTTTATGGGGGCAAGAATTAGATCGAAGTGCCACGATCTTTGGTAAGAAGATCTTTGGCAACCATGCGTTGATTAATGGTAAAGCCGAATTACTTAAATACCTTCCATTAAGCTATGGATCCTTAGGGAATATTGCGAAGTCGGCGCAAGAGATTATTCAGCAGCAGATCATGATCTACAGCATTGTTGATGGCATTGAAGCCAATGGGGCAGCGGTCGGTAATGCCCAAAACTTTGCGGCACGCCGGGCTTACTTACAGCAGCGCTCAACCTATGAGACCTTAGGAGCGATGGCCGGAGAGACTTTGCCAACCATGAAAGCTGTACTTGAAGCGATTGCCTATGCGTGTTTTCTCTTTATTATTCCGATGGCTCTTTTGCCCTTTGGCTATCAGTTTCTCCTGCGTTGGGCACAAATTCTTCTTTGGTTACAAATGTGGGCACCCTTATATGCAATCTTGAACTACGTCATGACCATGGCGGCACGCTCAAAAACCCTATCCCTGTTATCTCTTTCCAATGAGGCAGGAGTAACTATCGCTAGTTCCCTAGGCATTGCCAATCTGAACACGGATATTGCCTCAATGGCTGGGTATTTAGCCATGAGTATCCCTTTTCTCTGCATTGCCATTGTGAAAGGAGTAGGGAGCTTCGTGCACATGGCCTCACACTTAGGCAATGTAGGGCAGGGTGCTGCCAGTATGGCAGCCACCGAAGTGACCTCGGGGAATTTAAGTTTTGGGAACATCTCAGAAGGGAATGTGCAGATTTCGAATGGATCGATATTGCAGCGTTCTAATGCCGCTGCATATAAAGCCCATTCGTTCTCGATGCAAGATGGTCGTGTGGAAATGACAACGATGGCGGATGGTTCACAGATTTCGAATATTGGCACCTCCAATCTGCCAATTAGCCTTAACGTGGCGGAATCGCAGAGTAATCAACTCTCGGAAATGGCAAGCAGAAGTTACCAAAACGCCATGAATTTA
>VFQT010004276.1_pt1 | contig 12097 bp, 11 predicted proteins | sample 3512381 | NCBI WGS metagenome assembly VFQT01 (sample SAMN10412376, study PRJNA504923) | tailings metagenome | isolation source: Relicate 2 Philex TSF3 active mining site | place: Philippines: Tuba, Benguet | collected 2017-08-29 | reverse complement strand
TTCTTTATTTTGTAATTGACTTTTCTCATTCTGACAACTCACCACGATTCCCGTTGGTAAGTGGGTGATTCTTACCGCTGAATCGGTGGTATTCACGCTTTGCCCGCCGGGGCCAGATGAACGATAAACATCAATTTTTAAATCTTCCATATTTACGGTGACGTCAATTTCTTCAGCTTCTGGAAATACCAAAACACCTGCGGCTGAAGTATGTATCCGTCCTTGAGATTCAGTTACCGGAACTCTTTGTACGCGATGCACGCCGCCTTCATGTTTAAGCCAAGCGTAAGGTGCTTGCCCAGGTTCAGGTGTGCCTTTTGCTTTAAAAGCGATAGCCGCATCTTTGTAACCGCCCATGTCAGATTCTTCTGCTTCAAGTATTTCTGCCTTCCAACCTTGCCGGTCAGCAAAACGTAAATACATGCGCACTAAATCTGCGGCAAACAAGGCAGATTCTTGCCCACCCTCGCCAGATTTAACTTCTAAGATCACATCTTTATCATCCAGCGGATCTCTTGGAACCAGCAACACTTTTAATTTGTCTGCTAACTCATTTTGAGTTGCGGTTAGAGTTTTTACTTCTTGAGCAAATGTTTCATCCTCTTCGGCTAACTCACTAGCTGCTTGAATGTCTTCACTCACTTGTTGCCATTTACGCCAAGTTTCAACAATTGGCTTGATTTGAGCAAAACGTCTACCAACTTCACGTGCTTTGTTTTGATCTTGATGCAAAGCGGGATCAGAAAGTTGCCCTTCGATTTGAACTAGCTCTGCGGCAAGATCTACCACTTTGTCAAACATTGTTAATCCTTTTGCAATATAAAAACGGGCGTTACCAGATTTTGTCTCTGGTAACGCCCGTTGGAAAAGCTATTTTCCGGCGCCGGCCTTGCCGTAGCGCTTTTCAAACTTCGAGACGCGTCCACCAGTATCAAGAATTTTTTGCTTACCGGTATAGAACGGATGGCATTCGCTGCATACTTCTGCATGCAAGACGCCATTTGCTGCTGTGCTACGAGTGGTGAAGGTGTTTCCACAAGTGCAAGTAACTGTGGTGTCTACATATTCTGGATGAATTTCAGCCTTCACAGTGCTCCTTCCAACATTTGAGAATTCTATTCCTCTTCTTCGCCGGTTACCGACGGGGTGGTCTTTTGAACCTGCATTAAGAAGTCAAAATTGCTCTTGGTTTCTCTCAACTTGTTAAGTAGTAACTCGATTGCTTGTTGGGAATCCAAGGCATGCAAAACTCTTCTAAGTTTCCAGATGATCTTAAGCTCATCGGCACTAAGCAGGATTTCCTCTTTTCTGGTTCCAGATGCATCGACATCCACTGCTGGAAACACTCTGCGATCGGCTAGCTTGCGATCCAATTTGAGTTCCATGTTGCCAGTACCTTTGAATTCTTCAAAGATAACTTCATCCATACGTGAGCCGGTTTCTACCAAAGCAGTTGCAATGATGGTTAAAGATCCACCGTTTTCAATGTTGCGAGCCGCACCAAAAAACTTCTTTGGTGGGTAAAGCGCTGCTGAATCAACACCACCAGAAAGAATGCGACCAGAGGCTGGTGCAGCAATGTTGTAAGCGCGACCTAACCGTGTCATGGAATCTAGTAACACCACGACGTCATGCCCCATTTCAACTAAGCGCTTTGCGCGTTCAATTGATAACTCGGCAACTGTAGTGTGGTCTTCGGCTGGACGATCAAAAGTAGAGGCAATTACTTCACCCTTCACTGAACGTTGCATGTCAGTTACTTCTTCAGGTCGCTCATCTACTAGCACCACCATTAGGTGAACTTCTGGATTGTTGGTTGAGATTGCATTAGCGATGGCCTGCAAAACCATAGTTTTACCAGCTTTTGGCGGAGAAACAATCAAACCACGTTGGCCTTTACCAATCGGTGCAACTAAGTCAATTACACGAGTAGTTAAATTTCCAGGCTCGGTTTCTAAGCGCAATCTTTCTTGAGGATAAAGCGGAACTAATTTTGAAAAATCAACGCGTTTTGCTGATTCCTCAGTGGTAAGCCCATTAATAGTTTCTACTTTAACCAGTGGATTAAATTTTTGTCTTTGTTCACCTTCACGAGGTTGACGAATCATGCCAGTGACTGCGTCACCTTTGCGCAATCCAAACTTTCTAACCATGCCCATGGAAACATAAACATCATTTGGCCCTGGCAAGTATCCGCTGGTTCTTACGAAGGCATAGTTTTCAAGTAAGTCAACGATTCCTGCGACAGGTAACAAAACGTCATCTTCGCTAATTTCATATTCTTCTCTATCGCGGCGTCCACCACGTTCTCTAAAGCGTCCTCGATTGTTATCGCGACCATTATCGCGATTATTGTCACGATTGTTGTAGCGATTATTGTTTCGACGATACCCACGATCATCTTGTCTGTCGTCATTTTGATTTGAATTTGCTGGCTCTTGATCAGAGTCATCGTCTTCTCTAACTGAAACTTCCTCTATTCCCACATCTACCGAATTCTGCTTGGCTTCAATAGCTGCTATCAATTCGCTTTTTCTCATGGTGGCGGCTCCAGCAACGCCCAAATCTTGAGCAAAGGTTCGCAATTCTGGCAAAAGTAGAGAGCTCACATCAGCGGTGTTAGTCACCTTTAGTTATTACCTTTCTAATCATGTTTGAAAGATTAAAAATTAGATTTCTTTCAAGTTTCCGACTTGTCAGGATTTAGTGAGATTGGACTTTTGAAGATTTTTAAGTTCGTCATCGTCACGAACCCTAGAAGGGCCGGATAGGTGAACTGTAGCACTTTAGGGCCCACCAGGTGGCCGGTGGCCTAGTAAACCTGGGCGCCTGAATGAGAAATTTCAAGGACTTGCATCGAGAAATCTGGGTGTTCAAATTCCCGAACTGCAGCCTGCTCTTCTTTTGTGGTCAAGACCAGTACCGCAGGACCAGCCCCACTAATCATCGCCGCAAAACCTCTTGCCCTAAGCGCTACTACTAGGTTCCCTGAAGTTTGCATTGCATTTCGCCGATAAGGCTGATGCAATTTATCTTCGGTGGCAATGAAAAGTAATTCTGGATTTTCTGTTATCGCATGAACTAAGAGTGCACTTCGCGCCACATTAAATGCCGCATCTCTATGCGGAATGTGAGAAGGCAATAAAAGGCGCGCTTTTTTAGTTTCCATTTCAAATTTTGGTATGAAAATTATGGGAACAATATCTTGGTGCACTTTTAATTTTACTGCGTGTGAATGAATTCCGTCTGAATGAATGTGCTTATGACCTGTGATCTTTTCCGCAGCCGACTGATGCTGATGAGAATCTGTCCACGAAATTGTGAACCCACCTAACAAACAAGCAGCCACATTATCGGGGTGCCCTTCAATCTTGGTTGCAAAATCCAAGGCTCCGGCATCATCCATTTGATTTGCAGCATCCCCAGCTAAAGCTCGAGCTGCTACTACTCCTGCGGTAATTGCGGCAGCTGAGGATCCCAATCCTCGACCATGCGGGATTTTATTTATACAGCGTAAATACAAACCAGAAACTTGAATTTCTAAAGTTTCAAAAACTTGTAACATGACTTTTGCGATTAAATGATCTTGATTTCTTGGCAGAGTATTTCTTCCATATCCATCAATATCAACTTGAATTCCCGGGGCATCCGTGAATGAAACTTCAATTTCATCAAACAGCAAAAGTGCAAGCCCGGCACTATCGAATGCTGGCCCCAAGTTTGCACTTGTTGCTGGCACTTTAACTCTTACCGCAGATAAGTTTTTTGCCAATTAGATCAATCCCAGAGCTATTGCTGCTTTTTCTGCATCAACAGAAACCTTGATGGCATTCGCCGCACCTTCTAGCGCCCACTGAGGATCTTTCAAACCATTGCCAGTTACGGTAATCACAATTTCTTTACCGGTTGGTAACTTGCCGTCTTTCTGCAATTTGAATAACCCAGCCACCCCAGCAGCACTCGCTGGTTCAACGAAGATTGCTTCTTGATTAGCCAAATAGTGGTAGGCAGCCAAGATTTCTTCGTCAGTAACTTTGTCAATTAAGCCGCCAGATTCTTCTCGAGCTGCAACCGCTTGTTTCCATGAAGCGGGATTACCAATTCGAATTGCCGTAGCCAAAGTTTCTGGTTTGTTTACTTTGATACCGTCTACGATTGGTGCGGCTCCCGCAGCTTGAAATCCCCACATTTGTGGTTTGCTTTTTGCAAAACCTTTTTCAAAATATTCTCCATAACCAGCCCAATATGCAGTTATGTTTCCAGCATTTCCAACAGGCAATACATGTATATCTGGTGCTTTACCTAGGGCATCTACAACTTCAAAACTTGCAGTTTTTTGCCCTTCAATGCGATCCGGATTTACTGAGTTAACTAAAGACACTGGGTAGTTATCAGCAAGGCTTTGCGCTAAAACCAAGCAGTCATCGAAATTGCCTTCTACTTGTAAAAGCGTAGCCCCATGCACTACTGCTTGGGCTAGTTTTCCCATAGCTATTTTTCCATCCGGCACTAATACTGCGCTTTTCATGCCAGCCTTTATTGCATAGGCAGAAGCAGAAGCAGAGGTATTACCAGTGGATGCGCAAATTACTGCCTTGGCACCAGCTTCAGCAGCTTTGCTGATTGCCACAGTCATTCCTCGGTCTTTAAAAGATCCAGTTGGGTTCATTCCTTCAACTTTGATCCAAACTTGATTCTGCAATTGTTCACTTAACTTGCAAGCATAAATCAAGGGTGTTCCACCCTCTCCCAAAGTAACAATTGGAGTTTTATCCGAGATGGGTAGAAACTCTTTGTACTCTTTAATTACTCCTTGCCATTGGTGGCTCATTACAATTCTTCGCCTTCAACTCTCATTGCCCCATTTAATCTTTTAACTGCTGAAAGATTTTTAAGTTCTTGCAGAACATTTTTTAAGGCAGATTCTTTTGCTTGGTGTGTTTTTACTATCAAACTGGCATCTTTACCGCGAGTTTCTTGAAGAACCGTTTGAATCGATACCGAGTGTTTGGCAAAAACATTGCTAATTGCTGCTAAAACACCAGGTTCATCTGCGACTTCTAAATTTATATAGTAACTAGTAATTGCCTCTGCTATCGGCAAAATCTTTAAATCCGCATAAACACTCTCGCCTGGTCCACGCCGATTAGATACTCGATTTCTACCAACCATCACTAAGTCACCCAAAACGGCACTTGCGGTTGGTGCTCCACCTGCACCTTGACCATAAAACATTAATGAACCTGCTGCTTTTGCCTGCACGAAAACTGCGTTAAAAGCATCTCTTACGCTGGCAAGCGGATGTGAATTTGGAATCATCGCAGGATGAACCCGCACAACTATTGAGTCTTCATTTACCTTTTCTGCAACGGCAAGTAATTTAATTACAAAACCTAATTGCTGAGCAGCTTTTACATCTTGCTGGGTAATTTCAGCAATTCCCTCGCAATAAACATCATCTACTGTAACCCTGGTGTGAAAAGCCAATTGCGCCAAAATTGCAGCTTTACTTGCTGCATCATGTCCCATTACATCTGCAGTGGGGTCTGCTTCGGCATAGCCCAAGTCTTGAGCAGACTTGAGTGCTACATCAAAACTTTCACCCAGGTCATTCATTTTTGTCAATATGTAATTCGTAGTGCCGTTTACGATTCCTAGAATTTTTACAACATCGTCACCAACCAAAGACTCTCTCAATGGTCTGAGCAATGGAATCGCCCCGGCAACGCTGGCCTCATAATAAATATCAACATCAGCATCTTCTGCGGCCTTGTGCAAAGTAGCACCATCTTTTGCCAAGAGTGCTTTATTTGCGCTAATGACGCTACTTCCATTACTTATTGCTTTGAGTAGATATTCTCTTGTTGGTTCAATTGAACCCATTAATTCGATTACAATGTCGGGTTTTTTATTCAAAAGCGAATAGATATCATCTGTTACAAGCTCGCTTGCAATTTGTGGCCGACTCTTCGCTGCATCTTTTACACCTACCCCAATGATTTGCAAAGGTGCACCGATTCTTATTGCAAGATCTTCTGCTTGAGAATTAATTAAAGAAATAACTTCTGACCCAACTGTTCCCGCACCAATAACTGCGACAGTTAGTGCTTTGCCATCACTCATTAAAAATCCTTTAACTGGGTCAACGGTGTCAATTCTCGCAGAGCGCAATAAACTCTGCTAAGCCGTGTCTGAAAATCAATCTCTTAACCCCCTCAAAGTCTGGACTGCGCTTATCACTGTCTATCTAGTCTGGGGTTCTACCTATCTTGGTATTGCGATTTTGGTTAAAACTGCTCCTCCTTTAATCAGCATGGGTACGAGATTTATTCTTGCTGGGATAATTTTGGGTTTATTTTTGATACTTTTTAAAGGTGTAAAAGTATTGAAAGTAACAAGCAAAGAAGCTCTCGCCACTTTATTTTTAGGTGGACTGTTGTTGGGTTTTGGTCTAGGTAACTTAACTTTGGCTGAACGCTATGTTCCAAGCGGAATTGCCGCTTTAATTGTTGCAGCATTACCTATCTGGGTAACGCTGTTTCAATATCTTGCTGGAATTGTTCCAGATAAGCGAACCCTTGTGGGCATAACGTTGGGAATTATTGGTGTGGCAATTATTGTGCTGCCGAATCGATCAAGTATCAACGATGCGGGTGAAAATTTAGGTTTTTGGATGTTCATGATTCTATTAGGAAATATTGCTTGGGGCTTTGGAACTTTCATTACTCCTAGAATTCCTGTTCCAAAAAATTCACTTGTCCTGACAAGTTATCAAATGTTTTTTGGAGGATTGACTCTCACGCTCGCAGGGTTCCTTCGGGGAGAGCAAGTAAATATTGAAAGTCTTTCCCAAGTTAGTGCGAGTTCAGTCTGGGCTTGGATTTACTTAATATTTATTGGTTCAATTTTGGGATATGGAGCCTATATTTGGTTAATTACTCATGTGTCTTTAACGCTCGCCTCTACCTATGCCTATGTAAATCCGATAGTGGCAGTCGCACTTGGTTTCTTGATTCTCTCTGAACCCTTTAATTTCTTGATTTTATTAGGTGGTTCAATCGTAATTCTCGGTGTGATTTTAGTTTTGCAATCAAACAGAAGGCCGGGAGTTAAAATCCCGGGTCAGTAGCAAATAAATCCTGATATGTTTCTGGGCGAATTACAATTTTAGATTTTCCATCGGCAACTGCAATCACTCCTGGTCTAGTTACTAAGTTGTATTGACTTGCCATCGAGCGACAATAGGCGCCTGTAGCCGCAACTGCGAGCAGATCGCCTTCATGCAAATCACTTGGTAGCCAAGCGTCTCGAACCACAATGTCGCCACTCTCACAATGCTTACCAACAATTCGACACAACATGGGTTCTGCTTCAGAAGTTCTAGAAGCAAGCGTTACTGAATAATTTGCATCATAAAGAGCTGTTCTTATGTTGTCGCTCATTCCGCCATCTACAGAAACATAGTTTCGTACTAATCCACCATCGACCGTCACAGGTTTAATTGTTCCCACGGTGTACAAAGTAATTGTTGAAGGGCCAATTATCGCCCTGCCTGGCTCAATAGCTAGTTGAGGAATTTCTTCATTTGCAAATTTATCTTTAACAATTGAAATTAATTCATCGCTCATTTTAGATACCGGAATGGGTGAATCATCAGTAGTGTAAGCAATACCTATTCCGCCACCGAGATTTAAAAGCGATACTCTAAATTTATGTCGCTCTTGCATGATTTTTGCAAAATCAACAATCCGACTTGCAGCCACTTCAAATCCAGCACTGTCAAAAATTTGAGAGCCGATATGGGAATGAAAACCGATTAGTTCAAGATTTTTCGATTCCATTACTTTTATTACAGCTATCTCTGCTTGTCCAGACTGAATTGAAAAACCAAATTTCTGATCCTCGTGAGCCGTAGCAATAAATTCATGAGTATGTGCCTCTACCCCAGTGGTGAGTCGAACTAAAACAGATACTTGCTTATTGGCTTGCTCGGCAATTTTTTGTAGCGATTCGATTTCGCGTAGAGAATCAACTACGAATACCCCGATAGAATTTTTAACGCCCAACTCAATCTCTCGGTCTGATTTGTTATTTCCATGTAACAAAATTGCTTTTGGATCAACGCCAGACTTAAGAGCACACATCAATTCACCTTCAGTGCATACGTCAATTCCTAGCCCCATATCGAAGAGCGTTTTTGCCACATAGGTAGACAGGAATGCTTTTGCGGCGTAATAAACAGTCGTGGGCTTAGCTAGAGGTCGATTATCTAATTTTGAAAAATTCTCTAAAAATTCTCGTGCGCGACTTTTGAGATCTGACTCATCCATTACAAAAACTGGAGTTGGATACTCCTTGGCAATTGTTGATACCGCTATTCCGCCGATTTCGATTTCGCCTTGCAAATTTCTAATGGCAGATTTCGGCCAAACATCAACCGCTAAAGAATTTAACTCAACTGAATTCGGAGTTTTTGGCACTCCAGATTGAGTAATAACTTCCCCATGACGAGGTCCAGCTGGATGAGCGCGCATGAGATAAGGCTAGTGCACTGACTTCGGTCAGAAAACTTCTAACCGAAGCTGACAGCGCTCTTCTTGTTTTGATCAAATAGCAATACCCAGACCTGACCAACATCCATGCTGAACTGCTTTCCGTCAACAAAGTAAGACGTGCCGCCTTTAATTTTGTCTCTTACCCAAGTTGCTTCATAACGCTTTCCATTGCGCATGATGATGGCATCGCCACTTCCCACGGTATGAACGCGTGGGGTTTTACCGGCAACTTGCCGAGTAAATTGCACAACCACAGTTTTTGCAACTACTGGAGTTCCATTTGCTGCGTCACTTTGTGCTTTACCATCTAAAGCAATTCGATATCCAGAGCCGGTCCAGGTACCACTCACGCTGGCAGCGGGCCATCTAACCCGGAAGGAATCGGTTCCTTTACCTCCACTTGGATTTGCACTATTAAAAGTTAAGCCAATATCTTGAGCTTTACTGACTCCTGGCTTTGTTCTAACTGCTTGCTGCAAATTAATCATTAAATTATGAGGGATTCGCTTTGCCTTGGTTCTAAACATTCCGCGCGTTTGCGATGGACCCATCGGAACCCAAGATTTTGCTGAATTAATTCTCTTAATTAAAACGCGATTTGCTCCGCTGTATACCAAACCAGGGTTACCGTACTGGCGCAAAATATCTAAGTCACTTAAGCGAGCACTTCGAACTGGACCAAGGGTGCGCGGAAATTTACTGTTAAACATGGCAGCAATTCGGGTTAGTCCACCCTCAACTTGATAAACATAAACTAAATCAGCTTGATACAAACCGGTATGTGGCCTGGCAGGGCTTACGTTATCGATCTTCACCATAACTACCGGTTGACCTTTTCCACCTGGTAAACCAGATAGTGGACTTGCATCATCTGCGGCCTTTGCTGGGGTAGTCAAAGTGACCAGCATTAAAAGAGAAATTATCGTTGCAAAAAGTGATTTAAATTTTTTCATGCGAAGAGACTAGATGACTTTTCTTAAGATTCCAACCCCGACGGGCTACATTTTTTCAGGAGCCAATACGCCTAACAAATTTAAGGCATTTGAGAGCACTTGTCTGGTTGCGCTAGAAAGTAACAAACGGGCAATTGTTAATTGGGTCACCTCTTCGTCTTGTCGAGGCAAAACTCGGCAGGCATCGTAAAAGCGGTGATAAACGCCTGCTAATTCTTCCGCATAGCGGGCCACCCGATGTGGTTCGCGCAGCGCGGCACTCAATTTAACGATCTGTGGAAATTCCGCCAAGGTTTTAATCAAATCAATTTCTTTTTCATCGCTCAATAACTCAGGCGCAAATTCTGAAATATCAAAATTTATTTCTCGCTCTTTCGCAGCGCTAAGCAGCGTGCTCAATCTGGCGTGGGCATATTGGACATAGAAAACTGGATTGTCATTTGTGTGAGACGTTAATAAATTGATATCCAATGTCAAAGGGGAATCGACCGGATAACGGCTTAAGGTATAGCGAGCAGCATCTACCCCAACTTCATCGACTAGATCTTCTAGCGTGATGATATTTCCAGCTCGTTTTGACAACTTAACTTCTTGTCCATCTTTAGTCATTTTTACTAATTGACCAATTAAAATTTCAATATTTTTTTCGCTGTCATCACCTGCACACGACGCTACTGCTTTTAAGCGATTTACATAACCGTGGTGATCTGCACCAAGTAAATAAATATTTATATCCATCCCCCGTCTACGCTTATCAACGTAATAAGCGGTGTCGGAGGCAAAATACGTATATTCACCATCAGCTTTAATCAGAACTCGATCTTTATCATCTGAAAAATCAGTGGTGCGAAGCCATAATGCTCCGTCTTTTTCATAAACATGCCCGTGCTTTTTAAGAAATTCAATTCCTTTTTCTACAGCACCTGATTCATGAAGGTTTCTTTCTGAGTACCAGACATCAAAAATTGTTCTAAAAATCCTTAGAACACTTTGCTGCTGAGCCAGTTGTAATTTGTACCCAGCTTCGCGAAATGCGACCAAACCTTCAGCTTCTGATAATTTTGTGATTTGTGGATCTGCCTCAATAATTTTTGCGGCTAAATCTTTTATGTAAGCGCCGTGATATCCATCTTCGGGAATGGGCCTTCCGTTTGCTGCAGCTTGAATTGATTCACCAAATTTGTCCATTTGAATTCCACGATCGTTTATGTAGAACTCTTTGACTACTTGAGCACCAGCAGCTGTGAGAACTCTTGCTAGACAATCACCAACCGCTGCCCAGCGCGTGTGCCCTAAATGTAAAGGCCCGGTGGGATTAGCACTGATAAATTCAAGATTAATTGTCAGACCGGCTAATTCCTGACTGGTTCCATAATTTTTGTTCTGCTTGAGTATTTCGACTATTAATTCTGCTTGAGAATCTTTCGCAATTTTAAAATTAATAAATCCTGGGCCTGCAACACTCATGCTTTCAATTTGAGTTACTGCATTTAGTTCTGCGATGATGACATCTGCTATCAATCTTGGGTTCTGCTGGGTTTTGGCAGCAATTAACAGCGCAACATTCGTCGCGTAGTCCCCAAATTCAGGATTTTTAGGCCTTTCAATCTTTATTTCTAAGTCTGAAACCACTGCTAGTGCTCCAGCTTTTACTAATTGCTCAATGGCCCAACTAACTTTTTCACTAAGTTCTTCTGGGGTCATGGAGGTAGTTTAGGGTTTAATTTTCTATAACTCTTGTCTGCCATAGGCTTATTGACATGTGGAAAATTGCTGTTCAACCTAAGTGGATCTTTTTTCACGCCCTTGTTCTAGGTGCCACCTACACCTGTTTCCGTCTCGGGATCTGGCAGTGGGATGCAAGATTTCAAGAGGACGGCAAAAGCCTAAGTTTGCAAAACACCTTTTATGCCTTCCAATGGTGGTTTTTTGCCGCTTTTTTTCTTTGGTTTTGGTTCAAGTTTTTCAAAGATGAAAAGAAAGCACAGGATAAAAAACTATCTGAAAGAGGAACCTTTTGATAAATAAGCCCTTACGTCGCTATCAAATAATTGCTTGGATTGCCGGCATCGTGTTAGTGGCTTTTACTATTGAAATAACGATCAAGTACACCTTAGGGCCTGAAATTCCCTGGTTTGCACAATTACACGGATTTGTTTATATGGTTTACCTGGCATTGGCTTTTGATTTGTCTCGCAAAGCGAATTTTAATTTAAAACAAACCGCCGCTATTTTGCTAGCAGGAACCATCCCCTTACTTTCTTTTTATGCTGAGCGCTGGGTAACAAAACAAATAAAGTTTTGAGGTTCTACGCTTAAGTTCCCGCCTCCGTAGCTCAGGGGATAGAGCAGTGGCTTCCGGAGCCATGTGCGCAGGTTCGATTCCTGCCGGGGGCGCTCTTAGTTTGGTGATATCTCTAAAAGCATGCCACTATCAGTGGTGGCGACAACTATTCCTTGTTGTGAGATTTCTAATCCTCTGATGCGTTCATTTAATTTAATAAAATCTTGAGCAGTTGGACGCAAATCATTATCCAAATAAATTCTCACTAGAGATTCCTCGCGCAAAGTTCCCATTAGTACTTGCCC
>VFQT010004275.1_pt1 | contig 12098 bp, 11 predicted proteins | sample 3512381 | NCBI WGS metagenome assembly VFQT01 (sample SAMN10412376, study PRJNA504923) | tailings metagenome | isolation source: Relicate 2 Philex TSF3 active mining site | place: Philippines: Tuba, Benguet | collected 2017-08-29 | reverse complement strand
ATGCCTTCGATCGAACCGAGAGTGACATAATGTCCTCCTTGTCATCGAGTGACGTTTGCAAGAATTCTTGGCCGCAGGGGTGTGGTGATGTTCCGCAAGAAGTGCACCAGCCCGCACGTTTGAAGCGCTGCACGGGCTCGAGGAGAATCGCGTGGCGCAGCCGTGGGAGAGCGCACATCCGGGCCACGAAATCGGGCGAAAATCGGGGGCAAACTGAACGCAAGCCGAGTTCGCGATCGTCCGTCGTCCGGGAGTTCGGTCGGATGCGGTTCGCTACTTCAGGCTGCATGCGGGCAAAGGGGGTCGAGTGCCTCGGGGGGTGACGAGCGGTCTCCGGTCTGCTACATTCCAACCCGATGAAACGAACCTTCGAGCCAAGCACCCCCGACACGCTCGTCCAGATGACGGTGAGCGGCGTGGTCATCGACCCGACAAGCCAGGTGCCAGTCGTCGTCCTGCGCGGGGTCGAGGAGCCGCGTCTCTACCTGCCCATTTTTATCGGGGGACTCGAGGCGACGGCGATCGCGACTGTGCTCGCAAACGTCGAGATGCCGCGGCCTTTGACACACGACCTGTTGATGAAGGTCCTTGACGCCGTGGACGCGAGGGTCGTGAGGGCGCGGCTGACGAGGCTCGAAGACGGGACTTTTTACGCAGAGGTCGAGTTCGAGGACGACGAGGGTGGCCTCCTGGTGCTCGATTCCAGACCCTCCGATGCGCTCGCGCTCGCGCTGAGAGCCCAGGCGCCTATCCTTGTTGCCGAAGCAGTTCTCGCAGAGGCGGGGGGGCTCACCCCCGAGGAGTCCGGATCGGACCCCGAGGCGACCGAAGGGCCGGGGCTAGATGGGGATATCGACGAGGGGGACCTCGAACTCAATGCGGTGTCGGGAGAATTCTCGGAAATCGACAGGAAATTGACTGAAAAACCCAGAGTCGCTCCGGTTGTGGACGCCGGGCCTCGCTCCTTTTTCGGGGAAATTCAGCTCGATGAGCTGAAGCCTGAGGATTTTGGCAAATACAAGATGTAGGAGTTCGGGGGCGTGGCGGTGGTCTCACTGGGCGGAAGAGGAGCGTCTCGGCTTTGGGTTGCGCTCTTCGCCCAGGCCTTGATGGGCATGCTCATGTTCGTGCCGATGCCCGCATCCGCGGGGCCCCCGTCGCTGCCTCACCTCGACAAACTCGTTCACGCAGCTGTGTGGGCGATGTTGGCGGTGTGTACATGGCGGCTCGGCCCCTCGCGTTGGAGTCGTGCCCGCTGGTGCGTCATCCTCGTCCTGCTGCTCGCCCTCGAGGGTGTGCTCGTCGAACTGCTGCAGGGACTCAGCCCGACGCGCAGCGCCGACCCTCTCGACGCGCTCGCGGATTGGGTCGGGGCGGTCATCGGAGGCGTCTCGTGCTTGATCTGGGGGCGCCGCAATGCGACATGAAGGGCCCCGGATGTTGCAGAACCGGGACGAAACGCTACCTGGATGCGGTCGATTCAGTCGATTCAGAGGATTCGGAGGTTGGACATGGGCGACGCGAAGACGACGGTGCTCTCGGGGGCCCCTCACGGGACCACTCTCACGTGCCGCGGCTGGGTGCAGGAGGCGGCCCTCCGCATGCTGCTCAACAACCTCGACCCGGCCGTCGCCGAGCGCCCCGAAGAGCTCATCGTCTACGGAGGCAACGGCAAGGCCGCCCGCAATCGTGCGTGCCTCGACAAGATCGTCGAGACGCTGAGACGCCTCCAGGACGACGAGACCATGCTCGTCCAGTCGGGCAAGTGCGTTGGCGTGCTGAAGACCCATCCGGATGCGCCGCGCGTGCTGCTCGCGAACAGCCTGTTTGTGCCTCGCTGGGCGACCCAGGACATGTTCTGGGACCTCGAGAAGAAGGGGCTCACGATGTACGGCCAGATGACGGCCGGGTCCTGGATCTACATCGGCACCCAGGGGATCCTTCAGGGCACCTTCGAGACCTTCGGGGCCATTTCCCAACGCAAGTTCGGGGGTAGCCTCGCTGGAACCCTGACGGTCACCGCCGGGCTCGGTGGCATGGGCGGGGCGCAGCCTCTTGCCGTCACGATGAACGATGGCGTCTGTCTCGTCGCGGAGGTCGACCGCTCCCGCATCGCGAAGCGCCTCGAGACGCGCTACCTCGACGAGGTCGCAGACTCCATCGAGGACGGCGTCGCGCGGGCGCTCGCCGCGGTTGCAGCGAGACGGGCCACATCAATCGCGGTCTGTTGCAACGCGACCGAGCTGCACCAGCATCTCCTCGACCACGACATTCCGGTCGATATCGTCACCGACCAGACGAGCGCGCACGACATGCTCAAGGGCTATGTCCCAGACGGCATGCGCTTCGAAGACGCGGTCGCGTTGCGCACGTACGACCGCGAGAGCTACCTCGCGGCGTCCTACCGCACCGTCGTTGCCCACGTTCGCCAGATGATCGCCCATCGCGAGCGCGGCGCGGAGGTCTTCGATTACGGCAACAATATCCGCGCACGCGCGGTCGAGGGCGGGCTCGCGGGCGTCGAGCGCGCCTTCCCGGGGTTTGTGCCAGCCTATATCCGGCCGCTCTTCTGCGAAGGAAAGGGGCCTTTCAGGTGGGCAGCACTGTCGGGAGATCCCGAGGACATCTACACGACCGACAAGGCCATCCTCGAGCTCTTCCCCGAGGACAAGCACCTCAAGCGTTGGCTCACGATGGCGCGTGAAAGGGTCGCCTTCCAGGGGCTGCCCGCGCGCATCTGCTGGCTTGGCTACGGCGAACGCGACAAGGCCGGGCGCCTCTTCAACGACCTCGTACGGACTGGCAAGGTGAAGGCGCCCATCGTCATCGGGCGAGACCACCTCGACTCGGGGTCGGTCGCGAGCCCGAACCGGGAGACCGAGGACATGAGGGATGGGTCCGATGCGATTGCCGACTGGCCGATCCTCAACGCGCTCGCGAACGCCGTCAACGGGGCCTCATGGGTCAGTGTCCATGGCGGAGGCGGCGTCGGCATTGGCTACAGTGAGCATTCTGGCGTCGTCATCGTCGCCGACGGGACCGACGCGGCCGAGCGGCGGATTTCAAGGGTGTTGAGGTCGGACCCGGCGCTCGGTGTGATGCGCCATGCCGACGCGGGCTACCCCGAGGCCATCGCGGCTGCGGAGGAGCGCGGGGTCGACATTCCGCATCTGCGTGACTGAATCGCCATTCAGCTCGGTCGAGGACCACCTGAGACCACCACAGACAGGGGCTTGTCTCGGCCGAAGAAAGTACCCATAGTGACGGCCTATGAACGAACCGAGCACTGTATCTGGTCGTGTCCTCGAAGCTCTGGGCTCGCTGCGCGACCGCGCGTCGAGATGGCCCTGGACCGCTATTTTGCTAGTGGCATTGATCCTCGGTGGGCTGCTCGTCGATGAAGCGCTTGCTCGTTCGGGTGGCTCTGGCGGCGGTGGCGGCTTCTCGCGAGGCGGTGGCGGCGGCGGTTTCAGTGGTGGCGGCGGCCGGGGTAGTTTCGGCGGTGGCGGCGGCTTCGGATTCTACGGTTGCTATTTCATGAGCCCGACGACCATCATGCTCATCTTCGGTGTCATCATGGTGGCCGCTGTCGTGCAGTGGTTTGCGAAACGGATGAAGGACAAGGCGCGCGTCTACCGAATCCGCTTTGGCATCGGCAATCCGGGGCCGCGCCCGTGGGACGAGCTCGAGACGGTCGTGCGCAGGAGCAGCTTCGACTCGCCCGAAGGGCTCGCAGGGTTCGTCCGAAACGTGGCCCTCTACCTCAAGCGCAAGGGCGACCGGGTCAATCACGCCGCCGTGCAGAGCTCCGACAAGCTTGGCTTTGAAGCCGCCGAACAGCAGTTCCGCGGGCTCGCGACCGACGCGCGCGCGGCCTTCAACCGCGAGGTACTCCGCGTCGAGGGGCGAGGAAAGGCCCTCGAGTCGAAGCGTGAGGCCGAACGCAAGGATGAGCTCACCGACGAGGATGGAGATTTCGGCATCAACGAGTTCTTTGTCGTGACTCTGGTCGTCGGGGTCGATGCGCAGGCCCCGAAGCTGCCCCAGAAAATCTCCACGAGGGAGGACTTGAAGCTCACGCTCGAGCTCCTCGGTGGCCTGTCGGCGCCGAGCGTGATGGCCGCAGAGGTCGTCTGGACGCCTGCAGCCGAGAGCGACATCCTCACGGCTGATGAGGTGCTCGCGCTCTTCCCCGAGTTGGGCGAGATCGGCTGAGTCAGGGGACGGCTGCGGCTGGAAGCAGCGTGAGTGGAAGCTCGACGAGCTGCCCACCCTCACGGCGGTTCAAGAAGTTCTCTCGGAGATGGCGGCCATGCTTCTGGATCTGGCTGACCTCCGGAAGGCGCCGTCTCGAGTACGTTTCGAGGGCATTCGCCACGTCTGAAGCCGTCCCCGTCGGTTCGCCGAGAAGCTCTCCGAGGACCAGGGCATCCTTCAGGGCCGAGGCGACGCCCTGGCTCGTGAAGGTCAACATCGGGTGAGCGGCATCGCCCAGGAAGGCGAGGTTTTCGAGGGCGAGGGTGGGCAGTGGGTCGAGGTCGGCCGTGCGCCAGTGGTAGCTGCGAGAAAAGTCTGATCGCTCGATGAGTGAGTCGACGAGCTCGGACCACCCGGAGATGAGGCCCTTCGCGAGGCTTTGTCGGACCACGTGGTCGGTCGAGCGGGGATGCAGGATGTCGCGAGAGGCCTGGATGAACCACACGAGCGCCTTGCTGCTGCAGGGCGCGAGGCCCACAGATAGAGGGCGTGTCAGGTCGTGGAACTTGATGAATCGCTGCCCGAGTTGGGCGACGATGTCGGGGGCCTCGAGGTAGCAGACCATCTCGTGGACGAGGTCCGGTCCGAGATGCAGGTCTGGCCAGATCGAGGTGCGACAGGCCGAGCGGATGCCGTCACAGGCGATGAACAGGTCGGCCTCGATTTTGCGGCCAGAGCTGAGCCGCGCGGCCTTGACGTGTCGACCGTCGAGCTCGAGGCCCGCAACGGGCTCACCCCAGTGCATGATGTGTGCGGGGAGCCGGTCGAGGAGTTCCGAGACGAAGGCCGGGTGGTAGAAGCCGTGTGCTGGAACATCGGCGCGGCTGATGGATGCGCCCGAGGCGTCGAGGAGCTCGCACCGGGAGAGCGGGTGACCGACGTCGAGCACTCCCTCGAGTCCGAGGCGAGTGAGAGAATCCACTCCGTTCTCGAGGAGAAGGAAGCCTGTCCCATTGCCCGAGCATGTGGGCATGCGTTCGAAGACCGAGACCTCCCAACCCGCGGCATCGAGGACCTGGGCGATCGTCAGACCGCCGATTCCGCCCCCGAGGATGGCCACAGTTCTCATGAGGTGATTCTTAGGACTTTCGCTGCTCGCGTGCAAACGGTATCTTCTCCTCTGTTGGCCTCCACAGCGTATTGTGGGAAAGTCTTCGCGAGATTCAAGTAACCTAGGGTGAACACGCCCCACGACAAAGACCGCTAAACCGTCGACAACATGCGGTCCTCAGGATGCCGAGGTGAGGACTCTGATCGGACATGTCCCATATGAGGCGAAGACGCTCGAAGCGCTGTGGCACCTTCGCGATCGCTTGACCGAGGCGGCTCTGCATCGTTTCGACATCGGGCTCGCCGTGAAGATGTTTGCAGAGACGGCAGAGGCCATCGGTATCGCTCCGCGCCGAGTCAGCGTGGCGGTTCTCTCCCTTCATCCGTCGCTCGCTGGAGTTCGCATCACGTGGCGCAAGGGCGGGGAGCGCATCGAGCGGATCGAGCATCCGTGGGGATTCCTGCAGACTCCCGAGCACAAGTCGAGCCCTCTGCAGGTCGTCATGACGACGAAGCAGATCCTGCGAAAGAAGCTCTCCGCGGGCGAGGGGCAGGAGTTCCCAGTGCTGCGTGACTTCACGAGTCAGGGCGCGACCGATTATGTCGCCTTCCCCCTGTTCTCGCCGCGCCCCGACATTCATGTTTTCTCGATGTGGACCGACCGCGAAGGGGGGTGGACCGATCGCGAGGTCGAGCTCCTCGGGACCGTCATGCCCACGATGTCCCTCCTCATCGAGGTCTTCGAGGCGCATCGCCTGACCACGCGCGAGCGTGTCGACCTCATGCTGCTCGCTCACACCGACCGCCTGACGGGACTCTACAACCGGCATGGCATTTTGCTCGAAGCCGAGAACCGCTTCGGCTCTGGTAGGCCGTGTCGCACGATTTACATCGACCTCGACGGCGTCAAGGGGATCAACGATCGCCTCGGCCATCACTTTGGCGACATCACCATTCAGTCAGCCGCGCAGCGGATCTCCGCGTGTCTGCCCGATGGGGCCATCGCTGGACGCATGGGCGGCGACGAGTTCGTGGTCTTCGCCGACTTGAATCACGTCGACCTCGCCGAACAGCTGCGGTCGACACTCTCACGCGGTTACGAGGTGCACGAGGTACGATTTGCCGTCACGGCAAGCCTCGGCGTCGCCACCTACGATGACGTGCCCATCGAGGAGCTGCTCCGGCGCGCGGACCTCGCGATGCTCGAGTCGAAGCGGAGCGGCAAGAACACCGTCACCCTCTACGAGGCGAGCAGCGACCACCGGCACGAACGCAATGAACGTGTGAGCCGCCTTATCCCCCTCGCGTTGCAGAGAGGTGAGTTTTATCTCGAGGTTCAGCCCATCGTGTCCCTTCGCGATGGTTCGATCATCGAAGGTGAGTGCCTCGCCCGCTGGCGCTCTCTCGAACTCGGGAACGTGAGCCCAGGCGAGTTCATCCCAGCGGCCGAACAGACGGGCGATATCCGCCTCGTCGATCGTTTCATCATGAAGTCGGCCCTTGCTGTCATGCGCCGCCTTGCAGATCGGGGTGTTCGCCCAGTGCCGCTCGGGATCAATCTCTCGGCCAAAGAGAGCTCGCTCGAGCATCTCGACGCCGAGATCGTCGAGCAGCTCGAGGCGCATCGTCTGCCCCCTTCGCAGCTTGTGGTGGAACTGACTGAATCGGAGTTCATCTACAGCTTCGACAAGGCGTCCCACCGGTTGAAGCACCTTCGCGACGCGGGGATTTCGATTTCGCTCGACGATTTCGGCACGGGCTATTCGTCGCTCTCGTATCTGCAGCGCCTCGACTTCGATTGCATCAAGCTCGATCGAAGCCTCGTCGGTGCGCTGCCGAGTGAGCGCGCAGCCGCCATCATCGAGAGCGTCATCTGGCTCGGGCGTTCGCTTGGCGCGCGCGTTGTCGCAGAGGGCGTCGAGACCGAGGCCCAACGCGACACGCTCAGGAACATGGGCTGCGAGTGTGCTCAGGGCTATCTCTTCTCGCGCCCGATGAGCGTTGACCGTTGGGAGGCACTTCTCAGGAGTGGCCTGCGCTTTGACATCTTCACGCCAAATCGGACCCTCCCAGTCACGCGCCCAGGCCCCCGCCCAATCTGACTCAAGTCTCGCGAATGTGCCGGAGGAAGGAACTCACGTGGGAGAGGAGCCCCTCGGAGAGTTTCGAGAGCTCGGAGGCCGCCCCAAAGAGGTCTCCTGCCGCTCTTCCAGTGTCACTTGCCGCGGTGGCAAGTCGTGCGACCGAACCCGTGACCCCCTCGGTCGCCAACCTCGAGCGGCCGATGCTCTGTCGGATCGCCTCGGTCGCGATTGCCTGTTCTTCGACCGCGCGTGTAATCGCGTGGGCTGCGGCCTCGGTCTCACCGATACGGCGCGCGATGGCCGCGGTCGCGTCGACCGAGCGGCCCGTCGCTTTCTGCAGGTCATAGACCTGGTTGTCGATCTCGTCGGTCGCCGTTCCCGCTTCTGACGCGAGGCTCTTGACCTCGGAGGCTACGACTTGGAATCCACGCCCTGCTTCGCCCGCGCGAGCCGCCTCGATGGACGCGTTCAGAGCGAGCAGCTTCGTCTGGCGGGCAAGTCCCCCGACAAGACGTGCGACCGAGCGGATCTTCTCCGCTCCCGTGGACAGGGAGGCAACCGTTTCGTCCGCCGTTCTCACCTCTTCGACGGCGGTCTGGGCGACGCGGTTCGTATAGGCCACCTGACGCGCGATCTCTGCAATCGAGCTCTGTAATTGTTCGGAGCTCGCGACGACCGACTCGACGCTCTCGGAGGTCATGCGCGCAGAGCGGGCTCCCTCATCCGTCTCGAGGCGGGCGCGGTCGGCAGTCTCCTTCAAGTCCTTGGCGGAGGCCTTGAGCTCGGTCGCGGCCGATGCGACAGCATGGGCGACCGATTGGACCTCCTCCTCGAATTGGTCGGCGAGTTTCAAGCTGCGAGCGCGAGTATTTGCGAGTTCGTCAGAGCGCGCCTTCATGGTCACGATGGCAGAGTTCATGATGACCGCACCGCGCCTGAAGCTGCCGCTGAGCCCGCGCTCGATCACACGACGATGGAACTGGTCGTCGCGGACGTGCTCCATCGAGGCCGTCGATTCGCGCACAAAGGCGTCGGTGAGGTCGAGGAGATGGTTGATGGCGTGGCAGAGGGGAGAGAGAGGGTGAGACTTGTCGATGCCGGTGAGGCGGGCCTCGAGGTCGCCAGAAGCGGCCCTGAGACAGACCTCGATGGCGCGGGTGACCACCTCGTCTTCTGCATTCGAGGGCGAGAACTGGGCATGGTCCGTGGGCTCGTCCGGTCCTGCCATGGCGGTCGTCTCGTCGTTCAGAGGCATAGAGGACATCTCAAATCTCCGCGAACATGAGGGCATCCCAGGTCGTCCCGAGCGCCTTGAGCTTGGCCATCAACGCGGCCTTCGACGCCTCGATCCCCGAGCGCTTGTCGTGGGCGCGGTTCTCGATGGCGAGGAGCTCAGCGTAGATGGGCTCGAACTTCGCGACGATGCGCGGGTCGGGCCAGCGCCGCATGCTGTGGTAGCCGACGATGCGGCCATCGACGAAGGTCGGTGTGACGTGCGCGAGCACCCAGTAGTGGTCGCCATCTTTGGCGAGATTCTTCACGTAGGCGAAGATCTCGCGTCCAGATTCGATGGTCTCCCAGAGTACCGCGAACACAACGCGAGGCATGTCTGGATGCCGCAGGATCGAGTGCGGGGCGCCGAGGATCTCCTCCTCGGTGTAGCCCGCCACTCGAAGGAAGACGTCATTGCCGTAGGTGATGATGCCCTTGAGGTCGGTCTTCGAGACGATGATCTCGTCACGACCGAAGGACCTCTCGCGTCCCGTGGGGATGATCTGGCTTCGCTTCATCAAGCAGTTCCGCAGGTCTGGGTGAACGACTCCTCAAAGGAGCCGAGTACGCTTGCGTGCGATGGCTCGGCGAACTCGTCAAGCTGCGATAATCGCTGATGAAAAAGTCCAAGCGGCGTGCGAAATTGCACACAGGCTGGCCCGCGAAAAGAGGCGTTCGGAAAGGGTAGGCGCAGACCGGCTGTGAGAATTCGCACGCGCAGACCCATTTGACCGGGGCGGTGCGGACCCCGCTGCCGATCGGCGCTTCAGCGCTGGCAGCTCTCGTCGACGACGATGTTGCGGACGTCGATGTGCATCGTGTGCGGGGCCTTCTCGTCGCCGCCGAAATAGGCGGTGCGCTGAAGCCAGGTCGAGACCGAGACCCAATCGGCGACGCCGTTGTTGCCGCGCTCTGCGTGGGTGATGCCGTCGACCGTCACGGACATGCCTCCGTCGTCGAACGTGATGGAGACGTCGACCCAGACATCGAGGGGGACGGAGGTGAGTTCGACCATGGTGCGCTTGCTGTCGAGGTAGCCATAGAAGCCGAGACGGACGCGTTCGGTCGTCGGGTCCCAGTTCCAGCCGAGGCGAATCGAGTTCTTGTGGATGCGGTTCGTCGTGAACCCGAGAAGCTTGTTCCAGTCCCACTGGTTCTGCGGGTCCGAGGTCGTGTAGCGGACGTCTTGACCGAAGCGGACCTGGAAGTGTTGCTGCCTCGAGTAGGTGCGTCCCATCTTGAGGCGGCGGACACCGCTCGGGCACGACTTGTGGCGGTTCTTCCCGATCTTGAACGAGATGTCGTCCATGTTCGGGTTTTGGCACGGGTCGGCCGCGCGGGCCGAGACGGCGGTGAGACCGAGTAGGGCGGCGATGATGATGGCGCGGGTCATGACGGACCTCATCGGAGGCGGAAGCGGAAGCCGAGGTTGATGTCGCGGAGCGTCGCATGGCAGCGCCGCTCGGGGCGGTCGCAGCGGCCATCGACACAGGCGAGGGCGCCGCACTCGGCGTCCGTCGAGCAAGCCTCGAGAGGGGCGCGGAAGCTCTGGCAGGTGCCCCCTCCGCTGAGGTCCGAGGCATTGCAAAAGCCAAAGCGGCAGCCGCTCGGGAGGGCGGGGTCGCAGGCGTCGCCGATGAATGGCTCGAGCTCGCAGAGGCCAGCGTCGCAGACAAGGCCCGTGCCCGTGCCGCACGGGGCGGCGCCATCGACGCAGCTCATGCCGGCGATGTCGGGAGGCGGTGAGCAGACAAGGCGGGTCTCGTCGCAGGCGAGGCCCTCGGCACAACCGCCGAGCAGCGGATCGCAGGCCTGGTTCAGACCGAGGCGCGTGGCGCAGCTGCCGAGACCGACTTCTTCGCCGAGCAGCATCTGGCAGTAGTCGCTCGGCTGGCATTGTTCGTCATCGTCGCAGGCGCGTCCGGTGAGGACCTTCGGGCGGCAGGTCGTATCGTCGGGGGAGCCGCCACAAAAGGCGTCCTCGGGGCACTGGGCGCTCGAGACGCAGCCCGCGCCGAGTGCAACACTGGCGGGTTTGCAGGTGCCTGCCTCGCACGAGAGGCCATCGGCGCAGGGGGCGAGCTCGGCGTTGCAGGCGGCGCCAAGCGGGCGGAGGGCTTCGCATCGTCCAGGGCAGGCGCCGTTCGACATGCACGCGAGTCCGGGGGCGCAATCGCCCGCGTCGGTACAAGCGTCTCCTTCGCCGAGGCGGCCCGAAAAAACCGCGTCACAGGCATCTCCGAGGGCTGCCTGCATGCGAGCGGGGGTGCTGCATTCGAGCATCTCGAGTTTCGCCTCGCAGGTGCGGAGGGCAGAGGGGTCGAACTTCAGGAGGCCCTTCTCGATGCGTGCCTCGAGGCGGGGAAGCTCGCGTTCGCAGGTGGCACGCAGGTGGGCTTCGCAGCTCTCGAGGCTGTCGCGCGTGGCGCCTGTCCGGCAGCCGAGGTGCATGCGACAGGTGGTGGTCGCGATGGGGCCACAGACATCGAGTCCGAGTGGGGCGGGGACGCGCGGGTCGAGGGCGACGTCGGCGGAGATCGGGTCGATCGGGACGACAACGGATGGGTCAGACTGGGTGGACTCAGTGCGTCGGTCGATTGTCGGCGCGGGTGCAGAGCCTGCGCTATCGCATGCAATGATCGCGATGGCCGCGAAGATGGTGAATCTGAAATGGTCCACGTGACGGTCTCCCTCCGAGGAGGGTGCGCCTATCATTTCCGTTCAGGCGGCCGCAATGACGGAGCATCAAAAAAGTGAACACTGTTCTCGAAACGCCGGGTCACGCGTTAGAAACGGCCGCCGATGAGTTTGACGTCGAGGCGCTCGATGCCGCCTTCGCGTCCAAGCCCAAAACCGATGTCAGGCATGCCGACACGCACGACTCCTTCGTTGATGTCGATGAGACCCCCCGTCGGGGTGGGTTCGGGCACGCCGCTCTCGAGTGTCCAGGTGTAGGCGAGAGTGCCGAGGATCGGGCCGAGGACCACTGTGGATAACAGACCTGTGATGCCCAGGTCCGACTCTGACATTCCAAGAAACCAGGTCAAACCGAGTCCCAGAAGGGTGGCTGCGGATGTTCCGCCGACTGTGGCCCAGTAGCTCCCTCGGTGGCCCCTCACGTGTCCAGTGCCGTAAATCGCGGCGGAGCATGCGAAAGAAAAGCCAATCGAGCCCACGACCACTGCCGTGTCGTCAGCACCTCTGGAATCCGCAACCAGCGCGTCGTGAACTGTGTGTCCCACAAGACCTCCGAGCAGAGCGCCACCAAGGCCGCCACCAATGCCGGCGAGGATCGAGAGGGTCCAGTCCGTCCCAGAATAGTCCGTGTCGTAGGGAGGGCTGGCGTCACCCCTTGATGGAGAGGTGATGGCTAGCGCAAGTGTCACGGCAACAGCAACGGCAGAGCGCAGACGTATCATATCCACTCCTGAGGTG
>VFQT010004274.1_pt1 | contig 12098 bp, 7 predicted proteins | sample 3512381 | NCBI WGS metagenome assembly VFQT01 (sample SAMN10412376, study PRJNA504923) | tailings metagenome | isolation source: Relicate 2 Philex TSF3 active mining site | place: Philippines: Tuba, Benguet | collected 2017-08-29 | reverse complement strand
TCAATCCGCGCACGGCGGTCTTCGAGCGCTACAGCGCGCACTTCTGCTGCCCGCACTGCAGCGAGGCGTACTGGGGCAACGGGAAGGACGGACTGCCCGATCCGCCTGAGTTCACCTGCGCGCGGTGTTCGGGCGTGGTGCGTCTGGAGCAGATGGTGCTGCGTCCGGCACCGGGGCAGGAGGGGCGCGAGATCCGCCAGGACCTGCATCCCTTCGAGGGTTCGCCCAAGGGACTCCTGCGCCGTACGTGGGACACACTCTCGATGGCCACGAGCGATCCGGTCCGTCTGGGCCGATCGCTCGGTCCGCGCCCGGACCTCGGGCAGGCGGGGATCTTCCTCGGCATGATCGCCGGCGTCGGTGTCGCGGCGGCGCTCGCCCCGGCCATCGTGACCACGGCGTACCAGCTGGTGACGGTCGGCTCGATCGATGTGCTCTCGATGCGCCGCACCGACGCCGAGCTCGTCTTCGGCGCCACCATGGGCGCCGCCGTCATTGGCTCGATCGCGTACCTGGGCCTCATCGCCCTGATCATCGCCATCGTCCTGCGGGTGGTGAGCCCGAGCACGCTCGACGTGCGACGCGTGACGGCTTGCTGGTGCTACGCAAGCGGGGTTGCCATGCTCGGAGCGTTTCCGTGCATCGGTGCGTGCGCCACGCCGCTGATCATGATCCTGGGGCCAAGGATCATGGCGCAGGAACTGCTCGGCGCCGGGCTGATCTCCCAGCGATTGGCGACGGTCATCAACGTGGTGTCGATCGTGATGATGATGGCGGTCTTCGTTGGCTTGGCCCTGCTGACCATCAACGTCTGACCGACGGTGGCCGGGTTTTCCCGTCCGGGCCGTCCGGTCACACCTTCGCGCGCGCCCAGCCGCCGTGGAGGAACCGCGCCAGGAACAGCAGGCCGCGCACCGCGAGCTCGGTGCACAGACCGATCCAGATGCCGGTGAGCCCCTTGCCCAGCTTCACGCCGAGCAGCCAAGCGAGCGGCAGCCTGAGCCCGTAGCACGAGACGAAGGTGATCGCCAGCACCCATGTGGTGTCGCCTGCGCCACGGATGCCGTTGCGGATCACCATGGCCATCGCGAAGAAGACTTGGATGAGCCCGCAGATGAACAGCAGCGAGGGCACCTCGCGCACGTGCACGGGATCCTCGCTGATGATGCGCGTCAGCGGCTCGCCCAGGGTCATGAAGGCGATGCCGAAGCCGCCCATGATCGCCATGCCCACCACGTTGCATCGCCAAATCGCGGTGCGAGCCTTGGAGGCGCTGCCCGCGCCCAGGAACTGGCCGGCCAGCGCGCCCGCCGCGGTGCCCATCGCGAACCCCGGCAGGAAGCTGAACGCTTCCCACTGCACCGCGATCATGTGCGCGCCGACCAGGCCCTGGCGTGGCACGCCGTCGATCCCCTCGGCCACGCTGATCATGCCGATGAATGCCATGACGAAGAGGTTCACGGCCCACAGCGTCACGCCCTCGAAGAAGTTGGGGATGCCCACGCGCGCGATCCGCCAGGTCGTCGTTCGGTCGAGCCGCACGTCGTGCCGCTCGAGTCGAAGGTCCTTGACGCCGCTCCGCAGCACGCGCCAGGTCATCCACGCGCCGATCGCGTAGCCGATGGCCGTGCCGATGGCGATCCCGGAGACGCCCCACTCGGTGGCGTCGATCCCCAGCAGGTTCGGCAGCCGCACGCTGCCCAATCGCATCTCGACGCCCGAGAGCAGGATGCTCAGCACCACGTTCACCACGTTGACCCAGGCCGAGATGACCGAGGGCTTGGTCGTTTCGCCCGCGCCGTGCAGGATCATCGAGCCGATGCTCATCACCGAGAGGAACGGCATGGCGATCGCGTTGATGCGCGTGTACTGGATGCAGAACTCCGCGCTGCGACCGTGCAGTTCGCACAGTTCCGCCAGGGGAACCACCGCGAACCAGAGCACCACGCCGACGATCGAGCCCCACGCAAGGCCGAGTGCGAGCCCGCGACCGGCGACCACCTGCGCCTGCGCCGGATCGCCCGCGCCCATGGCCCGGGCGATGATCGCCTGGGCGCCAACGCCCACACCCATCAGGGCGATGCCGATGAACCAACCCACGTAGGCGCCGATGCCGATTCCGTCGAGGGCGGGCGTGGCCACGCCGTCGGGGAGGCTGCCGGCGACCATCTTGTCGACGAGCCCCACGCACGCCGCCATCACCTGCTGCAGGAGCACTGGCCACGAGAGCACCCAGATGGCGCGATTGATCGAGAGCCCCGCGAGCTTCCCGCTGCGGATCGTGCCTTCGTCATCCAGCGGCGCCTCGGCCTCGATCACGGCCGAGACCGGGCTCATGGGATCCTCGGGCGAGACCACGGTCGTGGGATCGATCCCGCGATCGCGTGCTGGCGTGGGCGTGTTCACGGCGCGCTGGCTTCGCTGCGCTCAGGGTGCGGGATTCGCAGCGGGTGCGGCAATCGGAGCGGTCGCCGGTTCTGCATAGGTCGGTCGCGCGGCGGCAGCCAGGCCGATCGGTGCGCCGGGGACCTCGAACCGCGGTTGATCCCAGAAGATCATCCAGTCCCAGAGTTCGAAGTCGCGCCGGTAGGTCGGGTAGGTGTAGGCGTTCTCGGCGCGGAAGCGGCTCGCCACAGGCTGCAGCGCGTACCACTCGAGCCACCGGGTGCGGTCGGTGCCGAAGTCGCGGCCGGTGATGAGCCACAGGCTCTGCGATGCCGCCAAGTTCACGCACAGTTCGGGCTGGTCGAGGGCTGCGATCAGCGCCTGCACGACGCTGTCTTCCGGGTACTGGCCGAGCGCGATCGCGAGTTCGGTGCGCACGTCCGTCTCTTCCGTCTCTTCGAGCAGCCGGGTCCAGAGCTGGTCGACGACCTCGCGGTTGTGCAGCCGCTGCAGGCCGCGCGCGGCGGCCAGGCGCACGGGCACGGCAGCATCCTTGAGCTGCAGCGCAATGAGCTTGGCCTCGGTGGGCTGCGCGAATCGGCAGAGGCTCTCGATCGCTGCCGCCTTCACGAGCGGATCGCGCGATTCCGTCACGTAGATCCGGTAGAGCTCGATGTAGGTCGGTTCGCCGCCGAAGGTCGCCGTGCCCAGGAGCACGAGGCCACGGCGCTGCGCTTCCGGATCACTCGGATCGACGGCCCATGCGGCGGCTTCCTGGGGCGTCGGGGGACTGAACGACTTGCCCAGCATGTCGAAGTCGCTCATCATCGAGTCGCACGCGGCGAGCGGGATCAGCGCAAGGACAGGCAGAAGGCGAGGGAGCATGGTGGTCGAGCAGGGCATCGTGCCGGGCGTGGCGAGAGCGTAGCCGTTATCGTCGCCGCATGGCGACGCTGCGCGTGATCGGGATGCCGTTGGGTGCCTACCAGACCAACGCCTACGTGGTCTGGGATGGCGACGACGCGTCGAAGGGGTGCTGGATCATCGATCCCGGCGAGCGGCCGGCGCGCCTGATCGAGCGCATCCGGGCCGAGGGGCTGGTGCCGGACGCGATCCTGTTCACCCATGCTCACGTCGACCACATCGCGGGATTGCCCGAGGTGCTCGCGGCGTTCGGCGATCTTCCCCGGCTGGCGCATCCGAGCGAGCATGAGTGGTTCGGTGAGCCTGCCTTGAACCTGTCGGAGTGGGGGGAGCGTCCAGTCTCGGTCGCCTCGCCCACCGGTGGTCTCGCCGATGGCCAGGGGTTGCGCCGAGGCGGCCTGGAGTTCGAAGTGCAGCACATGCCCGGACACTCGCCGGGCGGATGTTCCTTGCGTTGTGCCGCCGCCGGCGTGGCGATCGTGGGCGACACGCTCTTCGCCGGATCGATCGGTCGCGTCGACTTTCCCACCAGCGATCCCAAGGCCATGCGTGCTTCCCTGGCCCGGCTGATGCAGTGGCCTGACGCAACCACCGTGCACGCCGGTCACGGGCCATCGACCACGATCGGGCGTGAACGTGCGACCAACCCGTTCATCGTGCACCCCGACTCCTGGTGAGTCCTTCGGTACGATCAACCCCATGGGGTCCGACGAGAAGATCTTCCGTGAAGGCGCGATCGAGACCGCAGCATCGCCCGACCAGCTGAACGCCATTGCGCCGCTGGTCACGCCGCGCCACGTGCTCCTGATTTCCTCGGTCTTCCTGCTCGCCGGCATCCTGATCGGATGGGCGTTCTTCGCCTCGATTCCGATCACGGTCACCGGGCCAGCGCTGATCAAGCACGATGCACAGGGCAAGGCGGTCGGGTGCGTCGCGTTCTTCTCGCTCAGCGAAGGCAAGCGAGTGGATGTCGGGCAGGTGGCGTACGTCGCCGTCTCCACGGTCGAGGAGGATGAGCACGGCGTGCTCGTGGGCCGGGTCGACACCGTGGACGAGCGGCTCACCTCGCTCGAGACCGTCACGGAGCTCGCCGGTGATCCCACGCTCGCGCAGGAGATCCAGAAGCAGCTCGGTGCCACGCTCTTCGCCTCGATCGCGTTCGAGTCCGCAGATGGCCGCCTGCGATGGCAGGGCGGCGTGATGCCCGAGGACGACGACCTCAAGCTCTTCACGCCGTGCGAAGTGCGGGTCGTGATCGACGAGAAGTCGCCGGTGCAGCTGCTGCTGCCCACGCTCTTCGCCGACGACGCCAAGGCAGGCGGCGGAGCCCGCTGAATGGGGGCCGACGTCGCCACGCCGGTCGCTGCCCCTGCGCTTGACCGCATCACGCCAGTCCACGTGCCCGTGGTGTTGCAGATGGAGGCGGCGGAGTGCGGGGCCGCTGCGCTCACCGCGGTCCTGGCCCATCACGGTTGCCACCGCACGCTTGAAGAACTCCGGCGCGCGTGCGGCGTGAGCCGCGATGGCAGCAACGCACTGCAGATCGCCCAAGCGGCACACCATTACGGCATGGACGCCGATGGGCTGAGTGCGGAGCTTGATGAACTCGCCGGGGTCGCCATGCCTGCGATCCTGCATTGGGGCTTCAACCACTTCGTGGTGCTCGAGGGGTTCGATGGCGCGTCCTGGCACCTCATGGATCCCTCGCTCGGCCGCCGCAAGGTCTCGACGGACGATTTCCGCCGCGACTTCACGGGCGTCTGCATCGAGATCAAGCCTGCCGAGGGATTCGTGCCATCTGGCCAGCCATCCTCACCGTGGCCGGCGCTGCGCGCGAGCCTGCGTGGCTCGGGGCCGGCGATCATCGTGGCGCTGGTCGCGGGCGTCCTCATGTCGGTCCCCGGGATCGCGGTCCCGGTGCTTGGATCAGTCTTCGTCGATGGCGTGCTCGCTCGTGGGCAATCGAGCTGGATCATGCCGATCGTCGGGTTCGCGCTCATGGCGGTCGTGGCCAAGGGGGTGCTCTCGACGGTCCAGGCCGCCGTGCTCATCCGGCTCGAGCGCCGCATGTGCATGACGAGCTCGGCCCGATTCATGGAGCACGCCCTGCGTCTGCCGGTTGACTTCTATTCGCATCGGCTTCCCGGCGAGATGGTCTCGCGCCTGGGCGGCATCGAGCGCCTGAGCCAGCTGCTGGGTTCCAAGCTGTTCCCGGCCGTCGCCGGTGCAGCCACCGGTCTGCTCTATCTGGTGGCGATGATCTCGATCGATCTTCGGCTCGCGCTGCTCTCGGTGCTCGTGGCGGCCGTGATCGCCTTCATCATCGCCCGGTCGGCACGCACGATGCGCGACCAGTCGCGCATCGCCGAGCAGGAGTCAGGACGCCAGGCGGGCATCGTGGCGGTCGGGTTGCAGGCGATGGAGACGCTGAAGGCCTCGGGGCGCGAGAGCGACTTCCTCGCACGCGTGATGGGTGCCCAGGCGCGCGCCCGCCGCAGTCGGCAGGATCTGGAGCATCGAGGCTTGGCCGTTGAATCGGTCCCGCCGTACCTCGAGTCGCTGCTCTCCCAGGCGATCGTGCTGGCCTTCGGTGCGGCACTGGTCATGCAGGGCGAGCTCACGCTTGGTGGCCTGCTCGCCTTCCAGACGATCCTTTACTTCTTCATGGGGCCCGTCGTCGACCTGGCCGGATTCGCCCAGGAATTCCAGTCGGTGCACGCCGACCTGTCGCGACTGGACGATGTGCAGCGCCATCCCGCCGATCCGCTCGCGGCACCGGCGGTCGAGGCTGGCGAGTCTCGCATCGAAGGCTGCGTCGAACTGCGCGAGGTGACCTTCGGCTACGCGGAGAGCCAGCCGCCGCTGCTGGAGGGATTCAGCCTGCGCGCCGAGCCGGGGCGCCGCATCGCGCTCGTCGGTGGCACCGGCAGCGGCAAGAGCACCGTGGCCAAGCTCGTGACGGGGCTGTACCGACCATGGTCGGGCAGCATCGAACTGGACGGACGCGAACTTTCGCAGTGGCCGCGCATCGAGCGCACCGGTGGCGTGGCCATGGTCGCGCAGCAGCCGCAGCTGTTCGAGGGCTCACTGCGGGAGAATCTCACGCTGTGGGATGCCGACATCCCCGAATCCTGGTTGTACGAGGCGCTCGAGGATGCGGCGAGCGCCGATCTGCTCCTTCGCCGCGGTGGGCTCGGCCAGCGGGTCGAGGAGGGTGGCTCGAACTTCTCCGGCGGCGAGGCGCAGCGGATCGAGATCGCCCGTGCGCTGGCCCGGCGTCCGAGCGTCATCGTGCTGGACGAGGCCACGAGCGCGCTTGATGCCGAGACGGAGTTCCGCATTGATCGAGCGCTTCGCCGTCGCGGTTGCACCTGCCTGATCGTGGCGCACCGCCTGTCCACCGTGCGTGATGCCGACGAGATCATCGTGCTTGATCGCGGTACGGTGGTGGAGCGCGGCACGCACCAGGAACTGATGGATGCAGGTGGTGCCTACGCTGCGCTCGTCGAGGGAGGCAGCCTGTGATCCACCTCGTTGAGCACGCGGTCTCGCTCGGTGCCGAGCCGGCGCGTGCCGATCGCCGCGAACCCATCGATCTGTCTGTGCTCGAAGGGGGGCTCGTGGTCGAGGTCGAGTGCGACCTGTTCGCTGTGTACGCCAGCGGCGGCCGGCGGCACCCGCTTGGAGTCGTGCCATCCGGAGCGCTGCTCCGAGCCGTGCCGGAGTGCCGTGGCGCCCGAGTGATCGCCGTGCCCAGCGGCGATGGTGCCATGGCGCGAGTGGACCTTGGCCTCCTGGCCCGATCGACCAAGGACCGGGAGCTTCGCCTGGCGATTCACACCTGGGAGAACACGCTGGCGCTCATCGTTGGCGCCCCCGACGCGACGGATCTTGCCGTGGCACTGGCCGAGCATGCCGCCAGCCGCATTGATCGAGACACGAAGCGGCTCGACTCGCTGCGCGGCACGAGGGTCGAGCGCACGAAACAGGTCGGAGGCCGTTTCCGGGGCATGCTCGGGTCGCTCTTTGCCACGCCCAACGAGATTCTGGCGGTCGACCCCAACTCACCGGCAGAACTGCGCGCCTGCCGCCACGTGGCGATCCTCGCTGGCGTTCCGGTCGAGCGCATTCCGCGTCGCTTGCAGGAGTCGACCGACCGACCGCCGCAGCAGGTCTTCGCCATGCTGGCTGGTTGCGGCGTCCGCGATGTCGTGCTCGAGGGCCGTTGGTGGGAACTCGACCACGGACCGATCCTGGCGTTCTCGACCGACGGCGATCCCATGGCGCTCTATCCCGTTCCTGGCGGAACGATGGCCCAGCGATACGTGCAAGGCCGCGGCATTCCCGCGGCGATGGTCGACGAGGCTGCCGCGCGCGCGATCAGGCCGGTCGCCTCGGTCTTCCTTCCCGCGTTGCCTGATGACGTGCGCGATGTGCGTGGCCTGGTGCGGTTCATGCTGGCCGGCAGCGTTCGTGACCTGGGTTGGGCCGCAGGAGCTGCCGGGCTCGCCAGCCTGATCGGGCTCATCGTGCCGTATGCGACCGGGCTGCTGGTGGAGCACACGATCCCGAGCGATGACTTCCGCGGACTGGTCTTCGTGGCGGCGATGCTGGTCGCTGCGCTGTCCGCGTCGGCGGTCGCTCAGTACGTGAGCCGGCTCTACCTGCTTCGAACCGAAGGCCGCGCGGGCCAGCGGGCCATCGGTGCCGTGGTGCATCGGTTGCTGGCGCTTCCGGCGCCGTTCTTCAAGCGCTTCAACGCCGGTGACCTTGCCGATCGCCTGGGCTGTCTTGATGACCTGCAGTCGGCGCTCACGCAGGCCGCCATCGGTGGCGTGATCGGTGGGACCTTCGCGATCGGCTATCTCGGACTCATGGTGCTCATGGAGCCGTCGGCAGCGCTCGTCGCCGCCATGGTGATGCTGGCCATGCTGCTCTTCACGGTCCTGGTGGTGCGCTCCCAGGCGCGTCTGAGTGCCGACAGTGCCGATCGATCGGGCAAGCTGTCGGGGTTCGCCCTGCAGCTCTTCGGCGGCATCGACACGCTGCGTACGGCCGGCGGCGAAGAAGCGGCACTCCTGCAATGGCTGCAGCGCTTCCGCCGCCAGCAGCGCACCGAGCTCGACGCCAGCAAGCGTGGTGCGGCGCTCCGAGTCGTGGCCACCTGCGTGCCGCTGGGCGCCATCGCGCTGCTCTGGCCGATCTTCGCGGCGAGCGGTTCGTCGCTGGGTGAGTACATGGCCTTCAACGCCGCCTTCGTGGCGGCGATCTTCGGCGTGATCCAGCTCGGCGAGTCGCTTGGTGACGTCGCGACGGTCCTGCCGCACCTGCAACGTCTCGAACCGATCCTGCAAGAAGAGCCCGAGCGGCTCGAATCGGCGCTGCAGCCAGGTCAGCTGCGTGGCAACCTTGCGCTTTCGAACGTCCGCTTCGGCTATCCGGGTTCGGCCGACGAAGTGCTCAAGGGCGTGTCGATCGAGATCCCCGCCGGTGCATCGGTGGCGATCGTGGGGGCTTCGGGCAGTGGCAAGAGCACGATCATCCGCTTGCTGCTCGGCCTTGAGCGTCCCAGCTCGGGGCGCGTGCTGATCGATGGGCAGGATCTCAACCGCCTTGATCCGGTGGCGGTGCGCCGCCAGATGGGCGTCGTCATGCAGAAGGGGCAGATCATCCCCGGCACGGTTGCCGAGAACATCCTTGGCTCCACGGTGCTCACCCTCGATGATGCATGGGACGCCGCTGAACAGGCCGGCCTTGCCGAGGACATCGAGGCCATGCCGATGGGCATGCACACCTACATCAATCCCTCGACGCTCTCGGGCGGGCAGCAGCAGAAGGTGCTCTTGGCCAGGGCGCTTCTGGGGCAACCACGCGTGGTCGTGCTCGACGAGGCCACGAGTGCCCTCGACGAGCAGTCCCAGGCGACGGTCGTGGAGAGCATGGAGCGGCTCGAGGTCACGCGGATCGCCGTGGCGCATCGCGCGAGCACCATCCGCACCTGCGACCGGATCTACGTGATCGAGCGTGGGATCGTGGTGCAGCAGGGCACCTTCGATGAGTTGCTGGCGCAGGCTGGCACGTTCCGGCGCTTGGTCGAGCGCCAGCTCGCTGACGTCGAATCGGTTGCCGACGATGACCTGGCAGCGGGTTCACAGCCCGACGAGGCCGATGGAGCCGACGGCGCTGACGAGCCAGGATGACCGTGACCGCGAGCACGCGCGGGCCAAAAAGCCACGCGGCGCACGCCCGAGTGGACATGCGCCGCGTGGTGACGGTCGATCGATGAACCACTGAACGGCGTCGGTCGGCGAAGCCGAGGTGCCCGAACCGGTCAGGGCGATCCAGTCGTTCGTGGGTCTCAGCGCCCGCGGGTCGACTTGCGCGGGCCGGTCCGGCCGACCGAGCTGGTGCTCGTCGAACGGCTCTTGGCGCCGCCGGCGACCTTCTTCATGTCGTCCGCCGACAACTTCTTGGGCTTCTTCGCTTCAGCCATGGTCATGTCCTTTCACGAGGTCCAACGGAACCACGGCCCCCTTGGCCGTGCGACACCGGAGTATTCCATCGAGGATCGCCCCGTGCAAGCAGCGGATCGGTCGTGGTTGCTGATTCCTTGCAGATTCCCGGCCGTTGGTCTTGTCCGATGCGACCGACAGCCGACAATCATGCAGGCATGTTGGTCCCGCTCGCCATCACTGCAACGATCCTCGCGCAGGCCGCCAAGCCACAGGCGATCACGCCGGAGCAGCTCAAGTTCTTCGAGAGCACCATCCGTCCGATCCTGGTGGACCAGTGCTACGGCTGCCACAGCGCGCAGTCCGGCCGCTCGCGCGGCGGCTACCTGATCGACACGCGCGACGCCGCGCGCAAGGGCGGCGGTTCCGGTCCCGGCATCGTTCCGGGCAAGCCAGATGAGAGCCTGCTCATCCAGGCCATTCGCTACCACGATGAAGATCTGCAGATGCCCCCCAAGGGCAAGCTGAGCGACGACCAGATCAAAGCGCTCGAACGATGGGTCGCGATGGGTGCCCCTGATCCGCGCGAGTCCGCGACCGCCAAGCCGGCCGCTGGCGGCGATGCTGCCGCGGTCGAGTTGCCTGCCGGCGAACTCAGCAAGGCCGACATCGAGAAGGGGCGTTCGTGGTGGGCCTACGTCGCGCCAAAGCCGCAGCAGGCTCCGGTCGTCAAGGATGCCGCGTGGCCGAGCGATGACATCGACCGCTTCGTTCTGGCCAGCATGGAGTCCAAGGGGCTCGCGCCGGTCAAGGATGCGGCGGCGGTCGATCTTGTCCGACGGGTGACCTTCGACCTGACTGGCTTGCCGCCGACCCCGAACGAGGTCGCCGCGTTCCTGCGTGACAAGCAGCCAGGTGCGTACGAGCGCCTGGTCGATCGACTGCTGGGCACGCGCGCCTTCGCCGAGCACTGGGGTCGCCACTGGCTCGATGTGGCCCGCTACGCCGAGAGCAGTGGGCGCGAGGGCAACTCCGTCTATCCGTACGCCTGGCGCTACCGCGACTGGGTCATCGATGCATTCGAGAAGAACCTTCCCTACGACCAGTTCCTGCGGCAGCAGCTTGCGGGTGACTTGCTGCCGGTGGCGGGCCCAGATGATCACGCGGCCAAGACGATCGCGACTGGGTTCCTGGCGGTGGGCAGCAAGGCTCAGCGCACGCGAAGCAAGGAGCAGTTCGCGATGGATCTTGCCGATGAGCAGATCGATGCCTTCAGCCAGGCCATGCTCGGCACGACGATCGCGTGCGCGCGCTGCCACGACCACAAGTTCGACCCGATCACGCAGCGCGACTACTACGCGCTCGCAGGGATCTTCCTGAGCACCGAGACCTACTACGGCACGTCGCGCAGCCAGGGCAACCAGCAGGCATCGCAGCTCATCGAGCTGCCATCCGATGCGAAGGTTCCCAACGGGCCCACGGTCACCGCACTGCAGCGCGTTGCCTATGACCGTATCGAAGTTGGGCTTGAGCAAGCGTCCCAGCGTCAGCAAGGTGCCCAGAAAGCGCTTGCTCGGGCGGCGGCGCAGGGGCTGGCCGACATGCGTGCTCGTTTCGATGAAGATGGTCGCGCGACGGCTGCGAACCGTCTGGCCATGGGCGTGCGCGAGCGTGTCGAGGATGTGGATGCCCGGATCCTGGCGCGCGGCGAACTCGACAAGGCCGGCCCGAGCGTGCCGCGCGGCTTCCCCGAGGTGCTGACGGCGGCCGGCACGGCGCCGATCGGTCTTGGCAGCGGTCGGCTTCAGCTGGCGAACTGGGTCGCAGCCTCGTCGAACCCACTGACCGCACGGGTGTTCGTGAACCGCGCATGGGCTTGGATCTTTGGGGTGGGTCTTGTGCCGACGCCTGACAACTTCGGCACCAGTGGCGTGGCGCCCACGCATCCTGAACTGCTCGATCGCCTCGCCTGCGACTTCATGGCCAGCGGCTGGGATGTGAAGGCGTTGGTGCGCCGCATGGTGCTCACGCACACGTACCGTCTGGCGAGCGTGAATGACCGCGCCAACGCGGCGATCGATCCCGACGTCACCTGGCTCTGGCGTGCGCGCGATCGACGCCTGCCGGCGGAGTCGATCCGCGACGCGATGCTCGCGTGTGCAGGTGCGATCGGCGAACCTCCGGTAGGCAGCGCAGTGGGGAGCTTCGAGGGCGGCTTCGGGCAGCGCGGTGAGCAGTTGGCGCAGGTGCTGCTGCGCGACATCGACGCCCGGAGCATCTATCTGCCGGTCGTGCGCGACTTCCAGAACGAGGCGCTCGATGCCTTCGACTTCGCGG
>VFQT010004273.1_pt1 | contig 12099 bp, 12 predicted proteins | sample 3512381 | NCBI WGS metagenome assembly VFQT01 (sample SAMN10412376, study PRJNA504923) | tailings metagenome | isolation source: Relicate 2 Philex TSF3 active mining site | place: Philippines: Tuba, Benguet | collected 2017-08-29 | reverse complement strand
TGCCCTATCTCGTACGGCGTTTGCTGGAGAACGGCGCGAACACAAGTTTCGTGCACTCCTTCCTCGACGAGGATGTGCCGGCGGAGCGGATCGCGGCTGATCCCTACACGACCCTGTCTGCGGTGCCCGGACGGCATCCGCGGATTCCGGCGCCCCCGGCGCTTTACGGTCCCTCGCGGAGGAATTCGACTGGCGTGGATTTCAGCCAACGCGCAGTGCGAGAGCGGATCAATACGAAGATCGACAAGCTCGACGCGGGAGGTCCGATGGCCGTCGGGCCCATCGTAGCAGGCGGCGTGCGCACCAGCCCGGGCGAGCCGTTGAGGGCGCCGGCTGACCTGGCGCGGGAGCTCGGCACGGTAGCGACGGCCACGCCGAGCGATGTTGAGGCGGCCTATGCCTCTGCACTGGCCTACCAACCGGCCTGGAACGCGCTTGGCGGCGCGAAACGTGCCGACATTCTCGAGGCGATGGCGGATGCACTGGAGCGTGAGACCGACCGGCTGATCGCAATACTGGCGCGCGAAGGCGGCAAGACGCTCGACGACTCCATCGCGGAGGTGCGCGAGGCGGTCGATTTCTGCCGGTACTACGCTCTGGAGGCCGAGGCGAAGTTCAAGGGATTCGCCGCGTTGCCGGGTCCGGCGGGCGAGACCAACGGCCTGGAACTGACGGGACGCGGCGTCTTTGTCTGCATTAGCCCGTGGAACTTCCCGCTGGCGATTTTCACCGGACAGATCGTGGGCGCCCTGGCGGCCGGCAACACGGTGCTGGCAAAGCCGGCGGAGCAGACGCCGATCATCGCATTCGAGGCGGTCAAGTTGTTCCATGCCGCGGGTCTTCCTGCGGAGGCGCTTCACCTGCTGACCGGGGATGGCCGGATTGGCGGGCGGCTGACCGGCGATCCGCGTTGTGGCGGTGTCGCCTTTACAGGCTCAACGGAGGTGGCGCGGATCATCAACCGCACGCTTGCAGGCAAGGACGGGCCGATCGTTCCGTTGATCGCTGAGACGGGCGGCCTGAACGCGCTGTTCTGTGACACCACAGCGCTGCGCGAGCAGGTGGTTGACGATGTGGTGACCTCAGCCTTCCGCTCGGCGGGCCAGCGCTGTTCGGCGTTGCGTCTTCTCTTCCTGCCGCACGAGACGGCGGACGAGACGGTCGAGATGATCAAGGGCGCGATGGAGGTGATGAACATCGGTGATCCTGCCGATCCATCAACCGATGTCGGTCCGATCATCGACGCGGAGGCGCGTGGCTTGCTGGAAACGCATCTCGAAAAGATGCGCAGCGTCGGGAGGGTCTGGCAGCGCGGGATCGGCGGCTTGCTAGACACGGGCACGTTCTTTGGTCCGGCGATCGTGGAGCTGGCCACGCTCGATCAGATCGACAAGGAAGTCTTCGGGCCGATCCTGCACGTTATCCGCTACGATCCGGACGACATCATAAGCGTGGGAGCGCAGCTGTCGGCCAAGGGATATGGCCTGACACTGGGCGTGCATTCGCGGCTCGAAGGCTTTGTCGAGAAGGTGAAGGCAAGCGTGCGCGCGGGCAATGTCTATGTGAACCGCTCGATCATCGGCGCGGTGGTGGGCGTGCAGCCGTTCGGCGGATCAGGACTTTCCGGCACGGGGCCGAAGGCGGGCGGGCCGCACTATGTCGATCGTTTTGCGACCGAGCGGACGGTGACCGTGAACATTGCCGCTCAGGGTGGTGATCCGACCCTGTTGAATCTGTAGCTGGGTGTACCGGTCCCGGATCAGCTGCCGCCATCGACGCGAATGATCGCGCCGTTGGTGAAGCTGGAGGCCGGGCTTGCAAGAAAGAGCGCGGCGGTGACGATTTCGCCCGGCCGGCCGGGGCGGCCGAGCGCGTTGTTGGCGGTTTGGCGGGCTTCGGGCGTCCAGGCATTCGCGATGTCGGTGAGGAACGGGCCGGGCGAAATCGTGTTGATGCGCACTTTAGGGCCATACTCGCGGGCGAAGCTGACCGTCATCGCATTGAGGGCGGACTTGGCGCCAGAATACGGGACAACTTCGGGAAGCGGGTAGAGCGCGCCGGAGGAGGAAACGTTGATGATAACGCCGCCATCACCGTCGTACATCTTCCTTGCGATGAGGGCGGCAAGGCGAAACGGGCCCTTGAAGTTGAGGTCCATCACCTTGTCGAACAGCTCTTCCGACATGTCGTGGCTGGGCATGCGCGGGCTCATGCCGGCATTGTTGACGAGGATGTCGAGGCGACCGAAGGCGGCCCACGCTGTTTCAGCAAGACGCCCGGCCTGGTCCCAGTGGGACATGTTGACCGAGAGTGCGATAGCGCGACGGCCGAGCTGGCGCACGTCCTCGGCAGCCGCTTCACAGGCATCGAGCTTGCGGCTGGCGATGATGAGATCAGCTCCGCGAGCCGCGAAGGCGCGAACCATTTCGAGGCCTAGACCGCGGCTTCCGCCCGTGACCAGCACGATCCTGCCCGAGAGGTCGAAGAGCGGGTCGGTCATCTACTGCTTGTAGACCCTGCCTTTGGCCATGACGAAGTCGACCGATTCAAGCTCGCGGACGTTGGCGAGCGGGTCGCCATAGACCGCGATTATATCGGCGGACTTGCCAGCGGTGATCGAGCCGATTTCGGCGGTGAGGCTGAAATGATCAGCGGCGTTGACAGTAGCGGCCTGAATCGCCTGCAGCGGCGTCATCCCCGCCTTCACCATGAGAGCGAACTCCTGCGCATTGTCGCCGTGAGCTGAGACGCCGGTGTCGGTACCGAAAGCGATCTTCACGCCGGCGGCGTGCATGCGACGCGCCATGTCGAGCATTAGCGGGCCGGCTTCGAGCGCTTTCTGCTTCTGGGCCGGCGAAAAGAAGGTGTCCGGTTTTGCGGCCTCGCGAGCAACGTAGTCGCCAGCCAAGAGCGTGGGCACCAGGTAGGCGCCGCTCTGCTTGAACAGCTGTGCCGATTCCGCGTTGGCGTAGGTGCCGTGTTCGATCGAGTCGCCGCCAGCCTTGAGGAAAGAGTTGATGCCGTCGGCGCCATGGGCGTGCGCCGTTACCTTACGGCCCATCGCGTGCGCAGCCTGGACGATGGCCTTGAGTTCTTCGTCAGTGAATTGCTGGCCAAGGCCTGCGGCGGTCTGCGAGAGCACGCCACCGGTCGCGGTGATCTTGATGATGTCGGCACCGTCGCGAACACGCTCGCGGGTGGCGCGGGCGCAATCGTCGGCGCCCGAGCAGACGCCATCGCCGCGATAGAGCGGCACAAGATCGCGCGGCATGCCGTTGGCGTCGCCATGGCCGCCATGCACGCTGACTGCGCCGGCCGCTGAGATTATGCGCGGGCCGGGCACCACTCCGCGAGCGATGCCGGAGCGGAGCGCGAGGATGGATTCCGACGGCCCACCGAGATCCGCCACTGTGGTGAAGCCCGCCTGCAGGGTCTTCATCGCGAAGCCGGCTGCATCGATGGCGGCGTCGGAGTCGGTCTTGAGAAAGCCATTGAGGCGGGCGTCGGGCCCCTGCTCGCTGGCAAGGTGGACGTGGCTGTCGATGAGGCCAGGGAGGACAAAGGCGTTCTTGAGATCGACAAGGCGCGCCCCCGAGGGCGTGCGCGAATAGCCGGCAGTGATCGAGACGATGCGGCCATTGCGCACGAGGATGCTCTGCTGCGTCAGCACCTGCCCGGAGGCCGGTTCGGCGAGCACGCGGCCTGCGTGGATCAGGATGTCTTGCGTGGCCGGCTGCTGGGCCGACGCCATCAGCGTCGCCGCGCCCGTAGCCAGGGCGAGCGCGGCGCCTGCAAGGAGCGCCTTTCCGGTTCCGAGTTTCATCGATTTCCTCCCGATATTTCTTCCAGCTATCGCCGCACTTTCCCGGGACGGCAAGCCTGCTGTGGGGAGGTTTCATCTTGGCCTTCGACGCCGATCCAAAGGCCGGTATGCTCCCATCGGCATCAAGGGCGGAGAAAGAGTTCCATGAAGGTCGCAGACAAGGTCATCATCGTCACCGGCGGGGCGAGCGGAATCGGCAAGGCGCTGGTCGAGCGGTTTCATCGCGAAGGCGCGAAGGCCCTGATCGTGGCCGACATGAATGGCGACGGCGCCGAGGCGGTGGCAAAATCGGTCGGCGGAATCGCTGTGCAGGCCGACGTGGCCCGGGAAGCGGATGTCCAGACGATTGCGCGGACGGCGGAGGAGCGGTTCGGCCGCATCGACCTGTTCTGCTCCAATGCCGGGATTTCGCGCGGCGATCCGGAGATCGACAATGCAGCTTCGGCCCCGAATGCGCACTGGGAGCTGGCGTGGGGCGTCAATGTGATGGCGCATGTCTATGCGGCGCGGGCGGCGCTGCCGGGGATGATCGCGCGGAAGTCCGGGTACTTTCTCAACACGGTGTCCGCCGCGGGATTGCTGAGCCAGATCGGGTCGGCGGTCTACTCGACCAGCAAGCATGCGGCGATCGGGTTCGGCGAGCATCTGGCGATTGCCTCGCGCGAGAACGGCATCGGGGTTTCGCTGCTATGCCCGCAGGCAGTGGATACGCCCATGCTGGGCGGGGCGGCGGGCTCGCAGAATGTCGATGGTGTGTTGTCTCCGGACGATGTCGCGAGCGCGGTCGTTAAGGGGCTCGAGGCGGAAAGCTTTCTCATCCTGCCGCACGAGCAGGTGACGACCTACATGCAGCGCAAGACGGGCGACTATGACCGCTGGATCCGCGGAATGGTGCGGTTGCGCCGGGGCGTGATCGATGGGGCGAAGGGCGCACGGTGAAAAAATGCGCCCCTTCTCTCGATAGTGAGAAGGGGCGCCAGAATGGCCGAGCCGGAACGTGGGGCGTCCTGGCGGTCCGGCCCGCCTCGCCTTGCTGGGGCGAGGCTTGAGCTGTGCGCATCAGCGCGCGTCTTGGAGGCGCCACTGGTAGAGGACAGAGTGGCCGCAGACCGGCTGCGCAATGCCATCAAGTGTCGAGGGGCTGAAGCGTGCGCTGCGAATCCATTTCAGTGCTTCCTGATCGAGTTTCGCGTTGCCGCTGGAACTGACGAGTGAGGCTGAAGAGACGCGCCCGAAGCGGTCAACGCACACGCTGAGGCCGCTGATTCCTTCATGCCTGAGGCGGATGGCGATTTCCGGGTAGGGCGGAGGCGGTGCGGGCAGAAGCTTCGCAGCGACGCGTATGGTCGATTGCGCAGGAGTTGGGCTTGCCCCAGCGCCAGTTTGTCCGTGTGGTGGCGGAAGCGGCCCCGGGTCGGGATCGCCACTAACCCGCTCGTCCGATTCGAACTGGGGGATGTCGACGGAGATCGGCGGCGCGACAAGCTTCGTTTCGCTGGTGTCCAGCCTCTCGGCGTTCGACGGTGGCGGCTCCGTCTTCAACTCGTCGGCAAGAGCCAGGTAGGTGATAGGATCAGGGAGGATGCTCCTGATGTTGACGCCGATGCCGGTCGCCAGGGCATAGCCCGTCGCCACGGTCAACGCAGCAGCTGAGAGAAGTCCAGTGATTCGGGTTGATGAAGGCGCATGTTCTCGCATGGCTCCGTACATGGAGACCTCCGTTCAGGTGTCAGATGTTGAGTCGATCAGGTCCGGCGGTCGGCGGCGGGTTCGGTGATGTGGAGAGTGACTTGCTGGTTGCAGACCGCCACAGCACGGCCATCGCGCAGGGCAGGGGTGAAACGGGCGCTTTCGAAGGCGCGGAGGGCGGCAGTGTCGAGCTCGGCGTCGCCTGAAGATGTGCGCAGCTCGGCGTTGTCGACGCGACCGTCGGCGGAGACGCAAAGCGTGGCGGCAAGCTCGGCCTCGCCACGCCAATGTTGAGGCACAGCCGGCGCCCGGAACGCCTCGGCGATCAGACGGGGGCGAGTAAGGCCGGCTGTGGGGCGGCCTTCGCGGTCGAGCGGTTCGAACGGAACCAGCACGTCAGCGGTCTCGCGGAAGATCATGCGCTCGGGCTGCGCGGCCCAGCCGGCGAGCCCGCCGCCGGCGGTGAGTGTCATCACGATGGCGACGGCCGCGATGCGGCGGTGGCGCGAGAGGGGCGGGCGGGCGATCTCGCCGATCCGCTGGGCGAGCGGGTGCTGCGTTTCGGCCGGCCAGTAGCATCCGACCGGAAGCGGCCGGGAGACGAGCTGAGTCTTGAGAAGGGTTTCAGCATAGGTGCGGCGGACGCGCGGGCGGCGGGCGATCACCTCGGCGTCGCAGGACATCTCTTGGTCAAGCCGCATGGCGTTGGCGCCGACATGGACCAGCGGGTTGAACCAGCAGAGACAGCGCAGGAGCGCGACCAGTGCATTGATCCTGGCATCTGACCGGTCGATGTGGACCTGCTCGTGGGTGAGGATCAGCTTGCGCTCCTCATGATTGAACTGGTGAGCGAAATTGTCGGGCGTCACGATGCGCGGGTGGCTGAAGCCGACAATGGCCGGGCCGGCGAGGCCGGCGTCCGCGTCGCGCAGGAAGGCGTACTGGCGACGGACGAGGACAAGGGCAAAGACGAGCGCGCCGGCGATCCAGACGCCAACCAAGATCGCGGCAAACAGCGGAGCCACGGCTGCTGGCTGGAGTTCGGCTAGGCTTGCGGGCAGGCCGCCAATCAGGAATTCCGTGACCAGCGTCTCTGTCGTCCGCTCGGGGATGAGGGTTGCAAGCATGGTGACCGGGACCATCGACCAGAGCGCGTAGGCGGCGTGTGGGCCGAAGGCGCGGGTCGCGTAGCCGCGGATCACGAGGACAACAAGGATTGCGGCGCCGGCTGCGAGGTTGAGTTCGGCCACGCCGGAGAGAAGGGCGTTCATTTCCGGTCCTCCTCGATTTTCGCGATCAGGGCCTTGAGCTGTTTCAGATCCTTGGCGGAGAGCTTGCGGTGTTCGGCGAAGTGGGCGACCAGCGGGGCGACCTCGCCCTTGAAGAGCCGATCGAGCAGGCCCTGGCTTTCCGACTGCACGTATTGCGCGCGGGCCACGAGCGGCCGGTAGAAATAGCCATCGGCCTCGCGTGCGCCGGCGATGGCCTTCTTCTTGAGGAGGCGGGTGACCAGCGTCTTCACCGTGGCGGGGGCCCAGCCATTGTCCGGGCCCACGGCCGCGAAGATCTGGTCCGCGCTAAGCGGCGATTTCCGCCACAGCGCCTCCATGATGCGGCTTTCGGCGTCGGAGATTTGCGTCATGCTACACCTGTAATCTGAGAAGAGATTATGCGTGTAATCCGGCCTGTCAAGGGCGAGACTTTGGCGTTTCCGCGATTTGGTGCGTTGCGAAGGGCATGACAAAGCGGCCCCTCCGGCGCGGGGGGCGGGTTTGATGTGTTCGATGGCGCGCCTGGTCAGCTCAGGCCGTGACGGCTTGGAACGCGCCCGCGTCGGCAAACCCCACCTGATTGCGCGTTCATCCTCTCGTTTCCGGTCGCCGGCGACCAATTTCGACTTGCGGGTTGCGCCATCATCGGCATGAAAGGCGGCTCTGGCGGCGAGGTGTTCTGTGACGGGTGTGAAGCGTGTGGCACTGCGGAGACGCTACAAGCCGGGCGAGTTCGACCTCGTGGTCAGGCGCGCGAGCGCCGGGCTCGGACTTTTCACGGCGTCTGCGATCCCGAAAGGCGCATGTGTGATCGAATATACCGGCGTGCCGATCACGCGCGAGGAGATGTACACCTCGAATTCGCGCTACCTGTTCGAGATCAATTCGCGCAAAACGATCGACGGGAGGCCGCGCTGGAACACCGCGCGCTACATCAATCATTCCTGCCGGCCGAACTGTGAGATCGAGATCGCCAAGGGTCGAGTGTGGATCTTCGCACGCCGCAACATCAGGCCCGGCGAGGAGCTGGGGTATGATTATGGCGAGGACTATGTGAAGGCCTACCTGGCCGGGAGGTGCCTATGCGCGAAGTGCGCGCCGATGGCCCGCCCCAGGCTAGATGCCGCCGCCTGAAATCGAGAATTTGCGGCGCGTGCCGAGCAGTTTCTGGGCCTCGCCGATGGCCTGGGCGGCGCTCTCGGCGAGCTTGAGGCGCGGCTCGGAGCGGAGGGCTTCAAGCGCCTCGGTGAGGTGGGCGATGCCTTCGCGCAGCATCACAGGGTCGAAGCGCTTCTCGGCCTTAAGGCGTAGTGCACGGCCGAGCGTAATGTTGGCCGCAATCCAGCGGTCCGGAGCGGCCGAGCGGTTGATTTCCGAAAGAGTAAAACGCGCGATTTCGACTGAACGGTCGATCCAGGCATCATTCCCGGAGAAGGCGAGCTGGAGCGCGCCAGCCGAGGAGTCGTCCACCATCTCCGCGAGCAGGGCCTGATCGGCGCACGGCTTCTGTTGGAGAATCGACAGGACGGATTCGACGACCGGCTGCAGCCGTTCCGGGCGGAAGTCCTGCGGGCGGCCGAGGGCGGGCCGGTACTGCTTGGCGGCAGCATAGGCCATCGCGCGTGCGAGCGCCTCGGTCCAGGCCTGTCTCTCCCTAGGCATCGCCAGCGTGACGGGCTGGCGTGGCGGGTCGAACGTGTTGGACGGACGGGCGAGCATACGGGCGACGCCCTTAGAGCCTTTCGGCGCCTCGGCCCAGAGAATGAGGTCCGCCTCCGTGCGTTTCATAAGCTGGTAGGCCTTCTCGTCGCCTTCGAGATTGCCGGGCCAGACGATCACCCGGAACGGGCCGCCGAACATGTAGTCCTTAAGGTAGAATTCAACGCTGCGGCGCAGGAAGCCGGCGATCAGGCCTCGACGGCCGCCACCGCGCACGACGAGCACGCGCGCGCCGACCTCGTCATTGCGGCGGATCTTCGCCGCCCGCGCGCCGCGGCGCATTGCGAAGACAGCGCGCACGAGCCAGACCAGCAGGAACACGCCGAGCACCAGGGCGACGACGGCCGCTAGGATGACCCCGATGCCGGAGAGCACGGGCGATCCCGACAGGGACTGCTCCAGCCCTGCCCACGCCTCGCTCAGCGATTTCTGAATGTCGGTGAGAAAGTCCATCCGAAGGTCCTGCCGCGTCCGCCATGCGGCCTTGAACACAGTATCTACGGGCGCCGCAATTCCCGCGCAACGGCTGCTGGCGCCACATCTTCGGGGGGAATCAGCTTAACGCGGTGTCATGAGGGTTCCGTCGACCCGCGTTCGCATGGTTAATGGCGACCCCGGCAGGATTCGAACCTGCGACCTACGGTTTAGGAAACCGTTGCTCTATCCTGCTGAGCTACGGGGTCGGCGGGTGCGTTATGCCCGCAAACAGACCAGATCGCCAGCTTGGCGGGCGAGCTGGGCCTCGCGCAGCTATGGCGCCGTGCAGAGGGCCGATGAGGCGCGATCAGGACGCCGCTCAAGGCGGGCGGAGGTGGTCGCGACGAAGCCTTGCACAGCGCGCTGTCGTGGCGGCCTGTACGGCTGAATGCAACCTGGCCGAGGGCGAGACCGGGCGCATCGCCCGAATTCTGGGCACTGATTCGCTGGTTGTGGACACCTGGCTGCGCATGCGGCTGGCCGTCGTTGGCCATGCAGCCACGGGCTATGACGGCCGCGCAGGCGAACCACGAACCGGGAGCGGAAGCTGCGCTAGATGGGCTGGCGCGCGGCCCGCCGCGGCCTCGAGGCCGAGGATCGCTGGCGCTTAGGCGCGCTGGACGATCTCGCGAGCGAGCCGAACTCCACCGTCGTCGGGGGCGTGGTATCCGCCATGACGACGCGGCCCGGCGATGGCGAGGCGCATCTCGACGCCCGCAACACAAGGCTCAACGTCGGCGAACGGCCGGGCATAGGCCGATGTTGATGTCCGGGTCGGCGCGAACCTTCTCGTACGCGGGCGGATCGACATGCGGTCGGCAGCGGAGGGCGGCGCCCCCAATCGCGTAAGGCACTGGGCGCAAGCGCAGGCTGTGTCAGGGGGGCGCTGATTGTGCAGGCGCCCGTCACGCCCGGGATCAGAGCTGCTTATCTGGGGTCGCAGAAGGTGGGTGAGTGAGATGGAGCGGAGCGTGGGCAGCGCCGCGGTTGGACCTAGCGCGCAGCTTCACGCAACGCATGTGCCCGAAAGCCCTGCAAGCCGGATGACATCGGACGTCATCAAGCGGCGCCAACACGGGAAGATCAGCCTGCGATGGCTTCCTTCTCGAATAGGCCGCGCTGACCTCTGTCTTTGCCTTCAGCGGCGGCTTCGGCGCGGGCAATCGCCACGCCATTCACGATGCGGATCTGTTCGTCCGCCTCGTCACGAGTAAGCACGGCTTCTGTGACCAGCCACTCGATCTTTCGGATTTCGAGATAGGCCTCGTTCGCGAGGTTGAGATGGCCGTAGATGTCGGCGATGCGGTCGCGGCGGCGCCTGTCCATCTCTGCCACAATCTCATGACACGCCTTGTCATCAATGATCCACAGCGCTTCGCCGCCGCCCTCGATGATCAGGAAGTGCGCCTGGCGCGTTGCGAAGAGGGCCAGCAGCAGGCACCCTGGTGCAAGCCACAGCAGTTCGAGTGGGTGAAAACCGGAGAGGCGCGCCTCCACTGCAATGGCGATGGCCCCTGCAATGAGCAGCAGCAAGCCGAGCTGAAAGCGCGACCAATCGGAAAGTGCGATGTGACGGCGTGATCGGGGCAGGTGCAGGTAGTCGAAGGAGGTTTCCTTGACCAAGGTCCCCTGCGCAAAGGTATAGGTCAGCTCAGTCTCGCCAAACGCGAACGACGTACGCGTCGACAGGCGCTTCTGCATCCGTCTCATCTGTTTTTTCCCCCCGGCCGATTTCTTTCAGCCGGACCAGTCACAACACCCAACTGTGAGCAGAGTCGAGGAACGCGCTCCTATCAACAGCTCTCGCCTGCCACGGGTATTGTGTTCCAGACGAAGTTATGAGTCACGCTATTGATTCGCAGGCTCAGCGACTTTGTTTCGCCTGTGGCGGGAACCTTAATTCGACGCAACCCGTCAGATTGTCGTCAAGAATTCAAGGAGCGAAGTGGAATTCCGTAGCGGAATTTTCGGGGTCAGCGGCGCCAGATAGGACGGCGATATGCGATGCTGGGCTGCAACACTGCGCTCAAGAAAAGGGGCGCCCCGGTTCCGGAGCGCCCTTCTCGCGTCATGGTTTTTGGCTTGATCAGGCTGCGCGCTTGGCGAGTGACTTGGCCAGCTTCTCGACCGCGTCTGCGTGCTTGATGTTCTCAACGGCGGCTAGCTCACGGGCCATGCGATCCAGCGCCGACTCATAGAGCTGACGCTCGGAATAGGACTGGTCAGGCTGATCGCCGGCGCGGTGCAGGTCGCGCACGACTTCTGCGATCTGGATCAGGTTGCCGGAATTGATTTTGGCTTCGTATTCCTGAGCGCGGCGCGACCACATCGTGCGCTTGATGCGCGCGCGGCCGCCCAGAGTCTTCAGCGCATCGCCGACGATCCGCGTGGAGGCGAGCGCGCGCATGCCCGAGGAAGCGGCTTTCGCGACGGGGACGCGGAGGATCAGCTTGTCCTGCTCGAAGGCGACCACAAACACTTCCAGCTTCATGCCGGCCACTTGCTGCGTCTCGACGCCTGTCACACGGCCGACACCGTGCGCGGGGTAGACGACATGCTGGCCAACGTTGAAGAGCCCTTCGACGATTTTTGCCGGTTGCTTCTTCGACATGCTTCGATCACCTCAATGTACTCGCAGCTAGTGTCACGAACTCTGTCGCGCTCACCCAAAGGGTGTGCGGCAAGGAACGTGACCTGATGCGTTTTGTGTTCCGCCCGTCGGCGATGAAAAGCACTTAGCACAATTGTAAGATATTTCAACTCGTTGACACAGCGAACCGGCCGGGATTCGGCCAGTTTCCGCAGGGTGTCGCGGCGATTCGCCTCAGCTTCCGGTCCCGGGTTTGGGGGAAAAGAGAGATGCCAGCTTTCCCTTAACCTTGGCGTAGTCGTCCGCGTCGGCTGGAGGGGTGCCCTTGGTTGTAATGTTGGGCCAGATTTTCGCGTAATCCGTGTTTAGTTTCAGCCACTTGCCGTCGGCATCGTCCTCCGTGTCGGGGACAATGGCCTCGACCGGGCATTCCGGCTGGCAGACGCCGCAATCGATGCATTCCTCAGGGTGAATGACGAGGAAGTTCTCCCCCTCGTAGAAGCAGTCCACCGGACAGACTTCGACGCAGT
>VFQT010004271.1_pt1 | contig 12102 bp, 12 predicted proteins | sample 3512381 | NCBI WGS metagenome assembly VFQT01 (sample SAMN10412376, study PRJNA504923) | tailings metagenome | isolation source: Relicate 2 Philex TSF3 active mining site | place: Philippines: Tuba, Benguet | collected 2017-08-29 | reverse complement strand
GTGATCGGGCACGAATACTTCCACAACTGGTCGGGCAATCGCGTGACCTGCCGCGACTGGTTCCAGCTCTCGCTGAAGGAGGGCTTCACCGTCCTTCGCGACCAGCTCTTCAGCGCCGACATGGGCTCAGCGGCAGTCAAGCGGATCGAGGACGTGCGCGTGCTGCGATCGGCGCAGTTCCCCGAGGATTCCGGGCCGCTGGCGCACCCGATCCGCCCGGATTCCTATCAGGAAATCTCCAACTTCTACACCTCGACGATATACAACAAGGGCGCCGAGGTAATCCGCATGATGCGGACGATGGCCGGGCCGGAGCGGTTCCGGCGCGGCACCGACCTCTATTTCGACCGCCACGACGGCGAGGCGGCGACCTGCGAGGACTTCGTCACGGCGATCGAGGACGGCGCCGGTCTCGATCTCGGGCAGTTCCGGCTCTGGTACGCGCAGGCCGGCACGCCGCAAGTGAGGGCGCGGCTCGATCACGCCGGCGACACCGCGACCCTGCGGCTCGAACAGGCGGTCCCGCCAACGCCGGGTCAGCCCAGCAAGCAGCCGGTTCCGATTCCGCTGCGCCTGGCCCTGTTCGACCGAGAGAGCGGCCGGCATCGCGGCGAGCAGCTGGTCATGCTCGATCAGCCACGGGCGGAAATCGACTTTCCGGGCTTCGCCACCCGGCCCGTCCTCTCGATCAATCGCGGATTTTCCGCTCCGGTGGCGATCGACAGTGATCTTTCGCCCGCCGATCTCGTGTTCCTCGCCGCGCACGACGACGATCCGTTCGCGCGGTATGAGGCGATGCAGAGCCTGGTCGTGCAGCATCTCGTTGCGGCGATCGGGGGCGGCTTTCTGTGCGAGGCCGACCGCGATGCCAGCCGCGAAGCCATCGGCCGCGCGCTCGCGGCGGTGATCGACGACCCGGCGCTCGACGACCTGATGCGCGGCGAGCTGATGATCCTGCCCGCCGAAGGCTACCTCGCCGAACAGTTCCTCGTCGCGGATCCCGGCGCCATCCATCAGGAGCGTGAGAGGCTGAAGGCGTGGTTGGGGAAGGAGCTGCGCGAGCAGCTCTGCGCGCTGCACGATCGCGTCTCGGCGGTCGCCTACAGCCGCTCCGCCGCCGCGCGCGGCGCGCGCAAGCTCAAGACCCAGGCGCTGGTCTACCTCGCGGCTGGCGATCCCGATGAAGCCGCGCGCCGCGCCGCGCTGCAATATGGCACCGCCGACAACATGACCGACCGCCAGGGGGCGCTGATGGTGCTTTGCGGCCTCGAATCTCCGCAGCGCGAGGCGGCGCTCGCTGATTTCACCGCGCGCTATGCCGGCAACGCGTTGGTCATCGACAAGTGGTTTTCGCTGCAGGCGGGCTCGCTGCACCCCAAAGTGCTGGAGCATGTCGCCGCGCTGGCAGAGCATCCCGATTTCACGCTCGGCAATCCCAACCGGGTGCGGTCGCTCTACATGGCCTTGGCGGCCAATCCGCAGGGCTTCCACGATGCGAGCGGCGCGGGCTATCGCATGATCGCCGATCTGATCCTCGCGCTCGATCCGATCAATGCCCAGACGGCGGCACGCTTCGTGCCGCCGCTCGGCCGCTGGCGGCGCATCGAGCCGGGCCGGTCGGCGCTGATGCGCGCCGAGCTGGAGCGCGTTGCCGCCGCGCCGGGACTCTCGCGCGATACCCTGGAGCAAGCGACAAAAAGCCTTGGCTGAAGCGGTGGAGGTCATTCGCGCGAGGGCGCTGGCGGGCTTTCCGCACGGCTTCCTCGGCCGCGCGGGCGGCGTATCCACCGGGATCGTCGCGGGGCTCAACGTCGGGCTGGGATCGGGCGACGACGGCGACGCGGTGCGCGAGAACCGCACGCGGGCGGCGGCGGTGGTGATGCCCGGCGCGCCGCTGGTCACCGTCTATCAGGTTCACTCTCCCGATTGCGTCACGGTGCGCGAGCCGTGGGCGGACGCCGACCGTCCGCACGCCGACGCGCTCGTGACCGACCGGCCGGGCATCCTGCTCGGCGTGGTCACCGCCGATTGCGCTCCGGTGCTGCTGGCCGATGCGGAGGCGGGCGTGGTCGGTGCGGCCCATGCCGGCTGGAAGGGCGCGATCGGCGGCGTGATCGGCAACACCGTCGCCGCCATGAAGGCACTGGGCGCCCGGCCCGACCGGATCGCGGCCGCCATCGGGCCGACGATCGCCCAGCCGAGCTATGAAGTGGACGATGCTTTCCGGCAGCGATTCCTGGCGGATGAACCCGCCCGAGACCGTTTCTTCGCGGCCGGTGCGCCGGGTCACTGGCAGTTCGATCTCGAATCCTTCGTGGCCGACCGGCTCACCGCGGCGGGCGTCGGCAGCGTCGAGCCGCTGGGCCTCGATACCTACTCCGCGCCGGAGCGCTTCTTCTCGTTCCGCCGCGCCACGCACCGCCAGGAGCCAGCCTATGGCCGGCAAATCGCGCTGATCGGACGCTTTGCGCAGACCTGAGCGGAAGTCCAAAAAGGCGGTTGGCAGCCCGGTTTTTCGCGTCTATCAGCGCGCGAAGTCGGCACGGGCGACAGGTTTATCCTGCGACGCCGGCTGCGTCAGGGGGTTACCGGACGTACAACCGGATCGAATTTCAGCCCGCGCCGGTCGGCATGCGGGCGTCTTAGAAGGCAAGGTCAACCATGGCACATGATGCGGGCACTGACACTCCGGAACTGGTTGCCGGAGATGGAGTGCGGCGGCGCGATTTCATCAATATCGCGGCGGTCAGCGCTGCCGGCGTCGGCGGTCTCGTCACGCTGCTGCCGCTGATCAGCCAGATGGCGCCTTCGGCGGACGTGCTGGCCGAAAGCTCGGTCGAAGTCGATGTCTCGCAGATCCAGCCGGGTCAGGCGATCAAGGGCGTGTTCCGCAAGCAGCCGGTCTTCATCCGCAACCTGACCCCGGCCGAGATCGCCGAGGCCAAGAAGGTCAACGTCAGCTCCCTGCGCGATCCGCAGACCCTGGCCGAGCGGACCAAGGAAGGCCACGAGAACTGGCTGATCACGATGGGCGTCTGCACCCACCTGGGCTGCGTGCCGCTGGGCGCGGGCGAAGGCGAGGTGAAGGGCGAGTTCGGCGGCTATTTCTGCCCCTGCCACGGCTCGCACTACGATACCGCCGCGCGCATCCGCAAAGGTCCGGCGCCGACGAACCTCGAGGTTCCGGAATACGCCTTCACCACCGACACCGTCGTCAAGATCGGCTGAGGCCAAGAGCAAAGCTGAGGTCAAAGATCCATGAGTTTTCCCTGGGCCAACGAGTATAAGCCAAGCCATCCGCTGATGCAGTGGCTCGACCAGAAGCTGCCTCTGCCGCGGCTTGCGTATAACGTGCTGGGCGGCGGCTATCCGGTGCCGCGCAACCTGAACTACATGTGGAACTTCGGCGTCCTCGCCGGCTTCTGCCTGGTTCTCCAGATCGTCACCGGCATCGTCCTGGCGATGCACTACGCGCCCAACGCGCTGGTGGCCTTCGACAGCACCGAGCACATCATGCGCGACGTGAACTGGGGCTGGATGCTGCGCTACGGGCACGCCAACGGCGCTTCCGCGTTCTTCGTCGTCATCTACCTGCACATCTTCCGCGGCTTCTACTACGGCTCTTACAAGCCGCCGCGTGAGATGGTCTGGCTGCTCGGCGTCGTGATCTTCCTGCTGATGATGGCCACCGCCTTCATGGGCTACGTGCTTCCCTGGGGCCAGATGAGCTTCTGGGGCGCCAAGGTCATCACCGGCCTGTTCGGCGCGATCCCGCTGGTGGGCGAACCGATCCAGGTGTGGCTGCTGGGCGGGTTCGCGCCCGACAACGCCGCGCTCAACCGCTTCTTCTCGCTGCACTACCTGCTGCCCTTCGTGATCGCGGGCGTGGTGATCCTGCACATCTGGGCCCTGCACATCCCGGGCTCCTCGAACCCCACGGGCGTCGAGGTGAAGAGCGAGAGCGACACCGTGCCGTTCTACCCCTACTTCATCGCGAAGGACGGGTGGGCGCTGGGCTTGTTCCTGTTCATCTACTGCGCCTTCGTGTTCTTCATGCCGAACGCGCTTGGCCACCCGGACAACTACATCCCGGCCAACCCGATGAGCACCCCCGCCCACATCGTGCCCGAATGGTACTTCTGGCCGTTCTACGCGATCCTGCGCGCGTTCACCGCCGACTTCTTTTTCTTCCCGGCCAAGCTCCTGGGCGTGCTGGCGATGTTCGGCGCGATCCTGGTCTGGTTCTTCCTGCCCTGGCTCGATCGCTCGCCGGTCCGCTCGGCCAACTATCGTCCGCTGTACCGCAAGTTCTTCTGGTTCGGCCTGGTCCCGACGATGCTGGTGCTGTTCTGGTGCGGCGGTGCGCCGGCCGAAGAACCCTACGTGATGCTGAGCCAGATCGCGTCGCTCTACTACTTCGCGCACTTTCTGATCGTCCTGCCGATCGTCTCCGCGATCGAGCGTCCCGATCCGCTGCCGTTCTCGATCACCGAGGCGGTGCTGGGCAAGGACCACGATGCCCTGCTCGCTCCCTCGGCGGTGCCCATCGAGAAGTCCGACGCGGCTCAGCCCGGCACGGCGCACTGAGACCAGCGAGAACGGAAAGACAGACACATGATCCGCATTCTCTCCATCCTCGTCGGGCTGTTCTTCACGGTCGCGCTGCTGTGGTCCTTCGGCAACGGCGCCGCGACGGTGATTGCCGAGGGCCAGCTCAAGCCGGAAACCGCCGAGCACGAGTTCCACAAGCATCCCAAGGAGCTGCACCTCGCCAGCAACGGCCCGTTCGGCAAGTTCGACCGGGCCCAGCTGCAGCGCGGCTTCCAGGTCTACAAGGAAGTCTGCTCGGCCTGCCACTCGCTCCGGCTGGTGGCTTTCCGCGATCTTAAGGCGCTGGGCTACAACGACGATGAAGTGAAGGCGATCGCCGCCGGCTTCAACGTGCCGGGCATCGATCCCAACACCGGCGAGGCCAATACGCGTCCGGGCCTGCCGACCGACTACTTCCCTAAACCGTTCGCCAACGATGTCGCCGCGCGCGCCGCCAACAACAATGCCGTGCCGCCCGACCTCACGCTGATGGCCAAGGCGCGCCATGACGGTGCCGCCTATGTCTATTCGCTGCTGACCGGTTATCAGGATCCCTCGGCCGAGTTGCTCAAGCGCTTCCCCGAAGCGACGCCGGGGCAGGGGCTCTACCACAATCCCTACTTCCCCAACCTGAACCTCGCGATGGCGCCGCCGATCACCGCCGACGGGCAGGTGACCTACAGCGACGGCACGAAAGCGACGGTCGATCAGATGTCCAAGGACGTCGCCGCATTCCTCGTCTGGACGGCCGAGCCCAAGCTCGACAAGCGCAACCAGACGGGCTGGCCGGTGGTGGTCTTCCTGCTGTTCGCCACGGTGCTGGGCTACCTGTCCTACCGCAACATCTGGGCGGACAAGAAGAAGAAGGCCTGACCCGGGCCATTCCGATGAACGCCGACGAGCGCCTCCTGCATCAGCCGATGCGGGAGGCGTTCGGCTTTTCGGGAGCCTGCGATGACCCAGGATGATCTCAAGGCGCTGGTCCGCACCATTCCGGATTTCCCTCAGCCGGGGATCCTGTTCCGCGATGTCACCACGCTCATCGGCGATGGCGCCGGATTCGCCCGCTCGGTCGAGCTGCTGGCCGAGCAGGCTACGGCTGCGGACGCCCAGGCGATTGCCGGGATCGAAGCGCGCGGCTTCATCTTCGGTGCGGCGGTGGCGGCGCGTCTGGGCCTTCCGTTTCTGCCCGTCCGCAAGGCGGGCAAGCTGCCGGTCCCCGTCCTCGCGCTCGACTACGCGCTGGAATACGGCACCGACCGGCTGGAGATCGATCCCGGCGCGGTCACGCCCGAGGCGCGCGTCACGCTGATCGATGACCTCATCGCCACCGGCGGCACCGCGCTCGCCGCCGTCCGGCTCTTGCGGCAGGCCGGGGCGCGGGTCGACCAGGCGCTGTTCGTGATCGACCTGCCCGACCTGAAAGGAGCCGAACTCCTGCGCGACGCCGGGGTCGTGCCGTGGAGCGTGATGAGCTTTCCGGGGCATTGATCCACAGGCGCGGGCGCACTCGGATCAGCTTCGGGGGTTTCGCGACTGGATTGCCGCCCGGCGGTGATCGTTTCAAGACGCCGGTGCACCGCATCACCGAACGAGAGCATTGACGAGACGCCTCCCCGCATGGCAAGCGCGGTGCCTCTGATCGGCGGCATGATCGCCGTGTGCGGGTATAGCTTAGTGGTAAAGCTCCAGCCTTCCAAGCTGGCTATGCGGGTTCGATTCCCGCTACCCGCTCCACCTTCCAGTTCGCCAACTTTCTCCCGTGACCCTATTCCTCCGCCAGCCGCGCGCTTTTGGAGGAGTCACTCAGAAGGGCCGTTCGCCGATGTAGTTGCCCGCCTGGGCATACCGGCACACCAGCACATCCTCGCGGCGGCCGGAGGCGCGGGCGCAGCCTACTTCGCGGGTGTCGCGCCACACGAGCTGGGTGTAGTGGCCCACATCCTCCACGCGTCCGGTGGCGCTGTTCGCGGGGAATATGCCGATGCGAAAGTGTCGCTTCTCGCGAACCCAGGCGTCCACCATCGCCTCGGGCGTGAAATAGCCCCTCGACCCCGCCCAGAGATTCTCCCCCTGTGGCGAAGTGGGGTCTTCGGGGGCATGTTCAAACTGGCCCGTCGCCGCGAGATGGTCTGCCCAGCGCTGGGCGGAGCGCGCCAGTTCCGGGTTCCAGCGCAGTGGCTCGACGCCCACGTTGTCCCGTTCGAGGTTATGGCTGGCAAGCACGCGCGCCTCGAAGCCGCTGGAAAACGAGGTCGCGCCGTTCAGCAAGGGGAGCGCGACGGCAAGGATCGCGGCTTGTGCCAGCGCCCCTGATCGTGATCGTGACTGTCCCAATTCCGTCGCTCCATGGGTGGTGCGACAGAATGGTCATCCCCGGCTCAAGAAGAGGTTGATCGGGATGGTAAACGCGGTGGTGAGGAATTCTGGTCAACGGGCGGGTTGCGCACAATCGTCACGCGATCGCCGATCTTGACCGCCTTGAACAGCTTGCGGGCGAACGCATCCGGCACGCCGATGCAGCCGTGCGTCGCCGCTCCCGGTCGGACGCTGGCGGCGTGGATCGCGACGCCGTCGTCGGTCAGGCGCAGCATGAACGGCATCGGTGCGTCGTAAGTGCGCGAATGGTAGTTCTCCGCCTTCTGGAGCACGGGGAACGTGCCGACAGGGCTCGGCTTTTCCGGCGCGCCGTAGAGGATCACCGCCGAGCCGATCTCATGACCGTCCCGGAAAACCGAAATGAGCTGGCGGGTGAGATCGACATAGGCCCACACCCTCCCGGCCGGCACGTTCCGTTCATCCCAGACGAACGTGCCGTAGCGCAGGGTGCCATCAAGGTTGAGCACGGACCTGACCGGTTCGCTCGTCCCATCGGCCAGGGCGAGCGATGGCAGGCGGTTGTCGGGATAGGTGGTTCGCGAGCTGGCGGGGGGCGAGGCGGACGCGGGCGCGGAGGCGGTTCGCTGGATCATTGCCATCGCGGCGTAGAGCGCGGCGGCGAGGAGAAGTCCACCAAGCAGCGCGACGACCGGATGCCTTGATGCCCTCGCCATGGCGCTAGGCCGCAATCGGGCCCGGCCGTTGAAGCGCGAGGGCCGCCTTGCGACGCATCCCCGCCGCCACCGCGAACATGCCGATGATGCTCATCAGCCAGGTTGCCGGTTCCGGAACCGCGCCTGGCACATTGGGGTTGCCGGGGACGGTCGGCTCACCCGGCGTTCCGGGTGGATTGGGGCCGGGCAGATCGGGTCCTGGAAGGTCGGGCCCCGGCGGGTTGGGTCCGGGCGGGTTAGGTCCCGGCGGATTTGGTCCGGGCGGGTTTGGCACGTTCGGATTGCCGGGAACATTCGGCAGTCCCGGCTCCTGCGGCATGCCGGGAACGTCCGGGGTGCCGGGTTCCAGCGGGGTTCCAGGCGGGATCGGTATGATCGGCAGCCCAGGCTGGCCGGGATCATCGGGCGGCGTGGGCACGTCAGGTGAATCGGGTCCGCCCGGCGTGGTCGGCGTGACGGGCAACTGCGGTTCGGCAGGCTCGCCGGGCCCCGATGGCGCTCCCGGGGGGGCGACGAACCCTCCTCCCGGAATCGACGGGCCAAGCGAAAACGGTCCGTCCGAGGGCATTCCGGGCACGCCGGTGACGACCCCCGGCAGAGCCTCGCTCAGCACAAAGGGCTCGCCGAGCTCCGCCGGATAGATCACCGGCGATGCCTCATTCGGCAGGATGGCAGCACCCGGCGATCCGCCCGGCCGCGTGCGCGGGCGGCCCAGCACCCGCTCGGTGGGTTTGAAATCTATCCTGACCGAGCGCTGCGGCTTCGTGAGGGACAGCTTGCCCCCCTGCCGTTCGCCCGGCGATCTCAGCGACAGGATGGACAGCGGATCCTTCAATGCCGACGCGACCACCCGGTCGCCGCCGTAGGACCAACCCACGCCCAGCAGACAAACCAAGACAGGGCTCAGGAACAGCGCGCGGTTGATCGCCCGGCCGCGCTGCCGGCGACGGCTGCGGCCTTTGCTGCCTCTGCGCATGGGCGCACGGCTGGATGGGCGGAACATGCCCCGCATGAATGGTCCTAAGCTCTGGTTTGAGTCCCGCTACACAAAGCGGCTGTTACGAGAACGCCCTGATATCGGTCTTGTTGCAAGGGTGTAAGTTGCCGTGTTCCAGTTCGAGGCAGATGGCCGGGCAAAGGTTTAACGACCGATCTGCCCCGCGCCTCGTGCCCGCGTATAGCTTCGATTCCCTGGCCGTCGAACGGTCAGGGGTTCCTATCCGCCAACGGCGTACCGTCTTCTTCCTCTTCGAGCAGCACCGCCGATGCGCCCGATGCGGACAGGCGGACCTGATTGCCCTCGACATGCGCGACCAGGCCGCCGGACACGTAGTGGTGATGATCCGAGTGCGAGCCGCTATCGGCCTTGATCAGCTTGATGCGGTTGCCTTCGACTTTATCGACGGTCCCCAGATGCACGCCATCGGCGCCGATGACTTCCATTTGCTCGGTGACGTTGCTCAGATCGGCCATTGGGTTTCTCCTGCTTCCGACGAGGGAACGCCGCTGGGGGCGAATGGCTGCATCGCTCGCCGCGCAAAAAGGGGCGGGATCCGAAAGGAGCCCGCCCCCTTAAAAGCGCTGCGCTCAGACTTACTCGGCGCGCGGCGCCGCCGCCGATGCATTGGTGGGTAGGCCGCCCATCTCGCTGACGAGCTTGGTATAGGCATCGAGATAGGCGAGAACGATGATCTGGCCGATCGCCGTGTCCTGGTAACCGCCGCCGGCGGCGCCCGCGAACGTGCCCCAGAAGCTGCCGCCACCGCCGCCCGCGCCGAAGCTGACGTCGGACTTGCGGGCGTAGCCTTCGACCAGCGCCTGCTCTTCGGTGGTGCGCGCGTTGACCACCGAGAGGGTCACGTTCGCCTCGCCCTTCTTGACGTTGATGCTGCCCGCGATCGCGCCGAAGCCGCGCCCGAACAAGCCGCCGCCCACGCTGCCAAGGATGCCGCCAACGCCGCCGCCGCCCGAATTGCGGTTGGCGGTGACGATGTTGGGTTCAAGGAAATAATCGGCGGCGCGCACTTGGCCACGGCCGAGGTTCGATCCGCGCTGCAACTCGCCCTGATCGGCCATGGCGCGCTCCATCGCGCGGCTCTGCATCGAGCGGCCACGGTTCACCAGCGTGAAGCAGCCCGAACGCTGCACGAAAACGCGCAGGATCGCCTCGGGGCTGCCGAGGTTGAATTCGCGCCACCACTGGTTGTCGGGCTCGACGATGGCGAGCGCGCCCAGATTGCGGCCGCAGCGCGGGATTTCCGCAGTTTCCTTGCTTTGCTGCTGGCGAGCCGAAGAGCCCTTGGTATCCTTGGCGAGAGCTGGCGTGCCCCCGAGCGCGAGGGTGATCGCTGCCACCCCACAGGCGAATGTCCTCTTCACTTCCACAAACTCCTTGCTTGCCCCCAGGCGCTCTCCCGGTCGCGGACGCCGGTTGCAACGGATGTTTCGATGGCGCCCTCGGGAACGCCATAAACCCGTTTGAGGGCGTGGGAAATGCGAAAAAGAAAGGCGGCAGTCAGCGTTGCGCGGTGACCGCCATGTTGTCGATCAGCCGCGCCCGGCCGATCCGCGCGGCGACGAGCAGCCGTGCCGGGGCTTCGCCGAGGCGGGCAAGCGGTTCAAGGCTGTAGGCATCCCGCAACTCGGCATAGTCCACCGATGCGAATCCGGCAGCCGGCAGCGCGCGCGTGAGTTCGGCCAGGGCGGCAGCGACGTCTCCGCTCGCTTCGATCCGCCCGACCGCCTCGCGCATAGCGCGCGGCAGCGCGGCAGCGGCAGCGCGCTCCTGCGCCGTCAGGTAAACATTGCGCGAGCTCATCGCCAGGCCGTCCGGCTCGCGCACGATAGGCAGGCCGACGATGGCGTCGGCGTGAGGATAAAGCAGGTCCAGATCGCGGGCCATGCGGCGGATCACGGCAAGCTGCTGCCAGTCCTTCTCGCCGAAGAACGCCATGTCGGGCCGCACCTGGTTGAAGAGCTTGCAGACGACCGTCGCAACGCCATCGAAATGGCCCGGCCGGTCGGCCCCGCAGAGGCCCTCGCCGACGCCCGCCACCGATATGTTGGTGGCATAGCCCTGGGGGTACATTTCGGCCGGCGATGGCGCCCAGACCAGCGACACGCCTTCGCCGGCGAGCAGCGCCAGATCGCGCTCGAAGGGACGGGGATAGGCGTCCAGGTCTTCATTGACGCCGAACTGCCGGGGGTTGACGAAGATCGATACCACGACATGCGCGGCACGCTTCCTCGCTTCGCGCACCAGCGACAGATGGCCCTCGTGCAGCGCCCCCATTGTCGGCACCAGGGCGAGCGGTCCTTCCGCGCGCAGCGCTTCGACGGCACTGCGCAGTGGATCAATTCGCTCGACGGTTTGCATGGCGCGGAGCCCTCCGGTAATGCCGCGTGACGGTATGGTCCGCCCGCCCTTAGCGCCCTCGCGCGTTTAGCGGCAACTGTCAGGGCGGCACTTTGAGGGAAAGCGAAAACCGCCACGTGTCTGCGCATCGCATCGTCTTCGCCAACGAAAAGGGCGGCACCGGCAAATCGACCACCGCAGTCCATGTCGCCGTAGCCTTGTCTTATCAGGGCGCGAAAGTGGCCGCGATCGATCTCGATCCGCGTCAGCGCACGCTCCACCGCTATCTGGAGAATCGTGCCGAGACCGAACGGCGGCGCGGGATCAGCCTGCCCAACGCGCGGTTCGCGGTATTCGAGGGCAGCACGGTCGAGGAGCTGGACACGCTCACCGCAGAGGTCGCCGAGGGGCAGGACTTCGTGATCTTCGACACGCCCGGCCGCGACGATGAATTCGCCCGCCATGTCGCGACCACCGCCGACACGCTGGTGACGCCGCTCAACGACAGCTTCGTCGATTTCGACCTCATCGGCCAGGTGGATGCCGAGACCTTCAAGGTCCGCAAGCTATCGTTCTATGCCGAACTCATCTGGGAAACGCGCAAGAAGCGCGCCATGGCGACGATCCGCGATCAGAGGCGCGAGATGGACTGGGTGGTGGTCCGCAACCGCACGGGCTTCACCGAGGCGCGCAACATGCGCCGCATCGAACAGGCGCTCACCGAATTGTCCAAGCGCGTGGGCTTCCGCGTGGCCAACGGCCTGTCCGAGCGGGTAATCTATCGCGAACTGTTCCCCTCGGGCCTGACCTTGCTTGACAAGGGCCATCTCGGCGAGCTGGGCACCAGTCACCTTGTCGCGCGGCAGGAATTGCGCTCGCTGCTCGCGGGGCTCAACCTGCCGATGCCGGCAAAGCCACAGCGCGAGCTGGAACTGGCCATCGAAGCTTGACGCCGTCGTGATCAAGCTCATAGTCCTGGTCGCGCTGGCCCTCCTCGCCTTTCGCGGGCTGTCGGGGCGCTGGCCGTGGGAACTAGGGAAAACCCCAAGGCGTTTGGCCGACAAGGCGCGAGCCCGCGCCTTGCTGGGGGTCCGGGATGAGGAC
>VFQT010004268.1_pt1 | contig 12112 bp, 8 predicted proteins | sample 3512381 | NCBI WGS metagenome assembly VFQT01 (sample SAMN10412376, study PRJNA504923) | tailings metagenome | isolation source: Relicate 2 Philex TSF3 active mining site | place: Philippines: Tuba, Benguet | collected 2017-08-29 | reverse complement strand
GGGACGGACTTTTCTGTGAGCGCATTTTCGGTCCCATCAAGGATTATGAGTGTGCCTGCGGCAAGTACAAGCGCATCCGTTACAAAGGCATCGTCTGCGATCGCTGCGGTGTGGAGGTAACTGAAAAGAAAGTGCGTCGTGAGCGGATGGGGCACATCAAGCTCGTGGTTCCGGTGGTGCATATCTGGTACTTTAAGAGTTTGCCGAACAAGATCGGCTACCTGTTGGGCGTAAGTTCCAAGAAGCTTGAGGCCATCATATATTATGAGCGTTATGTGGTGATCCAGCCGGGCATTCGGGCCGACAAGGGACAGAACAAGGGCGATCTGCTGACGGAAGAGGAATATCTGGACATCCTGGATGCTTTGCCGAAGGAGAACCAGATGCTTCCCGACACGGATGCCAATAAATTCATCGCGAAGATGGGTGCAGAGGCCGTGCATGATATGCTCATGCAGCTGGACCTGGACTCGCTGAGCTACAACCTGCGGATCGCAGCTTCTACCGAAACATCTCAGCAGCGTAAGGCAGATGCCCTGAAGCGCCTGAGTGTGGTAGAATCCTTCCGTGATGCCAACAGCCGCATCGTCAACCGTCCTGAGTGGATGGTCATGCAATACATTCCGGTCATCCCGCCGGAACTTCGTCCGCTGGTGCCCCTGGATGGTGGTCGTTTTGCCTCTTCCGATCTGAACGACCTCTATCGCCGGGTGATCATCCGAAACAACCGTCTGAAGCGTCTGCTGGAGATCAAGGCTCCTGAGGTCATCCTCCGCAACGAAAAGCGGATGCTGCAGGAGGCGATCGATTCTCTGTTCGATAACAGCCGGAAGTCAAACGCGGTCAAGGCTGAGGGTGGACGTGCGCTGAAGTCGCTCAGTGACGTGCTCAAGGGCAAGCAGGGTCGTTTCCGTCAGAACCTGTTGGGTAAGCGGGTGGACTATTCCGGTCGTTCCGTCATTGTGGTGGGTCCCGAGCAGAAACTGCACGAGTGTGGACTGCCAAAGGACATGGCTGCTGAATTGTTCAAGCCGTTCATCATCCGCAAACTGATAGAGAGAGGCATTGTTAAAACGGTCAAATCAGCCCGCAAGCTGGTGGACCGAAAGGAAGCCGTGGTCTGGGATATCCTGGAAAATATACTGAAGGGTCATCCGATCCTCCTTAACCGTGCCCCGACACTTCACCGTCTGTCCATTCAGGCCTTCCAGCCGAAACTGGTCGAAGGCAAGGCCATCCAGCTACACCCGCTGGTGTGTTCTTCCTTCAACGCCGACTTTGACGGTGACCAGATGGCCGTACACGTGCCGTTGAGTCATGCCGCCATCCTCGAGGCTCAGCTCCTGATGCTGGCCTCCCATAACATATTGAATCCACAGAACGGTACGCCGATCACGCTGCCTTCTCAGGACATGGTTCTTGGTCTTTATTATCTGACCAAAGGCAAGCGCACCATGGGGGATGAGATCATCCGTGGTCAGGGCATGGCTTTTTACAGCCCTGAAGAGGTGATCATCGCCCATAATGAGGGCCGGGTTGACCTGCACGCTTTCATCAAGGTGAAAGTACCTGTTCGTCAGGAAGACGGGTCCATCCGCATCCAGTTGAAAGAGACGACGGTTGGTCGTGTCATCTTCAACCAGACGGTTCCCGCCAAGGTCGGTTTTGTGGATGCCTTGCTGACGAAGAAGAACCTTCGTGAGATCATCGGTAACATCATCAAGATCACCGATGTCCCCACGACCGCCCGATTCCTGGATGCCATTAAGGAACTTGGATTCCGCACCGCCTTCCGTGGTGGTCTGTCGTTCAATATCGAAGATCTTGTGGTCCCTGAGATGCGGGAAGTCATGATCGAACAGGCTGCCGGCGAGGTTCAGGAAGTGTGGGATAACTATAACATGGGTATCATCACCTACAACGAACGCTACAACCAGATCATTGATATCTGGTCCAGGGTGGATATGAAGGTGACAGAGGTCTTGATCCAGTCGATGGCATCCGACAAGCAGGGCTTCAACTCTGTGTATATGATGTTGGACTCCGGCGCCCGTGGTTCCAAGCAGCAGGTAAAGCAGCTGGCTGGTCTCAGAGGTCTGATGGCCAAGCCGCGTAAGAGCGGTTCCACCGGATCGGAGATCATTGAGAACCCGATCCTGGCGAATTTCAAGAACGGACTGAGTGTATTGGAATATTTCATCTCCACGCATGGTGCCCGTAAGGGTCTGGCGGATACGGCCCTGAAGACGGCGGACGCAGGTTACCTGACGCGTCGTTTAGTAGACGTTGCCCAGGACGTCGTTATCACTGAAGAGGATTGCGACACCCTGCGCGGCATTGCGATCAGCGCATTGAAGGATAATGAGGACATTGTAGAACCGCTGGTGGATCGTATCCAGGGGCGTACATCCCTGCACGATGTATATCATCCGCTGACCGAGGAATTACTGGTATCGGCCGGCGAACTGATCGATGAAGACATCGCGAAGCGTATCGATGACAGCGGCATTGAAACGGTAGAGATCCGCTCTGTGCTCACTTGCGAAAGCAAGCGCGGCGTGTGTGTGAAGTGTTACGGCCTCAACCTCGCCTCCGGACAGATCACCCAGCGGGGTGATGCCGTGGGCATCATTGCTGCGCAGTCGATCGGTGAACCGGGAACCCAGCTTACCCTGCGTACCTTCCACGTAGGTGGTGTCGCAGGATCGGCCTCTGTTGAATCACAGTTGCTGGCGAAGTTCGACGGCACGGTTCAGTTCGACAGCCTTCGTACGGTCAAGTCGAGGAATCATGAAGGAAAGGAAGTGGACATCGTCATCGGACGTACCGGTGAGATGCGGATCATGGACCTCAAGAATGATCGCCTGCTCATCACCAATAACCTGCCTTACGGATCCACCCTGCTTGTGAAAGAAGGTCAGCACATCAACAAAGGTGATGTTATTTGTACCTGGGATCCTTACAACAACGTGATCATCGCTGAACAAGCAGGTGTTGTTGAATTCGAGAACGTCATCGAAGGGGTCACTTACCGGGAAGAAGCCGACGAGCAGACAGGACACCGCGAGAAAGTGGTGATCGAAACGAAAGATCGGACACGTCTGGCGAGCATCAATATCAAAGGAAAAGAGATCAAGCAATACAACCTGCCTGTCGGCGCGCATATTTTCGTCGAAGAAAGTACAGATGTCAAGGCCGGAGAAGTACTGGTGAAAATACCTCGTATCCTGGGAAAACTCAGGGATATCACAGGAGGTCTCCCACGTGTAACAGAACTGTTTGAAGCGCGGAATCCGGGCAACCCCGCCGTAGTGACCGAGATCGACGGCGTCATTGCCTTCGGCGCCGTCAAGCGCGGCAATCGCGAGATCATCGTTCGCGCCAAGGACGGCATGGAGAAGAAATACCTTGTGCCGATGTCGCGTCAGATCCTCGCGCAGGATGGCGACTTCATCAAGGCCGGTACACCGCTGTCCGACGGACAGATCGCTCCGAGCGATATCCTGGCGATCAAGGGACCTTTCGCCGTTCAGGAATATGTGGTGAATGAGATCCAGGAAGTATATCGTTTGCAAGGTGTACGTCTGAATGATAAGCACATCGAAGTCATCGTCCGCCAGATGATGAAGAAGGTGGAGATCGTCGATCCGGGTAACACCCGTTTCCTGGAAGGTGATCTGGAGGATCGCGTTGATTTCAACGAGGAGAACGACCGGATCTTCGATAAGAAGCTGGTAACTGAACCAGGCGATTCTACCCGTCTCAAGGCCGGACAGATCGTCAGCCTGCGGGATCTGCGGGAAGAGAATTCTGTTCTGCGCAGGGCCGATAAGCGTCTGGTCGAATTCGAAGACGCGAAGCCCGCTACCTCCAGGCCGGTATTGCTGGGTATTACCAAGGCATCACTGGGTACGCAGAGCTGGATCTCCGCTGCATCCTTCCAGGAGACCACGAAAGTTCTTTCTTCTGCAGCCATCCAGGGTAAGTGCGATGATATGATGGGTCTGAAGGAGAATGTGATCACAGGTCATCCGATCCCGGCCGGTACCGGTTTGAGGCAATTCGAAAACATGATCGTTGGAAGCAAGGAGGAGTACGAACTGCTTCAGTCTACCCGCGAGATCATGAAGTACGACGACATCGAATAACAAATCAACGGGAGCGGCAGATAAACCGCTCCCGTTACTTTACATCCAGGCATCGTAAATTCATCAAGGCCAACGACCCTTCAAACTTCACAGATGAAAAATTTTCTGGTTCCTCTGAACGTAGTACTCGCCCTCGCTGTGGCGGTTCTCTTCTTTCTTCACTTTAAATCTTCCAAGGGGTCGGCTGCTGTTGCTGCTGCAGATAACAAAGGCGGACAGGCTTTGAAGATCGCTTACGTGGACTTGGACAGCATCCAGGAGAAATATGTCTATTACAAGGAGAAGATGACAGAATTCGAGCGCAAGAAGGAAAACGCTGACAGGGAGTTGAACAGTGCGTTCCAGCGCATCGAAAATGAGCGTGCGACCTTTGCCCAGCGTGGCGAGGCCATTACCCAGGCGGAAGCTGAGAACTTCCAGCGTGAGTACACCCGGAAGATGCAGAATTTGGAAAGCCAGAAGCGGAATTTTGAGAACAGCATCCAGCAGGATGGCATGAAAACGATGGAGGATCTCCGCAAACGGATCAATGACTTCCTGGTCGAATACAACAATACCAAGTCATATTCGCTGATCTTTTCCACGAGCAGCGCTGTAAACGTATTGTTCCATAAGGATTCAACCCTGGACATCACGAATGAAATAGTAGCGGGGCTGAATGCCGCATACAATAAAACGAAGACGAACTAATCACAATACCGGACGATTTGTATATCTTGAAGTCCCTGGCAACAGGGACTTTTTTTGTGTCTGATCAAATTCAAACAACGCTGTATGGATGAACGTAATACGCCGGAATTCAAACCCACCCTGGGATTGCTGGATGCAACCATGATCGTGGCGGGCTCCATGATCGGATCGGGTATCTTCATTGTGAGTGCGGACATCACCCGGAATGTCGGCAGTGCCGGATGGCTCCTGTTCGTCTGGCTGATCACAGGCTTCATGACGATCACGGCAGCGGTCAGTTATGGAGAACTCAGCGGGATGTTCCCCAGGGCAGGTGGGCAGTATGTCTATCTCCGGGAGGCTTACAATCCCCTGATGGGTTTTCTATATGGCTGGAGTTTTTTTGCGGTCATCCAGACGGCGACCATTGCCGCGGTGGGTGTTGCCTTCGCCCGGTTCACGGCCTACCTGTTCCCTGTGGTTGGGGAATCCAATATCCTGCTTGATCTGGGTTGGTTTCGGGTGTCTGCGGCCCAGGTCACCAGCATCCTGGTCGTGTTGTTCCTCACCTGGGTGAATACGCGTGGCGTTGAGGCGGGCAAGGCGATCCAGACGACCTTCACGGTATCCAAACTGCTGGCATTGTTCGGACTAATGCTCTTCGGTTTCATCCTGGTGAAGGACAGTCACTGGGCGGCCAACTGGGAGACGGGTATGAAATCCATGCAAGACCTGGGCACTACAGATGCTGTCGGCAAACTCGTGCCGGCAGGTTGGGGAGAGATCTCCGGTTTCGCGTTGATGGGGGCGATCGCGGCCGCCATGACTGGTTCGGTCTTCAGCAGTGATGCCTGGAATAATGTGACCTTCATTGCCGGTGAGATCCGGAATCCTCGCCGGAACATCGGTCTCAGTCTTTTCCTGGGTACGCTGATCGTGACATTTCTGTATGTTACCACCAATCTCATGTATTTGAATGCCCTGCCACTGCAGGATATCGCCTTCCCTCCATCCGACAGACTGGCCACCACGGCGGCTACCGCGGTGTTCGGTGACAGTGGAACGGTGATCATCGCTATATTGATCATGGTGGCCACCTTTGGTTGTATCAATGGTCTGGTGCTTGCGGGCGCCCGGGTGTATTACACGATGGCCAGGGATGGACTGTTCTTTGCACCTGCTGGCCGGTTGAACAGACATTCGGTTCCGCAATGGGCGCTCTGGGCACAGTTTGCTGTGGCATCCCTGTTATGTCTGAGCGGAGGCTATGGTAATCTGCTGGATATGATCAGTTTTGTGGTGGTCATCTTCTATGTACTCACCATCCTCGGCATATTCATTTTACGGAAGAAGATGCCGGAGGCTGAACGACCTTACCGGGCTTTCGGTTACCCGGTTTTGCCTGCGGTATATATTCTGATGGGTACGGCATTCTGCATTTTATTGCTGATCTTCAAGACCACCTACGCCGCATGGGGCCTGGGCATCACACTGGCGGGGATCCCATTGTTCTTCCTGGCCCGCAGTCGCCAAAAAAATAGTTGAGATCGAAGGAAGCCTATGGATTTCGTAAACCTTTTCGAGCAGTTCCGGGGGCTCCGGGCCATTGTCCTGGGGGATGTTATGCTGGATGAATACCTCTGGGGGCGTGTGGAAAGAATATCTCCGGAAGCACCTGTTCCGGTTGTGCAACTGACCAAAAAAGATCATCGGATCGGAGGCGCCGGTAATGTGGGATTGAACCTGGCGGCACTTGGAGCCAGGGTGTCCATGGTATCTGTCACGGGCGAGGATCCCGGGGGGGAGATGCTGCGCCGCATGCTTTCAGATGCAGGTATTGGTGTGGAGGACCTGCTGTCAGTGAAAGGGCGGGTCACTACTACGAAGACGCGCGTCATCAGCCGAAATCAACAGATGCTCCGGATCGACAATGAAGTGACCGATCCGATCGATGCAGGCATGGAGATCATGCTTATAGAACGAATCGTTCGTCGAATCGAACAGGAGAAGCCCGATGTCCTGATCTTCGAGGACTATGACAAGGGTGTGCTCACTGCTCGGCTGATCCGACAGGTGACGGAGCATTGTCGTCGTGCGGGTATCGTGACAGCAGTGGATCCCAAACGCCGGAATTTCTTCGCCTATACTGGCGTGGATATATTCAAACCGAATTTGAAGGAGGTCCGTGAGGGCTTATCCCTGGAGTCAGAACCGGTGACGCCGGAAGCACTCAGGGATGCCGACCGGGCATTGCGTACGAGGTTGGGGCATCAATATTCTTTCATAACGTTGTCCGACAAGGGGGTCTTTTATTCCGATGGTCTTCATTCTGAAGTCATACCCTCACATATGCGGAATATTTCTGATGTGAGTGGGGCCGGTGATACCGTGATCTCCGTAGCAGCCCTGGCGTTTGCTGCCACCCGGAATATGAGCTTGTCGGCAGGTATGGCTAATATAGCAGGAGGTCTGGTATGCGAGGAGGTAGGTACGGTAGCCATTGATCCCGGACGACTTCTGAAGGAATGTGCCCGGTTGCTGGGATGATCCGCATTATTCAGGAACTAACGGAAAAGGATAACCGAAGTTTTGGAACACTTCCGCCTGACTCCGAATACCCGATATTTGCAGCATGAAACCGATAGCGATCATTGTGGCAGGTGGTTCCGGCACGCGGATGGGCTTGGAGGTCCCAAAGCAATTTCTTGAAGTGGCCGGGGCGCCCCTCTTGATCCATTCGATATCCGCTTTTATCCAGGCGATACCGGAGATGGATATTATAGTGGTGCTGCCGGGTGCCTTTCTGGAAGCGGGCAGTGATCTGGTGGCCCGTCATTTACCCGATCAAACGGTTTTTTTTGCAGAGGGCGGGGAGACGCGCTTTCATTCCGTGCAGCGTGGTCTGCAGCTTGTAAGAGAGCCGTCCATCGTCTTTGTTCATGATGCGGTGAGATGTCTGGTGACTCCCGATCTTATTCGCCGCTGTTACCGGCAGGCATTGGAAAAAGGATCCGCTATTCCTGCCGTAGCGGTGAGCGACAGTATCCGGATGATCCATCCGGATGGACATGAAGCGGTTGACCGGACCATTTTGCGCGCCATCCAGACGCCACAAACCTTCCGGTCTGATATCTTGTTGCAGGCATTCCGCCAGTCCTATGATCCGGCGTTTACGGATGAGGCATCCGTGGTGGAGCGCCATGGAGATAAGGTGGAACTTGTCGAGGGCGAGGCGTCGAACATCAAAGTTACGTGGCCGGTTGATCTGGTGGTGGCTGCTGAGCTATTGAAGTCCCGGATCAGCGGAAGTTGACCGGGGTCCCGGTTTTGGCTCCATCCTGGTATCGGTAGAATCCTTCTCCGCTTTTCACGCCCAGTTTTCCGGCTTTCACCATGTTGACCAGCAGGGGGCAGGGAGCATATTTTGGATTTCCGAATCCATCCTGCAGCACCCTCAGAATGGACAGGCAAACGTCGAGCCCGATGAAGTCAGCCAACTGGAGAGGTCCCATGGGATGAGCCATGCCCAGTTTCATGACCACATCGATCTCTTCTACGCCTGCCACTCCTTCAAACAAGCTGTACACGGCTTCGTTGATCATGGGCATCAGGATCCTGTTGGATATGAATCCTGGATAGTCGTTCACCACACAGGGTGTTTTTCCCAATTTTCTGCTGAGTGCGACGATGCGCTCCGTCACGGCGGGGTCTGTGGCATAGCCGTTGATGACCTCAACCAGTTTCATGACCGGAACCGGATTCATGAAATGCATCCCGATGACCATTTGGGGACGTTGTGTGACCGAGGCGATGCCTGTGATGGGAATGGATGAGGTGTTGGTCGCCAGGACACAATCCGGAGATGCCCATTTGTCGAGGTCCCGGAATATGCGGAGTTTTATCTCCTCTTGTTCTGTGGCGGCTTCCACTACCAGATCTGCTCCTGGGACACCCTGCTCCAGGCTGGTGAAGCATTGTATCTGCCGGAGCGCATGTGTCTTTTCGTCTTCCGTCAACAGTCCTTTGGTGACCTGTCGGCCCATATTCCGGGCGATGGATGCCCGCGCATTTTCCAGCTTAGCCTCTGAAATGTCCACCAGGGAAACCTGATGTCCGAATTGGGCAAAGAGGTGGGCGATCCCGCTGCCCATGGTACCTGCGCCGATGACGGTGATGTTGTTCATGGAACAAAGTTACCGATCCATGCGGAACGATAATTTTCCTGCATTTTTTACGTTATGTTCAGAATGACCGGCCGCCAGTGTGTAGCTGTGACCGTTTATCATGTTCTTCAATATTCAATATACCCATGGATCGACCGAACACCAAGTCCCTGCCCTTACCCTCAGCGCTTTATCTATTTCTTAGTACCCAATATCACCGGATCCGGGGGCTTCAGTATCGCCTGCAGTTTGTCCGGCGGAAGCAGGATCGGTTACGGCGTGAAAATATTGCGGTCTCCCAGGTACATTCCCTGCTGAACTCGGGGCCCTATCTCCCGTTCAACACAGGCACGATCGACAGTATATCACTGGCGGCGATCTTCAACGATATCACTCTGAACGGACGTAAGCGGATCGTGGAATTTGGTTCGGGCGTCTCCACCATCATGCTGGCACGTCTGCTGCGCAAGAACGGATTGACCGATGCCAAGCTCATGACGATCGACCACAAACCGGAATGGATGCGACTCATCAGGAACATGCTGGAGGCTGAGGGGCTGGATGATCTGGTCACTTTCGTCACGGCTCCCCTGGCGGAATCCACTTTTTCGGTGGACGATAATCTTTGGTATGATGAGCGGATCCTGGAGTCTGCCTTTTCGGCTTTTGGTCATGATATTGACTGCATGATCGTAGATGGACCCAATGCATCGAGTGCGGGCAACCACCGGGCCCGTTATCCGGCCTTGCCCTTCATGTATCACCGGATGCATGAGAAATGCGTGGTGTTCCTTGATAATGCAGATCGGAAAGGGGAGAAGGAGATCCTTTACCTATGGCGCAGTTTTGGAATTCCTGTGGATATGATCACACCGGGCTTTGCCGCCATGTATCGGGGCGAACATTTTTATATCCACCGGATGTAACGTGTAGGGAGTCCTTATTTTTTCTTGAAATCTCCCCGCTTCCAGGCCTTCACGAATTCGCTCCAGGCGAAGGGGTTCATAATGTTCATGGGTGGGGTCTGACCTGCGGAGTAGTATCTGCGGGCATTCTGAGCCAGGCTGAATCCCACGGCCTCACGCCCGTCCCGTGGCAGTGCCTGGGCGAGGATCCTCCTTTTGGCCATATCCGTGTTCTGGCGGGCGATCTCGATGTTATCATCCGGTACATCGGTGTTGACAAAATCCCTTTCAAACTGTTCCCGGGTCGGTCTGGGCTTGATGATGCTGGCGGGCAGATAGACGGTATCCGTTACCAGTAACTGGATCAAACTGTATTCATTGCCTTCGAGGTCACGAGGGATCCGGGTGATCTTGTTCTTAAAGCCAACGGACGAGAACTCGATGTCATCTCCTTTCAGCACAACAATGGAGAAGACGCCCTGACCATTGGTGATGGTGCCACGTCCGGTCCCTTTCACGATCACACTCACGGCCGGCAGTCCGCGCAGGCTGTCGGCTGTCATCACGACGCCATAAAGTTGAACCACGGAGTCCTGGAAGGTCTCGAACTGAGCCTTGGCTCCGGAAGGTATGAGAAACAAGCAAAAGGCCAGGTATCGAAGCGTCTTCATCATGTCGACCGTGTGTGACAAATTTATGGCATCCCTTTGACAAACAAAGTACGGGGCTGATTGGTTACCTTTGCAGCCTGTTAATCTTTTTTAACATTTCCTCAGACCATGACACAGCAAGACATTTTAGCGGCGCTGGCCACCGTGCAGGAGCCCGATCTGGGCAAGGATCTTGTCACCCTGAACATGATCAAAGATATTTCCATCGAGGGGCGTTCGGTGGGCTTCACGCTTGTACTGACGACGCCGGCCTGTCCCCTGAAGGAGCTGATGCGCAGGGATTGTGAGCAGGCCATTCGCAGCCGTTGCGGTGATGATGTATCCGTTCAGGTGAAATTCACGGCACAGACCTCCAGCAACCGGGCCGACGGCCGGGCTTTGCTGCCGGATGTAAAGAATATCATTGCTGTCGTCAGTGGTAAGGGTGGTGTTGGTAAGTCCACTGTTTCCGCCAATCTGGCACTGGCACTGGCGCAAAGCGGGGCACGTGTCGGGTTGATGGATGCTGATATTTACGGACCGAGCATGCCCATCATGTTTGGCATCCGGGGTGAGCGCCCGATGATGATGGAGGTCGAAGGGAAGGACAAGATCGTCCCGATCGAGAAGTTCGGCATCAAGATCATCAGCATGGGACTCCTGGTGGATGAAAAGAGTGCCGTGGTCTGGCGCGGTCCGATGGTGAGTTCCGCCATCCGTCAGTTCGTATCAGATGTTTACTGGGGCGAATTGGATTATCTGATCATTGATATGCCTCCAGGCACGGGAGATATTCATCTGACGCTGGTTCAGACCGTTCCGGTGACCGGTGCGATCATAGTGACCACGCCCCAGGATGTAGCGTTGGCAGATGCGCGCAAGGCCATCGCCATGTTTGCGCAGGCCCAGATCAAAGTACCCATCATCGGCCTGGTGGAGAACATGGCCTGGTTCACACCGGCTGAATTGCCCAACAATCGATATTATATATTCGGTAAGGAAGGTGGCAGGAAGATGGCCGACCAGTTCGACATTCCCTTCCTGGGTGAGATCCCGCTGGTGCAGGGCATCCGCGAGGGTGGCGACCGAGGGGTGCCCATCATGGAAAGCGAGGATCAGATCACGAAGGAGGCATTCACGAAGTTTGCAGACAATGCGATCCGCAGCATTGCCATGCGTAATGCCAATATGGAGGCGACGAAGGTGGTGGAAGTGGTTGTCTGATACCGGTCAGGGATTGAAATCGAGGTTGAAAGAACGGTCGGGCATCACCAGCCGGTAGCTTTTCCTGGTCCCGTTGACGGTGGCATGGAACAGGTTGATCTGGTCTTTCCTGAGTTCAAAAAGCATATCCCCGCGAACGGAAAGTTTTTTGAACGGAGCGACAGCACCCGCTTCCAAAAAGCACCAGATGGCTTCCTGGTCCAATTGAAATCCGATGAATTTGAGATCGATTTTTCTTCCGTCCGCCATCATACCCAGGTGAGCGCTCAGGTATTCTTCCAGCAGTTTTGTATTCCTCGTTTTGTCCCCTTTGATCAGATCGGTTTTCCCCGCGCCGGCATCCCGGATCGCTT
>VFQT010004267.1_pt1 | contig 12115 bp, 7 predicted proteins | sample 3512381 | NCBI WGS metagenome assembly VFQT01 (sample SAMN10412376, study PRJNA504923) | tailings metagenome | isolation source: Relicate 2 Philex TSF3 active mining site | place: Philippines: Tuba, Benguet | collected 2017-08-29 | reverse complement strand
TATGCCGGGGCCGCCGTTTATCTCGGCATGATATCAAGGCGACATGTTGGATCAGTGTTCTCTCTCCTGTTGACCTGGGGTGTCAGCTTTTATTTTATTTATTTTCATGGCACCTTCCTGACGGAGAATTTTTCAGCTCCATTTGCGCTGATGGCGATTGCCTTCTTACTGGATGGATGGCAATCAAAAGGAGGGAGATCATTCCTGGCGGGTATGGCCCTGCTGCCCCTCGCAATGGTCATGCGGCCCGGAGCCATGTTTTTCCTGCCATTATTGATGCTGACATCCGGATTCCATTTTACCGGCATTCGTAAATTTTCATGGCGTATGCCTTTATTGACCGGCCTGGTCTGTGTGCTGGTTGTCGGACTTTCTTTGTTGCAACCGCGGTTGATGAAAAACCCTTATCGGCAGGTCTCCAATGTTGCCGGGCAACTCTATCAGATCCATACCAATGCGCCAAGCTGGTCGGTGTACTTGTCGCTCCCTTTTCCGGATTCACTAAAAACCCTGCCTGATATCGCTGATGCGAAAAGCAGATTCGTCAGCAACGAGATCAGGAAGGAGCCGATGAGGTTCGTCAGGAATTACCTGTCCATGATCATACGTGCTTTCCCCCGACCGGAAACCTGGATATTCTCATTTGCCTATCACCTGCCTGACTGGTTTAAATGGGGTTTTCTGATCTTATTTTTATTGACTCCCTGGATCCGTGATCGCAAAGATCCGGTGCAGGCACTTTTTCTGCTGCTCTGTTTGAATCTGATCGGGTCTCTTTTGTCCATGCCCGTAATGGAAGAAATTCGAACACGCCTGATGATGGTCACTATGCCATTGCATATCATGGTATTCGTTTTGGGACTAACAAATGCAGTTTATTTGCTGTTATTGATATTACCCACTCAGGTAAAGATCCGTGACCGAGCTTTTGAGACAGTGTCGCGATCCATCAAGTCAGATCGACAGATACTATGGGGGGGCTTATTGCTCATGGCAATGGTGATCTTCGGACCCGTAATTTTCGACAGGGTCAGAAAAATCGAAAAGCCTGATCTGCCGAAGGGGTTCTTTCGGCCATTTAAGAATGAAAGAAAGATCATGGTCGACATGAGTTATACACCCCGGATACTTGTCGATCTGGATCATGATTTCAGGGTCATGGATCCCTGCATAATTCCTAAGTCGAAGTTTTGGTCAAATATGCCGGATACTTCCTCCAGATTGCAGGGGAGATTTTATATGGCCAATGTGCTATCCTGTGTGGGTAAACCAAATGAGCGGTTCGAGATTTCACCACTAATCATCTCAGAACGTCTAATTTCTGATCCTCTCTTGGCGATGTCCCGATTTGTACTATTCCGCGTTCACAAAGGTGGATTCAAACAACAGATCAGTGACTTATATTTCGCAGATTCTGTTTTTTGGCATGGTAATCTTCCACTTGAGTACGGTGATTAGTATAAGTTGTTTTCTCAAGCGATACATGCATTCCACATGATTTCTATTGGATGCTTCGATGGTCGTCCCGTTCCATCTTTGATCTGATGCCGGCAACTGGTGCCGGGTGCAGTCACCAGCGTTTGCTCCGATGCATTCCTGACCGCCGGAAACAGCACGAGTTCTCCGATGTGCTGTGAGATCTCGTAGTGTTCTGATTCGTAACCGAAGGATCCCGCCATGCCGCAACAACCGGAAGGAATGCTTTTGACGTAATGACCCGTTGGCGTGGACAGCATCTTCACCGTGGCAGTCGGATCGCCGACGGATTTCTGCTGGCAATGACCATGGAAGAGAATTTCTTGCTTCGCTGAAGAAAACTGATCGGGTCTGATACGCCCTGCAGCCAGTTCCCGCACGAAAAATTCATCAAACATCAGGGTCTGACGCGACAGCCTCTGAGCCGCCGGTAACAGTTCGTCTGATGCCAGATCTGGATATTCATCCCGGAAAGTCAATATGGCAGAAGGTTCGATGCCGATCAGCGGCGTTTCATCTGAAATGACCGGGGATAGCAGCGCAATGTTTCGTTGTGCGATCTCCTTCGCCTTTCTGACGAATCCTTTCGAAAGCCAGGTCCGACCACTTTCTTCATGCTGAGGGATCAATACCTCATATCCCAGGCGCTCCAGCAAGAGGATGGCCTTCTCACCAATGTGTGTGTCGTTGTAATTGGTGAACTCGTCACAAAACAGGTACACCTTACCGTTAGTAAGAGATTTTCTGTTCCCGGACCTTTTCACATGTCGCTGATGCCATGACCTGAGCGAATATCCATGCAGGAGCGGCATCGAACGATCTGGTGCAAATCCCGCAAACCGCTTGACCAGTCGGCTGACGGACGGAGAGGACATCACAAAATTGTAGAGTGCGGGTGCGATGAGTCCCAGCCTCGACAGCTGTGTGAACCGGGCGATGAGATGCGCCCGCAGCGGTGCTCCGTTGGCATCATAATAATGCTGCAGGAATTCAGCCTTCAACTTGGCAACATCCACATTCGACGGACACTCGCTTTTACAGGCCTTACAACTCAGGCAAAGATCCATCACTTCATAGATCTCCTGGTTGTCATAACGGTTGCTTTTGTCGGAACGGGTCAGGAACTCTCTCAAAATATTGGCCCGCGCCCGGGTGGTATCCTTCTCATTACGGGTGGCCATGTAGGAAGGGCACATGGTGCCTCCTGAAAGATGCGATTTCCTGCAATCCCCGGATCCGTTGCACTGTTCGGCATGTTGCAGGATGTCCTGATCATGGAAGCGGAAGACCGTGTCGAAAGCCGGAGTTTGCTGTCCCGCATCGTAACGCAGGAAGCTGTCCATCGGCGGTGTGTCCACGATCTTGCCGGGATTGAAGATGTGCTGAGGATCCCAGGTTTCTTTTAGTTCACGCAGAAGTGCATAGTTTCTATCACCGATCATCTGGCGGATGAACTCGCCCCGCAATCTGCCATCACCATGCTCGCCACTCAGCGACCCCTGATATTGCTTCACCAGTGTGGCGATCTCTTCGGCAATGATCCGGAAAAGACGATGCCCGTCGGCAGTTTTGAGATTGATGATGGGGCGCAGGTGTATCTCACCAGATCCGGCATGTGCATAATGGACGCTGTAAAGTCCATGCTTTTTGAGGATGACGTTGAAGTCGCGGATGAAGTCGGGGAGATCATTCACGTCCACGGCGGTATCCTCAATGACCGCTACGGCCTTTTCATCCCCGGGCAGATTGCTCAGCAATCCCAACCCGGCTTTTCTGAGCTTCCAGATCTTCTGGGTATCCTCGCCGAATAGCAGCGGGAAGTGATAGCCATAGCCGGCTGCCCTCATCTCTGCTTCGACTGATGTGGCGATGGCATGTATTTCTTCCCGGGTATCTTTCTTGAATTCCACGACAAGTATGGCCCCCGGATCTCCCTGAACGAAAAATCTGTTCTTGCGCTGTTCGGGATTGTCTTTGGTACATTCCAGTACGTAGTGGTCGATCAGTTCACTGGCTGTCGGGCAATGCTTCAGGGCGATGAGGTTGGCCCTGAGCGATTCGTCCACACTGTTGAAATGCACGCACAATAAGCCCGTCTCTCTGGGTGGAAGGTCCACCAGATTGAGTTTGATCTCGGTGAGGAAGGCCAGTGTACCTTCCGATCCCGCCATCAGTTTACAGAAATTGAAATCAGGTTCACCGGCCGTGAATGGAGCCGTATCCAGGAGGAGGTCGATCGCATATCCGGTATTCCGCCGCTCGACGGTTTTCTTGGGAAATTCCTTCCGGATCTCTACCTGGTTGTTGTAGTCGGAGAGTATGCTGCGGATCGATCGATGGATGCGGCCTTCCAGATCATCCTGTTCACATTTCGCGTGGAAATCATCCGGACTGAGCGATTTGAATTCGACTTCCGAGCCGTCACTCAGCAAGGCCTTCACTTCCAGCAGATGCTCGCGGGTGCTCCGGTACACCACGGAATTCGATCCGCAGGAATTATTGCCGACCATTCCGCCGATCATCGCACGGTTGGCCGTTGAAGTCTCGGGACCAAAGAACAGTCCGTAGGGTTTGAGATGAAGGTTCAGTTCATCCCGCACAACACCGGGTTCCACCCTGACCCACTTCTCTTCCTTATTTACTTCCAGTATGCGGGTGAAATGACGGGAAACATCCACCACTATGCCGTTGCCCACCACCTGACCCGCCAGCGAAGTGCCGGCCGTTCTGGGGATGAGGGAGGTGCCGTTCATCCGGGCGAATTCGATCAGCTTGCGGATATCCTCCTTGTCGCGTGGAATGGCCACGGCCAGGGGCATCTCCCGGTAGGCTGAGGCATCCGTCGCATAGAGGATGCGCATCTTCCGGTCTGCATGCAGTTCCCCTTTGAGGGTGCGGGCGAGTTGTTCCAGCTTTTCTTTCATCAGAACAGTCCGAATATCTTAAAAGTAGCAAAGGACGCTATGATGAGTAGCGTCCTTTGTATTTACTCATGCACACAAACGATTATCCCAGCTTTTTACGCAGGTTTTCGTCGATGGCATCCAGGAATTCCTCTGTGTAGAGATAGTGCTCTCCATGGTTGACCTTGTTGCCGTGGATGCAGACGGCCAGATCTTTGGTCATCTTGCCGCTTTCCACGGTTTCAATGCACACTGCTTCGAGGGCGTCCGCGAAATCGATCAGTGCCTGGTTGCCGTCGAGTTTCCCACGGAAGGCCAGACCACGGGTCCATGCGAAGATGGATGCGATCGGGTTGGTGCTGGTGGGGCGACCTTTCTGATGCTCGCGATAGTGACGGGTAACCGTACCATGCGCGGCTTCTGCCTCCATGGTTTGACCGTCGGGTGTAACCAGTACGGAGGTCATAAGACCCAGTGAACCGTATCCCTGTGCTACGGAATCACTCTGTACATCACCGTCATAGTTCTTGCAGGCCCAGATGAATCCACCGTTCCATTTCATTGCGCTGGCCACCATGTCATCGATCAGGCGATGTTCATAAGTGATGCCTGCAGCGGCGAACTGGGTCTTGAATTCTGCTTCGAAGATATCCTGGAAGATGTCTTTGAAACGACCGTCGTATTTTTTGAGAATGGTGTTCTTGGTACTGAGGTAGAGCGGCCATCCCTTCTGCAGCGCCATGTTCATACAACTGCGGGCGAAACCTTTGATGCTCTCTTCGGTATTGTACATGGCCATGGCCACGCCGCCGCCTTTGAACTGGAAAACTTCATGTTCGATGACCTGTCCGTCCTCACCCTCGAATTTCACGGTGAGTTTTCCCTTTCCGGGCACTACGAAATCCGTGGCTCGGTACTGGTCGCCGAAGGCATGACGACCTACGATGATCGGACGATCCCAGGTGGTCACCAGGCGGGGAATGTTCTTGATGACGATGGGCTCGCGGAAAACGGTTCCGTCGAGGATATTTCGGATGGTGCCGTTCGGACTCTTCCACATCTGCTTCAGGCCGAATTCCTCCACCCGCTGCTCATCCGGAGTGATGGTGGCGCACTTGATGCCGACGCCGTATTGCTTGATGGCGTTGGCTGCATCGATGGTCACCTGGTCGTTTGTCTGATCGCGGTATTCGACGCCCAGATCGTAGTATTTGATATCCAGCTCCAGGTAGGGGAGGATCAGTTTGTCCTTAATGAATTTCCAGATGATGCGTGTCATCTCATCGCCGTCCAACTCCACCACTGGGTTGGCTACCTTGATCTTTTGTGCCATGTTGTTGATTCTTTGTTACGGGGCATGAAGTTACGACAAATCGCTCATTGCAACCGACCTGCCTTGTCTGATGCTTTCCATCGCCCCCTCCAGTTGACAGTGAGCCAGCAGATCTCTGTCGACTCTGCTGTATTACGTCGGGATCTGTGGCCGTATTGATGGTTGAAGAGTAAGGCCAGTGTCAGGCCGGGATTCAAACGCAGCGCCGGTCCGACGATAAAACGATGGTTGTCCAGCGTGTTATGGATGATCTCCCTGCCGGTGTTCAGGAACAACTCATCTGCCACGTTCAGCAACAGGGCTGGTGATTCTTCTTTTTTCCTTCCCAGCCTGGCAATGGGGACGAATGCCTGAAGACGGTACCGAAATCTCATGTTGAAGCTGTGTCCACCGGCCTCCGATCCGCCCGGTATCTGTTCAAAAAACCTTGCTTCAGCCCGAAGTCTTTGCTGCAAGGCGATGGAACCCAGCGGGTGGGTCCTGCTAAGCTCCTGCCAAAACCTCCATTCCAGTCTGTTTGTTCGACCGTTCTGTTGAAAACTGAATCGCGCAAAACCTGTCGCCCCCTGCCATTTGTCTGGCAAACGATATCCGATGCCTGCTCTGATCAAACGCTGAGAAGGCCACCTTCCATTATGCGTTTGACGCATACCGGCATCCACCAATAATGACAGTTTTTCGTTGAGGGCTAATTGCGTGTACACCTGTGCCCACTGCTGTGAAGTATGGACAACACTGCGTTCCTGGGCTTTCACAACCATCGCTCCGATCAACATGCCCACCAGAAATGCGACTACCCAACCCTTGGAGCGTCCCCCCACCCTTGAAGAGTCCCCCCACTCTTGGAGAGTTGGCAAGTCTTGGAGAGCTGGCAAGTCTTGGAGAGTTGGCAGGTCTTGGAGAGTTGGCAAGTCTTGGAGAGTTGGCAAGATTTGGAGAGTTGGCAAGATTTGGAGAGCTGGCAAGTCTTGGAGAGTTGGCAAGTCTTGGAGAGTTGGCAGGTCTTGGAGAGTTGGCAGGTCTTGGAGAGCTGGCAAGTCTTGGAGAGCTGGCAAGTCTTGGAGAACTGGCAAGTCTTGGAGAGTTTGCAAATCCTGGCGTGTTGGGGTGTGAGCCGGTATGGGCTTTTGCCTGGTCAAACGGCGCATGGGTATGGTCATGTTCATCCAAGCGCGACGTCCAGGATCATCATGACCAGAAATCCGCCGATGAAACCAAGTACGGAGATGTCAGTGAAACGGTCTCGCTGGGTTTCCGGTATGACCTCTTCCACCACTACGTAGATCATCGCACCCGCGGCAAAGGCAAGGGCGAAGGGGAGCACAGGTTGCATATATATGACGGCGATGGCACCGATCACACCGGCAATAGGCTCGACAATGGCAGATAACTGACCGTACCAGAAACTCTTGAACCGGCTGATGCCGTTTCTGCGCAAAGGGACGGCAACCGCCAGGCCTTCAGGAAAATTCTGGATCCCGATCCCGATGGCCAGCGCAATCGCCCCGGGGATCGTCGCCTCTGCCATTCCGTTGGCGGCCGCACCAAAGAGCACACCCACCGCCAGTCCCTCCGGGATGTTGTGGAGTGTGATGGCCAGGATCAGCAAGGTGGTCTTTCGAAATTGAGTCTTCATTCCCTCCGTTTCCTGCTCCCCGAAATTGATGTGCAGATGCGGCATGTACTTGTCCAGAAAAAAGATGAACATCGCTCCCGCCAGGAAACCTACCGCCGCCGGCAGCCATTTCATCGCGGGCATCATCCGCTCTGACATCTCGATCGCAGGATTCAGGAGAGACCAGAAACTTGCCGCGACCATCACACCGCCCGTGAAACCCAGCATGACATCCAGTACACTGCGTTTGATATCCTTGAAAAAGAAGACCAGCGAAGCCCCCGCCGCCGTGACCAGCCAGGTGAAACATGTTGCCAGCAGGGCCGAGTACACTGGACCGATATCCGTCATGAATCGCTCTATCTGTTGCATCATTTCACGTTAAGTTTTCTGTCCGTGCGTAAGTAAATCATGGATCGTTTTCCTGTATGAAAGCCCTTTCCAGGGACGCCTGTTCTCTTTTTGACATTCCTTTCAAATCTTGATGACCCAGGTGTGTCTTCGATTTAGGAGCCAATGAGTTGAAAAGTTAGACGAATCTAATTTTTTTTGACGGGTTGACCAAAATTCATACCTCAAAAAAATGATGTCTGATACCCGAAACCGCTTATCTTTCGGTTCTATTATAGAAAATTCACATGCGATCCTTCGTATTATTGTTATGCCTGACCGTGCACTTCTCTTGTGGGCAAAAGAAAGCGAACCTCGCAACGGATGAAACGGCACCCCCGGATGCTTTCGTCGCCTCCTTTGCGGAGTTGAAGCTCCCATACTCCCTGACCCAGCCCGATCTTGAAAAGTCACCTGGTGATTCTTTAATGATCAACCGGAAGCTCATAGCGCAATTTGTTCCAGACAGCGTCTTCAAAAGCGGCTTTCGGAAAAACGATAAGATCAAGTTCCATGCTCTCGGAAGGGTGAGTGTTAAAAAGGGGGAAACCTATCTGTTCGTCAGGGCTTCCGCTCCTTCAAGAACTCAGGCCTATCTCCTCGTGTTTGACGCCGACAATCATTTTAGGGTAGCCATGCCCGTCATCCGGGGAAATGACCGTAGAAGGATCGATGAATTTGTTATGGACAGACGTTACGGACTATCGGTCATCCATACCCGAAAAGGAAGGGAGGGACAGCTGCTGTTCACAAAGGAAGTTTATGTTTACAACAACGCCGGCGTGTTTACCCTGGTCATGACCGAGAGCAACGAAGAAGTCGCGCCGGATGAGGTTTACGACCCCCTGGATACGCTCCCGGCCAAACATCCGCTGAGCGGCAACTATGCAATCTCCCGGAACGATTTCGTGACCGTCAGGGATGGGAAGTCTCCGAATCGCCTGCAGTTTTTCATCCACATGGAGAAAGACGGCGGCGAATGTACCGGTGAACTTCGGGGAGAGATGGACATCGTCAAGCAGGGCATTGCGCATTACAACAAGGCGGATGACCATTGTGCACTGGAATTTTCCTTTCGGGGTAATAACCTGATCCTGCGGGAACTGGAGGCTTGCGGAAATCACAGGGGGGTCAGATGCCTGTTTTCGGGTACATATAAAAGAAAGAAACCGGCGACCGTACGGTGAACGCCAATCCCGACGGCAGGGTTGACATCCCGTTTTCTTGTACTACATTTGCCCTGCTATGACCAACTTTCGACAGTTCTCGGTGCCATACGCCGCAGAAGCTCCCTACACGAAGCGTGTTGCTTACTTCTCGATGGAATTCGCGGTGCACCAACCCCTCAAGATCTACAGCGGTGGCCTGGGTTTTCTCTCGGGTTCCCACCTGCGCAGTGCCTTTGAATTGCGCCAGAACCTCATCGGCATCGGCATCCTCTGGAAATACGGGTACTACGACCAGGCCAGGAACCAGGATCAGTCCCTGCAGGTGCAGTGGAATGAAAAGGTGTACAATTTTCTTCAGGATACCGGCATCCGGTACCAGATCGTCATCCACGACGCACCTGTCTGGGTCAAGGTATTCTACCTGGCACCGGAAACCTTCCAGAGTGCTCCGCTCTTCCTCTTGAGTACGGACGTTCCGGAAAACGATTATGTCTCCCAGACGATCACTCACCGACTCTACGATGCGAATGTCGCCACCAAAGTGGCACAGTTCATTCTCCTTGGGATCGGAGGTGCAAGACTGCTCGACGAGATCGGATACACGCCCGATGTCTATCACCTCAACGAAGCCCATGGTGTGTCCTCCGTTTTTTATCTCTATCAGAAATTTGGCGGAGATATCGAGGAGGTCAGAAAACGACTGGTATTTACGACCCATACACCCGAAGAAGCCGGCAACGAGAAGCACGACATCCATCTGTGCAATAAAATGTCCTACTTCAACGGGATCCATCTGGATGAAGTACGCCGCATCACCGGAATTCATGATGATCAGTTCAACCATTCCCTGGTGGCGCTGAGATTTGCACGAAAGGCAAACGGTGTATCAGAACTACACGGGCATGTCAGCCGCAGGATGTGGGGTGGCATCGACGGCGTCTGTCCGATCATCCACATCACCAATGCACAGAACTGGAGATACTGGGCTGACAAGCAGCTTTATTATGCAATGGATGAGCAGAACGAGGAGCGATTCCAGGATAGAAAGAATTACCTGAAAAAGCGCGCATTTGACATCGTGGCCGATCAGACCGGAAAGTTGCTGGATCCCAAAGTGTTCACCATCGTCTGGGCCAGACGCTTTGCCGGATATAAGCGCGCGGATCTGCTTACCCGCGATAAAGCTAGGTTCGAGGCCCTGCTGTCCAATAAGAAGCATCCGGTGCAGTTCATATGGGCCGGAAAGCCTTACCCTGTTGATTATCCCGCCATCAGCGACTTCAATCATCTGGTGCACCTGAGCAAACATCACCGCAACATGGCAGTATGCGTGGGCTATGAGCTCGCCCTCAGCAAACGATTGAAACAGGCCGCTGATATCTGGCTGAACAATCCACGCGTGCCCCGCGAGGCTTCCGGCACCAGCGGCATGACCGCCGCCATGAACGGTGCCGTGAACTTCTCCACCAATGATGGCTGGATCGTGGAGTTCATCGATCACGGGAACAACGGATTCGTAGTGCCTCCGGCCGATTACGAACACATGAATGTCCATGAACAGGATGAATACGATCTCAACATGATGTACGACATCCTCGAACAACAGATCCTGCCGGCATACTACGAGACGCCGGATACCTGGCGTCAGATCGTACAGAACGGCATGAGAGATGTCCGCTTCCGATTTGAGTCAAACAGGATGGCACATGAATATTATGAGCTGATGTATAACGCAGCCTACTGAGCTGCACGATCATCCGACCAAAAAAGTGGCGACCCCGAAAGAGGTTGCCACTTTTTTAGTTATGCCAGCGATCATCAGTCTTTCAGGGATACCCATTTTTCCCATTCAGCAGAATCCTTCACGCCCTGGAATCGCTTGTGCTCCACGCCGTTGTGATACAGGATGAAGGTCGGAAGTGCATTTACTCCCAACGCTTTCATCAATGAGGTTTCAACACCGCCGTCCATCTTCACCAGTTTCACGACAGCATCAGATTTATCTTTCATGAAAGCGGTCAGCACCGGCTCCATTCTCCGGCAAGGCGGGCACCAATCGGCACCGAAATCCACGATCACCGTGGGGGCTGATTTCGTGAGTCTGTCGTATTCGGCAGGTTGTGTCTCGGCCTTTTTTGATGCACCTTCGAGGGGCTTCCCCGCCCGATTCCAGGCAGAAATCCCCCCGGACATATTGGTGACCTTGAACCCTTTCGATCTCAGATAATCGGCCGCAGATGCGCTTCGGCCTCCGCTGAGGCAATAGACGAACACCGGGCGTTTGGGATCGAGATGGGATGTCCTGTCCATGAATTGACTGCGATCCGTCCAGTCGGCCTGCAGCGCCCCGGCCAGATGTCCCGATCCGAATTCTCCGGCCGTCCTGACATCCAGCAATTGAATGTTCTTGTCCGCCAACGCCTTTTCGAATGCATTGACATCCAACTCTCCGCCGGTCTGGGCTACGTTGTTGCAGGCGGACATGATAAAGATCAACAGGGGGAGCAGCATTCTTATATTCATTATCGCCATTTTTCAAGTGCAAAACTAACCATTCTTAGACATCCGATATACAACAATGCAGGCTGACTGCTCATTACACGGAAGCCTTCGCACGCCTACGTTTGATCCATTTGTATCCCTCAAACCAAATGACGCCGGCCATTCCGATCATGATGGACATTCCGGTCAAGGGCCATCCGGACCAGCCGAATCCGAAGAATTCAGAGAATGTGGGTACGCTGATCAGCATCACCGTCATGGCCACCGTAAAGGCCAGGATCCCGCGCATCAGCATGTTCCTGTAACCCAGCGTCTCTACAACTGAGAGTAAAAAAGATCTGTTCACCAGGGTCAGGAAGATATTTGAGGTCACCAGACAAAGGAACACAAGCGTACGGATTTGTGCCTCATCGCAACCTTGCCCCGCAGCGATCTGATAGGTGGTAAGCGTCCCCGCCGTGATGGCCAGGCCCTGCCAGATACTCACCGACAGTTCCCGCCAGGACAGGAAACTTTCTGTCATTTTCCGGGGTGGCAGTTGCATGCTCATCCTTTCCAGCGGCTCGTTTTCATAGATGATAGAGCAGGTGGGTCCCATGATCAGTTCCAGGAATATGACATGGACGGGACTGAAGATGTTGGGATAGATCCAGCCAAGCACCAGCGGAAGAAAGACCGTCAGGATGATGGGAATATGGATCGAGATGATATATTGGATCGCTTTCTT
>VFQT010004266.1_pt1 | contig 12119 bp, 9 predicted proteins | sample 3512381 | NCBI WGS metagenome assembly VFQT01 (sample SAMN10412376, study PRJNA504923) | tailings metagenome | isolation source: Relicate 2 Philex TSF3 active mining site | place: Philippines: Tuba, Benguet | collected 2017-08-29 | reverse complement strand
GGGTATTTGGTGGACAACGTTTCAAGATGATTCCTAAGTATTATGTGAATCATTCTGTGTTGATCAGGTTAATGAAGGGACTGAATTTGCAAGTGGGTGAGAGTGTGATTTATACAGACAAGATTCAACCAGGGTATTTCTTGCCTTTGATGTTTTTCAAAGCATGGGATCAATACATATCTGGTAACAACTTGAATGCGGGTGCCAACACACAAGTCTTTGCACAATTGTCTTCAAGGAATCAACTGAAGAATACTCATTTTTATACTACTTTGTTTATTGATGAGATCAGTCCACAAGTAATTTTCAATAGCGCCAAAAGCCGCAACCAGTTTGGATTTAATTTTGGTGGATCTATAACAGATATTCCTGGTTTGCCTTATGTAACTTTGAATGCAGAGTACACACGCATCAATCCTTTTGTGTACCAGAATTTATTGCCTGCTCAATTTTACGACAACAATGGTTATGTGATGGGCGATTGGATGGGGAGTAATTCAGATAGGTTAATTGGTGAAATCAAATACACACCTCTTCCAAGATTGCGTTTCAGTGTAAGACATGAAATGATCAGAAAGGGTGGGGCGAACAGTATTGAACAACAATATTTTGCTCAACCACAACCTCAGTTTTTAAACAACTTGCAATTCAGGCAAACCCATACAACAGGTAGAGCTGTTTATGAGTGGAAACAAAATTTGTATTTCCATGCGATGGCAGAAAGAAGAAGAATGGAAAATTTTGCTGGCCAATACACATCTGGCACACAATATTTCTTCACTGCAGGTTTTGCCCTGGGTTTATAGAACAAAAAAACAAGTAACTTTCCAATATGTCGCAGGACTTACAACATAACAATTTAGAGCAGGAATACCAGGTTGGGAATGTATGGGTTAATCTTTTTGATAAGTTCAAAGGTTTGAAGTACCAAGGAAGACAGATTTTACTGACTGGTGTTCTATTTGGTTTTATTGGGTTAGGTTATAGCTTTTTGAAAAAGCCAGTTTATCTGGCCAGGGTGAATTTTGTAATTGAAGAAAACAAGCAAAATGCAGGTGGGTTGTTCTCAGCCTTAGCAGGACAAATTGGAGTTGATCTAAGCTCCTTGTCTGGCATCTCAGGTATATTGGCAGGAGACAACGTACTGGAATTACTCAAGAGTACAACCATGCTTAAGAAAGTTCTTCTAACTCCTTATCCAGGAGATTCTGCTCATACTTTAGCATACAAATACGCGGAAAGCTACGGTAAGCTGGAACAATACAATAAGCTGGTAGGCGGAGACTTTAGTAATCCTGCTAACAAAAGAGTGGGTGATAGTATTTTAAATGTAATCGCTGTCAAAATCATAGAAAAAGAGTTAGCTGTATACAAGCCAGATAGAAAGTTAAGCGTATTTAGATTAGATCTCAGTACCAGAGATGAGTTGCTCAGCCAAACCATTGGCATGCGCATGATCAACAAAGCAGCCGATCAGTATATTCAAACAAAAACCAAGCGCTTAAGAAACAACGTAGAACGCTTACAAGCCAAGGCAGACAGTATTGCAGACTTGTTGAACGTAAGAACGGTTAAAACAGCAGAAAAAGATATCATCAACCAGAACCCAAGTTACATAAATACTGAGGTGGATGTTGAAATCTCTTCTAGGGAAAAGAGTATGCTGAATCTGATATATGCAGACTTGAATAAATCTATTGACCTAACCCGGACTGCCTTAATTCAGGAAACTCCTACTATTGAAATAATTGACACTCCCGATTTACCCTTAAAAAAAGAGGAAGTCAAATGGTATATTGCAATGCCCATCGGTTTATTGCTTGGGATCAGTGCTTATATTTTGTTTTTTACCTGGTTTTTGCCGGTTAAAAAAAATAGTTAATTCCTGGCATGCAACAACAACGCTCCAGAAATCTAGTCAGTAACATTGTACAAGTTGGTTTGTATAAGGCACTTAATGTAATATTGGGCTTCGCTATGGTTGCGCTGATTGTTGACTATCTGGATACATACAAATATGGTGTTTGGGTTACGCTTACTTCAATTTCTGCCTGGTTTAGTTTTTTTGATATTGGACTAGGCAATGGGTTGAGAAATAAATTTGCTGAAGCAAAGGCAAAAAACAACATGCACGAAGCCAGGGTTTATGTGAGTACGGCTTATGCAGTTATTGGTGCTATTGTATTGCTTTTGCTGGGGTTGTATTATGCGGTTTCTTTTTTGCTGGACTGGAACCTTATTTTGAATGTTGAACAAGAGAAGATAAGCGGTATTGAATTATCAAGAGTAGCCCTGTTGGTATTTGTATTTTTCATCATTCGTTTCTTTTCTAGTTTGGTTACATCAATACTGTTGGGTGATCAACGTGCATCCTGGGTGTCGTTTCTTGATTTTTTTGGAAAGCTCCTTGTATACGGGTTGCTTTGGGTAATGGTTTATAAGAAAATAGTATCATTTACTATTTTTGCATTAGTTGTTTCTGCAGTTCCGATTTTGTTGCTGACCATCTTTACAGTTGTTTTTTTTCAGACAAGTTACAAAACGGTTACACCATCATTGAAAATGTTTGACCGTACTGTTGCAAAATCATTGTTGAACCTTGGTGCGCAATTTTTTATCATACAGGTAGCTTTTTTTCTGCTCTACCAGACAAATTATTTTATCATCACGCACTTGATCAGTCCAGCTGAAGTGTCCATTTACGATGTCGCATTCAGGTTATTTACGGCATTTACCATGGGCTTCTCTGTTGTGATGACTCCTATGTGGAGTGCTTTTACAGATGCCTGGTACAAAGAAGAATATGCTTGGATCAATAAAACGATGAAACATCTTTTGCAATTATGGTTCTTGTTTATCCTTGCTTCGCTGGGTGTTCTTGTTTTTGTTGATGATATCTACAGCTTCTGGTTAAAAGGAAAAATTACAGTACCATTTTTAGTTTCTTTACTTATGGCAGTGGTGGTGATGTTCAATTTGTGGAATACCATTTTCAGCACATTCCTCAATGGCATTGGAAAACTTAAATTACAACTTTATTTTTCCATCATCTCCGCATTGGTGAACCTGCCATTGGCCATCTATCTTGGTAAAATGTATGGCATTGAAGGGGTACTGATGGCTAACTTGGTTATTGGTTTTGTTGGGGGGGTGATTTATTTTATTCAATACAGGAAAATTGTTTCACACAAGGCAAATGGTATCTGGAATGCATAAGCCCAAAGTTTTACATATAAGCAGAACAAGTGGTGGTGGTGCTGGCTGGGCAGCATGTCATTTTCATGAACTGGTTGTTTCTATGGGAATGGAATCAAGGTTTGTTGTGAAGCAGCTGGAAAAAGATGCAGATGGCGTAATTGGTATGCCGCCCAAACTAAAAGACAATCTGCGCAGGATAAAAAGGGTTACCGGAAAAAAACTGGGCTTGCAACAAGCACCTTCATTCGACGATAAATATTGTTTTTTTAGTCCTGATGAACTTTACAGCTGGACTTCCGCAGAAGAGCTTTTAAGTCTGATTGATTATACGCCAGACCTGATTTTTATTCATTTCATTTCGGAGTTCATCAATTTCAAGGTGGTTCATGAGTTGCAGCAAAAAACCAATGCTAAGATTGTGTGGATGATGATGGATGAATCTTTTCTTACCGGAGGCTGTCATTTTCCGTGGGAATGCCAGGGATTCATGTTTGATTGCGCTGATTGTCCAGCAGTACTTGATGAAAACAAAAAGAACAAGCCTGCAGAAAACTTTGCATTAAAGGTAAAATACCTCAATGCCAACAACCATATTGTTGCTTTTTCTGCTCATGATGAAAAACGCCTGGCTGTTTCACAACTGTTTAAAAACAATCCTAAGCACCGTTTGCTTTTCCCCATCAACGAGCATCAGTTCTTCCCCATTGATAAAAAGGACGCTAGAAGACTTTTTCAAATCGATGAAAAACAAAAAGTAATTTTTTATGGGGCACTGACTTTTGATGATCCAAGAAAAGGGGCTATTCATTTTAAAAAGGCTATTCAAGAACTTGAAAAACGAATCATGGCCAGTCATCAATCTCTTGGTGAATATTTGATTTTGCTTGCAGGCATCAATGCCGATAATCAATTACAAACCAAGATTCCAGTCAAATCTGTAGGAAGATTACCAGAACAGGAATTGAATAAATTGTTCAGTGCTTGTGATGTTTATGTCTCTACTTCCATGGAAGATTCTGGTCCGCTGATGATCAACATGTCAATCATGTCTGGCACACCTGTTGTGTCTTTTGCAATGGGCGTTGCTCACGATTTGATCAATCAACAAACAGGTTCACTAGTGCCTTTGGGTGATTCAACTGCATTGGGGAACACTTTATTTACATGCCTCAATAATCAAGGTTTCAACAGAGAAGCTGTTGTTAACGACTGCAGAGATTTTGCTTTGAAGACCTACTCGTTTGAGGCGACCAAACAAAAAATTGAACTATTGATTGAAAAAATTTTCAAGTGATGCCAAAGGTGGAAGAAATAAAATTAGTGCCATGCACAAAAGACTTCTGGGAATTTGTGAGACAGCTTCGCCTGGATCCCAGGGTTTCTGCTGGTTTTATTGAAACCAGGCAAATAACACCTCAGGAGCAGGTTGAGTATATGCTTGTTCACCACCACGACTATCGTATAGCGCTAATAGGAAATGAACCCGTAGGTTATGTTGGTGTAGTAGAGGATGATATTAGAATCTGTACACATCCTCATGCCCAAGGTAAAGGAGTTGGTAAATTTATGTTAGCTGAAATACAAAAGATATGGCCAAACGCACAAGCCAAAATAAAACATGCTAATATTGCAAGTAGACAACTGTTTGAGTCTGCCGGTTTTGAATTGTACCGCTCAGATGAGGAGTTTGGTTATTTTAAGCGAAAGGCATTGTGATTAAATATTGAATTGTTCTGATGAAAGAAAATAAAATTGGACATGCTTTTCTTAAATCTGCACTAACCCTTGAAAGTCGATTCGGGTCTGTTGCCGATACCCTCCATTGGGTGAGGCAACAAAATGAACGGATCAATGTTCAGGTAGATAGGGTGGGTTTTGAAGAGCTTGCCGACTGGCGGCTCGATGAAGCAGCAGGTGCGCTGGTTCATAAATCAGGCAAGTTTTTTACAGTGGGTGGTATACAAGTAAAAACCAACTGGGGTAATATAACATCTTGGGAACAGCCCATCATTAATCAGCCCGAAATTGGTTACCTGGGTATTATTTGCTCTTATTTTGATGACACTTTGCATTTCTTGTTGCAGGCCAAAGTGGAACCGGGTAATGTAAACAATGTTCAATTATCACCAACCCTGCAAGCAACCAAGAGTAACTATACACAGGTGCATGAAGGAAGAAAACCTTTGTATTTAGATTATTTTCTTCATGCGAAACCCGAACAGGTTTTGCTTGATCAACTGCAGTCTGAACAAGGTGCACGTTTTTATAAAAAGAGAAACAGAAACATCATCATACTTATCGATGATGCTATCCAAGTGGAAGAAGGATTTGTTTGGCTGACATTGGCGCAAATCAAAGAGTTGATGCGCTATGATAATATAGTGAATATGGATACCCGAACAGTCATTTCTGGTATCCCTTTTGATTTAGAAGACCAGTCAATTTTGGATAATGCTTTCAGTTCTAGTCAGGGAATGTCTATTGATCAGCCTATGACTGCATCATGCTTTCAGTCGAGTTATTCCTTGCATGATTTTGATGCCATACTAAATTGGTTGACAGTCATGAAATGCCGCTATGAACTGGACGTAGTGCCTAAATCACTTTTTTTATTGAATGATTGGGTGATTGGAAAAACATCCATCAGTCATGTTCAGGAAAAGTATTTTAAAGTGATTGCTACCAAAGTTTCCATCAGCAATAGGGAAGTGACCAGCTGGATGCAACCGCTGGTGGAACCTTGTCAGCAAGGAATTGTGGCATTTGTTGTTAAAAAAATAAATGGGGTCTATCATTTTCTTCTACAGGCAAAACTGGAGTGTGGAAACTTTGATATTGTTGAAATGGCGCCCACTGTTCAATGCCTCACTGGCAGTTATGAAGATCATACTAAAGTGCCATTTCTTTCCTACGTATTGGCGGCCCAACAAGAGCAACTTTATTTTGATACTTTACAATCGGAAGAAGGTGGTAGGTTTTACAGGGAACAAAACCGCAACATGATTGTGATTGCCGATGATGATTTTCCTGAACAGGTGCCAGATAATTATTGCTGGTTGACCCAACAACAAATGATCACGTTTATCAAGTTCAATAATTTTTTAAATATTCAGGCGAGAAGTCTCCTTGCTGCGCTTCGTTTATATAATTTTGCAGGATGAAAATACCCTTTAACAAGGTTTACATAACTCCTAACGAAGAACGGTATCTGCTGGATGCTTTTCATTCTGGCAAACATTGTGGTAACCACGAATACAATACCAGGGTGATTGAGCTGATGAAGGCCAAATATGGTTTTGGTGAGGTTTTCTTAACTCCTTCTTGTACAGCAGCGCTTGAAATGGGCGCTGTGCTTGCTAACCTGGGTGAAGGTGATGAAGTCATCGTGCCATCTTATACTTTCAGTTCAACGGTGAATGCAATCGTGCTCTTTGGCGCTAAACCGGTGTTTTGTGAAGTGGACCCGCTCACCATGAACATTGATGTGCACCAGATAGAAGCGTTGATAACGCCAAAAACAAAGATGTTGTTGCCCATTGATTATGCAGGTGTGTCTTGTGACATGGATGCAATTATGGCATTGGCGGAGAAGCATAAACTTGTGGTGATGCAGGACTGCGCACAATCTTATGGTAGCTTGTATAAAGGGAAAGCATGTGGAACCCAGGCTCACCTGGCTGCATTCAGTTTTCATGAGACCAAAAACTACAATGCAGGTGAAGGTGGCGCACTTGTGGTGAATGTACCTGAATGGGAAGAACGTGCCCACTTCTTGCAAGAGAAGGGGACTGATCGCAGGTTGGTGTTGAATGGTGTAAAAAATAAATACAGTTGGGTAGACAAGGGGTCAAGTTATTTGTTGAGTAATATTCTTGCTGCTGTGTTGCTCGGACAATTGGAAGAAGAAGAAAACATAAAAGCCAAAAGGGCAACCATCACAAAGGCGTACAAGGATTTGTATACCCCTTTGCATGAAAAAGGATTGCTGCAAATGATGCATTTTCCTATGGACTGCACCGTCAATCACCATGCATTTTGGGTAATATTTAAAGAAAAGCAACAGGCTGTAGACTTTATGGCCAGGTTGCGTGATCACCAGGTAGCCGCATACATCGGGTATATCCCACTTCATTCATCTCCAATGGGAAAGAAGCTGGGTTATCAGGAAGAAGATTTACCAATAACAGAAGACCTTGGCAACAGGATTGTCCGTTTGCCTTTTTATACTGAGCTGGCTGAACATGGACTCGAACATTGCATTGCATCGATGCAACAGGTACTCACTTCAATTTTCAAAGAAGCATGATGAAATTCGTACTTGTAGGTGTAGGAAAAATTGCAAAAAAGTCGGTTTTGCCCGCCATACTCAACAGTGGTAAAACCCAGTTGGTGGCTTGTGTAGACAGAAAAATTGAGAAGCAAGCAGAAGTGAAGTCCAGCTTTGGTGTTCCCTTGGTTACATCACTTAAAGCAGCACTGACTTCTTTTGATGTTGATGCGGTATATGTATCAACGCCAATAGGGTTGCATGCTGAAACAATACTTGAAGCAGCTGGGGCAAAAAAGCATGTGCTTTGTGAAAAATCAATTGTTTCCTCATTGGAAGAAGCCAGACAAGTGGTCTATGCATGTGAGGAAAACCAGGTTGGTCTTTTTGAGGGTTTCATGTACCAGTTTCACAAACAGCATGAAGTTGTTCGATCCCTTATTGCGGAAGGTAAGATAGGAGCGCCTTTCAGGTTTGAAGGCAAGTTTGGTTTTCCGCCAATCAACCCCAGTGATTTTCGCTATGCTAAATCTATGGGTGGCGGTAGTTTGCTTGATGCAGGTGCTTATACCGTACATGCCGCCCGTCATTTTTTTGCCAGAGAACCCTTGCGTGTTCAAACAAGTATGTTTTACGGAGATCAGGAGGTAGATCTTAGGGGACATGCACTACTTGATTTTGGAGAGGGGAAGGTAGCAGATTTATCATTTGGGTTCGATAACTATTACCAGAATAAGTACACGATATGGGGCACCAAAGGCAGCCTGACGCTAAGCAGGGCATTTGCTGTACCGCCTGATTTCAGTTCGTCTTTGACCATTGAAGCGGATGGAAAAACAGAGACTATCTCCATGCCAACAGATGATCATTTCATCAAAGAGGTACAATATTTTGCTGAACAAGCCAATGATTCCAATGCAAGAAAATCTTGGTATCAAGAGATTTTGGCTCAGGCAAATTGTTTGAATAACATAAAAGGGTAATTACTTGATATAATTGGAACTACTTATAACATTCTACGTAAGTATAGGTATTGGTATTTTCCAAAATTTTTTTTGCATATAAAATGCACGAATTCATTGAATTTCAGTGGATAAACTCTCTCATCTAAGCCGTTATTTTTCTCTAATTTTACTTTGTAGCACATCCTACTAACCGGCCATGAAAAACAACTGTGACCGAGGTGGCGAAGCTTTGAAATCAGTTAAAAGTTGACGGTTAACCGCCGCGGCAATTAAACTTTTAAACGAAAACCTACAATATTGAAACTTCTCTTAACAGGTGGTGCTGGTTTTATTGGTTCTCATATTCTTGAAGCTTGTATTAATGATGAACGAATAGAAAAGGTGAGAATCTTGGATAACTTGAGTTCGGGCTTCATGCGCAATATTGAAGTCTTCTTGGGTAACCCTAAAGTGGATTTTGTGCAAGGAGACATACGGGATTGGGATACTTGTACAGAAGTAATGAAAGATATCAATGCGGTTTGTCACCAAGCTGCTATGGGATCTGTGCCCAGGAGCATCAAAACACCAAATCTTACCCATGATAATAATGTGACAGGGTTTATCCATATTGCAACCGCTGCTAGAGATGCAGGCATAAAAAAAATGGTTTATGCATCTTCATCCAGTGTATATGGCGATGCTGTTTACCAGCCAAAAGTAGAGCATAATATTGGTCTGCCTTTATCTCCTTATGCTGTTAGCAAACACGCAAGCGAGTTGTATGCTGATGTTTATGCCAGAAATTATGGCATGACCATGATAGGCTTCAGGTATTTCAATGTTTTCGGTCCGCGTCAGGATCCAAATGGACCTTATGCTGCTGTTATTCCATTGTTTTTTAAGCATGCATTGGCTGGAACCAATCCAATTATAAATGGAGATGGCAGCATCACACGTGATTATACTTATGTGGCTAATGTGGTGAAGGCAAATCTAAATGCCTTGTTTGCTGAAAGTTACTCTGGAAGTGAAGTATTCAACATCGCTTGCGGTGCTACCACTTCACTCAATGAACTTTGGCAGCAAATCAAAGCCATCACAGGTTCTAAATCAGAAGCCATCCATGGCCCCAACAGACCAGGCGATATCTTGCATTCTTTGGCAGATGTAAGCAAAGCAGCTAAACTGATAGACTATACCGAGCTGACCGATTTACCCATAGGCCTTGAAAAAGCATTAGCATGGTACAAGCAGGTAAATTAAAATCTATTCATTATTTTCATAAAATGAAATCAATAAAATTTTTGATTAATATAATCTTTTATAAAATCAGGCAGGCTATTTCCCTGTTCCCTATCCCCTGTTCCCTATTCCCTAACCTCTATTCCCTATTCCCTATTCCCTGTTCCCTACTCTTGCTGATTATATTCAACACCTCATGTGTAAGCTACAAAAAACAAATCCTCTTCCAAGGTCTAAAAGATACAACCTATATCGCCAGCATGAAACAACCTGATTTGGTGATACAAAGGGGAGATCAGTTGGGGATTAACGTATATACTCCTGATCCAATTGCTTCTCAGTATTACAACCAGGCAATGGGTGGTGCACAAGGGACTAACATGTTGCAAAATGTAGGACAATCCAATGGTACTATATTGGGTTATTTGGTTGATGAAGAAGGTGAGATTGTATTTCCTAAGTTGGGTAATATTCCAGTTGTTGGTTTAACACAACCTCAACTGAGGGATTCATTACAAACTTGGCTCTTGCCTTATGTGAAGGATGCAAAAGTGAGTGTTCGATTGTTGAATTTCAGGGTGACGTTCATCAATGCCAACAGAGCCAATACTGTTACAATATTGAATAACAAAACTAACATTCTACAGTTCATGGGTAATGTGGGTGGTATTGAGTGGATGGACAAAAGGGAAGATGTGATGTTGATTAGACAGGTAGACTCTGTGAGGACAGTCTACCGTTTGAACTTGTCTGATAAATCTATATTCCAATCACCAGGGTTTTTCCTGCAACCAAATGATGTGGTGTATGTAGAACCCAACAAACGTAAATTCTTAGAAACCAATGCACAACTGATTAATCTCTTCACAGGAGTAATAAGTGCATTGAGCATTACTTTAGTTTTAGTGAATACAGTATTTTAAACAGTTAACAGTTAACGGTTAACAGTCAACCGCCAACCAACATGCAAGACTTATTACAAGAAGAAAACCAAGGCGAACCAATAAGTGATATTATTAGGCGGGAGTATTTACCTTTCTGGCCGTTTATTTTAGGATTGGGTATTATTGGCTTGCTGACTGCCCATGTGGTGATGCGTTACATGAAGCCCATGTACGTTAGCCAGACTACAATCATGTTCAAAGACAATTCGAGGAATCAGACGCAGCAGGTATTGAGTGAATTGGTGGGTATAGGTGGACAAGGACAAGACCGCACCAAACAAAATTTAGAAATTTTGCAAGGCTATGATGTTGCTATGGATGCCATAAAAGGGTTACAGTTGAATGCGCAATTGTATAGCAAAGGGACAGTAACGGGAAGATTGATTTATAAATCTGAGCCTGAGTTTACCTGTGTGTTCTTCTCACCAGATTCCATCAGAAGTTTTAGAGATGTAATCAAGTTCTCATCCAGTAAGAACTTTGCTATGGTGGGACGAGATACTTTATTCTTTAATACCCGTTCAAAGGTCTATGGCAATGAATTGTTGTTTAGCATAACTGCTGATCAGTTGAAAAAACTAAGATCAGGTACATACGAGCTTCAAGTACTTTCTAATCAGGCACTGAAAAGAATGTTGGACCAGGTTAAAGTGACAGAAAGTAAGAACAAGCCCTCTGTCGATCTGGCATTAGAAGGAGAGGATCCAAGGCAAATCAAAGATATTTTAGAGCACATGCTCAAATCGTACAACAAAGTATCAATACTTGAAAACAAGAATGAAGCTACCAATACCATAGCCTTTATTGAAGACCGTTTGGTTTTGATTGAAGGTGAATTGGATAGCGTTGAATCTGGAATAGAGAGGTTCAAACAGCAGAACCCAATGGTTTCTTTAAGTACAGAAGCCTCACAAGTATTTAACGAACTCAGGGATAGCGATAAAAAACTAGCTGAAATTGCACTGCAACAAACTTTGCTTACTGATATTGAAAACTATATTCAGGGAAAAGGACAAAAGCCAGGTATGATGCCTTCATTTGCTGGAATGCAGTTTGGACAGGAAATACAACAGTTTTTAATCAAGCTATACGATGCAGAATTAGAGCATGAAAAAGTAAAAGCTACTAGTGCAGCGCGTAGTGAGCAATACCGAGTATCCTTGGAAGCCTTACAAATCTTAAGATCTACTATTGCTGAGTTTGTGATTAATGTGCGCAGAAACCTCAAGACCATTGAAGCACAGGCTAAGCGTGAGGTAAACAGATATACTGGCATCATTGAAGCACTTCCTAAACAGGAGCGGGTATTATTTGATATTAGCCGACAACAAGTGATAAAGAATCAGTTGTTCAGGTTTTTGTTGGAAAAAAGAGAAGAGTCTGCCATCAGGGCAGCAGCTGCGGTGAGTGATTTGATTGTACTGGAACCTCCAAGTTATAATCCTTTACCCATCAACATCAAACGCCCCTTGTTTTACACCATTGGATTTATGGGTGGGGTAGGTTTGGTGATTTTGATTA
>VFQT010004265.1_pt1 | contig 12122 bp, 7 predicted proteins | sample 3512381 | NCBI WGS metagenome assembly VFQT01 (sample SAMN10412376, study PRJNA504923) | tailings metagenome | isolation source: Relicate 2 Philex TSF3 active mining site | place: Philippines: Tuba, Benguet | collected 2017-08-29 | reverse complement strand
CAGATTGTTTGGCTGCGGAGTCTCATCGACTTCTGAGTCGTCAGCATCCGATTTTGGGATGTTCTTACGCCGCGCACGGTGGCTTTCATCCACGATTACACATGCATACCGGCGAGAGAGCAACTGGTCCCGATACGATTGTGCTCCATTTACGATGATGCCATGCGAGACCAGCGCAAGCTTGCGCGGACACTTTGAAAAGTCCCGATGCGGACGGTCTTCATCCGGATCCGATTCATCAATCCACGCTCTGCCATTCCAGCGCGCACTCGGAATGCCAAGCAGGGTCACTAATTCTTCCTGCCACTGCTTGAGTAGCGGCGTAGGAGCCAGCACCAAAATCGGTAAGTCTTCTGCGCTATCGAGCGCAATTAACAGTGCCGATAGCGCAAGCTGCACCGTCTTTCCAAGTCCGACCTGATCCGCCAGCACCAGCCGGGCGCCGCCTTGCCGATGCCGCTCCAGCGCCAACCGGCAGAAGTATTTTTGATGCGGCCAAAGTCCCTGTTCTTTTCTGTACAGAGGAGACTCAACCGTTGCTGCACCGATTTGGATGTCCAGATTCTGCTCACGCTTCCATGTTTCCAGCGCGATTTCATGCCGCTTGATGATGCGTTCGAGATCGGCCCGCAAAAACTGCCAATCCGTAATGTCAACGGCCTTTGTATGCGTCCAAAGCGCATTGAACTCTTCCTGCACCCACGAAACCGCCTCAGGGTCGTCATCTTCCCAGAGAAGCTCGTAGTTTTTCATCCAGGCCGCGTAGGATTCGTTGACACTGCCCATAAAGGCAATGTCCGATCGTGTGCCACCGTAGCGGATCACACCAGCTTTCCCGTGGATGAGACCAAAGACTTCATCCGGCAGCACCTTGATACGAATCCTGCCAGCATTCAATGCCTCAAGCAGGGCCTGATAGCGCTTCAGCTTTGCGGGAGGTGTGTTCTCTGGTTGCCCGGAACACCAGTCCGTGCGGAGAACCGAGAATGCATTGGCAACCGTGATGACATCATCCGGGCGCAGATCAGAATTGCAGACGATGCGCACATCCCCTTTGACCTCAAGTAATGCCTCACCCGCAACCTCGAACAGGCTGGTGCGGAAGTAGCCGGCAATGCGGTCATAGCTGGTGGAACCCTTTAGGTTTGCCACCAGCATTTCCCCGCCAAGGTTTGTCTTGCGGCTGGAGTAGCGCTTGATCACCGTGTTATGCCGTGTCGTTTCGCAGGCGGCCGGCGAGCAGACGGGCTGACTCGGAATCTTTGGTCCATGTTTCCATGCCATCAAATGCCGATAGGCAGGCCAGCCACTCGAGCAGCTCGATGAGCTTGGAACGCCGTGTCCAGTAAACGCTACCGAGGTAATCCTTAAGGTAGTTTCGCCCGAGCTCGGTGTCCGAATTATTCTCGCTGACTTCCCGAACGGCAAAGAGCAGGTGGCGGAGGTCGGTGGATGCAAACTCGTGCGGGCCCGTTTTGCCTTTGGTGATGGCCCGCTGTTCTTCCATGGATGCCAGTGTCAGTGTTGCAAAGTCAAGGGGTGTTCGCATGCGTGCACCGTTTGCTTTGTCGCTGAGGAGTAGTGGCTTGATGTCTTTCAACCCAAAGCCACGTGCCAGCTCTTGATACATTCCCTGGCGGTGCTCACCACGGCTCTCGATATCAAGCGCACGCAGATAGAACCGCTCGGCAAGTGTGAGGTTACGCCACGAAGTTTCCAGCCCACGCGGTATAAGGATTTCACCAGCAATGTGAATGGCGCGCTCAATGACTTCCTCAAACTGGCTTTTCTCGCCACGCTTATACTCGCGGAAAACTTCTTTGGTTACGTCGGTACCTTCTAGGTCACTGAACTGTGTCAGCACCTGCAATGCAGCGGCATAGGCCGCCAGCTGGTAATCAGAGTCATTGAAGTTGGGTTCGCCGGCGTCATCAAGGGAGCGCATCGAGTCAATTTGTGCACGCACGGCGTCTTCCACCATAGGGTAGATTTCATCTAAATACCCCTTACGGTGATTGAGGCGCTTACGCAACAATAGACAAACCGTACCTTGAACATAGTTGCCTTGCTTGAGACCAACCGCAGCAGTTTCAGTGCTAATCGTCCAGGCAGCCGTTGCCTGTAAACCGGATGCCCAGAGAATCATTCCAAGGTCAGCCCATACACTTGGATCTTGATGGGTGAACATCACCATCTGCAGTCCGTTGTCTGGCATGTGGTTACGGAGGTTTGTGTACACCTCGACCATGGAGCGCTTGAAACCTTCATCCGTTCCCTTAACGGCGAGCTCGGCACGTGCATCTGGAACCCAATCAGGAAAGACTTTGGTTAGATGATTGTCATACCAAGCAAGAAAGAAGTCGCCAAGTTCATGGTAATTGACAGCGTCAGCATAGGGTGGATCTGTTAGCCAGACATCACAGTCACAACTTACGTCACGAGCATCCCTAGTTATCACGGTACTCTTGACATTTACACCAAATGAAAATCCACGTAAGTCAGAGGCTACAAAGTCTGATAGTCCGAGAAGACCGCGAGAACCGTAGTTATAAAGTGTATTGAGGGCCTGATTGCTAAAGGTTTGTACGAATGCACCGATACCTCCGCTCTTTGCGAGGCTCTTATCCCATATACACAACTTTGAATCAAAGTTTGCAACCATTGCGCTCGATAGCATCATGGCAACCCTGATGTACTGAACAGGATTTACATTACAAGGCTCACTTATCAATCCATGATTCAACAACTGCCTTGGCGTAAACAAATGGTGCCAATGCGTCCAACCACGCGTTCGGATTGGTTCTTCCGTCTTGTCCCCATCGACTGGAATGGCCTTGGATGGAATAAAGCCATCTCGTTGCCAGTCGGCGAATCGCTCCATAAGCAGCTCAAGCACACGGTGTTCCCGCGCGATGTCCTGTGCATCTGGCTCGGCATAGCGGCGCTCACCGTCTTTGTTTATCCATCGGATACAGTAAAGACGCTCTTGGAAGACATCGGATGGACGGGGAACCACGTCGTCATTTGTCCACCGGCGTAAACCATTGGGACCACGTAAGGCTTCAATCGGCCAGCTGCGCTCCGGATTGAATGGATCCACAACACGTCCATCGGCAACCGTCCGACCCTTGCCAGCCTTGTACGCCGCAAGCTCAGCCGGGCTGACTTCAATGACCTTGGGTGACAAGCGGTCTGAACTTGGAGTTCGTTCCCAGGTGGTGACAATGCGGTACTTTTCAGACACCACCCAGCTTGGCGCAAGCGGGATGTAGTAGTCACAGCCATCGGGCTTAACTTCCACGCAGTACAAATAAGCCTCGGCTCGCTCTCCCGCAGCATTATGCTCAATGCCCCACTCTGTGATCTGCTTATCCACGGCAGCAAACACCTGCTCCTGTGTTTTACGGACTTCCTGCTGAACCTCCGGGCCACCGCCAAGCAAATTCAGGCTTGCCCAGGTCAGAAGCCCTGCCACAGGATTGAGGTCTGAGGCAAAGGCTTCGCAGCCAATACGAGCCGCCTCAAATGGAATCGACCCACCGCCACAAAAGCAGTCACCGACCTTTGGAGTATGGCCGTAGGTGCGCTTACCAAGCTGATCCATCAGCTCAGGCAGCGAATACGCTTCCGTTCCGAGGTGATTGTTGATGTCCATCCATGCAGACCGGCTCGGGCCACTGACATTTTCCGGACGCTCGCACATGGAAATGCGCTCCGCATACGGGAGCAGATTGAACTTGGTCTGTCCAAGCTTTCGCTGATCGGCTGGCTTGCAGCGATTCCATGCACCTTCATCATCCATGGTAAGGATTTTCAGAAAAATCTCACGGTCACGGACGGCGTCCTCGGATGCCGGCATCAACATGCCGAGAATCGATGCGCGCACAAGAATCAAAGGCTTGCGTCCCCACCATTTGCCAAGCCCCGTGAGCGTTTGGCTTGCTCCAGCCTTACGCTCCTTATAGGACTCAGCGGAAAGGCGTGCGATAGGAAACTGGGTTTCGATAAACGTCTTTTGCGTCATTGACTAAAGCTCCATGGAAAGCTGTGTCCCGGCGTGGCCGAGAAGGGTGCGACGTGTCCGGGCGGTAACTTCCGAACCCGGAATATACGATTGTTTAGCGAGGGCGTAGGCAAGCGCCTTGCGCCAGCCCTGACCACGGTCTTTTTTCATGCCGGCTACACCTACGGTCATGGTGTAAAGCCACCAACGCTCTTCCGGGGCAAGGGCTTCCCAGTTCCGGATGGCATTCGGGATGGTCTCAAGACCTTCGTTTTCGATTGCCCAGCAAAGGACACATAGCTCTTTGCCAAGGCTTGGGTGAATCAACACAGGTTCGGTCGGAAATTTGACATACTTTGCCTGCGCAAAGCCATTGGAGCGAAGGCGGTTGTTCGCCTCCTGCCAAAAGGCCGCAGCAACAGCATGCCACTGATCCTGCGAGATCTCGACGCGATAATCGGCATCGGTGAACGGAGTCGCAAAGCGCTCAGGTGCGCCGGTCTCGGCAACATCACCACGAAACTCATGGATTGTCACGGCGGCGCCAGGCTCTTTTGAAACATTGACGACAAAGCCGTGCCGTGTTGATTGCGGCACTACTCCCAGCCCAATGTGTGATCTCCCTGCCTTTGCCATTTACTCTCCTGAAAGCTTTACGTACTTCATGTCGAACGCTTCGTTGCTCTCCTTGAGGAAGTCCAAGAGCTGATCTCCCCTATTGAATATCAACGAAGTGATACGCATTGTGACATTCGCATCAGAAACTATGTCTTGGAGTTTGCGAATCTTTGTATCAAGGTCGACGATTGTGAGTCCGGTTTCATTAGATAAGCTGTAATCGAGTGATTCATTAGAAGCACCGGACTCAACCGCAACGTTTACCGTTGCCAGCCGGAGCTCAGGGTAGGCGGACAGTTTGGTACACATTGCAAAAACGGAAGACGCGGACTGACAGGTAATTTGCTTTGTCCACTTCCCCTTAGCATCAGGCTGCAATCCGTCACCTTTATCAGGGTCTATCCGAATTGTCAGCGTGGACGAGTTCATCTGGTACTGATCTGCAATCGCAATCGCCTGAACGACACGGCATTCGGCAGGTAGCTGGAAGGGACCGTCGTAGTTGCGTGCAACCGTGGATGTCGGACTGGTTCCATCGGTGGTGAACTTGATCCGCAGGTTTGTGTTTGCTGGAAATGCAGTCAGCTCGACTTCACGATGGCTACCGCGATTGTGAATCTGATAGCGAACTTCAAGGTCGGCTGTCCACTCGCGCACAACGGATGTCATATTGACATCGTCTGAGCGGTATGCGAGGAAGCGGTAGCGCAGACCTCGTGGAATAAACAGTTCCGGTGATTCCACAATCGCCGACGCAATGGTTGGATCATTATCGCCGGTTTCGAAGACAACCCGGTCGGCATTCAACACGTTAATGCGCAGGTGCGAAACGCCAGTCTCTGTGTCTTTGCTCAGCTCCCGGATGCTGACATCTGGTGGCGGCAGCGGGAACGGTCCCTTCCGCACATAATCGCCTTCGTTGCGCCAAACATCATCGCGGACGCAGTCAGCCCGCAACCGGTCCAGCGTGTCGGTTCGCATGATTGGCCAGTTGGTGTTAATGGCCGCAGAGCGCTTGATTTCAGACCAGAGAACACTATCCGATGTGCCCCAGAGGCGGTCTTCGGCACGCTGCTTCAGTTGGTCCACTCTGTACTCGGTCACCATTTTCCGGACATTGATCAGCGTCTCGCGAATGACTTTTTCGCCATCCGAGTTGCCGGCAAATGCAAGCGAAACACCTTCGCTGCGGAGCTGATTGTTGATACTTGGGTAGACGATGACATCAAAGCTCTCTTTGAGTGCCGTGTGGTATTGAATGGCAACGCGGTCACGCATCGAGCCAAGGTTTGCCCATTGCGGATCATCCGCACCCAACCCCTCGGACCTAAGATCATCTTCAATCTGTTCAAGAGCACGCTGATTACGGGCGGCTTCCATGGTGCGTTGCCAGTTATCGCGATTGCCCGTCAGGAAAACCACACGGTTCTTAAAGTTTTGCTGGCTCCACCAATCCTGCCAGTCAGCGGAGAGATTGACCGCACCGCTTCCGGCAAATGGCCGAACGACAATCAGGGTTGTTTTGTCAGAATCGAGCGAAACGGCATCCGGTGCTGGGAGGACCTGTGTGATTTGGTAGCAGTCCTTCATGGATGGCAGAACGTATTCTTCCAGCGTTTTGCGAAGCTTTTGTTCCACCAGCTGGACGTTAAGGTTTTGGGCTGTCGCGTTTAGGCGGGCAGCGAGGTTTTGCTGGTTCTTGAAGAAGATACGGCCATCCGGGGATGTGTGCAGATACCACGCGCGGGTGTTCAGTTTGTCGAGGACATCCGTGCGGAAGCTGGACAGATCACGCTTCGGCTTGACAAGGGCATCGATAATCTGGAACTCCCGCAGACCAGCAACGGCTCCCTGGGTTGTGGACAGGGATGCGAAGAGCAGCAGACGGGCTGTTTCCGTGGCATCCACCGACTTGTTTTCCGCATCAATCGTTTCTGCTTCGGCGTGGTTATCCCGGCAGATGTCGTGTGCCATGGCTTCCTGAAGGGATGGGTTGATGGAGTTGAACTCGGAGCGGATTTCCTCATTTGCGAGATCAAAGTCATAGGGATGAATGAGATCGAGGCGTTCCGCTTTGTTGGTGTTCCAAAGGTTGGCAACAATCATCTGCATGAGACGGATGATGCCCCGGGTCTGCTGGAAGCCAGGGTTCTCCTTGAAGCGGCCAAACAGGTCGCGCAGATCAGGGTGGAACGGATAACTGGACTCGATTTTTGTCTGAAGCGCCATCGGGTCTGAGGATGTCAGGTTCATCCTGGTCGCATCCTGCATCGCATCCCGATAAGCCACACCAACCCGTGAGATATCGGATTCCCCTGCGGTTTTGGAGAACAAGCGCTTTGTAAGGATGGCGAAGAGCTCATCCCCGCCGGCGCTTACGGGTGTGATGGGTGTGGCGATGCGCGCGGCTTCATTCGTGATGGCGCTTTTAGCGCTTTCAAAGGCGGTGGACAAGCCTTCCTGGCCGGTTGTGTAGTTGCTTCCGGCGAGGTCGCTGAGCACGACGCAGACATTGGAAAGCTCGGTGACGGCGACGAAGAGGTTTGCGAGAGTGGTCTGCGTGAAGACGGCGAGGCTGGAGTTGCCAACCGGGACGGATGTGGCGTATTCAAGGTATGGTGGAAGCTCATCGAGGAAGATGATTAGTGGTTCGCCCCGAAGGAGATTTGCCCAGGCTTCGGGTCCTGGCGCCGACATCACACCGGAAATGTAAGGAGCGACCAGTTCCTGTTTGCCAAGCTGTCGGCCGAGCTCGCCAAGAATACCGCCGGGGGCATCCGTGTTGCGCCCGTTAAAGCCGATGGTCCGGACGGCGCCGAGATTCGGGGCTGGATTCTTTGCACCGAGAACGCTTTGCCGCAGCTGTGGGTCCTGTGCGAGCAGGCCGAGTGCGATCATGCTGTGCGTTTTACCGCCGCCCATGCTTTGGCTTAGGGTGAAGACGGTTGATCCTCCGGAGCGCGTGTGCAGATGCCGAAGTGTTCGATCAATCAGCAGATCCATACCTTGGGTGATGTGATTTTCCTCGAAAAACTCCCGTCCATTGATGCGGTTATTGAGGAAGGTGTCAAGGCTTAGAACCTGTGCCCGTCGGTCGATATTGAATACGGATGGGCGTGGTGTGCATAGGGTTGCGAGGGACATTGGCTTTACTCTGTCTCGTTGTTCAGCGGTGTGATGCGATTATTGATGGATTCGCATGTCGTACCAATTATGTTACGGCGGGCGGTGACTTATTTCCTCAGGTTACCCTGCTATTTACGGCTGGCAACCGTTGAGGGGAATATGGGAGTTTCAAGTGACAGTCGTGTCACATTTAGCCATGTTGCGGTGATATTGCCGTTATGGAAACCGCAACTTTGTCCCCCGCTATCAACATCGACCGTATGACGCTTGGACCGAACGAGGACGTACTCGTAAAGATTGCTGACTATCTGGAAAGTGTGTATCAGATATTGCCCGTTGTCGAGTCAGATGAGTACTGGGACTTGTTTTATGCGTCTGTCCCGCATGCTTTTTCTAAGCTTTACGATGAGCGAGCGTGGCTCCTCCGAAACGGATACGTATCCGAGTACCGGGCATTGAACGATGCCTTTTACGATGGAATGGCGGAACAGCCAGCGCTCAGCCTCGTGCATTCAACGCAGTACAACGGGATTTTCGACACGATTGCGCTGACGACGGCATTGGTCGAGCTTACCGGTGCAAAGCGTGTGTTGGATATCGGATGTAACTCGGGTTACTTGTCGAACTGGCTTGCGACGCATGTTGGCTGCGATGTTGTCGGATTTGATCCATCGGTAAAGTCAATCGAGACAGCAAAGTCTATTGGTGCATCGCTTGGCAATACGGCAGAGTTTCTGACGGGGATGGCACATACGGTTGAGCTGGATGGCAAATTCGACATCATTGTTGCAGCAAAGTCAACGATTGATGTGTATAGCAGTCGCGGCGCATGGGAAGTGTGGCTATCGGAGCATTTGAATGAGGGTGGCTTGTTCATTTATATCGGTGAAGAGCCGAGGAATGCCTTCGTTGGTGATGAAGACGTCGACATCGCAGCGGATATCCCACTGATTTTTGTTGACAATATTGGTGGATACGATTTCAATCGGTATCAGTCTGAGCTTTGCCTCGTGTTCCAGCGTGGCGTCTGCTCACGACAGACTGCATACGAGCTAAGTGATGAGATGTGTGACTGGTGGGGCACGCGGTTTCAGTCTGTGATGAACAATCCATCGACGCAGAAGCCGTTTGGCGAGCGTAACCAGGCATGGTCACGTGTATGGGCCCGTCAGGAGAGTTATTGACGGGGTTGGATACATGAAATCAAACCGTGTATAAACAGTTTATAGATGTCCGGGGTGAAACATCTCTGGAGTTGAGGGATATCACCGCATGCGGACGATCAACGAAATCAAGCGTATCGAAATCAAGGGCCTGTTCGGGTTTCTGAACTACGACATCGAGCTCTCAGGCAAAGGTATCGACATTATCACCGGCCCCAACGGGTCTGGCAAAACGACGATTCTGCGGTTGGTTATAGCTGTTCTCGAGCAGGATTTAGAGGGTCTCGCTTGGCCTCGATATGACTCAATCACTATTCATGCTGGCACTGAGCCGTATGAGGTTCAGTCGCCCGATTCTGCGGGACAAGGTCAGTCAACGATATTTCTGACGAATATCAAAATCCATGTTGCAAATAGGCGTGGCGACATACAAATTACGATAGACGATATTGAAGTCGGCTATGTGATCAAGCGTAAACGTACCTCTAGTTCAGATGGCATAACGGGTGAGTTAGAAGAAACGTTTCATCTCGATCCAACCGCAAATTTACTCCAGAGACTTGGAATTTTTTACAAAGCTCAAGACGTCACGCTCCTGAACCTACCTCGACTAACGCAAAGCGGAATGCAGGCATCAGAGACTCCATCAAAAACTGATATCGAATTTGACATTACTGTTATCAACCAGTTACTGAGAAGTTCAATTGGGCGAGCCTCACAAGTACTGCTTGATACTCTTGCGCGAAGTAGTCAAGTCTTGGTCGATTCCCTTGTAACTGAGCGGATTACTCGTATAAGGAGTAGTTGGGAGAATGTCCCCCTCAACGACTTAACCATTTTCGCTCTTTCCGATGAGTATGAACGCTTGAAAACTCAGTTCCAAATTGTTGGGATCAATCTGGATACTTCGGTCCTTGACTCATTTTTCAGACGGTTTCCATATGGTTCAAAATTTTCAGCGGAGCGCAATAGATCAGAGCCGGACTCCAAACGTACTGTTTCCGTTGCTGAACTGTACGCAAGGACGATGGTGGCTGGATATCGCGAAGCTGCAGTACACACGGACCGAATATACCAATTGTTGACGCGCCTCAATTCCGCGTTGTCGGAGCACAAGCATGCATCTGTATTTGTTTCTGACAACGGAGATGCACGAGTTAGGATAACGTTGACAAATCCAACTACTGGAGACTCAGTCGAAATTACCAAGGGTCTTTCTAGTGGCGAGCAACGATACATTAAGTTATTTGCAGAACTAGTCCTTAGTAATCCAACGACTGTTTATGTTATCGATGAACCAGAGTTGTCTCTTCATCCTGAATGGCTAGATAGGTTACTCGTGGACTTAGAGGCTGTCCGCGGTCGGAGCCAGTATATAATTGCATCGCATTCGCCTCTCTTGGTTGTACGATGCAAGGACCGCCACATTGATCTGCCAATAACCAGGAAATCAAAGTGAGCGCGATCGATTTCTACATAGATGCGACAATGTCTGGTCTCCAATACATGACCAGCGCATCTAAGCCAAAGGTGATTGTTGAGGCACCTTTCGATGGCAAAATCATGACAGATGTGCTCGCATTTCTGCAGTTGTCGGCCGACGTCGTTCCTGTCAAACGCTACGCCGATCTGAATGACATAGATATCAACGGAGATGATCCCAACTACCGGCAAGCCGTTATAAAAGTGACTGAAAACAGTGAACTATGTTGGGGCCTAGTAGATCGGGATAAAGATCGATTACCAGCTCATGATCGTGTGGTGATTACGGACGCGTGGGATATGGAATGCAACATGTTCTTTATGAACAGTACGGCACTCATCAGTCGGGTTCTTTCCAAACTATGCGTCACAGGATTCGGAGAAGACAATATCACGGAGGGACTTCGAAACAGTTTTATATCGTTTTCTATGGAATTAATCAGAGCTCTGGATTACATTTTTCGATGCAAAGTGTTTCCGATGTGCCTTTGGAGACAGTTCTACAACGTTTCTGATGACCGTTCCTTATCATGCTCACTAAACGCGACCATGACGACAGTACAGATTATTGACGCCATTGAAGTTCGACTTGGTATCAACATCGACAGACGCGACCTCAGAGGGTACACAATGCGAATTGAAAGAGTTAACGGTCATGTCTTAGTAAATGCATTAGCATTGGCATTGGTGTCCGATACAAGGTTGCACACGTATTTCGCCCCAGCTAATGTTGTTCGGGATGTCATAAACTTGCCAGAGGTTTACGATATGCACCATCGGATTAATGCAATACTGGTTCAATCAGCTGACGTCCTGATCGGTGCGAGATTCGTCGATGAACTTAGCCGGAAAATTTCTACTTGACAACCAACGGATTCGTTTGATAACATCCATACGAGTGTTTATACACCTCGCGTTTCTTTTACCATTCTTTCAAAACTGAATACTTATATTGTGCCCAAACATTGAGGAGGGTGCCGTTTGTATATCTGGAAGGAGTGGAGAAAAGAAGACCGCCTGTGTTCAACACCGTTCCTTCCCGCAAACTCGTAACCTTTCTTTACGACGAAGTCGCGAAGAAAGCTTCGAAAAGCCAATATGCCCTTTGGGCTCGCGACAACGACCTTTCCGATTCTGTCCTCGGTTCCTTGAAGGCATTGGATCGCCACGGCTACGACATCAGCTGCGACAAAGGCGCTGAGTTCGAGGCCTTGAAAATCCAGGCATCGAAGAATTTCTGGTCCTTCTTCATGCGACGCTGCCGCCAAAACAACGCCCGCCGTGCGGCATCCTCGTTTCAGGTAACCAGCCTGACATTTGGAACATCCAAGTGTGAAGGCCCAACCAACGAGGAACAGGACATCCCATCGTTTGACCGTATTGAGGACATCGACCAGTATGTCCGCGTGGCAATCGATAGCGGAATCCAGCCGCAGATCGCCCGCGCTGTCATCCTCCGCGAGACGGGGCTCGCCTTCGATGAGATCGTCGAAGAGCTCGCCTACTTCGGCCATCCCGTAAAGGCAGCAACGGTTCGCCAGTGGCACGTCCGCTACGCCGCCAAGGTGCTTTCCATCCTCCGCGAAGTCATCTTCTCGGTCTAGGCAACCACCATGCAGACACCCAAAACACGAAGGGACGGCTGTTTAGCTGTCCCTCGTACGTAAATACTTTCACCCCGTCCCCCGCTCAACCGCATCCACAAATGGCTTCAACAACCGGCGGTTCAT
>VFQT010004264.1_pt1 | contig 12126 bp, 9 predicted proteins | sample 3512381 | NCBI WGS metagenome assembly VFQT01 (sample SAMN10412376, study PRJNA504923) | tailings metagenome | isolation source: Relicate 2 Philex TSF3 active mining site | place: Philippines: Tuba, Benguet | collected 2017-08-29 | reverse complement strand
CATCGTTCCATGTACGATCGCGTTTGACAATCTCAATCAACGCATCAACCGCTTCATCATGCTGGCCTTTAGCCGCCAAAGCGAGCGCATAATCAAAACGCGCTTGGTGATCATTTGGATTAGCTGCAACGGAGGCTTCAAGACCCTTCAAATCGCCAACAGATGACGTCTGTTCCGCAAGGTCAAGTGCAGCGCGCGCGGCAACAATCTCCGCGTCTTTTTGGCGATCATCCGGGACAGAGTCGAGATAGGCTTTCGCGGCGTCGAGCTGGCCTTGATCAATATAAAGTTTCGCGAGTGCGCCGATGGCTGCCGTGTTGCCGGGATCTTCATCAAGAACGGCACCATAGGCTTCAATTGCCTGCGCAACATCTCCGGCAGCAAGTATTTGTGCGGCCGCATCGAGAAGATCTTTGACACCACCAGAAACTTTCCCGGCGATTCTTTCGAGAAAAGTTTTGATCTGGCTTTCTGGCAAAGCGCCGACGAACCCATCAACTGGCTGACCTTTGTCGAAGGCAATCACAGCGGGAATTGATTGAATGCCAAGTTGCCCCGCAATTTGCGGATGATCATCAATATTCATTTTCGTAAGACGCACGCGCCCCTTTGTCGCCGCCACAGCTTTTTCAAGCGCGGGCGCCAATTGTTTGCAGGGCCCACACCAAGGCGCCCAAAAATCAACAAGCACGGGTTGCTTCATTGACTCCGCGATCACATCCTGGCGGAAGCTCGCCGTGGTAACGTCTTTTGAGCCCGAAGCCGGGCCAGCCTGTTCCTGCAAAGTCATCTTCGTCCTCAACTCAAACCCGGTTCTGCTGACACGGATCAAACGCCGAACCGCCTCAAGACCTTTGTCTTTGACATAGGCATGGTGAGGCCGCTGGGCAATGCGGCCAAAAGCCTAAAATCAAGAATTCTCGCTGGGTGCGACTTCGCCAACGGTGAGAATGGCGGGTTGATGTCCGGTTTTGCCCATGAAGGCGACAAGATCATCCCGTGCGATTCCCGTCGTCATGGTGTTCACAAGCGGATGGACATTGATCCGATCATGTTCCATGAGCCGGCGGTCCAGAATGGCGCTCACCCGCCCGGCTTTGTCATTAATGACCGCAAAGGGTGTGACCGAACCCGGCTCGACACCAAGGTGCTCCCGCAATTGATCAGCGGAACAGAAGCTCACCCGGCCCGACCCGCCAATGACTTCATGGATTGATTTGAGATCGATCCGCGTGTCTTCCAACGCTGAAATCAGAAAGAGATTGCCCTTTTTGTCCTTGATGAAGAGATTTTTGACATGGGCGCCCGGAATTTCACCGCGCAAACTTTTTGACTCTTCAACTGTGAACACAGCCGGATGGGTTATCGTCTCGGTTTTGATACCCATTTCATCAAGAAAGGCAAAAAGATCGTCGGGCGTGGCGGGCATTGGCGCTGATTTCCAAGGGGTTTACCGAGAACCCCTTCTAGAAGCGGGGCACAGGCCTCGGCAAGAGGCCAACGCGCTTTGAATTTTCCAAAAGCCCAATGATTTTCTGACCGCTCCGCAAAATCCCTTAGCGGCCTGCCTGTTGCATCTCCCGAGAACTTGAGTCATATAGCCCGAACCGGGGCCCGCAAGGCCTCGCCGATCACGGATGCGGGTGTAGCTCAGGGGTAGAGCACAACCTTGCCAAGGTTGGGGTCGAGGGTTCAAATCCCTTCGCCCGCTCCAAAATCGGCCCACTTTTCCCTTTGAACCCTCGACTTATCTTTGATCCGCGGTCGGACGTCGTCCGGAGCGGATCAACAAAAAATTTGGGTTCAAATCCAATTTTTTTATTTTTGATAATTTTGGCCCGCTCCAAAATCGGCTCCCTCTTCCCTTTGAACCCTCGAAAAAATAAGATTTGTCCGCTTTTTGCGGTCAATCGAGGATTTTTTGCATAAACACGAGATCGAGCCAGCGATCAAATTTCCAGCCGACTTGTTTCAAATGGCCGGTTTCGACAAAGCCGAGTTTCCGATGAAAATGGATCGATCCGGCATTATCTGCAGAGATCCCACCGATCATCACATGTTTGCCGAGCGCACGGGCCTCTTCGAACAAGGGTGGCATTAATTTCTTGCCGACGCCTTTGCCGTGATGATGGCGGTGCACATAGACTGAATGCTCGACCGTATGGAGATACCCATCATGCGGACGGAATTCGCCAAAACTTGCAAAGCCCAGCACCTCTTTGCCAAGAACCGCGACAAGAACAGGAAAGTTACGCTCACGCCGCGCCTCAAACCATGCACGTCGATTTTCTAAAGTGACGGCATGATGTGAAAAAATCGCTGTTGAATTCAGGATTTCATCATTCACGATTTCAAGAATGCCAGGCAGATCGGCAATCTCAGCGGGGCGTATGGTCAGGGTCATATCGAGTTTCAAAATGAGAATTGACGCTAAGGGCAGAGACTAGCTCGCGAATGAGCCTCAGGCGAGACGAATTTTTCGCGATCTTATCTGCCCATACCGACGTAAGAGATTAAAGCCTGCTGATCAGGCTTGCCGCTGCAACAAATGGACGCAATGGCTTGCCTTTGGGCCGAAAGGGCTTAGGTGAGGAGCTCTTTCAAATCGCTTTCCCCTCATTGGAGTGAAAACCCCGTGTCTTTTCTTGATGCTATGACTTGGCGCTATGCCACAAAAAAAATGGATCCTTCGCGCCGCGTGACAAAAGACAAGGTGGAGACCGTTCTAGAAGCAATCCGGCTCTCTCCGAGCTCAAGCGGCCTGCAGCCTTTTCACGTTTTTGTGATCACAAATCAGGCACTGAAAGATCAAATCGTGCCGATCGCCAGCGGCCAATCACAAGTCGCAGACTGTTCGCATCTCATTGTTTTCGCTGCATGGGACACATATACGCCCGAGCGCATCAATCAATCATTCGATTACACGATTGCGCAACGCGGCGTGGGAACGAATGAGCGCACTGAAAATTATCGCAAGAGTCTGATCGCTGGTTATTGCGCGCGCGATCCTGAAATCAATTTCCAGCACACATCAAAGCAAACCTATATTGCGCTTGGTATTGCGATGGCGGCAGCGGCTACCGAACATGTCGATGCCACGCCGATGGAAGGGTTTGATCCTGCAGCACTCGATACTTTGTTAGGCTTGCGTGAAAAAGGTTTGCGGTCCGTGACGATGCTTCCCATCGGCCATCGCGATGAAAAAAATGATTGGCTGTTGGCGTTGAAGAAAGTTCGCCGCACGAAAGAAGAGCTTTTCACACATCTTGATTAAGAAAATTCGAAGCGTTTCGCGATGATGACCTCACTGCGAACCGCTTCGCTTTACACCTGATGGAGCGCACCGATGATCAAAGTCTTTTATGACGGTAAATGCGGGCTCTGTCGGCGCGAGATCGGCCATTATCAAAAAATCGCTTCGCCGACGGATTTCCATTGGATCGATATTACCGAAGATAAAGATGATTTGGCGAAGGCGGGATTGACGTTTGATGTCGCGCTTCGGCGCATGCATGCGCAAGATCAAAAAGGCACGCTCTATAAGGGCGTCGATGCCTTTATCCTGATCTGGCGACATTTGCCGCGCTGGAAATATTTAGCACCCCTCATGTCACTCCCGGTGATTAAACAGATCGCCGATTTTGCCTATAATCATTTTGCCGATTGGCGGATTGACCGGCTTCACGCGGCGCGTTGCGAAATGCCTATTGCTGCAGATAAGAAATAAATCCGTACATCCATTCAGCGTTGACGGATAACTTCTAAAACACTGATTTTATTGAATAGAATGGTGGAGCTGAGCGGAATCGAACCGCTGGCCTCCTCATTGCGAACGAGGGTTTGGCTTGCCTTTATCAAGGCATTTAAAAAACATAGATATTTCAATTTGTTAGAGGGAACAAATTCAACCTCGTAAATCCTGTCCTCCTCATTGATTTTAGGTCAATCACCATATCATCGTAACGCCTAATTCGGCAGTTCTTGAGACCTCCATCTTCCGGAATTCGCCAGCATACTTAGCAAAGAACCGATAACCCTTCTTGTTTTCAGAAGCGATGCCAAATCCGATCTCTGCTGAGTCCCGTCCTACATTAGGTCCTTCAAGAGAAAAGCTGCTTCCCATCAAAGTATGGTTTGCGATGATGGATGTGTCTCCAAAGTCATGGCCCCAGGCGATATCGCTGAAGGCTTGAATGTTTCCCGAGTCAGTTTGGTTGAGAATGGAAGTCAATCTTACGCCCAGTTTGGATGTCGAAGTTTGGGCCTTTAACTCATCCATAGTGAGATTGGCTGAATCAGCGCCGCTTTCGGTATAGGCTGCACGTTGAAGCCAACCGCTCTCAAACGAGCCATAGAGTTCCCCAGACACGGCGCCGAACCGATAGCGATTGCCAAGCTCGATTGCGCCCCCAAGCTGGTAGCCATAGGTATTTGCTGAGGTGGTCCTTGAGATCGTTCCAAACTCGATCGATCGACTGCCCCGATAATCGTCGAGAGCAAATGAAAGACGTGAAGCAATATAGGCTGACCCGATATCATGGGAACCGTAGAGGCTAGCGCTTGTTGTTGTGACAGTCTGGCCGTTCGTGATTGAATTGCTAGCCACCCCAATAGCCGCGCCAACAAACCCTTTTGAATTCAAAGTATAGTCGATACCCGCTGCCGCTCCGACAGTAGAGGAGTTAACTCCAAGCCCATTCGAATCCGATGATCCAGAAGATGAGCGGGTAAGGACCTTCATCCAGGGTTTTGAGTCACTAAATTCTTGATCGGTAGCGAGTGAAAAACCTTTGATAATAGACCCGACAACTTGTGAAGTACCCGTGGTCGTCAGAGAGCTAAAATCAAACAATTCTGAATTTAGGGAAGTATCTGTTGTTCCGCCGCGAACACTAGCCATGCGATTATCTACGACCGCACCGATAGCCCGGCTCGATTGAACCGCTGCGATGGGAGATACCGTCTGAATATCGCCGCTCAATTGCTTGAGCGCAGTTGTAGAATCCGTATCACTCGACAAGGCAAATATGGCGTTCATCAATGTAGAGCGGTCGCCTGTCATCCCTGAGACGCTGTCGATCGCAGAACCGACATTACCCAAATTCGAATTTGTGCTTGCTCCGATCGTCGAATAGCCTGACTTGACAACCTTCAATTGAACTTCAGTCGAAGTGTAGAGATCAATAAATCGAGTTCCGGCGGTCAACCCGCTCGAAGGCTGAGTCAATGTACTGAATGTCCCGCTTACGCCCCCGTCAGCACTCACGACCGTGAATACATCTCCTATGCTCGGAGTATATGTATTATTGGCGCTGCCTGTAATGTTTCTGAGATTTGGCTGGATCGTAGCGCCGGAACCAATTGTATAGGTATTACCGGATCCTGTTACTAGGACCTGCGAGTAATAACCTGCACCGGTTCCTGCATTTGTTCCATCAATATCAAGGCTGAGCGTGGATCCGCTACCTTGTGTGAGCGAGGCGGTAAAAGTCATAATGCCAGGTGAATTACCTGGAGCGAGAATGCCACCACTTGAGACTGTTGATTCTCCTGTAATAATCCCCGTACCCCTTAGTGCTGCACCATCGCCAATTGTAACGGAGCCCTGAATGGTTCCATTCACACGGGCGCCAGCTGCATCAATGGTCAGCGGTCCAATGACAGTTCCGCCGGAGCTTAAAGTAAATACCGGAGAAAATGAGACTAAGTCAGCGAGCGAAAATTTGCGGCCAGTTGAAAGCGCAATCGGCGCGTTTATTGTTCCACCAACAGTTAGACTGCCGTCGGTCACTGTTACCGTATCTTCGCTTATCAAAGTTCCGCCAGATGCAATCTCTACACTTCCCCCCTGAACCTTAATTGCCGTGGTAACTGTGCCCCCGCTTTCGACCTTTAATGATCCACCGCTGACTTTAACTGGGTCCGATGTGCCAGAATCATCAAGACTACCTCCAGAACCAATAGTGATGTTGTCGGAAGCGGTTAATTGAGCGATCTTTGCAGATGTTCCAGACGGAATGGTCTTTGAACCATCCTGATTTGACGGAATTGTAGACATGTCTTGAGAATTTGGTGCAGATATCACCAAATTATATTTACTGCCCGCGTTAACCAACGACCAGCTGCGCGCTCCAAAACTACCGTTTAAATTTGCGAGATTTGTGTTATCAATTCCAGATAAAATATTATTATATGTTCCAGTCGATAAGACAGACCCGCTGGCTATATCAAAATTCATCGACCCAGTTACATTTGAAAATGCAACCTGACCATATTGCGTCTTTGAGGTCACATAGATGTAATAGCTATTGGGCAAGATTCCTGAATAGGTAAGTGCTGTTTTCTTCGCGACGGATCCGTTGCCCCCTTGTCCATTTGTAAAATTAAGGATGCTTGAATCGTAATTAAGTACGTCAACGATTCCACCAGATATTGAACCCTTATTCACAAGCGTATCAATCGATCCAACATAATCAATATTATAAAGACTTCCCGAATAATTTAATATGCCATATTTGCCGCCTAAAATAGATGAATTATTTAAAACTGTCGTGAGGGAACCAGCGTTAAAAATACCACTATCTTCAGCACCTTTAATGGATCCACTATTTTCAATACTACCTATTTGATTTGAATTTGAAATGCCATCAAGATAGCCAAATATTTCGCCATTTATTTGATTCGTGATTGATGTTATATTTCCGGCAAACTGCGTTCCATAAAATGTACCAATTCGGTTCGCTATTCCATCACCCTCAGCAGCTGAAATAATTCCTGAATTAGTAATTGTTGTTATTGTACCGCCATTACCGATTCCATATTGTTTGGCAGAAATAATATTTCCTGTATTGGAAATTGAGCCAATAGTTCCAACGCTCCCGATTGCAGCGCCTTCGCCAGGCAGAGGTTCTCCCGTAGCTTCGACATTATTTGAATTATTTATTTCAAGGATATAGCCGTCATTACCAATCCCCCCCGCGCCAATGATACTTCCAGTATTCGTTATTGTTGTTATTAAAGCAGAATTACCTATCGACCATCCCGCACTACTTAAAATATTACCTGCATTTGTAAGATTGTTAATGTAGCCATCTACTGGATATTCACCAAACGCGGTTGAATCTGTGTAGTTTGAAATGCCATAGGAATTTGATACGCCAGATGCATTTATTGTTCCGTAATTGATTAAAGATTGAATTGTTCCATTACTATTTAAAATTCCATTTGATACAAAATTACTCATCGCAATTATTTGATTATTGTTTATTAATTGCTCTGAGGTGCCAAAATTCCCAATGGCAATTACATTATTGTCTCCAGTGGCCTCTATTATCCCATTATTTAATAGTTCGAAATCAGTTTGATCGCTAGTTTGTATAGCGATACTATTTGTTACCCCAATTGATCTAGATGAAATTTCTCCATCATTTAATATTTTTAAGTTGGAGCTTGTTTGAATTCCAATAGCATCACCGCCGTTTGTTGATGCAGAGATTTTTGCGTCAATTGAATTATTAATTTGAATATTTCCATTTGAGAGTATACCCCAGACGGGGCCTGACGTAGTTTCACCATAAATTTTTGCAGACTCTAAATTTTCTAGGGTTATGTTACCTGCCGAATATATACCAAAAGCACTGCCAAATGCTGTTGCTGCATAAATCGAACTCGATCCGGAATTTTCAATGGTAGAGTTTCCTAATGAATAAATTCCATAAGACGAACCTGATAATGTTGTTCCATATATTGATCCGGAACCGGAATTAATTACGTTCATGTCGCCAAATGATAATCCGTAAGCGTTTTGGCGACTACTTTCTCCATAGATAGATCCGGATCCAGAATTATTTATAGTAATTAAATTTGGGCTGGCTATGCCATAGCCATCAGCATCGCCGCTCCCATAAATTGAACCGCCGCTTGTGTTATTTACTGTGATTGTATCTTGACTTCTAATGCCCCACGCAGCGTCGATAGAGCTTATTCCATAGATTGAATTGATACTGGAGTTATTTAAATTTATCGAAGCAGAGTTCTCAACGCCAAATCCATAACCGGTTGTTGAATTTCCATAGATCGTACCAAGATTATAATTTGTTATATCTAGTGGTTGATTTGATAAAATTCCATAATCACCGATCGAAATTGTACTTTCATTTGAAATTATATCAGTTGCTTGTGTTTTTGAAATACCTTCGATTGAAATTAAAACGAATGAAAAAACTTTAATCATTAGCCCTATCCTACCGTTCTTACGTCGGATAACGGCCTGTCTAACATTTTTGATAATTTGCGTTTGGATTTGGAGCACAAAAGACCAATTCGTAAATAATCAAATGAAGTAGGCAAACATCACTGAGGTAAATAGCGATTCGATAAAAATTGGAATCAGAATTTCTGCAATTTGAGGATTTCAATCTGTGAAACTTCAGCGCAGGAAAACAGGTGAACGAAAGTCACAAACTTATCTTAAGTAGATTTCCCTAAGCCGAGATTTTGCGAGAAATAAAATAGCCTTTAGGTGGCGCTTCAAATAGCTGCTCTGCACCCTAATCTTTATAACACTTTATAACTTTTTCGACTCCAAATTTGAAATCGACACCATCTTCTAATTCATTGATTTAATTCAATAAAATGGTGGAGCTGAGCGGAATCGAACCGCTGGCCTCCTCATTGCGAACGAGGCGCTCTCCCAACTGAGCTACAGCCCCCCGAGGCCTGAGGCAGCACATATCCGCCAGACCCTGTGGATGGCGTCGGGATAGAGACTTTCAGGGTCAAAAGCAAGCCGGATCCGCGCACAGCGCATCTCATAAAAGAGGCTTCTGAGGGCCTATTCGTTCGTATCATTCCATGACAATGTCGGTACCCGACGCCTAAGGAGAATAACCATGTCGCTCAGTCTTTATGATCTTTCCGTTCCCGTTTTTGTGCAGTCACTTGAAGCTCTGGCCGTCGTTTTGAAAAAGGCCGCGGCCCATGCCGAAGCCTGCAAGATTGATGCGCAAATCTTGCTCTCGGCCCGCCTCTTCCCCGATATGTTTGCGCTCTCACGACAAGTTCAATTAGCGTCTGATTTTGCTAAAGGCGGTGCGGCACGCATCGCTGGCGTTGATGTCCCGAGTTATGCGGATACCGAAGCGAGCTTTGAGGATTTAGATGCGCGTATCGCTAAAACGATTTCGTTTATCACCTCAATTCCGAAGGAAAAATTTATCGGCGCTGAGAGCCGTGACATCACGGTGCCCATGCGGCCCGAGCCGCGTGTGTTTAACGCTCTTGTTTATCTGCGTCACGGCGCGCTACCGAATTTCTTTTTCCACACCACAACCGCCTATGATATTTTGAGACATAATGGTGTTGAACTCACAAAGCGTGACTTTCTTGGAGTCTATTGATTGATGAGCACAACGCGCGCTCTCGGACATTCGATTTTTTGGAGCGTGTTGCTCCTCCTAAGCGTAATCTTTACAGGAGCCGCAATGGCGCAGATCGAAGAACCTCAATATAAAATCATCGCAAAAGAAGGTGATTTTGAGCTGCGCGACTATGCACCCTATATTGTTGCCGAAATTGTCATAGAAGGCGATCGCGATAGTGCCGTGAATGCGGGCTTTCGTGTGCTCGCGGGTTATATTTTTGGTGGCAACACGTCGCAATCAAAAATCGCAATGACCGCCCCTGTAACACAATCTAAAGGTGAAAAGATCGAGATGACCGCTCCTGTCACACAAACAGGAAGCGGTTCATCTTGGGTCATTCGTTTTATGATGCCACAAGCCTATACGATGAGTTCATTGCCAAAGCCCGATGACGAAAGAATTGCGCTCAAACAAATCAAAAGTTGCCGCGTAGCGGTTCTCAAATTTTCTGGACTCTGGACAGAAGGAAATTTGAACGCGCGTCGTGAAGAGCTTGCAGCGATGATCAAAAAGAAATCTTTAAAACCAAAAGGTGAAGCCACTTATGCCTTTTATGATCCGCCGTGGAAGCCCTTTTTCTGGCGTCGAAACGAAGTGATGCAGGAAATTGAATCGCGTTAGAAAAGCGGTTCTTCAGCTTGCAATAATTCAGTGATCGCGGTCACGGAATGATTTGTCAGATCTTTTGTAATCTCGGCGGTAATGCGTGAAGCGAAAGAGGATGGCAACACGCGGCGGAGCTCGGCCATCGCGCGCGGCGGCGCAACCAGAACGAGCTTTCTCAATTTTTCGCGTTTATCCAAATCAACAAGATGCGCCATCACATCATGTATGAATTGATCTTCTGCTCTTTGATGCCAATCTGTCTCTTCCATTGATGAGCGTCGGGCTCCAACGCTTTCAAAGGCACGACCAGGACGTGCTGCACCCAAATCGCGGGTAGGAAGATCGGGGTGCTTGAGAATGGTCTCAACCGTAAGGCTCGGACGCTCGGCCGTGCCTTCATTAAAAAGAACAAAAGCTTTTTTTCCGTCACCAATAAGAACATGGGTGCCGGCTGAAAGAATGGGGAGACCCATCGTAAACTCTTTTCTGAACAGTCACATAAAGATATGCGTGATCACACACGCAGAGAGATAATTATCTCTCGAGCTCCAAGTTCCGGATGTCGGTAGATTTACGATACGCGTTATCTTGTAAGGAGCGTATCAGCGCCTTGTCGCGAGCGCGACGCCGACGACAGTTAGACCCATGCCCAGCATCTGCGTGATAACCATCGTTTCGCCAAAGGCGAAATAGGCTTCAATCGCAACGCTTGGCGGCACAAGATAAATCAATGCGGCCGCGCGCGATACGGCACCACGGCGGATCAACAATAGGAGCAGCCCGATCGCACCAAGAGACAAAGCAAAGACTGACCAGGCCATGACAAGCCAAAAGCCGAGCGTAAAGCTCACATGCAAAGGTTCGGTCATTAATGCGACGGGTGTAACGACCAAAAACGCACCGATATATTGAACCGCCGTGATGCTTCTCAAATCGCCCTGCGGGATAAAGCGTTTTTGATAAAATGTTCCCGCCGTCACAGAGACCATCGCGAAAGCATTGATCGCCAGGGGAACAACCACACTGTTTAGATGATCGAGATCGACATTTATGATTTTCGGTTCGAGCACCAAAGCGATGCCGACAAATCCCGCGGCAATGCCGAGCCATTGCAAAATACCAATGCGCTCCCGCAGCAAAAGCGGCGCAAGCGCGGCGGTCAGGATCGGTTGAATCGCGGCGATTAATCCTGAAATGCCTGAAGGCACGCCATGCGCGATCGCGTACCATACGCCGCCAAGATAGAGCGCATGAAGCAATACGCCCGACACCATCACATGAAGTGCGGCACGTCCCTTGGGCCATTGCGCCTGACTGAAAAAAGCAATTGCGGCCATGGCCAAAAAAGCCAAAGCGAAGCGCAAGGATAAAAAAGTCAGGGGGTCAGCATAATCGGCGCCATAACGTGCCGAGACCCAACCTGTTGACCAAATGGCAACGAAAATGATGGGCGCAGCGCGCAAGAGGAGACTGGAGGAAGCGGGCGAAGACAAAAGCAAGGACCTTATAAAAATGTCTAGGGGTGATAACGGATCGCTCTTGCAGGGTCGAGTGCCTCCGATGCAACGCGCCCTGCCAGAAGCAGCGATTGACAAGGCGACGAGATCAGTATTTCTGGCGGCGTCATCTTTTTATTTGTGACGGGCCTTATGAATTTGTTCGCGCAGACCCTTTCGCTCAAAACATCGAAAACCGCCAAAACCGGCGGCGTGAAAACGCGCGCATAACGGCTCCCTGCTCCGGTCTCTCCCCCCGGTAAGGGGATGAGGCCAAACCACCCGCCGGGTGTCATCAGGGGAGCGGATCAAGAGTTCAAGCAGCAAGGATTTCAAAAATGGGTTTCAAGGTCGCAGTTGTCGGCGCCACGGGGAATGTGGGTCGTGAAATGCTCTCCATTCTGGCCGAGCGCGCTTTTCCTGCCGATGAAGTTATCGCGCTGGCCTCCGCACGCAGCCTCGGCACGGAAGTGTCCTATGGCGACAAAATTCTGAAAGTGCAGAATCTTGAACATCATGATTTTTCGAAAACCGATATCTGCTTGATGTCGGCGGGCTCAAGCGTATCGAAGGAATGGTCGCCAAAAATTGGCGCGATGGGC
>VFQT010004263.1_pt1 | contig 12128 bp, 4 predicted proteins | sample 3512381 | NCBI WGS metagenome assembly VFQT01 (sample SAMN10412376, study PRJNA504923) | tailings metagenome | isolation source: Relicate 2 Philex TSF3 active mining site | place: Philippines: Tuba, Benguet | collected 2017-08-29 | reverse complement strand
GGCACCTGTTCTGCCAGTTGGACCCGTTGAACCAGTATCACCAGTATCTGCCCGGGTTCCTTGTGAACCCGCAATTCCAAGAGGTCCAAATGCGCCTGTCGAACCTTGGTCGCCGGTATCTCCCCGACTTCCAGTAGAACCAGTAGAACCAGTTGTCATAATACCAGTAGCACCAGTGGAACCAGTATCACCTCTAACGCCAGTAGGTCCACGTTGACCAGTTGCACCAGTTGCGCCAGTTGCGCCCGTATCACCGGTTATACCAGTTGCACCGGGTGAGCCACGAGGACCAGTTGCGCCAGTTCGACCCGTTGTTCCATCCATACCCGGAATACCGAGATAACCACCATATCCAAGTGCGCCAGTACGACCAGTTGTGCCCGTATTTCCGTCATTACCTGTTGAACCCGAATCACCTCTTGAACCTTGTGATCCAAAAGCACCTTGAAGACCGGTTGCGCCGGTTGAACCCGAATCACCTCTCGAACCTTGTGAACCACGTGATCCATTTACACCGGTTGGACCAGTTGTGCCTTCGTCGCCCGTTAATCCGGTCAAACCAGGAGAACCAGCGGATCCTTGACTACCTGTTCGGCCAGTTGCGCCTGTATCACCTTGGCTACCGGTATCGGAGCGAGAACCAGCGGGACCTTGACTACCTGTTCGGCCAGTTGCGCCTGTTGAACCAAGAGAACCAGTGGAACCAACTTGACCGCGTCTACCCATTAATCCAGTAGAACCGGATGAACCCTGATTACCTGTATTACCCTTATACCCATTGGAACCGCGAATACCACGAGCACCAGTAGAACCGGTTGTGCCGGTATCGCCGACAGAACCTTGTGACCCTAGGGCACCTGTGGCGCCCGTTCGACCCGTGGTTCCATCTGATCCCGTTGCTCCACTATCTCCTTTTGAACCTGTTGTTCCCATTCTTCCTGTAATTCCTACCGAGCCTTGGCTACCTTGTGGTCCAGTCGCACCACTCGAACCAGCAAATCCCTGTCTTCCAGTTTGGCCTTGATTTCCAGATGGTCCTTGTGCTCCTTGATCACCAGTATCTCCCGTTTGGCCTCTCGCACCTTGTCGGCCAGTTTGACCAGTTGCTCCTTGTGTTCCTTGGTCACCAGTATCGCCAGTATTACCTCTCGCACCTTGTATACCAGTTGGGCCAGTTGGACCCGTAGACCCTTGGTCACCAGTTGGGCCGATGGAACCCGCAGAACCGCGATTACCAGCAGAACCAGTTGGACCGGTATTACCAGCTTCTCCACTAATTCCTGCTGAACCAGCTGAACCAGCCGAACCAGTTGTGCCCATTTGACCAGTTGTGCCCGTGTCTCCAAAAGAACCACGTGCTCCCGCTGAACCACGAGACCCAGTTTGACCAGTTGTTCCCTGAGACCCAGTATCGCCTTTCGATCCAGTGTCACCACGAGACCCCATATTGCCTTGTCTACCAGCAATACCATCTGGACCAGCCACACCCTTAGACCCGGTTTGACCAGTTTGGCCACGAGACCCAGTTTGACCAGTTGAGCCACTCTGTCCTGTGTCACCGCGCAGACCTTGTTGTCCTATCAAACCATTTGGACCCATTGCACCCTGAGGACCCGTATTTCCTTGTGATCCAGTGTCTCCTCTCGACCCAGTAGAGCCTTTAAACCCGTCTATACCCTGACTGCCAGTTTGGCCATCACTTCCGGTCGCACCTTGGCTGCCGGTTGAGCCTAGGGCGCCGAAGGCGCCGGTTGTTCCCATTGTTCCTGTTCCATTATTTTCACCAATATATCCAGCAAAACCAATTGGCCCTTGATTTCCGTCAAATCCTGTGGCACCGGTTTGACCTGTATCACCGACAGAGCCTTGGGTGCCTTTGGATCCAGTTTGACCAGTTGTTCCCTGGGCGCCTTCGGCACCGGTAGACCCCGTATCTCCTCGCAAACCTCTTGCTCCCATTTGTCCAGTTGCACCCGTTTGTCCAGTTGAACCGCTATCTCCTCTATTGCCAATCGAGCCTTGTGCTCCAATCGCACCAAGTGATCCAATCGCACCAGTCGGGCCTTGTGCACCTTGTGTGCCAGTGTCTCCTATTTGACCTCTTGCACCCACCGAGCCCATTTGACCTGTTACGCCTGTTGAACCTTGGTCGCCAGTTTGGCCACGTAAACCTGCTGAACCTTGGTTACCAGTTACACCCGTGGAACCTTGGTCACCAGTTTGGCCACGAGAACCTGCCAATCCAGCCAACCCCGCCAATCCTTGGCTACCATCTGCTCCTCTATTACCAGTTGAACCAGTTGAACCAGTTGAACCACGAGAACCATCCAAACCTTGAAATCCAGTTGCGCCTTGATTACCTTGTGAACCAGTTGCGCCAGTATTACCGCGAGACCCGGATGCTCCTTGTTGACCCATTATTCCCGTTACACCACTCGGCCCAGTACTTTCGGCATCATAACCGTGGTATCCTTGTGGGCCGGTGGCACCTGTTGTGCCCATTCTACCATCAAATCCGGTTTGTCCAGCATCACCTTTTGAACCAGTTGAACCAGTTGCGCCTTGTGTGCCGGTTGAACCAGTTGCGCCTTGTGTGCCAGTATTACCCGCGGAACCTTGTGAACCTTGGGCGCCTTCGGCGCCCTGTGTACCCGTTGAACCGGTATCTCCTTGTGAGCCTCGTGACCCAGTTGAGCCCATAAATCCGCTTAGACCTGTATTGCCTTGTAAACCTTGGTCACCCGTTGTACCTCGTGAACCTCTATCACCCGTAGATCCTTGCGCACCAGTTTGGCCAGTAGATCCACTTGAACCTTGGTGACCCGTTGTACCGACTGATCCAACAGAACCCTTAGAACCTTGGTTACCTGTTGATCCAGTTGTTCCTTTATCACCCGTTGAGCCCGTATTTCCCATCGATCCTTGTAGGCCATTTTCACCATCAAATCCCCAGTTTCCAGTAGGTCCGGTGCTTTCGGCATCGTAACCGTGTATTCCAACAAATCCAGTTGGACCTGTATTACCAGATTGGCCTTGTGATCCGGTATTACCAGTTTGGCCAAATGAGCCTTGTGGACCAGTTGCACCGGTTGCGCCGGTTACACCGCTTGCACCCTGTGTTCCTAGGTCACCATACGAGCCAGTTATTCCAGTTGCGCCAGTTGTTCCTGTTACACCAGTTGTACCTGTGTCGCCATGAACTCCTGTGCTACCATAAGAACCAAATGAACCTGTTAAACCAGTATTACCTTGATTACCTGTTAAACCAGTATTACCTTGATTACCTGTTAAACCAGTTGAGCCTTTATCACCAGTTGAGCCTTGTAAACCTTGGTCACCAGTCGAGCCAGTTGAACCGATAGAACCGTGATCACCTTGGTTACCTTGGTTACCAGTTGAACCGATGGAACCGCGATCACCAGTTGGGCCAGTTTGGCCAGTTTGTCCTATCGTGCCATCAAAACCGGCAATTCCTGTGAAACCAGTATCACCTGTATTTTGACCATCTCTGCCGGGGATTCCTACAAATCCAGTTGGACCAGTAGATCCAGTAGATCCAGTATAACCTTGGTCACCTTGTGAACCAGTAGCGCCTTGTGAACCAGTAGATCCAGTAGACCCAGTTAGACCGGTAGAACCCTGGGCACCGGTTGAACCAATTGATCCAGTATAGCCAGTGATACCATATACACCTTCGGGACCCATTGTTCCAGTAGAACCTTGTATGCCGGTTTGTCCAGTGGCGCCTGTTTGTCCAATGTCACCGGTTTGTCCAGTGGCACCAGTTTGTCCAGTTTGACCTTGGGCACCGGTTGAACCAGTATCACCTTGGGCACCGGTTGAACCAGTTTGTCCAGTGGTTCCTGTTGAACCGTATTCTCCTGTTGAACCACGAGAGCCCTGATTACCAGTTGGTCCAGTTGAACCGGTTGAACCAGTGTTGCCTTGGTCGCCGGTTGAACCAGTATCGCCTTTAAAACCAAAATGCCCATCTTGGCCGAGTGGTCCATATGAACCTGTATTTCCTTGGGATCCGGTAGAGCCAGTTGTGCCTTGGGCACCTTCAGCGCCTGTTTGACCCGTGTTTCCTGTACTTCCTGTGGTACCAGTTTGGCCTGTTGGACCCATAAAACCAGTTGTACCAAGAATGCCGTCTTTGCCATCAGTACCCATTATACCGGTAGCACCTGTGGCACCAATTGTGCCAGTATGACCAGTAGTGCCAGTTATACCCGTATATCCTGTTGTGCCAAGAATGCCATCGGTACCATCAAATCCGGAAATGCCAGTTGAGCCACTTTGTCCTTGGTCGCCAGTTGAGCCAGTAGAACCAGCTTTTCCAGTGATTCCAATATGACCTGCGGAGCCTTGGTTGCCGGTTGGACCGGTTGAACCGGTGGAACCAGTTGAACCTGTTGAACCGGTGGAACCTTGATTACCTGTGGAGCCAGTGGAACCGGTGGAACCGGTGGAACCTTGATTACCTGTGGAGCCAGTGGAGCCAGTGGAGCCTTGAATGCCGGTGTTGCCGGTTGAACCTGTATTACCAGTAGAACCGATGTTGCCGGTTGAACCTGTATTACCAGTAGAACCGGTGTTGCCGGCGGAACCAGTTTGTCCAGTGGTACCGGTGTTGCCCTTAGAACCGAGGGCGCCTTCGGCGCCTTGTGGTCCAGTTTCTCCCGTCAAACCTGTCGAACCAGTGGTACCGGTATCACCCTTAGAACCAAGGGCGCCGAAGGCGCCTTGTGGTCCAGTTGCTCCCGTCAAACCTGTGTAACCAATAGAACCTGTCGAACCTGTGTGGCCACTATGGCCAGTAGAGCCAGTTGAACCTGTCGAACCAGTAGTGCCAGTATCACCTTTGGAACCGAGGGCGCCGAAGGCGCCCTGTGGCCCCGTTGCTCCTGTCGAACCTGTTTGTCCAGTGGCGCCAGTTGAACCTCTTTCTCCTGTTTGTCCAGTGGCGCCGGTATAACCAGTTGGACCAGTAGAGCCTGTAGAACCTTGATCACCAATTGCGCCAAAGGCGCCAGTTTGTCCTGTCGTACCTGTTTGACCTGTGGTGCCCGTGTCACCTTTTGAACCAGGGGCACCGAAGACGCCCTGTGGTCCAGTTTCTCCCGTCGAACCGGTTGATCCAGATTCTCCGGTCGAACCAGTTTGTCCAGTGGAGCCAGTTTGTCCAGTTTGTCCGGTCAAACCGGTCGAACCGGTAGAGCCTGTTTGGCCAGTGGAGCCAGTAGAACCTTGGAAACCAGTGGATCCAGTATGTCCCGTTTGTCCAGTAGAACCTTGATCACCTTGGGTACCGGTTGCACCAGTTTGTCCAGTTATACCGGTTGAGCCAGTTGTACCAGTTGTGCCAGTTGAACCTTGTGTGCCTTGTGCGCCTTCGGCGCCAGTTGATCCAGTTGCACCGGTTTGTCCTGTGGAACCGGTGTCACCAGTGTCACCGGTATCACCTTGGGAACCAGTTGAACCCGTATTGCCGGTTGTACCTGTATCACCTTGGTTACCAGTTCTGCCGAAAACACCCATCCCACCCGTCGGGCCAGTATAACCAGTCGCACCTTGTGAGCCAGTATAACCAGTCGCACCTTGTGAACCTTGTGATCCCCGGTCGCCAGTTGAGCCAGTTCTGCCGGTTTGACCAGTTGTACCAGTTTGGCCAGTTGGACCCGTATTACCATAGCGTCCAAATAAACCAAGTTGTCCTATTGGTCCAGTTGGACCAGTTGGTCCTTTATTAAGAAATAATTTTGCGCGTAGTTCAGGCGATAACTTCTGTAAACTAATCGTATCATTAGAAATATCAGCAGATACAATCGTTTTCAGCGCGATTTTGTTATTGGTAATTGCCAAATTTTCAAAAAATGTTGTCCCAAACTGTATGTTCTCATTCAAATAGATACGGGTAATTGTTCCCGAAATATCTATGCCTCTAATAGTCCCTGGCGCAAAATCACTTTGGTCTACATATGCAATTTTTGAACCATCCAGCGTGTTCAATACAATATCAGCAAATGTAATACCGTATAATGCGAGGTTACGATTGGAAATCGAATTGTTTGCGATCTTGGCATTTGTAATGGCCCCATCCGCAAACTTGGGTGTTGTAATTGCACCTTTTGCAAAATAATTTGTAGTGACGGAACTAATCGGGTATTCAGTCTGGTATTGGCACCATCGAATATGATAGTTTAATTCACTCGCTACATCATTGAACATTGTTAGTAAAAACATATCACCGTGATTTACGGGAATTGTGTTTGCACCACTATCAATGGTTTGTTCGAAATAATATGTGTTGTTGTCTTTGCTATTAAAAATCGACAAGTTTGTGGGAGGGACTAAAACACCGTCGGAGTTAATGACAATATAAATACCGGTCGCACGATGCTCTGGTTCACCAGTCATGATAAAATCCGAAAATATCTGGGTCGTAATTAGATCCAATATATTAGGAACAGGTTCGACCAAAGCATAATATGATAAACCGTTGTAAGGCAGATATTTCTCATCGAGTGTATTGTTCTTGTTTTCAATACTATATATTTTGAAGTTGGTCGCCCCATTGTCCGTTAAAACATTATATGCAATTTTTTGCGTATCTAAATCAAACGACATTTTAATATTGTTTCCCGACGGATCTAATACATACATAGTATTCGAAATAATAGACAGTTCTTTTGTGTAAATATTCCCGAATTTGACGTCAATATCACCCAAATTAATAGTACCATCTCGTCGCGGAATCATCGCATTCCCACTAACATCCAAAAGTCCAAATCGGCCTCTATCAAAATACCCCGCATCAAATCTGGTAGTCTGTGTGCCAAATGTGATATTTTCATTGGATACAAATGGTCTCAGTGATTGTTCAATTAATTGACCTGTGAAAATCTCAGTAGGTCCAGCTAATCCAGTAGGTCCAATATGACCAATTGCTCCAATTTGAAACCCACTTGCATCTTCAAAATCGATATCACCAGGCGGACCTTGTGGTCCATTCACGTCAATTGAATTGGTAACTGTGACTGTATTTGAAGAGGGTTGGTTAGGGGTCTTACTAAACCGCTTGTAATCAAAAACCCCATTCAACATGTATATAAATATATTACACTTTCTTTATATCGACTGAACGATATAAAGAAATTATGCTACGAAACCAGAGCGGAAATTGATTTATTTGAGTCTAATAAGCATAGGAGCCATAACAACTCTCTCGATGAGGGTGGTATCGGCAGTGGTGTGGGACTGGAAGTTGCCGTTGTTGACGGTGGTGTCCTGAACATAGGTGGGGCCTCTGTTGTTGATGGGGTTGAAGGACTCAGCATCAATGGCGAGTCTCAATGTGATCTTAACACCGGCAGGAACCCAGATAAGATCATCGGCCAAGAATCCGTTGTTGACACCGAAGTTGCCGGCATCAGTGGAGGCAGAACCAGCGGGGGTTCTGTTACCAAAGCAGTTGGAGTCAACGGCATAACGGAGGAGCTTGGTGATGTTGCCAATGACAATCTCGCCAGTCATAACCTTGGTATAAGGATGGGTGGCAGTACTGGTGGCAGTGCCTCCAATCAAAGCAACAAGGGAGTCAGCCTCAAATAAGTCATCACCATCAATGACGAACTCGGTAGCGGCAGCAAAGAGGGTCTCGAAACCACCGTTGAAACCGAAGTAAACACCGACATATGACTTGAAGTCGGAGTAGAGGGTGGACAAAGATCCAACACTGATAACATCATCAGTAGAAGCCAAAGCAGCGCGGAAGTTGTCGGAGGTGAATGTGATAGAAGTGGTCTCAGTACCATCAATCTTGAAGCAATCATCAACTGTATCAAAAGTTCCCAACTTAGAATTGAGGACAGAGGCAGCAACCTTCACCTGGACGGCATTGGTGGCATCGTATCTCTGGATAGCATCGGCAGGGAGAAGAGTGATATCGGCGAATTGGCGTTCCATCTCGAAACCGCCAGTAGCACCGAAGGCATATACAGTGGAAGCGTAGGCACCAGTGTGAGTGGTATCGTTGGCAGGATCAGTTAAGTCAACAGGCATTTTATATATTACTTAATCATATTTTTGTTTTACTAAGAAAATCATTGGTTCAAAGGTCATACAACATTTTGAACAAAATACAGCACGAAAAGTTAGAATTGTTGGTATCCAGGATTCGTCCATGATCATCGTACACTTGGATATGGAGTTTCTGTATATCAACCGGTCCAAAGTATTTGCGTGGCTCGGTGGTTGAATTCATATCCGTTTCCATCATTAAACTAAAATATGACCCTTTCACTGATATTCTTGCTAAAATATTGGGACTTAATATTGAGTTATTGAACGCAGAAATAAAATGATTATTTACATTATTGTTAAAATCATCTATTGCTAAATAGAGGTACCGAATATTTGCCGGCTCTATAAGAGTTTCCGATGTATATTTAATTGCCCCTTCATATTTGCGTTTAAGAAATCCCAGATTCATACCGATTTTTGAGGTGACTGGTGTCTTGTCGGGGACTCCATTGATATCACGTGTAAAGTCGAGTGAAATGCTTATGATTTTTGTACCAAGAGATTCCGTAGTGTGTGTGACAATTACTTTGCCGGTTCCTGATCCAGTCTCACTAATATCGAGTGTAAATTGAATATAATTAAATAAACTGGTTGATTCTGGTTGTCCATTATTGTTTCGAGGTACCAACATATTGTTGATTTCATTGATTAGATCGCTCGCATTGTAATTGCCGTCATTAAGTACAACTATACGAGTATCTGTGAATACGTCACCGCCGTTCTCATCATATTTATTGTCATATTGTGATTGAGGTTGACACGATGCGGTAATATAAAAAAAATTGTTGCCATATTTGGATGAAATGCCGTAAAAAGAAACGGGGAACTCAATTGCGGTGATTTGCATGGAGACCACTTTTTGGAGTCTTATTGGGAGATTCACCATAAAATCGGAGCTACTTGTAGTAGTCATATTATCGCGAAAACGAGTATCAATATTAAGACACTTGGATATAACGCGGGTTTTGAGAGGATTCATAATTCCCGGGAAATATTCACTATTATACGTATTCACATAGGCGGTTTCAGGACGCACCATTAATTCCTCAGTGCGTGGCATTGCCTCTCTTGATACTGGATATTGTTCCTTTATTTTAGCATCATTGTGCAGGTAAGGTTTAATCGATGTCTCAGTCTTACATTTGGCAACTATGAGCCAGTCTTTTGCGGTCTCCAAGAACATAATGAGGTCACGTTTGAACTTTTTGTCGATGTGTCCACTCGCTAACAAGGTTTCGCGTATTTCGGCCTCTCTTAATTCAATATCAGCTGCGCTATATTTTTTATTTGATGCATCAATTTTAAAAAATATTTCCAAGTCTTTGATAGTATAATTATTGATATCAAGGTCGAGTCCGTCCATTATAGACATTGCTGATTTTTATTTATTTTAGTTTATACATTCATTATGTTTTTCTGGCAAAATATATAATGAGTAGAAGCAAATCTTTATTGACCGGAGCGCAAAATACTAGTAAGTCGATGGTCAATCCAGTGAGTACTAGTTCGCAACAAGAACTTCAATTTGGTGCGGACCTGGTCACTGCGCTAAATACCATTGAAAATCAATATGTGAGTAAAGAGGCACAGAAAAAGTATTTGGAAATACCAGAACTTATGAGTCAATATTTGTCGCTTAATGATACAATGACCTCTACTATTACTCGACAGAAGAATACAAACTTGCGTCTATTATTCCAGATTGCGAATGATGGATTATTGGGTGCGCTCAATTCAAAGACACTTAATGAAATGAATGTAGACCTGAACTTCCAAGTGCTGATGCTGAATAAGAAAGTTGACGATATTTTGTCGGGTAAAAATGAGATGGTTGCGTTGGGTGATGTTCAGGGTGAATTTACGGTGACCAAAACTTTCAAATTAGCACCGATTTACAGTTATTATATTTACCTCTATGGTATGCCGGCATATGGTGTTGGTTTCGATGCGGCTAAATTATCATTGTTGGTTGCGATTATGGGCAAATATGGTGTCAATCCATACAAATAAGAGAGGCATCACTTTATTTTCGATGTTTTTTTGTGTTTTGTTTTCGAATCACTATTTTGTGTTCCTCTCTCTTGCGCTTTTTTCCTTGTTTTATCCATGTGTCGGGGGTCAGTAGAAATCCAATGGTATTTTGATCAAATTTGTATTTTTGTAAATTTTTGATAAATGTGTTGTCTTCGGCGCTGAGCAGAAAAGCGCTGTTATCCATTGCATCAATATAATAAATTTCATCTTTTGCCATTCGCATTAGTAATCCAATATGTCCGCAAACATTTCCGCTTTGAATGATCGGTGTTATTCCACCGACTGGGAGAAGTAATTTTACATAATCAATTAGTTTGCCTTCTTTACCTGCGAAATCAAAATAAGATATTTTTGTATAAATACCATTTCTTTCCAGGAAATCGAAGATTTCGCCACAACTGCGTCCTCTCTGTATTTTCTTTTGAGTTTCGTATTCATCGTTCAATTCGTCGATTGTCATAAATCCCATAATCACAAATACTAAGCTTACACATATGGGATAATTGCTATTATTTAATCCTATATTCACTATTTCATCAATTGATTTTTCGATATCTTTGACGGATCGAGTGACTGAAAATATGTTTTGTTTGTTGATTAGTTCAGTTGTAATAGGGACTAGTGAGTCTATGTCGCACATTTCGGTTTCCATATTTGTTTCGTTGGTTGTGTCGATGTGAACAAGGCGATTATACTCCTCTACATCAAAAGCGGGGATTTTTTTGGTCGCCTGCTTGGATGAAGACTTGGTTAATTCCTTGGATGAAGACTTGGTTGCATGCTTAGACGAAGACTTAGACGAAGACTTGGATGAAGACTTGGATGAAGACTTGGATGAAGACTTAGACGATTCATAGCCTCTATTATTATTTGCTGGAAGTTCATATTCACTTTTCACTGGTACATCTTCTTCCATGAATGGAGATTCTACCATTGCTTGTTTTAATGCTGGTATAAATAGAGGCTTAGCATTCGGGTTCAAATATGTTCGTTTTTTGGTTGTGTTTCGTATTTTTTTATTTATTTTATTTCTAGTGCCAATCGGTTTCTTTGGTTTAACCTTTTCACTCATTATATTGTGTTATTATATTTTATTGTATGTTTGCGCACATAAAAATACATATATGGTTATATTATAATGGACATTTATGATACAATCATTGTTGGAGGTGGCATTTAGGGTCTCTATGCCGGACTACTTATTTTGAGAAAGAATCCTAAACATCGATTACTTATTTTGGAAAAGGAGCGCTATCTTGGCGGGCGTGTTTTAACATACACAGACAAATATATGAATGTCGAGAAAGGTGGCGCCCGATTCAACGAATACCATACACGGATGCTTAATTTAGTAGCCAGTTATAAATTAGAATCACAACTGGTCAAAATAAGTGGTGATGCATCATTTTATCCCGGGAAATACACTAATTCTGCTGCTGAACCAATGACATTTTTTGAATCTCTTATAAACCCGATTGGCGTTCTTGTAAATGTTTTGTCCGAAGCGATTTCTCCAATGCAAATTGTGCCTCTCATTGCCCGCGTTATTGTTTACAGTAAATTTATGTCACGTGATTATTTAATTTCCCATACATTTGTACAATTGGCCGAAAATGTGTTAACCAAAGACGAAATTGCCACCATTTTGGGTGGATTTGGGTATTATACTGAACTGGTCGAAATGAATGCGCGAGATGCGATTGCGCTGATGGAGGGCGGTCTTAATCCGTCGAACCAGTTTTACGTATTGGGCGGCGGCCTCTCACAACTGATTGCCAAAATGGTGGCCGAACTAAATCGCGGGGAACGACGTGTGCTAACCGATGTGGATATTGCCTCTATTGATTATGCAGAAAATCATTTTCTAATAAAGTCGAAGTCGGGGAAGAAGTTTTATGGTCTGGGATGTATTTGCGCATTGCCGAAAGAGGCAGCACAACGACTTACCATATTTAGACCTATTTCCACGATGCTGGACAAAATCTTGTGTTTTCCTTTGTGCCGTATTT
>VFQT010004262.1_pt1 | contig 12130 bp, 9 predicted proteins | sample 3512381 | NCBI WGS metagenome assembly VFQT01 (sample SAMN10412376, study PRJNA504923) | tailings metagenome | isolation source: Relicate 2 Philex TSF3 active mining site | place: Philippines: Tuba, Benguet | collected 2017-08-29 | reverse complement strand
CGGCGCGGTTCATTCTGGCGTTCGGCCTGTGGGTGTTGGCGGCCCAGTTCGTCTTCGACATCGTGCGGCTGCTGCTGGGCGTTCCCAAGCACATCGAGCAGGCCGAGAAGCACTCCGGGGTAGGACCAGAATAATGTTGCAAGAACTCGCTCCCGGCCTCGGCATCATCGGCCTGCTGCTCGTGCTGCTGATGCTTCGCATTCCGATCGCCTTCGCGCTTGCAGGTGCGGGAATCGCAGGTCTCGCCATGGCGCGGCCGTGGCGCGCTGTCGAATATCTGCTCTCAACCTTCGCTTACAGCACGACCGCGAATTTTGCTTTCATCGTGCTACCTCTGTTCCTGTTCATGGGGCAGATGGCATTCTCGGCAGGCCTGTCCCGGGACGCGTTCGACGCCGGTCAGAAATGGCTCGGCCGCATTCCCGGCGGACTTGCCGCGGCGACCGTGTTCGGCTGCGCCGCCTTTTCCACGATCTGCGGATCGAGCGTGGCCACAGCCTCGACGATGGCGCGCGTCGCCATGCCGGAGATGCTGCGGCAGGGATACTTGCCTCGACTGGCCGCGGGGTGCGTCGCGGCTGGCGGGACGCTGGGGGTCCTCATACCTCCCAGCGGCATCCTCGTCGTCTATTCGATCGTGACCGAGGTTTCGCTGGTCAAACTGTTCGTGGCGGCATTCGTACCGGGCATCATGACCGCGGTCATCTACATCATCGGCATCTATGTCTGGGTGAAGATGCGGCCCGACCTGGCACCCAGAAGCGCCGCGCAGGACGCACCGAGTTGGAGAGAGAAGTTCGCGGCCCTCGGCCGGACGTGGGAACTCGTCATCCTGTTCGCAGCCGTGATGGGCACGATCTACCTCGGCGTGGCGACACCGACGGAAGCGGCGGCCATGGGGGCCTTCTTCTCGCTGATCGCCGTATTGCGGCGTCCCAACCGCAAGGAGAACGTGCTTTCGGGAATGAAGGACACGGGCACCGCCACGTGCTCGATCTTCGCGCTGGTGATCGGTGCGGGGCTGTTCAGTCTCGGGCTTTCCACGACGCAGTTCCCAACCAAGCTGGCGGCGATGGTGAGTGATCTGAACTGGTCGCCGACGGCGACGATCATCGTCATCCTCATCCCCTACCTCATCCTCGGCTGCTTCGTCGACGGGCTCTCCATGGTGCTCATCACGATGCCCATCGTATTTCCGATCGTCACTCAGATCGGATACAACGGCGTCCTGTTCGGACTTCTCGTCACGAAAGCGGTGGAGATCGGCGCGATCACGCCGCCGGTGGGATTGAACGCCTTCGTGGTCAAGAGCATGGCGCCCGACGTGCCGTTGAAGGAGATCTTCATGGGCTGCCTGCCCTTCGTGCTCATGGAGATCTTGATCGTGGCGCTTCTGATCGCGTTCCCGCAAATCGCGCTGTTCGCGGTCTCCGATTGACCTTGGGACCGCTGACGAGCGCGCGACCTTGCGCGCTCCCATCGGTCATCTCGGCGGGCGGATCTGCGAACCGGAGCGCCTGCGGGTGATCACCAGTATGCGGCCATGATCTCCTTGGCCCATTGCGGCTCCGTCAGCGTGCCGCGGGGCTGGAAGCCACTCATGACCGGCTTGATGTCGAGAACGGGCGTACCGTCGATGGCGTCGAGGCCCCTGACGACCAGGCGCAGACCGTCGACCGCGACCACCTTGCAGACGGTGCAGCCGATGCGGTTGGGACGGTTCTTGCCGCGTTGCGCGAAGATGCCGATTTTCGGCCAGTCCTTGCGGCCGCGCGGGTGGCGGGCACTCTTCTCGATCTCGCTCTCTTTCACGCGGTCGAACAGGAAGACGATCTCGGCATGCGAGAAGCCGTCGAGTCCCATCAGGGCCTCGACGGTGAACTGCTGGGGATCCAGCTCGATGGCGGTGGGGATCGCATCCCAGCCGTCGTCGATAGGCTCGCACCGTTCGGACGTGACGCGCCCGATCGGGCGCACTTGAAACGTATCGGACATCGATCAACCTCGCTCGAATAGCCTTCTGCACTCCCTCGCGCGGCGTCCACGTCAACAGCCGTAGTAACCACGATACCACGCGATGAAACGCGCGACGCCCTCCGTCACCGGGGTCGCGGGACGATAGCCGACGGCGTCTGCCAGGGCGGTGACGTCGGCGAAGGTGTCCGGCACGTCGCCGGGTTGCAGCGGCAGAAGCTCGCGGATCGCCTTGCGGCCGAGTGCGGCTTCGATGGCCTCTATGTAGGTGGTCAGCTTCACGGGCGCATTGTTGCCGATGTTGTAGATGCGGTAGGGCGCATTCGACGTGGCCGGATCGGGATCGTCGCTGTTCCAGTCCGGGTTCGGCGCGGCGATGCGATCGGAGGTGCGTATCACGCCCTCGACGATATCGTCGACATACGTGAAATCCCGGGTGTGATTGCCATTGTTGAAGACCTTGACAGGCTCGCCGGCGAGAATGGCGCGCGCGAACAGGAACAGCGCCATGTCGGGCCGCCCCCACGGCCCGTAGACCGTGAAGAAGCGCAGACCGGTCGTGGGCAGGCGGAAGAGATGGCTGTAGGCGTGCGCCATCAGCTCGTTGGCGCGCTTGGTGGCGGCGTAGAACTGGAGGGGATGATCGGCACCGCGATGCTCGGAGAAAGGCATGCGGGTGTTGGCGCCATAGACGCTCGACGTCGAGGCGTAGGTCAGATGCGGCGTCGCGTTGTCCCGGCATGCTTCGAGGATGTTGGTGAAGCCCGTAATGTTCGATTCTACGTAGTCCTGCGGATGAGTGAGGCTGTGGCGCACGCCGGCCTGGGCCGCAAGGTGGATCACCCGGTCGAAGCCGTGCGTGGCGAACGTCTTGCGTACCGCGGCTTGATCGGCAAGATTGGCGCGGACGAAAGACCAGGACCCTTTGGAGGTGCGCGCGAGATCGTCGAGCTGGCGCAGGCGAGCCTCCTTAAGCGTCGGATCGTAGTAGTCGTTGACGACGTCGAAGCCGACCACATCATCGCCACGCTCGAGCAGGCGCCTGGCGGTATGGAAGCCGATGAAGCCGGCAGCGCCCGTGACCAGAACTTTCATTCCAACACCCTCCGTCACGGCCTTTGCGCCCGATACGCTCCCGCGTTCTGTCTGCAGCCGGAGCCGGCCTGCCTCTTAGCTCAATCGCCCTGACCGCGATAGTTCCCAGGGCGCTCCTGTCAGGCCGCCAGCCATGCGGCCAGGCCGATCGTCGATCGAGCGCTGCTCAGAACATGCGGGCGGGATCGAAAACGACGATCATGTGCTCCCAACCGCCCTGATATTTGTCCGGAGGCAACTCGTAAGGGGCGCACTGGACCAGCGCGCGCATGGCGCTGTCGGCAGCATCACGGAAGACAGCCGAATTCTGCGGATTGGCGATGCGCGGCTGGCCGTTGATCTGTCCGTCCCGGGTCAAGCGCACCTCGATCTTCACGACGATCTTGTCGATCCCGTCGAGACCGGCGTTGATGTTCCAGCAGCGGCTCACAGCCTGCCGCATCAGGCCGGCCAGAAAGCTCGCCTCGTTGGCGGATATCACCTGATCGCGCCCGTCCCGGTCACCGCGTACGGGTCCCACGTCCTTGGTCTGCACCTGCGACTGTGGCGCGGCGGCCGGCGCCTGTTTCGGGTCTGGCGTCTTGTCGAGCAGCGCGGAGAGGCGGCTGGTGTCGAGCTTGGCCTTCTCGCGGGCGAGACGCTCGGCCTTGGCCTTGGCTTCCGCCTTGGCTTTGGCAGCTGCCTTGGCCTTCTCGGCGCGCGCCTTGGCCAGTGCCTTGGCCTTTTCGCGGGCCTTCGCTTCCGCCTCCGCTTTCGCCTTGGCTTTGGCTTCGGCCTCCGCCTTCGCCTTTGCGGCAGCTTCCGCCTTCGCTTTCGCTTCGGCCTGAGCCTTCTCCTCGGCTGCCTGCTGCATGGCGAGTTCCTCGAGCTTCTTGTCGAGAGACGCCTTGTCCGGTTCCGGCCTGACCTCGGGCTTGGGCGGTGGCGGCGGAGACGGCGGCGGCGGAGGCTCCGCCTTCGCCTGCTTCGTCTCTGGCTCGGGCGGCGGGGGAGGCGGCTCGGCGGCCGCAGGCGGCGGCGGGGGCGTTGGACGCGGCCGCTTGATCTCCTTCTGCGCCTCGTCGGGGTTGGCCACTTCTTTCGGCTTGGCCACGTCGAGCTTGGCATCGCGGCTTCCCTGCCGCATGCGATTGAGCTCGGAGGCCGATACCACTTCGGCGATGATCGGGTCGGGCTGCGGCAGCTTCATCTCGTGGGTTTCCGCAATGGAAACCACCGCCCAGGCGAGCAGCGCGGCGTGCAAGAGAACAGAGATGGCCAGACCGATGCGCACGGTTGCTCAGCCCCCTCCTTCGATCTCCGTGACGAGCGATATCTTCTTGAACCCGGCCTCCTTGATACGCGCCATCACACGGGCGACGTGCCCATACTCGACGCTCTTGTCGCCGCGCACGAAGATCGGCTCGTCGGTACCGCCGCGGCCACCGGCGATCGCCTTCAGCTTTGCAGGCAATTCCTCGAGTTGCATCGCGGACTTCTCTTCCTGGCCGATATAGACCTCGCCCTTGCGCGTCACCGAGACGACGAGCGGCTCCTTGTTCGACTCGAGCGGCTTGCCCTTGGCGGACGGCAACTCCAGCGGTACGCCTGCCGTCATCAGCGGCGCAGACACCATGAAGATGATGAGCAGCACGAGCATGACGTCCACGAAGGGCGTCACGTTGATCTCGCTCATGGGGGCATGCCGACGGCGCCGCCCGCGACGGCCCGAATGGCCTCCTCCCCCTGCCGGCAGGCTGGCGCCCATGTGTTGTCCTTACGATCTGACGTCGATCTGACGCGAAACGATGGCCGCGAACTCGTCCGCGAAGGCTTCGAGGCGCTGCGCGAGCCGTGCCGAGTCGGCGGAGAACTTGTTGTAGGCGATGACCGCCGGAATGGCGGCCAGCAGACCGAGCGCGGTCGCAAACAAGGCCTCGGCGATGCCGGGCGCGACGACAGCAAGGCTCGTGTTCTTGGAACTGGCGATGGCCTGGAAGCTCGACATGATGCCCCACACCGTTCCGAAGAGACCGACGAAAGGTGCGGTCGAGCCGACCGTGGCCAGGAAAAGAAGACGGCGGTCCAGCCGCTCCATTTCGCGGCTGATCGTGACGTCCATCACCTTCTCGACACGCATCTGGATGCCGCCGAACGCCCGCGCATTGCCTTCGACCGATCGCTTCCATTCGCGCATGGCGGCGACGAATAAAGACGCCATCGAAATCGTGCGGCTGCGCGCAAGTCCTGTGTAAAGCTCTTCCAAGGACTGGCCAGACCAGAACATCTGTTCGAAGCGATCGGCCTCGCTGCGGGCGCGCCGAAACGCGACCAGCTTCTCGAAGATGATCGCCCAGGACCATACCGACGCGAGCAGCAGCCCCACCATCACGATCTGCACGACGATGTGCGCCTGCAGAAACATTTCGAGGAAGGACACGCCACCGGCATGGCCGATCGAGCTCTTGAGAACGTCCGTTGGATTCATGCTCTTGACCTAGATACGGGGGCTGCCGCCATGGCACGTTTCACCCCGCGGTCCGCCCGGACGCGCGCGTGCACTGTCGTCATTGCCACACAACCTTCTGAACCGAAAGCGTTCCCCAGCCTGCTTCTTGCCCGCCAATGTGACTAAACTGCGACCCCGGAGCCGGCGACCTGGGTGCAGGTCACTTAGCTGATTCGTTGCGCCCCGCCGCGGACTGCGGCCATCGGGCAGGTTCGGGCGCCGCACCGTCGGGAATGCCCGATGCGTCAAGAGTGGCGGCGGAAATCGCAGGCGAGCCCGGATCCTGGTCGCCGAACCCGGTCTGCGACCGACACGCACTTGTCAAAATCCGGTCTTCTTCGTAGCTTGTCCGGACAAATCGGCGCCACGCGGTGGCACCTGCCGTAAAGCACCCTGCGATGCACGACGGCAAAATCCCGTCGAACATGCAGAACCGGCTGTCGGCAGGGCCCGGCTGGCAAGGCCGCAATCGACATTCCAAAAACCGGAGAACGTCTATCGTGTCAGGCGAAACGACCCCGAGCACCCCGAGCGCAGCTGTCGAGAGCTGGCTCACCGCCTTCGAGACCGTAATTTCGAAGGGCGACATTCAGGCCGCAGCAGACATGTTCCTGGATGACAGCCACTGGCGCGATCTCGTCGCCTTCACCTGGCACATCCGGACCTTCAGCGGCCGCGCTGCCGTGCGCGAGGCGATGGGCACGCTGATGCCGAAGGCCAAGCCCCGTAATTTCCGGATCGCTCCCAAGCGCACCGCGCCGCAGAGCGTTTCGCGGGCCGGCGTCACCTGCATCGAGGCGCTGATCGAGTTCGAGACGGAAACGGGGCGCGGCAGCGGTGTCTTGCGGCTCGTGCCCGAGACGCAAGGCTCGGACAAGTACAAGGCGTGGGTGCTCCTCACGACGCTCGACGAGATCCGGGGCCACGAAGAGCGCATCGGCAAGCGGCGTCCGCGCGGCGAGGAGTGGTCGGGCGGCTTCGGCGGTGAAAACTGGATGGATCACCGCATCAAGACGGTCGCCTACAAAGATCGCGAACCGGCCGTCGTCGTCATCGGTGGCAGCCAGTCTGGCCTGGGCATCGCGGCCTGCCTCAACATCCTCGGCGTCGATACGCTCGTCATCGACAAGCACGAACGTGTCGGCGATGCGTGGCGCAAGCGTTATCACAATCTGACGCTGCACAACGAAGTATTCGTCGATCACCTCCCGTACATGCCGTTCCCGCCGAACTACCCCGTGTACATTCCTCGAGACAAGATCGCCAACTGGCTCGAGTTCTATGCCGACACGATGGAGATCAACATCTGGAACAGCACGGAGTTCACAGGCGGCACCTACGACGCGAAGGCGGACCGGTACACGCTTACCGTGCGTCGCGCTGACGGAAGCGAGCGCATCTTGCGCCCGCGCCACGTGATCTTTGCGACCGGCGTCAGCGCCATTCCGATCATGCCGAACCTGCCGGGCCTCGATACCTTCGCCGGCGAGCTCATGCATTCCGCGCATTACGACTCCGGACACAAATGGAAGGGTAAGAAGGGCGTCGTGTTCGGCACGGGCAACAGCGGCCACGACGTCGCCCACGACATGTGCGTCGCGGGCGTCGATACGACGATGGTGCAGCGGTCCAAGACTTTGATCGTGAGCCTCAAAGAAGCTCAGCGTGTCTACAGCCTCTATCAGGAAGGCACGCCGACGGAAGACTGCGACCTGATCGCTTCGGCGTCGCCGTTCCCGGTGCTTCGCAAGGGCTACGAGCTGACCGCAACGGCCTGCGAGGCGGGCGACAAGGATCTGCTCGACGGCCTCCAGGCGCGCGGGTTCCGCCTCGACAACCGCTACCCCGGCAATACGGGATTCCAGATGCGGTATCTGAGCCGGGGCGGCGGCTACTACTTCAACGTCGGCTGCTCGGACCTGATCATCGAAGGCAAGATCAAGGTCAAGCATCATCATGACATCGAGCGCGTGGTGCCGCAGGGCCTCTTGATGAAGGACGGCAGCATCGTCGAGGCGGACGTCATGGTCGCCGCGACCGGCTACAAGAACCAGCAGGACGTCGTGCGTCACTTCCTCGGTGACGAGATCGCGGATCGCATCGGGCCGGTCTGGGGCTTCGACCGGGGCGGCGAAGTGCGAAACATGTGGTGCCGCACGCCGCAACCGGGGCTGTGGTTCGTCGGCGGCGGCCTGCCGCACGTGCGGATCTATTCGCGGTTCCTGGCCCAGCAGATCAAGGCCTGCGAGGCCGGGCTGATCGATCGGAAGCTCGACGCGGAGGTTCCACCTCCGATGGAAGTTGCAGCCTGAGGCTGTGGTAAGGCATTGCCAGTACGGGGCGCATACCGAACGGTGTGCGCCCCAACTTGTTGCCGATTTGCCAGCATAGAGACGCAAAGATACTTTCCGAATGCGTCCAAACCTGCCGCGATGAGCCGAAACGGCTCTGACACATCTCGATCCGCATGCAACCACTACGAAGTATGAAAACATAAAAATACTTTTTATTACAACGATATAGATTTAAATTTACCAACACGAAACACATTGCTCCGCGCGCCGATATTGACGACGTCGCATTTGCTCCCCAAGCCCCTAGCTGCCGCGGCTTTCACCTTGACGCTCGGAGCCCTCGGGTTCATTGACGTTTTGTAGGACATGGTGGTGATTGTGGACTGGGAGCGGGGGCTGCCAGAATGCTTTTTCGTGTGTTTTCAGCAGTCTCGGTCACTTGAACCGGATGGGCGCGGTCATGGCTTCTCCGGGTGCGGCGACGTATTGGCATACGTTACGACATCTCAAGCCGGTTCAGATCTACGGGCGCGTGCTCTTCCTGGCATCGCGCCCACGCGCGGACGTCAGCCCCGCGCCGCCGTTGCGCGTGCGAACCGACGCGTTCGTTGGGTGCGCACGCCGCGCCCCGTCGATGCTCGGTCCTACGGAATTTCGTTTTCTCAACGAGACCGGAGACCTCGACGCGTCCGGCTGGGATGACGCCAAGCGCCTGAAACTGTGGCGCTACAATCTCCACTATTTCGACGACCTTGGCGCCGCGCACGCAGCCGAAAGGCGTCATTGGCATCGCGCGCTGATCGCCCGGTGGCTCGCGGAGAATCCCCCCGTCACCGGTACCGGTTGGGAGCCCTATCCCGTTTCGCTGCGCATCGTGAACTGGATCAAATGGGCGCTGTTGGTAGAGCCGCTGGACGCGCGCGCGGTTCACAGCCTCGCCATCCAGGTCCGCTGGCTCTGCAAGCGCATCGAGTGGCACCTGCTCGGCAATCACTTGCTCGCCAACGCCAAGGCGCTGGTGGTCGCGGGGCTGTTCTTCGAGGGGCGGGAGGCCGAAGATTGGCTGGCCAAGGGTCTCGCCATCTATGCCCGACAGCTGCCCGAGCAGGTGCTGGCGGACGGCGCACACTTCGAACTCTCTCCAATGTATCACGCGATCATTCTCGAGGACCTCCTCGACATGATCGCTATTGCGCGCGGATATGGCCTCGCCGACAGGCTCGGCATCGCGCGGTTCGGCATCTACGCGACGCGCATGCGAACCTGGCTTGCGGCGATGACTCATCCCGATGGCGGCCCGTCTTTCTTCAACGACGCAGCCTTCGGCATCGCACCGCTACGGCGGGATCTGGAAGACTACGCGATGCACCTCGGCCTCCCCGCTGTCGAAGAGCCGGGGCCGGGCGTGCATCGGCTTTCGGCTTCCGGCTACATTCGCGTGAACCGCGGTCCCGTCGCGGCCATTCTCGATGTGGCGCCGATAGGCCCCGATTACATTCCCGGACACGCGCACGCCGACACGCTCTCGTTCGAGTTGTCGCATGCGGGACAGCGGATCCTCGTCAATACCGGCACCTCGACCTACGAGCCCGGCGATAGGCGCGCCACGGAGCGGGCGACATCGGCGCACAACACCGTGGAAATCGGCAGCGTGAGTTCTTCTGAGGTATGGTCGAGTTTCCGCGTGGCGCGCCGCGCGCGGGTCGGCGAGGTGCGCATCGCGCGTGACGGGGAAACGGACCGTATCAGCGCCGCGCATGACGGCTATCGTACGCGGATTGCGGGACATCCTCTGCATCGGCGCACTTGGTCTTTCACGGCCGGCACGCTGACCATCGATGACCGGATCGAGGCCGCAGCTCCCGTGCCGGCGATCGTGCGCTACCACTTGGCGCCTGAAGTTTCCGCCACCGCCGACGCTTCCGGCACGTCCGGCACCCTCAAGACCGCGACGGGGAATCGGCTGCGCTGGCGCTCCAGCAACCCGACGCGGATCGCGTCCGGCGATTGGGCGCCCGAATTCGGACGGCGCGTTCCCAACAATGTGCTGATCGGCGATCTCGTCGACGGCAGCATGTCCATGACGTTCGACTGGTCGTGACCATGCACATTCTCTTCCTGACCGACAATTTCCCGCCCGAAGTGAACGCCCCTGCGTCACGCACCTTCGAGCATTGCCGCGAATGGGTTCGCCGAGGTCACAAGGTGACCGTGATCACGGGCGCGCCAAACTTTCCCAAGGGGGAATTGTTCGCGGGCTATCGCAACGCATGGCGTGCGCGGGAGACCATGGACGGCATCGAGGTCGTACGCGTATGGACCTACATCACCGCGAACGAAGGGTTCGTGAAGCGCACGCTGGACTACGTGAGCTTCATGGCGTCCGCGATTCCCGCCGGCCTAGGTATTCGCGACGTCGACATCATCGTCGCGACGTCACCGCAGCTCTTCACGCCATGCGCGGCCTATGTCGTGTCGCGTCTCAAGCGGCGTCCTTACGTGTTCGAGTTGCGCGACCTTTGGCCTGAATCGATCCGGGCCGTCGGCGCGATGAGGAATGCACGGATCCTGGACCTTCTGGAGAGGCTGGAGCTGTTCCTCTACGCCAAGTCCGGGCATGTGGTCAGCGTCACCGATGCCTTCAAGCGCAACCTGATTTCGCGCGGCATCGACGGCGGCAAGATCAGCGTCCGCACGAATGGGGCCGATCTTTCGCGATTTGCCCCGGCCGGGCGCGATCTCGCCCTCGCCGAACAAACAGGCCTCCAGAGCAAGCTGGTCGTCGGCTACGTCGGAACGCATGGAATGGCGCACGCACTCGACACTGTTCTTGCGGCCGCCGGGCGTCTGCAAGCGATGCCGCAAGCGCAAACGGGTCACATCCATTTCATGCTGCTTGGGGACGGTGCGGAAAAGGCCCGGCTGAAGGAGATCGCCGCGTCACAGAGCCTTCGCAACGTCACGTTCCTCGACAGCGTCCCGCGCCAGGACGTCGTGCGCTACTGGTCTCTGGTCGATCTGGCCGTGATCCATCTGCGTCGCACACCTTTGTTCGAAACCGTCGTGCCGTCCAAGCTTTTCGAATGCATGGCGATGGGCATCCCGGTGCTGCACGGCGTACTCGGGGAATCGGCGGAGATCGTACAGCGAGAGGGCTGCGGCCTGCTGTTCGAGCCGGAGAATCCGGAAGCGCTGGTGGAGAGTGTGTTGCGACTTGCGCGCGATCCGGAGGGCCGCAAGGTCATGTCGGAGCGTGGGCGCGGTGCCGCGCAACGGTACGACCGCCGCACACTGGCAGGCGAGATGCTGGAGGATCTGCGGCAAGTCTGTGCCGCACAGCCGCGCGCAAGCCCGGATCGCGAGACGCCTGGCAACATGGCGCGCTGACGCGCCGGCACTACCCAGACAATTCGATTGCCTTTCAGGCCGACAAACGCAGGGTGCGCGATGAAGAAGAAGGTTCTGCTCGTTTTCGGGACACGGCCGGAAGCCATCAAGATGCTTCCCGTCGCCCGGGTGCTCGCCGACGATCCGGCGATCGATGCGAAAATCTGCGTGACCGCGCAACATCGCCAGATGCTCGATCAGGCGCTCGATCTGTTCGAGACCAAGCCGGACTACGATCTCGATATCATGACCCAGGCACAAGGCCTGGAGAAAGTCACGACGGCCGTGCTCAACGGGCTCGGCTCAGTTCTCGACGACGCCAAGCCCGACCGCATCCTGGTGCACGGCGACACGACGACGACGATGGCCGCGTCGCTGGCTGCCTTCTACAGAAAGATCCCGGTCGGACACGTCGAAGCGGGCTTGCGGTCCGGCGATCCTTTGCAGCCGTGGCCCGAGGAGATCAATCGCCGCGTCACCGACGTCATTGCCGACCAGTTCTACGCGCCGACCTCGCAGTCCCGCGAAAATCTCTTGCGGGAAAACGTGGCTTCGTCCGCGATCCACGTGACGGGAAACACAGTCATCGACGCGCTGCTAGAGATTTCCGAGCGTATCGACACGCGCGCGGACCTCGCGGCGGGGCTGCAGTCGCAATTCACGTTCCTGGACCCCGCGAAGCGCATCCTGCTCGTGACGGGACATCGGCGCGAGAACTTCGGCCCGCCGTTCCTCAGCCTGTGCCAGGCAATCCGGGACCTGTCGCGCGCGCACAACATCCAAGTCGTTTACCCCGTGCATCTTAATCCCAACGTCCAGTCCGCCGTGAAGCAGGTGCTGGACGGAGTCGAGAACGTACATCTGATCCCGCCCCTCGATTATCTGCCGTTCG
>VFQT010004260.1_pt1 | contig 12132 bp, 8 predicted proteins | sample 3512381 | NCBI WGS metagenome assembly VFQT01 (sample SAMN10412376, study PRJNA504923) | tailings metagenome | isolation source: Relicate 2 Philex TSF3 active mining site | place: Philippines: Tuba, Benguet | collected 2017-08-29 | reverse complement strand
CCGCTTCTTCAGCTACGGCGACGCCATGCTGCTGCAGAGAAAGAACTGACCATGCTGCAATTCGAACTCCTGAAAACCGAAGGCATGGCCCGTCGCGGCCGCCTCACGCTCAACCACGGTGTGGTCGAAACGCCCATCTTCATGCCGGTCGGCACCTACGGCACCGTCAAGGGCATCATGCCGCGCTCTCTGGAAGACATGGGCGCGCAGATCATCCTGGGCAACACCTTCCACCTCTGGATGCGCCCTGGCCTGGACGTGATGAAGTCCTTCGGCGGCCTGCATCAGTTCGAGAACTGGCACAAACCCATCCTCACCGACTCGGGCGGCTTCCAGGTCTGGAGCCTTGGCGAGATGCGCAAGATCAGCGAGGAAGGCGTGAAGTTCGCCTCGCCGGTCAACGGCGACAAGCTCTTCCTCACGCCCGAGGGCTCGATGCAGATCCAGACCGTGCTGAACAGCGACATCGTGATGCAGTTTGACGAGTGAACGCCTTATGTGTCGCTCGACCCCAAGACCCGCGGCCAGCTCACCACCGAACGCGAGGCCCGCCTGTCCATGGAGCTGTCGCTGCGCTGGGCCAAGCGCTGCAAGACCGAGTTCGAACGGCTGGAGAACCCCAACGCGCTCTTTGGCATCGTGCAGGGTGGCATGTACGAGAGCCTGCGCGACGAGTCGCTGGCCGGACTGGAAGAGCTGGACTTCCCAGGCATTGCCGTGGGCGGCGTGAGCGTCGGCGAGCCCAAGGAGGACATGCAGCGCCTCATGCGCCACTGCGGCCCGCGCCTGCCGGCGCACAAGCCGCACTACCTGATGGGCGTGGGCACGCCGGAAGACCTGGTGTACGGCGTGCAGTACGGATTCGACATGTTCGACTGTGTCATGCCCACGCGCAACGCCCGCAACGGGCACCTGTTCACCCGCTACGGCGACCTGAAGATCCGCAACGCGCGTCACAAGAACGACGCCCGCCCGCTGGACGAGACCTGCAGCTGCTACGCCTGCGCCGGTGCCTCGGGCGTGCCGTACGCGCAGGGCGGGCGCGACGGCTTCAGCCGTGCCTACCTGCACCATCTGGACCGCTGCGGCGAGATGCTCGGCCCCATGCTGACCACGGTGCACAACCTGCACTACTACCTGAACCTGATGCGCGAGGTGCGCGCCGCGCTGGACGCCGGCACCTTCAGCGCCTTCGTGCAGCAGTTCCACGCGGACAGAGCACGGGGGGTTTAGACGCCCCCCCCTGAGGCGCTACGCGCCATCCCCCCGCTCATCCTTCGGTGGCGAGGGGACGCACCCTGCAGCCGGGCCAAGCCCGTTTTGCGGGCGCCCCCGTTAAAGCCCCGCGCTCCGGCGGGTGTTGTGTCAACGCTAGCGGCGCAGAATCACTGCATGTGCGCGCGCAGGTACCAGGCAAACACCAGCAGCAACAGCACCGCCAGGATGCCGCCGTACCAGCCCCAGGGCGCCTTTTTCTCGGCGTAGGGATCGGTCAGCGCACGCTCGGCATTGGGCGGCAGTTGCGCCACTTGCGTGAGCGAGGTGCCGAACGGAATGTTGATGCGCGCGCGGGCGTTGATGGCCCAGCCGTTGGCGTCCAGGATGGGGCCGAGGTTGCGGCTGCGCAGCTTGAACCAGGCCAGCAGCACCGCCGGGCCGGAGACGATCAGCAGCAGGCCGGCCAGGGCCAGCGGCAACTGCCACCAGGCCAGCGCGAACAGGCCGGTCAGGACCGAGGCCACGGCGGTGCCGATGGCCCCCACCGCCAGCCCCAGGGCGGCAAAGATGCCGGCGAACTTGCCGACGTCGAACGGCGGTGGTGCCACCGGCGCTGGCGTTGCCGCGGCCACCTTCTTGCCGCCCTCCACCACGGCGGCAGTCATCCGGTCTTCCGACGCGCGCGCCTTGTTGGCCGCCATCTTCTGCAGCTGCTCGGCCACGAAGCGCGCCAGCCGCTTGTACGGTGCCCAGAAGGCCTGGCGCAGGCTGATCGGGTGGTCCACGATCTTGGTGATGGTGGCATTCCAGTCGCGGCCCTGGCGGTCGTAGAACACGCCGTTGCGGCCCACCATCAGCTGGTCCGCGTCGCCGGCGGTGAAGGCCGCGGCCACGCTCAGCGTCTCGCCGCCGCGCACGCAGTCGCAATACACCAGGCAGATGCGTGACAGCGTGGCCAGCGCCGCATGGCGGGCGGCATCGTTCACCGCCACGCACAGCTCGGCGGAACGGCCGTCCAGGTAGAGCGTGCCGACCTGGAAGGTCGCCTTGCCCTGCCGGGTGTAGAAGTCGCGGAAGGCCACGAAGTTGTTGGCCAGCGGCAGCAGGTCGCGCACGTAATGGGCCAGCTTCTCCAGCTGGCGCACGCCATCGCCTTCGGCGGCGGGGTCGGGCTTGGCGGTCAGCCAGCCGGCGTAAGGCGCCAGCTTGTCCTTCAGCTGCTGCCAGTCGACTTCGCTCAGGGCCTCGCGCTGGCCCAGCAGCGGCGTCACCGCCGCATCACGCAGTGCATGGATGCGCGCCGCCCAGGCCGGGTTGAGTCCGGCCGACAGCGGCAATGCTGCCCCGGCCTGCACATGCGCCAGGGGCAAGGCAGCAATGCTGTCCGCCCCGGTGGTGAGCGTGCCGCCGCCCAGCGCCAGCAGCGTGTCGTCGGTGGCGTTGAGCGCGGCACCAGCGCGCGTGTCGAAGGCCGCCAGACGGCAGCGCACGAACCAGTCTTCCACCTTCTCGGCTACCGCGGCCAAGGCCGCATGGGCCGCTTCGGTGGCGTCACCCAGCGGGCGGGCCTGTGCGCCGGCCGCCTGCCAGGCCGCCAAGGCCCGCTCGGCCTGGCGTGTCTGTGCCAGGCGGGCGGCGTCCACCGTCACCATGCCGTCGTTGCCGCCGATGTCGGCCAGCAGTTCGCGCGCGGCCTGGGCAATCGCCAGGCCTTCCTCGTCGTCATCACGGATGGCGGCCAGCGGCACGCCCGGCAGCTGCTGCGCCAGCACGTCCACGTCCTCCAGCCGGGCGCCAGCCCACTGCACTGCCGCGATCAGCTCCGGCGGGCGGATCTGGCCGTCGGCATCGCTGTCCACGAAGGCCAGCGTGCGGGCGTCGAACTCGATGCCCTTGACCGGGCACGACAAGGCCACCCAGAGCTTCTGGTCAAGCTGGTCGATGGCCAACAGTTCGGCCGCCGTGTCGAGCCGTACCTGGTCGAAGCCGCCGGCACGGAAAAAACGCCAGATGGAAGGTCCTGAACTCATGGGCGAGGCTCCCCGTTGCAATAGGAGCCCTCATCTTAGTCCCTACCTTTCCCGTTGAAATTATTTGAAAAATATACTGCAGTTGATAAAATTGATAACACTTACTTAAAAAGCGTCACGCGCAGCAGTCGGCATGATTTCTCCATTCGACCAATTTTTCCTGGCTGATACCTCCAGCAGGATCGATGCCTACGTCGGCATTTATGACAGTGGCCTGGTGGTGGCATCGGTGCTGATGGCGATCTTCGGGTCCTTTTCCGCTCTGGAGATGGCCGATCGCCTCAGCCGGATGGGCATCAGGCGCAAAGCCTGGCTGCCCATGGTGGCCATCGGCATGGGCGGCGGGATCTGGTCGATGCACTTCATCGGCATGCTCGCCTTCCGGCTCAACTGCGGGGTGGACTATGACCCCTGGATCACGGCGCTCTCGATGTTGCCCGGCGCACTGGCGGCTGGCGGGGCCTTGCACTTCACGGCTGGCCGGACGTCGAGCCGCTTTTCCATACTGGCCGGCGGCTTGATCATGGCCGGCGGCATCGGCCTCATGCACTACAGCGGCATGGCCGCTGTCCGCCTGAACGGCTCTCTGCGCTACGACCTGCCCCTGTTTGCCGCCTCCCTGGTGGCGGCCGTGCTGCTGTCCACGCTCGCCTTGTGGACCAAGTCGCACATCGCCGCCGGCCGCCTGGGCAACAAGCCCTTTGTGGCCGCGCTCGGCGGTGGCATCGTGCTGGGAGGTGCCATTTCCGCCATGCACTACATCGCCATGCTGGGCGCCTACTTCCTCGCCCCCGCCGGCGGAGGCGCCGCGGACAACAACGACACCTCGCCCTTGCTGCTGGCACAGATGGTCGGCGGCGTGACCCTGCTGCTGATCCTCGGCGGGTTGATTTTCACCTACATGAGCGCCAGCATTGCCCAGGCCCGCCGGCGAGCCCAGGCCATCCTGTCCGACAGCCGCCAGGGATTCGTGCAGGTTTCACCGAAGGGCATCATCCTGGAGAGCAATGAGGCAGGTGCAGCCCTGTTCGGACTGACCCCTGGACAACTGATGGGTCGCACCTGGTCCAGCCTGCTGGACCTGTCCATGGACGAAATACCCCAGGGCAGCTATCAGCGGGAATTGCGAATCAAGCGCGCCGACGGCACCCTGACGCCCTGCCTGATCAACGGCAATGACGTGCGCGACGAACATGGCCGCCTGCAATACAGCTTTGCCTGGCTGCAAGACATCAGCGAGCGGGTCGCCACCGAAAACCAGCTCCGGTCCAGTCAGCAGGAAGCCAGCCAGTTGATCGACGCCTCGCCGGACCCGATGGTGATCGTCAATACGCAGGGACTGATTCAGCGTGTCAACGAGCAGGCACTTGCATTCTTCGGCTACAGCCGCGAGGAAATGCTGAAGCAACCCGTGGATATGCTGATTCCCTCGCGGTTTCGTGACAAGCACGTCGGCGCGCGCGAACTCTATGTCATGTTCCCGCGTCGGCAGGTCATGGGCGACGGCCGGGTCAACCTGTACGCGGTCACCAAGGACCAGGTCGAGATTCCCGTCGAACTCAGCCTGAACCCGATCCAGACCGAACATGAACTCCTGATCGCCACCACCTTGCGCGACGCCACCCTGCGGCGCGAGACAGAAGCCAAGCTGACGCAGGCGCGCACCGAAGCGGAGCAGGCGGCGCGCATGAAGTCCGACTTCCTGGCCAACATGAGCCACGAAATCCGCACCCCGATGAACGCCATCATCGGATTGAGCTACCTGACGCTGAAGACCGATCTGGACCCGCGACAGCGCGAGTACCTGCGCAAGATCCAGTCATCCAGCCAGCACCTGCTGGGCATCCTCAACGACATCCTGGACTTCTCGAAGATCGAGGCCGGCAAGCTGAACATCGAGAAGATCAACTTCGACCTGCATGAAACACTGGAAAACAGCATTCACCTGATTGCCGACAAGGCGGCCGAGAAGGGCCTGGAACTGGTGGTGGACGTGGCGCGCGGTGTCCCCGCGAGCCTGATCGGTGACCCGCTGCGCATCGGGCAGATCCTGATCAACTTTTCCAGCAACGCGGTCAAGTTCACCGAACACGGTACCGTCACCATCCAAGTGCTCTGCGAAGAAGACACCCCCGAGGCGATCGTGCTCAAGTTCCTGGTGCACGACACCGGCATCGGCCTGACCCCGGAGCAGATCTCCCACCTGTTCCAGAGCTTCCAGCAGGCCGACTCCTCCACCACGCGCAGGTTCGGGGGCACCGGCCTGGGCCTGGCCATCAGCAAGCGGCTGGCAGAACTGATGGACGGCGACGTCGGCGTGATCAGCACACCAGGCCAGGGCTCGACCTTCTGGTTCACGGTGACGCTGGGAAGGGGCGTCTCCAACGCCAACAACTTCATGCCGGCGCCTGATCTGCGCCACCGCAAGGTGCTGGTCGTTGACGACAACGAAAGCGCGCGCAGCGTGCTGACCGACATGCTGCAGTCCATGACCTTCGAGGTCACCGCGGTGGCGTCCGGCCCGGAAGCCATCGACGCCGTGAGGCAGGCCGATGCCGCGGGCCAGCCTTTCGAGATTGCCTTCATCGACTGGCAGATGCCGGGCATGAATGGCGTGGTGGCCGCGCGCAAGATACGCCAGCTGACGCTCAGCAAGGTACCTCACTGCATCATGGTCACCGCCTTCGGCCGCGACGACATCCGGCGCAGCGCCGAGCAGGCCGGCGTCCGCGACACCTTGCTCAAGCCGGTGAACCCCTCGCTGCTGTTTGACACCGTCATGCACACCCTGGGCGCCGCCGAATGGACGAGCCGCCAGGGCGCCGGCGCCGCGTCGGCAACAGACGCACCGGACATGCAGGGCCTGCGCGTCCTGCTGGTCGAAGACAACGAAATGAACCAGATGGTGGCCAAGGAAATTCTGGGCGATGCCGGCATCACGGTCGACGTTGCGGAAAACGGCCAGATCGGGGTGAGCAAGGCGCTGGAGAACAGTTACGACCTGGTGCTCATGGACATGCAGATGCCGGTGATGGACGGGCTGGCCGCGACGCGCCTGATCCGTCGCGAACGCAGCTCCCAGCAGCTGCCGATCATTGCCATGACCGCCAACGCCATGCCTGCCGATCGTGAACGGTGCCTCGAGGCCGGCATGGACGACCACCTCGCCAAGCCGATCGATCCCGCGCAGCTGTGGACCAAGCTCCGTCAGTGGGCACCGGTGAACATTCCCCATGCCCGGTCACCGGAGGCGGCCGAGCCGCACAGGGGCACCGCCACGCCGGGCCGGAGCGTCAACGCCCACGACCCTTTGCCCGATGCCGTGCGGCACATTCCGCAGCTGGACGTAAAGGCGGGCCTGGAGCGGGTGCTGGGCAAGGAAGGCTTCTACCTCAGCCTGCTGCAGAAGTTCCTGAACGACCAGGCCGACTTCGAATCCCGGTTTGCCGCGGCCCTGCACGACGACCCGGCGATCGCCCAGCGCATGGCGCATACGCTCAAGGGCCTGGCCGGCAACATCGGCGCCGGCCAGCTTCAAGCGCTGATGGCCGAGGTCGAAGCCGTCCTCAAGGCCCAGTACGAGGCACCGGTCCTCGATGCAACCTACGCGCTGGCCATGGCCGAACTGCGGGCGCTGCTCGCGACCCTGGAAGGCGCCCTGCCGGCAACGGCCGCCACGCGGCCAACCCCGTCCAGCGAAATAGACACCGCAGCCGCCGCCAAGGCCTGCACCGCATTGCGTGCGCTGCTCACCGATGACGACCCGGCCGCCACCCACTTCCTCAAGCAGCATGAAGCGGCGCTGGCGCACGGAATGGGCACCTCCTTCGGGAGGTTGCAGACCGCTGTCATGAACATGGACTTCGAGCAGGCGCTCGAAATCCTCACCACCGTTGAAACGGAAACCCAATGAACGGACGCCCTTCATGAGCTTCGATGCCAACAACGAATACATCAAGCCCACCATTCTGGTCGTCGACGATACGCCGGACAACCTGATGCTGATGAGCGAGCTGCTGGGCGACCAGTACCGCGTCAAGGTGGCAAACAACGGACCGCGCGCGCTGAAGATCGCGCAGTCGGAAACGCCGCCAGACCTCATCCTGCTCGACATCATGATGCCGGAGATGGACGGCTACGACGTCTGCCGGCAGCTCAAGGCCGACCCGCGCAGCCAGCACATCCCGGTCATCTTCCTCACCGCCAAGGCTGACACGGATGACGAACGGATGGGCTTCGAACTGGGCGCTGTCGACTACATCACCAAGCCCGTCAATCCGTGTCTGGTGCTGGCACGTGTCAAGACGCACCTGGCGCTGAAGGGCGCCTCGGACTACCTGCGCGACAAGAACACCTATCTGCAGACCCAGGTGGAACAACGGGCCCGGGAGGTCATGGCCATCCAGGACGTCACCATCCTGGCGCTCGCCTCCCTGGCCGAGACGCGCGACAACGAAACCGGCAACCACATCCGCCGGACCCAGCGCTACGTCAAGGCGCTGGCCGAGCACCTGCAACACCACCCGCGCTTTGCTGCGCTGCTCACGCCGGAGCACATCCAGCTGCTCTACAAATCGGCACCGCTGCATGACATCGGCAAGGTCGGCATCCCGGACCACATCCTGCTCAAGCCCGGCAAGCTGACCAGCGAGGAGTTCGCGCTGATGAAGCAGCACACGACGCTCGGCATGCAGGCGATTGAACACGCTGAAGAGAACCTGGGCATCGAAGTCGAGTTCCTGCGCTTTGCCAAGGAAATCGCGCTGTGCCATCAGGAAAAGTGGGATGGCTCAGGCTACCCCGGCGGACTCAAGGGCGATGCCATCCCCATCTCGGCGCGCCTGATGGCCGTGGCCGATGTCTACGACGCGCTGATCAGCGAACGCGTCTACAAGGCCGCCTACACGCACGAAGAAGCCGTGGTCATCATGCGCGAAGGCCGGGGCAGTCACTTCGACCCCGATGTGCTGGACGCCTTCCTGGCCATCCAGGACACGTTCCGGGAAATCGCTGCGGAGTTTGCCGACGTCAAGCAGGGACGGCACGCACCGGCCACCGCCTGAATCGTCGAGCCGGCTGAACGCTGCCCGCGCTGACGGCCGTCAGTGATGGCCGGGCGCAACACCCGCCGCGATCTGCTGCAGCACATGCGCACTCATGGCACGGGCCAGCTCCTGCTCGCTTACGAACACCGTGCCCAGCGCCTCGGCACGCAACAGGTTGGCCTCTTCCTCGTTGTGGCTGTACAGCACCACGGCAATGCCGGGATTGAGTGTGCGGGCAATCTCCACCATCTGGCGCACGTTCACCGTGTCGGGAATGGCGATCACCAGCATCGCGGCACGCGCCACGTGGGCCTGGATCAGCACCTCCGGCGTCTGCGCATCGCCGCTGACCGCCGGCACACCCTCCTTGCGCAGGGCATCCACGATCTCGCGGTTCTGCTCCGCCACCACATACGGAATGTGCTCGCTGCGCAACGCCTGGGCGATGCGCCGGCCCACGCGGCCGTAGCCCACCAGCACCACCTGCTTGCTCAGCAGCTTGGGGTCGGTGCTCATGGGCAGCTCGGCCAGCGGGTCGTCGCGCTGCTCCAGCCGGCGCGCCAGCTCCGAGCGCGCGAGGATCCAGCGCCGCACCGGTTCGATGACGGTGAACAGCGCCGAGTTGGCGGCAATGGAGATCAACGCCCCGGCCAGCACCAGGCTCTGCCCTTCGGCGGGCATCAGCCCCAGCGCCACACCCATGCCTGCCAGGATGAAGGAGAACTCGCCGATCTGCGCCAGGCTGGCGCCCACGATCAGCGCCGTGTTGAGCGGGTAGCGGAACAGCAGCACCAGCGCAATCGCGGCCAATGTCTTGCCCAGCATGATGATGAGCACCACCGCCAGCAGCTTGACCGGCTGCTGCCAGATCACCGCCGGGTCGAACAGCATGCCCACCGAGACGAAGAACAGCACGGCAAAGGCATCGCGCAGCGGCAGCGACTCGTCGGCCGCCCGGTGGCTGAACTCGGACTCGCGCATCATCATGCCGGCGAAGAAGGCGCCCAGCGCAAACGACACGTCGAACAGCTTGGCCGCGCCGAAGGCCACGCCCACGGCCACCGCCACCACGCTGAGCGTGAAGAGCTCCTGCGAGCCGGTGCGCGCCACCCACCACAGGGCCTTGGGCAGCACGCGCCGCCCCACCACCAGCATGAGCACGATGAAGGCCGTGACCTTGGCCAGCGTCACGCCCACGGTCTGCCAGATGTCGCTGGCCGACGCGGCCGCCTGGCCGGCCGCCTCACCGGCCGGGCCACCCGCTCCGCCCAGCACCCCCGCCAGCGCCGGCAGCAAGACCAGCACCAGCACCATGACCAGGTCTTCCACCACCAGCCAGCCCACGGCAATCTGGCCGTTGATCGACTTCAGCAGCCCCTTGGCCTCCAGTGCGCGCAGCAGCACCACCGTGCTGGCCACCGACAGGCACAGGCCGAACACCAGCGCACCGCCCACCGGCCAGCCCCAGTACAGCGCCACGCCCATGCCCAGCAGCGTGGCGGCGGTGATCTGCACCACCGCGCCCGGCACGGCAATGCGTCGCACCGCCATCAGGTCCTGCAAGGAGAAGTGCAGGCCCACGCCGAACATCAGCAGCATGACGCCGATCTCCGCCAGCTGGCCGGCCAGCCCCACATCGGCCACAAAGCCCGGCGTGGCCGGGCCGATCATGATGCCGGCCAACAAATAGCCCACCAGCGGCGGCATCTTCAGGTTGCTGGCGATCAGGCCAAAAACCATGGCCAGGCCGAAGCCGGCGGCAATGGTGGCGATCAGGCTGACGTCATGGGGCATCGGCGGTACAGGAGTCGAGAGGGGTTGAAACGAGAGGCGGTGTGGGTCAGACCTTAACCGAATTCGCCAGAGGCCCCACATCGCGGCGGGAATTTCCACAGCGTTGCGCGCGGACTCTGGCGCGCACAACCTTCAGGTGCGCAGCGCCAGCAGACTGCCCAGGTAGAGCGCGTAGATGCCGATGAACAACCCACCCTCGCGGCGCGACACGTTGTCGCCGCTGTGGAACACCGGCAGCAGCAGGATGGCCACCGCTGCGGCCAGCGGCAGGTCAATCCAGAGCACATCGCGCGCCACCGTCACCCCGCCGGCCGCCACGAGACCGCTCACGCCCAGGATGACCAGGATGTTGTAGATACAGCTGCCCACCAGGTTGCCGATGGCCACGTCGCGGTCGTCCTTGAGCGTGGCCACGACGGTGGTGGCCAGCTCGGGCGCCGAGGTGCCCATGGCCACGATGGTCAGGCCGATGATTTCGTCCGACACGCCAAACGCACGCGCCAGGCTCACCGCACCCGACACCAGCAGCTGCGCCCCGAGCAGCGTCACGGCAATGCCGAACAGCAGCAGCCCCAGGTACCATGCGCCGCGCACCCAGCGACTGCGCGGCAAGGCGTCCCCCGGCGCGGCGGTCACGGTGTCGCGGCCAAACTCCTCGGCAAACTCGCGCCGCATGGCCGGGCTTTCGCGCCGGCTCAGCAGCACCAGCGCCAGCGTGTAGCTCAGCGCACCAATCAGCAGCAGCATGCCGTCGGCCTGGGACAGCACGCCGTCCCAGGCCATCACGATGAGGGCCAGCGCGGCACCGATCATCACCGGCACATCCAGCTTGAAGCTCAGCAGGCGCAGGGGGATGGGCCGCACCACGGCGCTCAGCCCCAGGATGACCAGGATGTTGAAGACGTTGGTGCCGGCGATGTTGCCCACCGCCAGCCCGCTCTGGCCTTGCTGCGCGGCCGTCACGCTCACGGCCAGCTCGGGCATGGTGGTGCCCACGGTCACCACCGTCAGGCCGATGATCACCGGGGGCACACCCAGCAGCGTGGCCAGGCGCTGGGCGCCACGCAGCAGCACCTCGGCCCCGAGCAGGATGACGACCAAGCCGCCAAGAAAGATGAACGCCGGATGCAGTTGCATGGCGCCATTCTCGCGCACGCCCTGCAGCCGCGGCTCAGGCACAGCAGCAGCACACGACAGGCCGGTGCTGGCGCTTAAGAATGAAAAGCGGCTTCAGCGCTTATCTGACGGACGTCATTAGCTATGAAATTAGCAGCAAGCAGCGCAAGATATGCCCCGCTGCTCAGACGCCGGCCGGCAGCTTGGAACGCATGGCCTGGCGGCGGTCCAGCTTGCGGCCGTCAGCAATGAAAGTGCCGTCACCCACGGCGTGCAACATGCGCCGTTCCTTGCGTGTGGCGTCCACCCAGGCGGCCACGCCCTGCAGGATGACGATGCTGTGCTTCTTGTTGTAGTCGATCACCCGGCATTCGATGTTGGCCAGGCATTCCTTGATCAGCGGTGCCTTCACCTGGCTGGCCGGCAGCGGCGTGAGTTTGAACTGGGCGAACTTGTCCGTGTCGGTACCCGAACAGGTGCCCACGCCCACCACCTTGTCCAGCAGGTCCACTGGGGGAATGGCAATCACGCATTCCTTGGTCTTGCGCAGCGCGGCAAAGGAATGGTTCCACGGCCCGGTGGTGATGGCAAACACCGGCGTGAAGTCCACCACCATGGTCCAGGAGATGGTCATGACGTTGGGCTGCTGACCGTCGTGCGTGGTGATCAGCACCACCGGGCCGGGCTCAATGAGGGTAAAAGCTTTGTTGAGGGGCAGTTTTTTCATGGGCAGCTCAATCGTGGGAAGGGTTTCCGTGGTTCCAACCCAGACAAGTGTCAACTTGCAAGGGTATTTTTCAACTAAACGAGAAGACGGAACCGTCAGCACATGACAACCTAAAAAGGCAGATCATTCACTGACTTCTTCGCCTTAGACAACGCTACCAACAGCTCATCTGCTTTTTCGGAGAATTCGTCATCCATGACCA